>Ga0160443_100512_pt1 | contig 25517 bp, 25 predicted proteins | sample HID1972I_E1MG_FD_108244 | JGI IMG/M metagenome (GOLD analysis project Ga0160443, IMG submission 108244) | Enriched pill bug-associated microbial communities from UW Madison campus, WI, USA - HID1972I_E1 MG | ecosystem: Host-associated > Arthropoda: Insects > Digestive system > Unclassified ... | reverse complement strand
TCCCAGACTTCCAGAGACAAGTCTTCCGGCCTGATCTGCGGCTGGAAAATTGCTGCGGAATTGACCAGAGCATGTACCGGCCCGATTTGCGATTCAATATGTTGCGCAGCTTGGGCGATTGATTGTGCATCCAGAATGTCTATCCTGACCGGTTCACCCTCGATACTTGCAGCAAGATCCCGGGCAGCTGGATAATCAATATCTGCAACGACCAATTTCCAGCCATATTCATATAATTTTTGGCAAGTGGCTGCACCAATGCCATTTGCGCCGCCCAGGACCACAGCAATACGGCCTTGTCCCTCTTGTTTCATTGTGTTCATTGCCAGTTCCTTTCGTTTGACACCGTGACGGCCCTGTTCCCCTGGTCTTATACAAACCGGATACAAGCCCGAGCACACGACTATTACAACGAATTTGAACGGCAAAGTCCAAAACGATCGAAATATGGCAGACCCAAGTTTTTTCTTTTAGCTGGGGATAAATCAGCGTGGCGCGCGGTACTCGTCTCTCTGGGTAGCGACCACATCGGAAAGCGAGTGCTCTGCGGCTGTGCAGCGATTGGCCAGAGAGCCAAGACGCGATATGTACAGTTGCACGATCTGCGCAAGCAGATTGATCAGCGCCTCTTCGTGCTTGAATGATGCCCTGGTGATGGATCGAACCAGGTATAAGGTTCTGCTTAAGGCCGGATCGGCGATTCTCCGTCCATTCAGCAAGCCCAGCTCGATGTGTTCAATCGCGTTGCCATAGGGCATTACGGCAGCAGCATCACCGGCAGCTACCATGCGCTTCATCATGGAAACAGACGATACATCCAGGATCACATTCAATTCGATCGCTCGTCGTTTGGCTGCGGTGAACAATTGTTCTCGCACACCGTCCCGTTGCCCAGGAAGAACCAACTCGTGTTTCGCCATTTCCGAAAATGCGATCGGTGTGTCGTGCAGCCGACCATTGCCGTTTTGTGCACCATAGACAAAGAGCATTTCTTCTTCGAGAAGTGGAACCCTGATCATACCTGGTCGTTCATGGACTTCGTATGCAAGGGCCAGATCAATCTCATGACGCTCCAGGGCATCAATCAACACGATGCTTCGCTCTTCCACCACACCCAGCTTGACCCCTGGAAGCTCCTCCTTTGCCAGCAAAATGAGATCTCGTCCCACTATATTCATAAAACCATTGGTCAGCCCCAGCATGATCGCTTCCATTTCAAAGCGACCTTGCGCCTTGACCAGACGCTCAGTATCGTCCACCAGACGCAGAATCTCGCAAGCCCGTTCGTAAAGAAGTTGTCCTGCACGGGTTGTTCGCACACCACGGGGATGACGTACCAGCAGACTGACACCGTAGTCCTGCTCAAGTTGACGAACCTGCATTCCCAACGCAGGCTGAGCCACATACAGTTGCTCTGCGGCGCGGGTAATGTTGCCCGTTTCTACGATGCGAGTGAAGTATCTTAATTGCCGCAAATTCATGAAAATGCCTATCTTTTCAGATGTATTGAGGGAGTCTGGAGCGCTTTGCTGGGCATCTTGGCTGTTCTCAGGCAAACTTGCTGTGTCGATGTTGAGAACGAACTAATGTATTTTAAAGGAGTTCTTGGCGTTTCCTTGTGGTGTCGTGGCGCGGCAATGATCGTTATTCATGACATTTGTAATCAGCCGCACGACGCAGCGAACCGATTCTGGCCGTCCTGGCTGATCTATAAAATCACGCTTCGCGGCGCCCCGGACCAACGGCCAATCGGGGCAATACCTGCTTTTATTATATTTAGCCATGCAGGTTGCGCTTGATCAGATGTCAAAGAACACGGTCTCATTCGGTCCCTGAACCCGTATATCAAAGCGGTAAACCGCCTGGCCGTCGCGCTCATCGCGCCTGGCGATCAACGTCTGCCGCCGCTGTATCCATTCAATACTATTGAGAACTGGATCTTTGGCATTGGCATCGACTTCGTCATCAAAGTAGACACGTGTGTTCAGACCAATGTTAATGCCACGGGCGAAAATGGCCAATGCAATATGAGGCGCTTGCATCGAGCCCTTGCGACCCGGCACCTGCCCTGGCTTGATGGTCTCAAAATGCCAAAGACCGCTGTCAAAGTCGGCCCCGGTGCGTCCCCAGCCCAGGAAATTCGCATCGACTTTCCCGACCCGCGTATCGGCGCGGCTGGGAAAGACACCATTGGCGTCAGCCTGCCAGATTTCGATCAAGACATCACGCACCGGGATATCCAGTCCGTCAAAGACCCGACCTTCCAGCCGGATACGCTGACCTTGGGTTTCGTTCGTGATCAGGCTATTGCCAAAATTGTGTTCAAAAACGTCAATATTGGCCTGCTTGGGCAGCAAGCCAATATGTACATAAGGCCCGCCCGTCTGCGATGGTGTTTCATGCAGCTCTTCAAAGTTCCAGAGATTCATACTATGTGCCCTCCTCATCAAGTTAAATCATTTTCGAAATACGTCGAACGACGTCCGCGCAGGTTGATATCAAAGCGGTAACAACGGCTATCGGCCTCGATAAAATTGCTTTTATCCTCAAGGGCAATCAGCGCGCGACGCTGTTCATCAGATGGCACGGTTCTGAGAATCGGACATGAGTCGATGAGCGTATCGCCTTCGAAGTACAACTGTGAGATAAGGCGCTGTGCCCAGCCATCTGCAATGACGGAGAAGTGAATGTGCGCCGGCCGCCATTCATTTATCCGGTTGCGCCAGGGATATGGGCCCGGCCGAATGGTGCGAAACACATAAAGTCCGTTCTCATCGGTGAGCATGCGACCACAGCCGCCAAAATTCGGATCAAGCGTCCCGATATATTGATCGTTGGGATGCCGATAGCGACCCGACGCATTGGCCTGCCACACTTCAAGCAAGGCATTTTTAACTGGACGACCAAACTGATCCCGTACATAACCGTGGATGATGATCCGTTCCCCTATCGGCAATCCATCTTGCACACAGTTCAGAATCAGGTCATTATCTTTCGGTCCGAACTTATCTTCTCTGAAATGCGGTGCCGTCACTTCTGTAAGCGTTTGTGCAATCGAAATCAACGCATTTCTGGGTGAACGCAAAACACTGGTTTTGTAGCCCGGCGTATGCGCCGGTGGATGGTCATCGGTATTGCGTTGGGCGTACGCGCCCTGAACGACTTGAGCCATAATTACTCTCTCCATGTAATATTCGCAAATTCAATCCATTAATCCTGATCATTGGGCACCGCCCGAATGCCCGATCGTTTGCCGGCTGCGACCGCCTGCCGCCCGGCTCCGGGCGAGTCCATGCATTGATCATCAATCGGCAACCGCATCGGCTTGCCGGAGCACCGCGTCTATTTGTGCCTGGATATTGCCTATATAGCAATCAGGTCGGAAAATATCGTCAAGCTGCGTTGCCGTGAACTGCTGCCGGACCTCTTCTATTTCACCAATGAGTGCTTTCAGATGGCGTTGTTCTTTTATTGCTCTCTTGCATGCGTATTCGACCAGATGATGTGCATTGAGACGACCCAGCTTCGGTGCCAGCGCCATCATCACAGCTTCTGCCATCACCAGCCCATGAGTGCATTCAAGATTACGCTGCATCATTTCAGGGCTTACCTGCATCCCGTCCAGCACGCCCAAGGTACGTTCCAGCGCCCCTGAGCACAATTGAAAAACTTCAGGTAGCGACAGCCACTCTGCCTGCCATCCGCCCAGGCTGCGTTCATGCTCCTGGACCATACCCTGATACAAACTCGACATCAGCACCGGCACCCGGTTGGCTGCCGCCAGCACAGAGGCGGCGGCCACTGGATTACGCTTATGCGGCATGGTCGATGAACCGCCCCGCCCGTTCCCGGACGGCTCCAGTAATTCGCCTATTTCAGTCTGCATCATCAGCGACCAGTCGCGGGCCATTTTTCCCAGATTACCCACAACCAGTGCCAGTACACTTGCCATTTCAACAATGCGATCTCGTTCACCATGCCAGGTGCAAACAGGCGCAGTCAGGTTCAATTGTCGGGAAAAGGCAGTTACCACGGCTGAACCATGGTTTCCCAGCGATGCCAGTGACCCCACCGCTCCGCCCAGTTGCACTGTCAGTACTCGTGGCTTCATTTGTCCGATACGGGTCAGGTCACGTTTGCAAACCGATGCCCAGCGCGCCAGCTTATGACCAAAAGTAATCGGTAATGCCTGTTGCAGCCAGGTACGCCCGATCATGATCTGGTTGCGATGCGTCTGTGCCTGCGCAAGAGCCGTTTGATGAACATTCTCAAGTTGAGCCTCAACAATATCCAAGGCATCACGGCATTGCAAAATGCAGGCCGTGTCCAGAACATCCTGGCTGGTGGCTCCCCAATGCACATAGCGCGAGGCTTTTTCATCGCTTGCTTTGACGATAGCCGTCAGCTGTTTCACAAATGCAATAGCAATATTGCCCGCCTGTTCACTGGCCGTGGCCAGCGCTTCCATGTCCAGTTGATCAACAATCTGTGCCGTGCAAATTGTTTCGATACTTTGCGCAGCGTCTTGCGGAATCACGCCAACCGATGCTTGCGCCTTTGCCAGTGCCACCTCTGCCATAGTCATATAAATCAACAAAGAGCGATCGCTGAAAATTTCGGTCACTTGCTTCTGATAAAACAGACTGGCATATAAGCGGCTCATGGCTGCGCTTCCTTAAGATTGCTTGGTATCAACATACTGCTGGTTTCGATAATCCGCGCAATGATCTGACGTTACGATGGACGGTGGTTTTGCCCACAAGTCATGTGAATTACCTGACCTCCATTTTTTATTTTTTTCGTCCAGCTTTCTACCCCGTTATGGCAGATTTTGTTCGATGATCGCACAAATATGATTATTATCGAACAAACACCATATTTCACTGGAGACTGAAATTGACCATTGCAAACGAAATAGCCGAGCGAAAAACAAGGCTGATTGAGAATCCACGGAATAAAAAGACAATTCGACATGACGATTTTGTAGCCGGTATCAGTAAAGGTATGGCCTTACTGGACAGTTTCGGCTCTGATCGGCATCGTTTGAATATATCGATGGCGGCAGAAAAAACCGGCATGACCCGTGCCGCCGCACGTCGTCATTTATTGACGCTGGAATATCTGGGCTATCTGGAGTCCGACGGCCACTATTTTTATCTGACTCCCAAGGTATTGCGGTTCTCCGGCTCCTACATCGGCGGCGCTACCTTGCCCAAAGTCTCGCAACCATTGCTCAATTTGCTTACCAACCAGACTTCTCTGATCTATTCCGTGATGGTACTGGATGGTTACGAAGCGATTACCATCGCCAGAAGCGCAGCCCAGCAGCAAAGTGATCGCGTCAATCCCTATGGGCTGACACTTGGCAACCGCCTGCCCGCTCACGCGACATCGGCGGGAAAAATCCTGCTAGCCCATTTGAATGAAGAGGAACAATTACAGTGGCTAAAACACTATCCGCTACAGCGCATGACCAGATTTACCCAGATTGATAACACATCGTTTTTAGCGTTGTTGCGTGAGATTCAAATACAGGACTGGTGCTATTCAAGTGAAGAGCATGAGCTGGGCGTGCATGCCTTGGCGGTACCGGTATACGGACAACAGGGCAAAGTAATTGCCGCATTGAACATTGTTTCGCCAACGACAAAAACGACAAAAAAATACTTAATCCAACATATTTTGCCGCTGCTGCAGGATACGGCCAGAGAAATTCGAAATATAGTTTGAGACCTGATCTGTACTAGCGCCAACACATGATACATAAAAGGAGCGCACGCCATCGTGGAGCTTACACGGGTGCACCACAGGCGGCTCTACAATGCATGAGCCATGTGATCGCAGCGGCAAAGCAGATCGACCGACTGCCATACGGACGATACAGACCATCTGAGTTTGGTCCCACGGCCCAGGAAAGGGGTGTTCCAGCCCTTTTCCGAGTGTCAAAACAGGTCATGTCCGCCATTACCCTCACGCCTGAAAATCAAGGCCGATATCCAGCGCCTTGGTGCTGTGCGTCAGATACCCGATTGCGATATAGTCAACACCAGTTTGTGCAACGGCTTGTACCGTTTCAGGCGTAATGCCGCCGGACGCTTCCGTTTGCGCCTTGCCCTGACACATGGCCACGGCCTGGCGCAAAGTATCGCAATCCATATTGTCCAGCAACACTAGCTTGACACCTTCTTCCAGGGCGATCGCCAACTGTTCCAGGGTATCGACTTCAAGCTCGACAGGCGTCAGATGTCCTGCATGCGCATGGGCCTGGGCAATGGCTGTACGCAGATCGCCGGCCAGCGCAATGTGATTGTCCTTGATCAGCATGGCGTCATCCAGCGCCATCCGGTGATTCCAGCCGCCGCCGACGCGAACTGCGTATTTCTGCAGTACCCGCAATCCCGGAATAGTCTTGCGGGTGCAGGTAATGCGTGCTTTCGTATCTGCAACCAACTTCACGATATCTGCGGTCTGCGTGGCGATGCCGCTCAGGTGTGTCAGAAAATTGAGCGCCGTACGCTCGGCCGCAAGCATGGACCGAACATCTCCGGAAACCGTCGCCAGTAACTGACCTGCCTGAACATGCGCCCCATCCTGCTGGACAATATTGACTTCGATGGCCGGATCAATTTGCGCGAAGGCCAGCCGGGCCAGCGCCATTCCGGCGATCACACCCGGGCTGCGCGAGACCAGATGCAGGCGCCCCTGCCTGCCAGCGGGGATGGTCGCCTGGGAAGTAATATCGCCTTTTCGCCCCATGTCTTCTGCCAGCGCTGCCTGCACAAAGGGTAATAAAACAACGTCGGGTAATTCGTGAGCAGCGGGATTCATAAGCACGCAGGTCCTGTTCAAAAATTGCCCCATAGGGGCTGTTATATACTCAATTTGAGTATATAACAGCTATAAAAAACCGACAATGACTTATTGGAAAGTTTATTTATTGACAGGCAGTTTGCTGCCGGACAGCAGGCTCTCTAGCAAAACAGTATCCTTGAACCGGTAAAGCTGCGCCGGGCGCCCCCGTTCCTGGACCGTACTTTGTCCGGTCGCCTCGAGCAAATCCTGATGCTGCATCAGGCGCCGGAAATTCTGCTTGTGCAACTCTACGCCGGCCAGGCTTTCGATACTTTTCTGCAATTGCAGCAGCGTAAATTCAGTGGCCATCAATTCGGAAATCACCGGACGATATCTGATTTTCGCCCGCAGCCTTGACATGGCCATGGCCAGCACCCGGCGATGGTTGTGCTGCATGGCCTTACCGGTCATGGTTTCAGGGATGGCCCCATCAAATAACGGCGATTCGGGAATAAGGCCCACTTCGTAGAGCAATTCATAGCGATACAGGGTATTGTCTTCGATCCATGCGTGCTCCCCCTGACCCCAGCACAGATCCACGCGGCGCTGCCGGCTCTGGCGAACTGCGTCATCCTCGGCAAAGGCGACCCATTTTCTCAGATGTGGGTAAAACACGCGGGCGATCCACTCGGGCCTGCCCTCGCGATGATCTTCCCAGGGGAAGTAACGATACCAGTCCTGCCAGCTGGCATTGGCTTCCAGCAGGCGCTCATCGGCTTCCTTGACCAGCCCCAGGTAACTGACATACAGCACGGGCTGCCCCGAAGCGCGGGTACGCAACGTATCGACAAAGGTATAGAGCTGCTCGACGTAGCCCATGGGTTGCATCGTCTGGTTTTTGACCCACTGGCGCACGCCGGCCTGCAACGAGCTATGCACGGGCGATAACGGCCCATAGGGCAGGATATTGCCATTTTCCACGGTCAGCACCCTCGCGTTCAGATTGGTAATCGCGATCAATACCGCGACAACCTCGGTAGCGCCTTCTGCAGTGCTCGACACGGAAAAACCTGAAGCCATACCTGTACATATCCATCAACAATGTATGGATTCTATCAGAACGGACTTGATGGCATTTGCGCCACAACGCTTACACCTGGGAAATAAAAAGTACTTTACGATTTATACTCAATTAGAGCATAATATATTCTCAAAAATAGCACGGGATACAGGCATGACATCGACCTCCTTCTCTGTACGCAAGACATTTGACATTGATTTTCCGACGCTGAACCGGCCGGAATCCGACGCAGGCATGGGCTCAGCCTGTCAGGTAAAACAGGCCTGGGCCAGCGTCCCCGAGCCGCTTGATAAAAAGGACCGGGACACTTATCGGCAATTGATTGTCGATCTTCTTGCAAAGCAGCAGGCCACGCTGGTTGCACACTACTACGTTGATGCAGAGCTACAAGACCTGGCGCTACAGACCGGCGGTTGCGTCGGGGACTCACTGGAAATGGCCCGTTTCGGCCGGGATCATCCGGCTACCACATTGGTTGTGGCCGGCGTCAGGTTCATGGGTGAGACTGCCAAGATCCTAAGCCCCGAAAAGCTGGTACTAATGCCTGATCTGCAGGCCAATTGTTCGCTGGATCTAGGCTGTCCGCCCGATGCCTTTGCAGCCTTCTGTGATGCCAACCCGGACCGCACAGTGGTGGTATATGCCAATACCAGCGCGCAGGTCAAGGCCAGGGCCGATTGGGTGGTGACCTCTTCGATCGCCCTGGAAATCGTGACTTACCTGCATCAGAGGGGTGAAAAAATTCTGTGGGCTCCCGACCGCCATCTGGGCCAGTACATACAACAGCAAACTGGCGCGGACATGCTGCTATGGCAGGGTTCGTGCCTGGTACATAATGAATTCAAGGCCGAAGAACTGGCCGAGTTGAAAAAAACCAACCCGCAAGCGCGCGTGCTGGTCCACCCCGAATCGCCGGCCCCGGTGGTAGCCCTGGCTGATGTGGTCGGGTCCACCAGCAGGCTGATCCAGGCCGTTACCGAATTGCCGGCGACAAGCTTCATCGTGGCGACCGACCAGGGCATCGTGCATGAAATGCAAAAACAGGCGCCTGGCAAAACTTTCATCGCAGCCCCCACGGCAGGTGAGAGCGCCACTTGCAAGAGCTGTGCTTTTTGTCCGTGGATGGCAATGAACGGGCTAGCCGGCGTGGCCAACTGCCTGCAAACGCATAGCGGTGAAATCGTGCTGGATCCACAACTGGGATATCGGGCGCACAAACCCATCGGCCGCATGCTCGATTTTGCTGCTGCCTACAAAAAGAACATCCGCGCCAGCGGCGACTTAAGCCGTGATGTTCATTTATTTTCCCAAATCGGACCTGCATGATGAAAGCCACAGTGCATGACTATGATGTGGTGATTGTCGGCGGCGGTTTGGCCGGCTTGTCGGTTGCACTAAGCCTGCCTGGCAATATGCGAATTGCCATTGTCAGCAAACTGTCGCTGGCGACCACCGCCAGCGGCAAAGCCCAGGGCGGGATAGCGGCGGTGCTGGACGCCGAAGATCATACCGATAACCACATTCGTGATACGCTGGTTGCCGGCGCAGGCCTGTGCGATATAACCAGTGTCAGCCACATTGTGCAAGCCGCACCGGCTGCGATTGACTGGCTAAGACGCCTTGGGGTCCGATTTACGCTTGCTGGCCTGAATCAATTACACCTGACGCGCGAAGCCGGCCACAGTCATCGCCGTATCGTTCATGCAGCAGACAGCACCGGATCAGCGATCACATCTGTGTTGCAGGCACAGTTGCAGCAACGGCCCAACGTGGACGTGTTTGAGCACACAGTGTGCATCGATGCATTAATTACACATGAATTCATGACGCATGAATCAGTCGCGCATGAGCATGCCACTCGATCCATCTGTCAGGGAGTTGACGCCCTGGATACGGCCTCAGGTAGAGCATTAACCCTGACAGCCCGCCACACAGTTCTGGCCACAGGCGGACTGGGGCAGCTGTTTCCCTATACCACCAACCCGCCCACCGCCACCGGTGACGGGCAGGCCATCGCCTGGCGGGCGGGTTGCCGGATAGCCAACCTGGAATTCGTACAGTTTCACCCCACTGCCCTGGCATTGCCGGGCGCAACTTCCTTTTTGATCTCAGAAGCGGTCAGGGGCGAGGGCGGTGTGCTGCTGAACGCCGAAAAACACCGCTTCATGCCTGATTACGATTCGCGCGCCGAGCTTGCGCCGCGCGATATTGTGGCACGGGCCATTCACGCGGAAATAACCAGGCAACAAGGGCAGCCTGTATGGCTGGATATTTCTCACCGGCCGGCCAGCTTTATTCGCGAGCACTTCCCCATGATTTACCAGACTTGCCTGGAACTGGGCCTGGATATCACTCGCCAAGCCATTCCGGTTGCGCCTGCGGCACATTACTCCTGCGGCGGCATCGTTACCGATTTGAACGGATGCACCAATATTGACCGGCTGTATGCCGTAGGTGAAGTAGCCGATACCGGCCTGCACGGCGCCAATCGGCTTGCCAGCAACTCGCTGCTTGAATGCGTTGTGATCGGCCGAAATTGCGCACAAGCCATTGAGCAATGTAGTCAAGTGAACCCAACAGCGTCACTTGCCGGCAACCGGCAGCAAACGATCAATGACAGCCCTGATGTGCCCGCGTTGCATGATGGGCCTGTGATGCCTGATGCAGCAGGTATCCGGCAGCTCATGGGAAAAAGCCTGGGGATCATGCGAACAACGTCGGACATTGGCCAGGCACTTGACCAGTTAGAGCGCTGGCGTGGAGTGCTGGTACAAACGCCCGGACAGGCCTGGACGCCAGCGCAACTGGATTTGCGCAATCGCCTGGACTGTGCGTGGCTGATCGCGACATGCGCAGCCCAGCGCAAGGAAAGCCGGGGCCTTCACGCACTAGCCGAGTTTCCCCAGATGCTGGCCGAACCCGGTCCCAGTGTGGTCGGCCGGCCAGTGCCAGCGCCTGCCGAAAGAGAGCCTGGCAAAGGCAACCGTCGCCTCAGGCGTGCGCCAGTTGCTGCACGGCCTGCGCCACTGGCGTATCGCCCTGGGTCAGCTCAATAATGATCCGGTTTACTTCAGGATGTTCAATGATTTCGACCAGTGCAGCTGCTACGTCAGCACGCGGTATGCCGCCATAGGGGATGGCCAGACCCGCGTGTACCTTACCAGTGCCGGGTGTATCGAGCAATGTGCCCGGTCGCAGAATGATCCAGTCCAGATCAGTCGCTGCCAGATACACGTCGGCGCGCTTTTTCACTGCCATGTAATTTTCAAAGGTCTCGGACACTGCCTTGCCACGACCTGCCTCTGGAAACGCCGACACCAGGACAAAGCGCCGGATACCTGCTGCCATGGCTGCCGTGACGGCCAACTCCAGCCCATCCCCATCAATGGCGTTGGTCATCTGGGGTCCGCCCTTGCCGCCAGCCCCTGCGGAGAACACCACCACATCGCTGTCTGCCATGAGCCGGGCCAGTTCGGCAGTCTCCAGTTGAAGCAGGTCTCCGTGCACGGGGATGGCGCCCAGTGCTTTGAGTTCATTTGCCTGCAGGACATCCCGATGCAGTGAGTGGGGCTTATGCCCGCGCGTGCTCAACTGCCGGGCAAGATGCCTTGCGATTTTTCCCGAACCGCCAACAATAAAAACATTTGTCATATTCTCTCCTTGTATGCTTCACCTGGGCAAAGCAATGGTACCGCACGGTCCGAGATTATTTGCTCTGCTACACTGACCGAGACTCTATTGATCGACAGGAGACTTAGCATGAACCCGATGAATCAGCCGCATGATGCGCCCGTCGCCTTTCAAATGGCATGGAACAATCACAACATGCCAGCGCTCGGCGCATTGTTCCATGAAGACGCCACGTTCGTAAACCGCTTCGGGCATTACGTACGTGGTGTCGATGATATCGTTCGGCTGCATGAGCCCATTCACTCTACCATTTACAGCGATTCGACTCTCGCAAATGAATTGATCGACGTTGTCGCGATCAACAGCGAAGCGGCGATCGTGCATTTCTGGAGCCGCCTTGCAGTCGGAAGTGCCCATCCCGCAGGCCCACACGCAGTTGACACGCTGATCCTTGCCGTTCTCACGCGTGAGAACAACGCGTGGCGAATCAAGGCGCTGGAGAATGTCACATTGACAAACCCTCGCACCGGAGAAAACGTGTTGAGAGACAGCCCGAACACCTGAAGGCGCAACGACCAGGGTAGGAGGCAGAGTAAAGCAATAGAAATCTTACCACTACAATTGTGATAAGCCTTTGACTCAAGGCATATGCAGGGGCGTTCGCCTGGCCTGTAAAGCAATACAATATGGTCACACTGGTGTGATTCCGCCACCGCTGGCACGCACGCAACTGAAGCTTGCCGGCTCCTATCTGGTCGTTTTGAATACCTGGCCGTCGTTGTCAACGATACCCCGCCAGTGCAGATTTTTTTGCAAATAGGCCGGACCTATACCTCTGCTGCAGATGGACCTTAGGGCGCACAGTATGTTTCCTGTTTCGCAACAGCCGTGTAAACGCGCCTTCACATGTGCGCAGGCCCGCTCGCTATCAGCCTGACCTCAGCCAGTTCACAGAAGCCCGAAGAACCGACGAAATGGTTCCAGATAGTTATATCAGAATAGGCTTGATATAGGGTTTTACGAGAATTCGTCTTAACCAGCACCAATGAGATTCAGTCTGACGGCTATCCTTTTGGAAAATTAGGACAAGCCCTGAATGAAAATAATTTTTTAATTGAAGATATTATGATTATAAATTATCATTAGGCCATAACCTTATCACTACCGCACCGAAACAGGCTCACAACCACTATGATTCATATTCGCGTTTCATCAGGCAATTATGTTTTTATCATGCAACTCGAACAGGAAAAATCACCACTGACATGTCAATGGTTTTTGGACCGTTTACCGTATAAGACGCATATGAGTCAGGGGCGATGGAGCGGGAAAGCTGTTTTTGCCCGTTTAGGTACGACAGCAGCCAAGATTGCATACGAATCAGCAACAAGTTTCCCTCACCCGGGCGATGTTGTAATGTACCCGGGAGATGGGCTGCGCGGCGGTGGCGAAATATATATGCCATACGGCCCCAATATGTTTTCCTGCGAATATGGGCGAATTGCCGGCAATCATTTCCTAAGTATTGTTAAAGGGGCAGAGCAACTGGCCGCCTTTGGTGAACTTGCGCATTGGCATGGCGCGCAGGAGATGCTCTTTGAACGGATGGATTAAACGGCTTGTATAAGCACGCTGCATGAGCGCGTGCTAGTCATCTTTCATCGAAAAGATCATAAAGCTTTTCTGACTGGCTCATTCGCTCAAGCGCAACTTTTCCAAGTAAATCCGATAACGAAGCACAAAGATAGTTCAGGACGCTATAACCTGAAGTATAGGAATCAAACAAGGAAGTGCTCTGCACCATGCATCGGATGGTCCAGTTCGTGTAGTTGCTGGTTTTTTCCTCTGACTGATCGGTAATGTACAAAACCCGGGCATCCAAGGTTTTTGCATATTTCATCAGCTTGAATCGCAACTCCTTGTGACGACGAAAACCGATCACAATCAACATATCGCGCCGGGTCATCGCGGAAATTTCCTTTTCGATCGCCTGCCCGGGGCGTGGCAACAACTCCACCTGATCCCGTATCTGAACGAGCTGTTGGCGCAAATACATGGCCGGCATGTAGCTGTTTCCATAGCCAACAACCCAGATTTTGCGGGCTGCCTTCATGCCGCTGACGATTTCCTTGATCGCTTTTTCACCCACCGCATCGAAAGTTTGCAGCACGTTCTGGATCTCGCAGTTGACATGCTGCTTGATGCTGCTTTTATAATCCCCATCTTCCTGAGTCAAATTGTTCAGGTAGCGAGGGGAGCCATCCTCTCTCGCCTGTCTCACTTGCTTGCGTATTTCCTGTACGTTTTTATAGCCCAGTCGTTTAACCAGTCGTGTCGCAGCGGCATTCGATGTCTTGGCGCGTTCCACCACTTCGGACATGGCATGGGTCGCCAGCACGCCTGGGAAATCCAGCAGCAAATCAGCCAGCAATCGCTCACTGTGCGGTAGCGTTTCATAGATCTCTTTCAAACGGTCTTCGACGGGGAACGTCACAGTATTGTCCTCTACTTTATTCGATTCATCTTGAACAAGATGCCTGACTCCAGATGGCCTAAGCACAGTGATTCATGGATTCTATCAGTTTAGCCATTGTTGAGCGTCCTGATATTATAAGGGATACGCAGCGCCGCTATTTTCCGGTACGACATAAAGATATAGACTCTGATCGTGTGTGCCCGGACGCTGCCCAGGCCGATAAATTTTTCATCTGCAAACAATGTAAATTACTACTTGAATATAATGTCGCGATTAACATCTTTATAAAGAAGATAGCTCGCGTTGGACCAACCTGTGGCATAAAAAAATTGCGGGCAATAAGGTGCCATATAGATAAAGTCGCCGGCCCAGCATTCATGCCAGTCATTCTGAAGCAAATACATCCCCTGCCCTTCGAGCATATATAAACCGTGTTCCATCACGTGGGTTTCAACCATCGGAAAATAATTGCCAGGCTCAAAGCTCAGAATATTGATGGCGAAATCAAACGCAGGGTCTGAATCCGGCAAAAGATGTTGCCAAACTCTGCCCTTAGTGTGTTTGTTCAGCTTTTCTACCGTGTCCTGATGAGAGACCAGTGGTGCTGGGGGGGCTACACCATCAAGCGCTTCATAGGGCTTTCTTAGCCACACCACGCTGGCCGATTCACTATCCTCATTGTACAAACGATAGCCTGTTCCTGGCGGAACATAAGCGAAGCCGCCCGCAGCTAATTGATGCACCGTCTCGCCTAATGCCAATGTGGCAGTGCCGGATACTACATAAAAGAAGGCCTGCATGCCATCGTTCCGAACGCAATTCATCCCGCCACCCTGGCGCATCTCCAGAAGTATCTGTACAAATCCCGCTCCCAACGCAGGAGTAGCCTGAATGCTGATTGTTGAATCGTTGATACCCGGAATCCTGCTTTCAAGAATCCCTTCGGGAGGAAAAACGGCGTAGTGAGTGGTTAATGCAGTACGGTGATGGGCAAATACACCGGGTGGCTGAATCTGTTTTTTCGGCATAGTAATCTGACTCCTGGTAAGGTAGGTTTTGAGAAAAATAAGTTCAAATCTCGACGGCAAGCGCCAGTAGTGTCTTATAGAGCACATTGGTGCCCGCCGCACAATCTTCCGGCGTACTCCATTCCGCAGGGTTATGACTGATGCCGTCGCGAGAGCGTACAAATATCATTCCCATAGGACAAAATTTGTAAAACGATCCGCTGTCATGACCGGCACCGCTGGGCAACGTAAATACAGGCAACCCCTGTTCCTGGCAGGCCTGTTTGATTTGCTCCTGTATTTCCGCGGAACATAGCTTGGCACCGCCACGCCCGTATATCTGAATGTCGAAATCGACCGATCGGCTCAGGCAAATATGCTTTGCCTGAGCAATCATCCGGTCCAGGACGCAGTCCCGGGTCTGTTCATCAATGTCTCTGCAATCGAGCGAAAACACAACGCTACTTGCAATGACATTGACTGCGCCAGGGGTTACGGCCATGGAACCAACAGTGGCCACGGTGGTACCCGTGCTCAACGCTTCACGCTCTATCATATGAATCACAGCAGCAGCTGCGGCCATCGGGTCGCGACGCAGATTCATTGGCGTAGTTCCTGCGTGACGAGCTTCTCCAGTGATTGTTATTACGCTTCTGGATGATGCACAGATCCCAGTGACGACGCCTACCGAGTGTCCTTTATTTTCCAGCACGTTTCCCTGCTCTATATGCAGCTCGACGTGAGCCTTGACAGATCCGGGAGATCGGGCGGCAAGCCCTACCGAGTCGGCATCGATCCCCAGTGCCTGAAGGGCCTGGGATACGGAAATCCCGTCGCGGTCCACCCTGCGCAACTTATCGGGATCATGTTTGCCCGTCATAATGCGCGATCCGCTATAGCCGCTGGTAAAGCGGCAGCCTTCTTCATCTCGGTATGCGCATACCTCAATGGAATGCATGGTCATAATATTGCGCTCATTCATCGATTGCACTGCCTCAATGGCACCGACAATACCAAGCGCACCGTCAAACATGCCTCCCTCCACGATTGTGTCGGAGTGAGACCCGGTCATTACGACGGGGGCCGCAGCATCGCGCCCCTGTTTGGTGCCGATTAAATTACCGGCAGCATCGGTTCTCACCTGCATGCCGGCCTCTGTCATGAATTCAGATAAAAGTGCAATTGCCTGCTGGTCTGTTTCGGTCAACGCAAGCCGTGTCACCCCGCCACTGTCAGTCTTGCCTATTTCAGATAAATGTAAAAGCCGATTAAAAAGACGTTGTTGATTGATCAATATGCGCTCCTGTTGAGATTTATTTACAGAGCGGCTTTCTTTCTTCGCTCCCCGTAATCTGACCTTGGTTTTTTCAAACCCTGACTACGGCTTCCTTTTAATTTCCTCTAACAATATGTCCTTGGTAGATGGCGGCAAATACTGGACGCGATCGGTGTTTATACCGGTGAAATAGCGTTCGTTATAAATGTAGATATATGGCAGGTCGTCTGCCAGAATTTGCTGTGCATCTATATACGCCTGACTGCGTTTGTCCGCGTCTACCGTTGTCATTGCCTGATCGAGCAGCGCATCCAGTTTTGGATTTCTATAGCCCAGTCGTTTGTAATACACCTTCGAGTTCAATGCATTCAACGGCAGAAAAGGGTCATACATACTGTTTCCGTATCCGGCAAGCATCAGCGCCTCATTTTTATTATTGTTTCTGACCTGCACATATTTACTGTTTTCCAGCAATTCCATCTGCACCTGAATCCCAGCCTGAGCAAGCATGGCGGCGATCAGTTGTCCAAGCTCCGAGTCCATGAGATATCGCCCTTTTGGAATCTGGAATTTAAGTTTCAGCGGCTTATCTGCGGTATATCCGGCGTCCTGAAGCAACGCGATAGACTTCTTGAGATCGTAGTTGGATTTATTGTACAGATCTTTATCGAACCCCAGAATTCCTGGTGTGATATGCGTACGAGTAGGCGTACCCAATCCGCCAAATAACTTCTCAACGATCAGCCGGCTATCAATGGCATGCTCAATTGCCTGACGCACTCGTTTGTCCGAGGTAGGAAACTCTTTGTTGGCATTGACCATCAGCAACAGAACCTGTGTTGAAGCAGCATCGACCACCTTGGTACCATTATGATTATTTACTCTGGGCCACTCTGCAGGCGGTACCTCGGCGACCACGTCCATGCCACCGGTTACAAGTTCGTTAACCCGCGTGGCCTCTCCCGGCAAGACAGAAAAAATGGCATCATCCCAATCAGAGACATTGCCTTTGAAATATCCAGAAAACTTTTTCAACACGAGTTTTCTATCCATTTCATAGCTCATTACCTTATAGGGTCCCGACCCGACAGGATGAAGATTGAAATAATCAACACCGTGTTCCACAAAGTACTTCTGAGGAAGGATGCTGCCACCCATCCTGATCAGGCGGTTCAACAGCACGGGATCAGGAACTTTGGTAACAATGTCAAAGTCAGTATCGTTAATGATATTTACCGTTTCAATTGTGTTAAATCGCGGATTTTCAAGCAGTGCTTTGTCTCTGGCAACGCGTTCAAGCGAAAATTTCACATCTTTTGAAGTCAGAGAGTCGCCGTTATGAAATGTAATATTCGGCTGCAGCGAAAACGACCAAGTCAACTCATCTTTCCGCGAGAATTGACGAACCAGATTTGGTATGAATTTTCCCGCTGGATTCATTCTGACCAGCGTGTCAAAAATGTTCATCAAGGGCGTTCCGAAACTACCATTATTATGTGGATCAAACGTCAAAATACCCTGCTCAATGCCGATATGTAGCGTAGCAGAGCTCGCTTGATCCGTCGTATCCTTGGCTGGCGTATTCTGACGAGATCCATAGAAAAAATAAATGAAGACCAACGCCAGAATCAAGATGATTCCGGTTATAAATATGTAGCGTTTTCGATCAGGTTTGGCACTCATGATGTTTTCTATCCCGGGACAATGTGAAAAGTAAATGAATAATTCATCGGAGGGTCTTCAGCTTTTAAGTTCAGGTTTTCCCGTCAGGCGGATGCCGACACAGTGGTTGACGATTGAACTAAAGGATAATGGCAGGCGACAGCCCTTCCGTTCACGCCCGTGACCAGTGCGGGTTCCAGCTCCCGGCAGAGGCTTGTCACATAACGACATCGCGTGCTAAAGCGACATCCGCCAGGGACTTGAACCTGGTCCGGAATATCCCCGCTTAGCACAATTTTGCGCCGACGCCTGTTGCGCAACGGATCAGGAAAGGGCACTGCCGAAAGCAGTGCTTCAGTGTAGGGATGTTGCGGATTTCTGAATAGCTCAGCCGTGGGCGCCAACTCCACGATTTTTCCAAGGTACATAACCGCTATACGGTCGCTGATATGTTTGACCGCCGGCAGTCCATGCGAAATAAATAGATAAGTTAGCCGGTATTGCTCTTGCAGCTGAGTTAACAGATTCAGAATTTGCGCCTGAATCGACACATCCAGCGCCGAAACGACTTCATCGCAGACGATCAGCTTAGGGCGCAGTGCAAGCGCTCTTGCGATGCCGATTCGCTGACGCTGCCCCCCGGAAAACTCGTGCGGATATCTGTCTATAAATAGTCGGCTCAGGCCAACGTTATCCATCAACTCCAGAACCTGTTTACGCAGCGAGTTACCGCTACAAATGCCATGGGAACGCAGCGGCTCAGCGATCAGCTCAAACACATTGAAGCGTGGATTGAGCGATGAGAACGGATCCTGAAAAATGATTTGAAAATCCTTTCTTTTTTCACGCAGGCTTCTCGCACTAAGCGCGCCCAAATTTTCACCATCAAAAATAATCTCCCCGTCGGTCGCACGCAGCAACTGCATGATGACGTTACCGGTTGTCGATTTTCCGCAGCCCGATTCCCCAACCAAACCAACCGTTTCGCCAGGATAAACTTGAAGATCAAGTCCATCGATAGCCTTGAGCACCTTTTTTTCACCCGAGAACCAGCCATGGTTCAACACGAAATGTTTCTTTACTCCCTTCAGTTCAAGCAGAGGAGCCGTTTTATTTTGATCCATCTGGTGTACCTTCTTCGTTTTGGTGGAGCCAACAGCGAACCCGGTAATTATTGCGGACTTGTTGCAATGGCGGCATCTCGTTGTTGCATTTATCAAAGGCATACGGGCATCGTGGTTGATACCGGCAGCCCACAGACACAGCATCGGGAGATGGAACAGAGCCAGGGATACCCTGCACGGCAGGTTGTCCATCGTCCACAGTAAGCGTGCTGCTCAAAAGGCCCTTTGTATAGGGATGCTGCGGCTGCGCAAATAGTTCATAAACATCTCCCTGTTCGACGATATTGCCCGCATACATAACAATGACGCTATCAGCGATTTCTGCAACGACACCCAGATCATGGGTAATCAAAACAATCGCCATATTCCGCTCGTCACGAAGGCGGTTCATCAAATCCAGAATTTGTGCCTGAATCGTTACATCCAGAGCCGTTGTTGGTTCATCGGCGATCAGCAGTTTGGGATTGCAGGACAATGCCATCGCAATCATGACGCGTTGTCTCATCCCACCACTGAGCTCATGAGGGTAGCTGTCATGGATAACTTCAGGGTTCTGCATTCCCATTTTCGACAGCATTTCAATACTTCTGCCAGCCGCCTCCTTTTTACTCACTTTCTGGTGCAGTTCAATGGCCTCGCCAATCTGGTACCCAATCGTGAACAGTGGGTTCAGCGATGTCAGGGGTTCCTGAAAAATAATCGATATCTCGTTGCCCTGTATCTGCCGCATTTGCGCCGGACTCATTGCCGTCAAATCTTTGCCGTCAAACAGGATTTGACCCGCCTCAATCCGCCCCGAGGCGCTAAGCAGACCCATGATAGAGAAAGCGGTAATACTCTTTCCACTGCCGGATTCACCAACGAGCGCAACAATTTCACCTTTATGCAATTGAAATGAAACATCGTCAACAACAGTGGTTTTCGAATTATGTCCAGTGAAGCAAGTTCTGATATTTCTGACATCGAGAAGCGGAGTTTTGTCGCTTTCATGTTGAGGTAATGCAATTGATTGGCTCATGATTATTGCCTCTTTTGACGAGGATCGGCCATGTCGCGTAGCCAGTCCCCCAGGAAAATGATACCGACCACCGTGATGGTAATAGCGAAGCCAGGGAAAGTGGCAATCCACCAACTTGTGGAGAGATAGGACTGCCCCTCACTGAGCATGTATCCCCAGGAAATGTCAGGCGGCTGAATTCCTAATCCGAGAAAACTGAGCGAGGACTCGGCAATAATGGCGGTACCAACGCTCAATGTGGATATCACAATCAGAGTTGAAAATACATTCGGCAGTAAATGCCTGAGAATGATGACGTGATTTTTTGTCCCTATCGCATATGCTGCCCGTACAAAATCACGCTGTTTCAGACTAAGGACTTCGCCGCGAGTCAGCCTGGTATACGCGACCCATTTAGTACATCCCATGACAAAAACAAGCGTGACCAATCCGGGCCCGAACACCCCGATAATAACCAGCATAATGAGCATTGCGGGCAAGGCAAGCAAAGAGTCTGTGATGCGCATGATAGCGACGTCTATCCATCCACCATAAAATCCTGCCAACAGTCCGAGGGCCGTGCCAATAATGCCCGCAACAATAACTGCACAGATGCCAACGACCAGGGAAACTCGTGCTCCGTATAAAATCCTGCTCAGCACGTCCCGACCCAGGTTGTCCGTTCCCAGCACGTGATCCAGACTGCCTCCACTTAACCAGGCTGGCGGCATAAGCATGGCGCCCAGATCCGTATGTGAAGGATCATGAGGCGCAAGCACAGGAGCAAAAGCAGCAATAAAAACGACCAGAAGCACAATGATCGCTCCGGCAATGCCCGTGTGACTGGAAAGCAGAAGCGCCAGCCATCTGCGGATACGCGATGCGCGCTGTGCGGAGCGTACGGCAGGACTGCTTGTTTCAATAGACGGTGAGGAGCTGACCACAGAATTTGTGTTGCGCTGGATTACATTCATCTTTGGCCTCATCAGTATTTGATCCGCTTATCGACAACGCGATACAGGATGTCACCGAGCATATTCATCAGAATCACGAGAATTGCTATGACAAAAATCCCCGCTTGCACAATTGCCATGTCGCGTGCGTTGACTGCCTGCACCAAGAGCTGTCCAAGACCTGGGTATGCAAATACGCTTTCTGTGATCAACGAACCGCCAATCAAAAATGGCAGTTGCAATGTAGTCATCGTAATAACCGGGTTCAGACAATTCTTGAAGGCATGCCGATAAACAATGGTGAACGTGCTTAAGCCCTTGCTTCGGGCGGTACGGATATAGTCCTGGCTCAGTGCTTCGATCATGCTGGCACGCACCAAACGGGCGATCTCTGCCGCAGTGCTTCCACCCAGGGTCAACGCCGGCAGAATCATATGCATAAAAGAGCCACTACCGGAAACCGGGAATATCGGCAAAAGTACAGAGAACAGCAGAATCAGCATCAAGCCCACCCAGAAATTGGGCATGGCTTTACCGGCGACAGACGCGCTGGTAATGAAAAAATCGATTAGCGTATGCTGTCTGGTTGCTGACCAGATACCAAGCGGAATGGCGATAACAAGAGAAAATGCCATGGCCAGCACACCGAGAAAGACCGAGGAGGGTAGCCGATCCAGAACAATGGACAAGGCGTCCGTGTGATAACGAAAGGAGATTCCAAAATTGCCAACCAGTATATGTTTTAGAAAAATCCAGTATTGAACAAAGAAAGGCTGATCCAGGCCCAGGGTTGCTCGCAGATTGTTGATCTCTTCGGTCGTTGCGGAATCCGGCAGCATTAAGGCAACTGGGTCACCTGCCAGATATACGAGAGCAAACACAATGAAAGTGATAATCAGCAGAACGGGAGAAAATTGAAGCACGTATCGGATCAGATAATTTTTCACTGACTTTCCTCTTGCTGTTGTCCGGTTATGGTCGCGTTCATAGTCTTGGATTGGATTGTCGTGGGCCACGAATAAACTGCAATCCAATATATAAATAACATCGCATTCGAGTTAATGATAATTTATTTCCAGTTTTAGTCAACATAAAAATAAATTATCACATACTCTAAAAACCAGTAAATACGGGCTTTATGGTAATTTTTTGCACCAGATGTGAAAACAATTGCACCGTTATTGCACGCAGCGAAAATCAATTCTGCAGCTTGTCGGTGCGGAATATTCAAAGCCATATCGGAACCGGTGCGATTGCGATTTAATTTTGGTGCGGGACTGATAGATAGATGTGCGCCAATAATATCTGCATCAAATTGATGCAGTAGCTGATAATGGCCCGTCATATCCTGCTATCGAGCAGGTGAGGCATTTAAATTGTTGTATATTTGCAGTGCGGGAATGAAGCCGTGATCAACATCCAAACCGAAAAACAGTCACATGTGTGATTCACCGTCGTTGGTACAGCAGTACCAGTTTTCAATCTTTAGTCAATTTCTGCACAAGAGCCCGCAATAGCCGCAGGCCAATTTTTACATTGATGACGAGAATACTCCTCGGCTTCGCGTCGTACTAAATAGATGTCAGCGCCCCGGCAACTTTGTCGTCGCTACCCGACCATACTTTTCTTTATGATGTCCTATACAAGGCGCTCAAGCCTCACCTACCCCTATCTGGTCGTTTTGAATACCTGGCCGTTATTGTCCACGATGCCCCACCAACGCAGGGTTTTTTGCAAATGGCTTCTGACCGCCTGCACGGCCTTTTCCGGAGCGCCGGTCTGAATATGATCGATGATTTGCAAATGTTCGGTCATGGCCGGAATGATTCTTTCAGGTAAAGGGCGGCGCGAGTGTTGCATGACACTCAGGCGGTAACGATTTTCTTCATAAACCGCCAGTGCAACCGGGTTATTCAATGCCCCGGTAAGCCAGGCATGCAACGACCAATCCACCTCCATGGCTTTCAACTGTAACTGGGCTGAGATGGCGCCTTCTGACGCCTGTTCCAGTACGCGCTCGTGTTCCTGGCGCAAGTGAGCCAACTCACGATCCGGCGCCTGCTGCGCCAACAGGCGGGCGCCTTCCTGGTCGAACAGATAACGCAGGTGAAAACCGGCATGCAGCGCCTCGGCGGTGGCTTCAAGGATCAACACGCCTCGCTGGGGCAAAATCGACACCAGCCCGGCTGCGGCCGCTCGCTTTACCGCTTCCCGCACGGGGGCCAGCGGCAGGCCGGTCACCTCAACCAATTCTGATATCGAAATCATCTGGCCTGAGCGTATTTGACCGCAAGCAAGCAAATCCCGAAAGGCTTCAAAAGCCTGTTGCGCCAAAGACTGGTCCGAAGAGCGGGTGGGAGTTCGCATGGTAAGAGAGAGGCCTTTTAGGGTTTTCACGACTATCGCATTTTATGTCATTCTAATTATAGTTGAAATGTTATCTGACATTTCAGATGGCATTTCACAAATCACCAACAGGCTGGCGCACTCAACGGTGCTCCCGGGGAGTGGATTTAAATGCGTATTATTTATCGAAGTCTCTTTTGCCAGGTGGTTGTGGCGTTGATTCTGGGCGCGATTATCGGCGTGTTCTGGCCACATTTTGGCGAGCAGCTCAAGCCGCTGGGCGACGGTTTTATCAAGCTGATCAAAATGATTATTGCGCCCTTGGTATTTTGCGTGGTGGTGCACGGCATCTGCGGCAGCAGCGATCTGAAGAAAGTTGGCCGGGTGGGCGCCAAGGCCCTGCTGTATTTTGAGATCGTCACCACCTTTGCGCTGGCGCTGGGCATTGGTCTGGCTTATTTGTTCAAGCCCGGCCACGGCATGAACGTGGACACATCCTCGCTGGATGCCAGCGCACTGGCGCCCTATGCGACCCAGGCTGAGCATGCAACAGATACGATCAGCTTCCTGATGCGGATCATCCCCAAAACCTTTACCGATGCATTTGCCTCCGGCGATATTCTGCAGGTGCTGCTCATTGCCATTCTGTTCGGGGCGGCGGTCGCCGTGATGGGAGAACGCGGGCGACCGGTCGCGGCGCTGGTAAGCCAGTTGTCCCATGTATTTTTCAAAATCATCGGTTTTATCGTGCGCCTGGCGCCACTCGGCGTATTGGGGGCAGTCGCGTTTACCGTCGGCAAATATGGCGTCGGTACGCTGGGCCAGTTGAGCATGCTGGTAGTCCTGTTCTATGTCACCTGCGCGATATTCGTGGTGGTCATCCTGGGCCTCATTCTGCGACTTGCCGGTTTCAATATTTTCAAACTGCTTGCCTATTTGCGCGAAGAATTGCTGGTAGTGCTGGGTACTGCCTCGTCAGACGCCGTGTTGCCCCAGGTCATGCATAAACTGGAGCGTATGGGCGTAAAGAACTCCACTGTGGGGTTGGTGATACCCACCGGCTACTCATTCAATCTTGATGGATTCTCCATTTATCTGACCCTTGCTGCCGTTTTCATCGCACAGGCGACCAATACGGCCTTGTCATTTACCGATTTGATCACGATCCTGGCCATTTCAATGCTGACATCCAAAGGCGCGCACGGTGTACCCGGCTCGGCCATCGTCATCCTGGCGGCAACCCTGAGCGCCATACCGGCGATTCCTGCTATCGGACTGGTATTGGTGCTGTCGGTTGACTGGTTCATGGGCATCGCCCGCGCCCTGACCAACCTGATCGGCAATTGTGTCGGCACAATCGTTATCGGTGCCTGGGAAGGCGACATTGACCGGCAACAGGCCCATAATACGCTCAACGGCCAGACCGGAACAAACGAGGATTAGAGGGTAGCAACAAGCATGACACTCAGAAGTTTGACAATAGAGCCGCTGACACGCAGTGCCTTCGCGCCCTTTGGCCAGGTGATCCAGGCTTGCGATGCGGCGCAGCACTTCACGATCAACGAGGGCAACACCGAGCGTTATCACGATCTGGCCCATATTGAGCCGGGCCCGCAGGGCAAGGCGATCGTGTCGATTTTCCGTGGCCTGCCACGCTCCCTGCCCTTCGCAATCACCATGATGGAGCGCCATCCGCTGGCCAGCCAGGCCTTTATGCCCCTGTCTTCGCGCCCCTATCTGGTCGCGGTTGCTGCGGCCGGTGAGGCGCCCACTATTGACCAGTTGCGCGTTTTCCTGTGCCAGCCAGATCAGGGCGTGAACTACGCCGCAGGCGTCTGGCATCACCCGCTACTGGCGCTGGAGGCGGTCTCGGACTTTCTGGTCATCGATCGCAGCGGACCAGGACACAACTGCGATATTGCCATGCTCACGCCCGGCGGCCTGATCGGCCCGCTCCCCTGATCGCAGCGTGCCGTTGCCTTGCCCCGTCTCTGCTTTAACTGACACTACACGAGGACCTTTTCCCATGTCAAAGACACCCTACTACGCCCCCCATGGCGGTCATCCGGCCCAGACCGAACTGCTGACCGACAGGGCCATGTTTACCGAAGCCTATGCCGTCATCCCCAAAGGCGTCATGCGCGATATCGTCACCAGCTCTCTGCCCTTTTGG
>Ga0160443_100511_pt1 | contig 25614 bp, 21 predicted proteins | sample HID1972I_E1MG_FD_108244 | JGI IMG/M metagenome (GOLD analysis project Ga0160443, IMG submission 108244) | Enriched pill bug-associated microbial communities from UW Madison campus, WI, USA - HID1972I_E1 MG | ecosystem: Host-associated > Arthropoda: Insects > Digestive system > Unclassified ... | reverse complement strand
GCTATTCCCGCAATGGCGTCCCCTAGGGGACTCGAACCCCTGTTACCGCCGTGAAAGGGCGGTGTCCTAGGCCACTAGACGAAGGGGACACGCTACAACTTCACTCCCTACCGCGTTTCGCTGTGTGCTTTACGCTGTAAGTGGCGCGCATTCTATGGATGGATTAAGGGGTCGTCAACCCCTTGATATAAATTTATTTAAATCAATGACTTCGACCTGCTTTGCAGCTGCAATCCGGCTTTTCAGTCGTCCGACGATTGACGCCTATATTCCGCCACTCGCCAAGACGTTATAGTCCACCGCACAGTGATGGCAATCTGAACCCGTAGCGCCAGCATTCATATAAGCAGCGCGCGGCCGATACAGATTGAACCTGCCGAACCAACCAGTCGAGCGGCGCTAGGCGGTTAAATGCCCAGCCACTACACTCGCATGCGAACCCTATAAAGAGGTCTTACCGGTGACACCACTCATGATCACCCTGCTAGTCGTAGCCGGGATCGCAATTCTGATCGCCATTGGCTACATGAACCATGTGGTGGAAAACAACAAACTGGAGAAGGCCCGCACCAAAGTCGAACTCAACGACCGCCTGCGTCGTTGCGGCGAACTGACCGAAACTTTCCCCGGTCAATTCATGACCCCGGCCTTGAAGCTGCTGCTGACGCGCCTGGAACTCAACGTTTGCCAGCGCCTGTTGAGCCTGGAAAAAACCAGCGCCACTACCAAGGCACGCATCACCGAACTGAGTGGACTGGTCGCCCAGGGCGAGTCGATCCCGGTCAACAACCCACCAGCACCGATCATGACCGAAGCCAAGGCCAAGGACGTACGCTTCCTCCTCGAAGCCCTCCACGGCCAAATCACCCGCGCCGCCCACGACGGCTTTCTGCCACCAAACGAAGCCAAACACTGGGTTCGTGAAGTGCGCCACATCCTGGTGTTGCTGCACATCGAGTTCTTCAACAACCTCGGCCAACAGTCCCTGCAACAAAACCAGCCCGGCCAGGCTCGCCTCGCCTTCGAACGCGGCGTGCAATACCTGCGCAAACAGCAGGATCCACAGATGTATGCAGAACAACTGCAATACCTGGAAAAACTGCTCGCTCGCGCCAACGCCCAGGTCATGGACAAAATCGCCCCGGTCGAAGGCGAAGAAAACCAACTCACCGCCGGCCTCAAAGACGTCGAAGCGGATGCAGACTGGAAGAAAAAAGTGATCTACGACTGATCGTCGATGCAGGAAAAGAAGCCACCGCCGAGGTGGCTTTTTTGTGGGTGACCGATGAGGATCGGGTGAATGGACGACCGCCATCGCCAGCAGGGTGACTCGCCGTAAGGGCGAAACCGCCAGCCGCAGCAACCGCAGAACCGGACACTCACCCAAAACCCCAAGAGCATGGTCGGCCCTAAGGCCGCCAAGCCCAAAGCGTCAAAGCGTCAAAGCCGAAAATGCCCAACCATCCCGCGCAACTCACTCCCCAACTGCGCCAGCTCAACACTGGAAGCCGCATTCCCGCGCATCGCCATCGATGACTGATCCGCACTGGCACGAATGCTCGTCACACTGCGATTGATCTCCTCTGCCACCGAACTCTGTTCCTCCGCTGCCGCCGCAATCTGTTGATTCATCTGCTGTATCAATGAAACCGCTGCCGCAATACTCCCCAATGCACTTTCCGTCTGCAGTGCATCACTGACCGCAAGCTTCACCAACTCACCACTGCTCTGAATCTGCTGCACCGAAGCATGCGCCGCCGCCCGCAAGGCGCTGACCAACCGCTCGATCTCCTCGGTCGATTGCTGTGTACGCCGTGCAAGCGCGCGAACCTCATCGGCCACCACCGCAAAGCCCCTGCCCTGCTCACCGGCGCGCGCCGCTTCGATTGCCGCGTTGAGCGCCAGCAGATTGGTCTGCTCGGCAACACTCTTGATCACCTCGAGTACCGTGCCGATATTCTGAATCTCGGCACTGAGACTCTCGATGCTGGTACTCGCAGAAGTCGCCGAGTCCGCCAACTGCTCAATGCGCGCCATGCTCTGACGCACTACCTGCTGACCCGTCTCGACTTTGTCATCCGCCGTCTGCGCCGCCAACGCGGCCTCTTCGGCATTACGCGCGACATCGTGAACAGTCGCCGTCATCTGGTTCATCGCGGTGGCAACCTGTTCGGTTTCCTCCTTCTGACTGCTGACTTCAAGATTGGTCTGCTCGGTCACCGTCGACAGCGACTGCGCAGAACTGGCCAATTGCTCGATGCCGGCCTGCAAGCCGCTGACAATCGTGCTCAGTCCTGCGCCCATCTGCTGCATCGCCAACATCAACTGGCCGATTTCATCCCGGCGCGTCACGCCAATCGTCGCGCTCAAATCACCGGCGGCAATCTGCTGGGCCACCTGAATCACGCTGCGCAACGGCGAAACAATCAGCCGGGTTATCACCCAGGCTGCGATCAACCCGACCACCAGTGCCAATGCCGAAGAGCCGATAATCAGCAATGAATTCTTCTTCAGTTCCGCCTGCATCGCGCCATCTTCAGCGACATACGCCTGATCCACCCGCTCCATCACTTGCGCGGCACGCTGGTGCAATTGTTCGTAAACGGTTTTTTCCTGCGCCAGCAACCCGGTGTATTCGGCCAGTTTGTCGTTGAACCCGGCGATGTGCCCGGACACCTCATTGAGCACTGTCAGATACCCCTCATCCTTGACCGTGGACTTCAGCTCTTCGGCTTGCGCCTGCGCCTGCGCGGCCTGCTCGATACTGCCCTTGCCGGCACTGTCGGCATCGCCCTTGCGACTCTGATCGAGACGAATCCGTGCTTCGTTCATGGCCTGCAACATCAAGCGTGATACCTGGCTGACCTGACTGGCCTGCTCGATAAACTGCGCACCGTCCTTGCCCTCGGTGTCTTTCAAGGTATAGGCGCCATCATCGGCCAGTCCGGCCTGCAACACATCGAGGTTGTTGGCCACGCTGGACACCGACCAACTGGCCATTTCCAGCGCGAGATCCTTGGCCTGGGTCAACGAGACAAACTCGTCGAACGCCTTGCGATAGGCATCAAGCGACTGTTCGACATCACTCATCACCGGTACATTCGCCGGCGACTGCGCCTTGAGCTGGTTGGCCAGGGCAATAAGAGCAACAACACCTTCGCGCAAGGCATCGGCGGTTTTCGGATTGTTGCGCAAGGCGTATTCCTGCTCCAGCAGGCGTACGTTGAGCAGGCCACTGTTGAGCGAAGACATCTGCTTGAGCCCATTGAAACGCTGACTGATGGTTTGCAGGGACCAGACACCCATTGCTGCCACCAGCGCGGTCAACAGCAGTACGAGCACAAACCCGACACCCAGTTTTTTCGCCATACCGAGGTTGGCAAAACGTCCTTGCACGGCCGAAATCATTGCGCGAAGCCCCTTGCCAAAGTGTGTGGACGAAGATTCGCAATGGCCATGGACCGGCACAAGTCTCTGGCGTCGGAATAATGGCAAAAAGCTACGCCCGCGTCGTTTTCAGAACGCTTGAGGTCGATCCACGCGGGTGCTGCGGAAAAACTGCCGTGCACGGGGGTCGCAGGCGTATGCGACGTTGATACGCTGCCACTCGCACACCTCGCCACCGGGACTGAATGCTCCCGAAGCGGCAAGCGATACACCACTGCCCAGCGCCTGTCGACGCAATCGGGCAGGATCGGCAGATGGCGAACGCGCCCAGATGAACAAGCCACCGCACGGTTTTCCGAACACTTCCCACTCGGCGTCTTCCAGTACTTGCAACGCGGCTGCCCGGTCGACACTCAAGCGCTGACGCTGACGATGCACCAGCTTGCGATAGGCGCCACTGGCCAGGAGACGAGCCAGTACCGCCTCATTAAAGCCTGAAGACCCCGCACTGCTGATCATCTTGATCCGCGCAAGCCGTGCGATCAGCTCAAGATCGGCGAAAACGAAGCCCACCCGCAATGAGCTGCTCAGGGTTTTTGAGAAACTGCCGACGTAAATCACTCGTTGATCAAGTGCCGCCAACCGTGTGCCATTGCCGTTATGCAAATCGGCGTAGACATCATCTTCGATCACGCGCACATCACCGGCATTGCACAGCTGCAGGACCTGCCGGGCTACGGTCGGACTCAAACAGGAGCCGGTGGGATTGTGATGATGACTGTTGATAAACATTGCCACTGGCCGGAACTGCTCCAGCACGCGCGCCAGCGCGTCGATGTCAGGCCCGTTCGGGGTGCGACGAACTTCGAGCAAGTGCACGCCGTGCAATCGCAAAAGATCGAACAGCTGCACATGTCCCGGGTTCTCGACCACCACGTAATCGCCAGCCTTCAGCAGGGCGCGCACAATCAGGTCAAGGGCTTGAGTCGCACCGCAGGTGGTCATTATCTGCGCGGCGCCAGCCTGAACATTGATCATTTTCAGGCGTTTGACGATCTGTTCGCGCAGCGCCGGCAGCCCCAGTGGCGTGCTGTAGTTGAACAGACTGCTCATGTCGGTGCGAGCAACCTGACCTATCGCATAGCTCAAGTCATCAGACTCACGCCAGTTTTCAGGTAACCCGCCATCGCCGAGATTCAACGTGCCCGGTAAACCGCAAACACTTCCCGCCTCTGGCCGAAGCCGATCGATACTCGCCGGTACAGGCGTATTTATCGCACGGCGAGGCGCTGCTGCCACCATGAATCCCGAACCTTGGCGCGGCGCCAGAACGCCTTGTGCCACGAGTCGATCACAAGCCTGAACCACGCATGACTGACTGAGCAAATTGCTGCGTGCGATTTGCTGTACTGAAGGCAACCGTGTGGCAGGTGGCACATCACTTCGCACGATCCAGTCGATCACTCCGTCAACAATCTGCTGTACGACTGGCACCATTGCCTGTCGGTCAATTCTCAATTCCATGAGCACGCAAACTCCTGTCCGTTTTGCTGGCGGCAGTAAATCACAGCCGCGCCGGACAGGCTGTGCGACAACGCCGCCAAAAGCGACCGTTCTAACCATTTGATACACATTGTTTAAGGGGCTTCACGGAACTGAACGTGATCCACAAAAAAGCCCGCAACGAATGCGGGCTGTCTTTCCTGCGCTCTGTTCAGAATGCGGTGACACCGCCATCCACAGCCAGCGAGTGGCCAGTGGTGAATGCCGCACCGTCGCTGCACAGGTACAACACGGCACTGGCGATTTCCTCGACTTTGCCGATGCGGCCGACCGGGTGCATGGCGTTGGCGAACTCAGCCTTTTTCGGATCGGCCTCATAAGCGCGACGAAACATGTCGGTATCGATCACCGCCGGACACACCGCGTTGACGCGGATTTTCTTCTTCGCGTATTCGATGGCGGCCGATTTGGTCAGACCAATCACCGCATGCTTCGACGCCGCATAGATGCTCATCTTCGGCGCCGCGCCCAGCCCTGCCACCGAGGCGGTGTTGACGATCGCTCCGCCGCCCTGCGCCAGCAACAGCGGTAGTTGATACTTCATGCACAACCAGACGCCTTTGACGTTGACCCCCATGATTGCGTCGAACTCATCCATCGAGCCGTCGGCCAGTTTGCCTTTTTCAATTTCGATGCCGGCATTGTTGAAGGCATAGTCCAGACGGCCGTAGGTATTGATGACCTCGTCCATCAGATTTTTCACTTCGCTTTCGATGGTCACGTTGCAACGCACAAAGTTCGCTTCGCCACCGGCTGTACGAATCAACGCGACCGTGCCCTCCCCCCCTGCCGCGTCCAGGTCGGCGACCACCACTTTCAGGCCTTCGGCAGCGAACGCCTGCGCGGTCGCACGACCGATACCGTTGGCCGCGCCGGTGACTACGGCAACCTGACCGGAAAACGTCATGCTCATTGTTGTGTCCTCGAAGGGATAGATGCAGGGGATGTGTGGCATCGCAGCATAGCCATTGAGGCCGGCCACGCGTCAGCACTATCCAATGGCTGTTTATGTGGCCATGCATCGCAGTGATAAAACTGTGCGGGTGATCATCACTGCACTGGATCGGCGTGCATTCGCCGCGTCAGCCAACCTTGCGAGATCGGCGCTGAAGGTCTATCAACAAGGCTTCATTCAATTCGAGTGCCTGCCATGACCTCCCAGACCAATCGCCAGTTCCTGCTCGCCAAACGCCCGGTGGGCGCCGCGACCCGCGAGACCTTCACCTATCAGGAAATACCGGTCGGCGAACCGGCGGCGGGACAGATTCTGGTCAAGAACGAATACCTGTCGCTCGACCCGGCCATGCGTGGCTGGATGAACGAGGGCAAATCCTATATCCCGCCGGTTGGAATCGGCGAAGTCATGCGCGCATTGGGCGTAGGCAAAGTCGTCGCCTCGAATAACCCAGGGTTTGCCGTCGGGGACTACGTCAACGGTGCCATTGGCGTGCAGGATTATTTCCTCGGCGAACCCAGAGGTTTCTACAAAGTCGATCCGAAACTGGCGCCGCTGCCGGTGTATCTGTCCGCGCTGGGCATGACCGGCATGACCGCTTACTTCGCCCTGCTGGATGTCGGCGCGCCGAAGGCTGGCGATACCGTTGTGCTTTCAGGCGCGGCAGGTGCGGTAGGCAGCATTGCCGGGCAGATCGCCAAGATCAAAGGTTGCCGCGTGGTGGGAATCGCCGGCGGTGCCGACAAGTGCAAATTTCTCATTGATGAACTGGGCTTCGACGGCGCCATCGACTACAAGAACGAAGATGTGATTGCCGGCCTCAAGCGCGAATGCCCGAAAGGCGTCGACGTGTATTTCGATAACGTCGGCGGTGACATTCTCGACGCAGTGCTGAGTCGCTTGAACATGAAGGCGCGGGTGGTGATCTGCGGAGCGATCAGCCAGTACAACAACAAGGAAGCGGTCAAAGGCCCCGCCAACTACCTGTCGCTGCTGGTCAATCGTGCGCGGATGGAAGGCTTTGTGGTGATGGACTATGCCGCGCAATACGCCAGCGCCGCGCAGGAAATGGCCGGATGGATGGCCAAGGGGCAACTCAAGAGCAAGGAAGACATCGTCGAAGGCCTGGAGACCTTTCCAGAGACGCTGATGAAACTGTTCAGCGGCGAGAATTTCGGCAAGTTGGTGTTGAAAATCTAAAATCACCACAAAACAAACGTAGGAGTGAGCCCTGCTCGCGATAGCGGTGTGTCAGTCAACATTAACGTTGTTTGACACACCGCTATCGCGAGCAGGCTCACTCCTACAGGGTTTCGCGGTGTCTGATCAGGCGATTTCGGCTACAACCGAAGCCAATGCCTTGGCCGGATCCGTCGCCTGGCTGATCGGACGGCCGATCACCAGATAATCGGAACCGGCATCCAGTGCCTGACGCGGGGTCAGAATGCGGCGCTGATCGTCCTGCGCACTGCCCGCCGGACGAATCCCCGGGGTCACCAGTTGCAGCGATGGGTGTGCGGTTTTCAGTGCAGTGGCTTCCAGCGCCGAGCACACCAGGCCGTCCATGCCAGCCTTCTCGGCCAATGCGGCCAGACGCAGCACTTGCTCTTGCGGTTCGATGTCCAGACCGATACCGGCGAGGTCTTCACGCTCCATCGAGGTCAGTACGGTGACGCCGATCAGCAATGGCTGCGGGCCACTGCGCTTGTCCAGCACTTCACGGCAGGCGGCCATCATGCGCATACCACCCGAGCAATGCACGTTGACCATCCACACGCCCATCTCGGCAGCGGCTTTCACGGCCATCGCGGTGGTGTTGGGAATGTCGTGGAATTTCAGGTCGAGGAATACCTCAAAACCCTTGTCACGCAGAGTGCCGACTATTTCTGCGGCGCAACTGGTGAAGAGTTCCTTGCCCACTTTGACCCGGCACAGTTTCGGGTCCAACTGGTCGGCCAGCTTCAGTGCGGCGTCACGGGTGGGGAAATCCAGGGCGACGATGATAGGAGTCTGGCAGGCGGACATGAATGGGCTCTCAGGCAGGTCGAAATCGGCGCGCATTGTAGCGGAACCGGCGGCGGCGCGGCACCCGATGATCGGTAAATCGTCGCGCTGACCGTGATCAGCATAGCGTCCGCTGCTATTGTGTCGACTCCGATACACAACCGACATGCCGCCAACACGCGCCCGCGCTAGCCTCGCCAGCCGCAACACGCCCTTACATCAGCACTTCCCGCCTCACGGCAGGACGCCTATGCTGAAACCACAACCTCGCAGCCCATCTTTGTGGTTGGCGGCCTACTGGCAGATGAACAGCCCCATGCACAACACCCAAACGACCGCGACGGATGAGCCAAAAGACGACAAGCGCTGGAGCATCCGCGCGCTGATCGTCGACGACGACGTGCCGATCCGCGAGCTGATGATCGATTACCTCGCCCGCTTCAACATCCACGCCAGCGGCGTCACCGACGGCGCGGCGATGCGTCAGGCGCTGCTCGCCGAGCATTTCGATGTTGTCGTGCTGGACCTGATGCTGCCCGGCGAAGACGGCTTGTCGCTGTGCCGCTGGCTGCGCGCCGAATCGGACATCCCGATCCTGATGCTCACCGCCCGTTGCGAACCGACCGACCGCATCATCGGCCTGGAACTGGGCGCCGATGACTACATGGCCAAACCCTTCGAGCCGCGCGAACTGGTGGCGCGCATTCAGACCATTCTGCGTCGGGTGCGCGATGATCGTACCGAGCAACGGGCCAACATTCGTTTCGACAACTGGCGCCTGAACAGCGTTCTGCGCCAGTTGATCGCCGACAACGGCCTGGTGGTGCCGCTGTCCAACGCCGAATTCCGCCTGCTCTGGGTCTTTATCGAACGCCCGCGCCGAGTGCTCAGTCGCGAACAACTGCTCGATGCCGCGCGCGGCCGTTCAATCGAAGCATTTGACCGCAGCATCGATCTGCTGGTCTCGCGCCTGCGCCAGAAGCTCGGCGACGACCCGAAAGCCCCGCAGTTGATCAAAACCGTACGCGGTGAGGGATACCTGTTCGACGCACGGGACATCGGCTGATGCGAGCGCGCTTCGACACGCTGTTCGGACGCCTGTTTGGCGTGCTGTTCGTGGCGATTGTCCTGGCGCACTTGCTGGCGTTCACCTGGTTCCGCCTCTACGGCCCGCCACCGCCACCACCGCCGCCAGAGTTTTCCCAGGGTGTCGAAGGGCAACGGCCCATGCCGGATCCACGCTATGCGCAGCGGCCACCGCGCCCCTGGTTCGGTGGCCCGGTGGTGCCACTGACCTTTCAATTCATCACGCTGATGATCGCGGCGTGGTACGGCGCCAAACTGCTCAGTCGGCCGATCCAGCGTCTGAGCGACGCCGCTGAGCGCCTCAGCGAAGACCTCGACAGCCCGCCACTGGACGAGTCCGGCCCGCGCGAAGCACGGCAAGCGGCGCACACCTTCAACCTGATGCAGCAACGCATTCGCGAGCAGGTGCAGCAACGCGCGCGCATGCTCGGCGCGGTTTCCCACGACCTGCGCACACCGCTGTCACGTCTGAAACTGCGCCTGGAAAACATCAGCGATGAACGACTGCAGGGCCAGATGCGTCAGGACCTCGACGACATGATCGGCATGCTCGACGCCACGCTCACCTACCTGCATGAACAGCGCACCAGCGAAGCGCTGCAAATGATGGATGTGCAGGCACTGGTCGAATCGCTGGCGGAGAATGCGCAGGATCAGGGCGCCGACGTGCAGGTCAGCGGCCATTGCACACCCTTGCCCGTGCAGCCGATGGCACTGCGCTCGTGCATCAACAATCTGATGGATAACGCCTTGCGCTATGCCGGGCAGGCGCAAATCGAATTGCAGGATCAGCGCGAGCAATTGCTGATTCGCGTGATCGACCACGGCCCGGGAATCGCCGCCGACAAACGCGAAGCCGTGTTTGAACCGTTCTATCGGCTGGAAGGTTCGCGCAATCGCAATTCCGGCGGTGTGGGGCTAGGGATGACCATTGCTCGCGAGGCGGCGCAGCGTCTGGGTGGCCAGCTCAATCTTGAAGAAACCCCGGGCGGCGGCCTTACCGCCATCATTCGCCTGCCACGCCCCTGAGAACGCCACCGACTCACTGTGGGAGCGAACCCGCTCGCGAAGGCGTCATCTGATCCAACATCTTTTTTGGATGTACTGGCCTCTTCGCGAGCAGGCTCGCTCCCACAGGGTTTGGCGGTTTTCATTCTGCCGTGTGTACCGTCCGGTACAAACCCCACATACCCCGGACAACTCGCACCCTGACCCTGCATAAGCCGGTACACCCGCCGGTTTGCCATTCCAGGGAGTGAGCCCGATGATCGGTAGCGTCAGCAACTACACGAGCTATACCAGCACCAGCAGCACCGCCACGCAAAATTCGCGCAGCCAGCAACTGCAAAAAGAACTGTTCGCCAAGCTCGACAGTAACGGCGACGGCGCAGTGGATCAGGACGAACTGAAAAGCGCCCTGTCGCAGAAGTCCGACGACGGCCTGCTGGTCAACCTGAGCAAGCAGTTCGGTGATCTCGACAGCGACGGCAGCGGTAGCCTCAGCGCCGAAGAAATGACCGCCATGGCGCCGCCCCCGCCGCCACAGGATCAAGCACCGAACACCGACCTCGCCGACGCCCTGATCAGCGCCCTCGACATCGACGGCGACGGCGCCATCAGCAGCGACGAACTGAGCAGCGGCCTGACCAGCGCCGGCAGTACCGCCGACAGCAACGAACTCTTCTCCGCCCTCGACAAGAACAAGGACGGCACCGTCAGCCAGGACGAACTCACCGCCAGCCTGACCCCACCGCCACCGCCACCACAAATCAACAGCGACGAACTGTTCAGCCAGCTCGATGCGGATGGCGATGGCAGCGTGACGGCCACGGAATTAAGCAGCGCTGTGCAGACCAGCAACAGCACCTCATCGACCAGCACCGACACCAGCGCAGCGCTACTCAAGGTGCTCGATAGCGACAGCAGTGGTGGCGTGAGCAGTGATGAGCTGAAAGCGGCTTTACAAGCCGGGCGTGAACGACCGGACGAAGAACAGACCGCTTCGACCCAGAGCACCACTGAAGCGCTGAACCGCATGATTGCCAATTTGAGCAAGCAGTACTCGCTGGAAAACACTGCGTCGGTGGGCAAGTATTTGAATGTGGCGACTTGAGTCGACGCCCCTCACCCTAACCCTCTCCCAAAGGGAGAGGGGACTGATCGAGGTGTTTGGGAGAGGTACACCGACGTGAAATACCGAGTCGAACTCAGATTCTGAAACAGATCAAAAGCCCCCCACCCTAGCCCTCTCCCAAGGGAGAGGGGACTGATCGAGGTGTTTGGGAGAGGTACACCGACGTGAAATACCGAGTCGAACTCAGATTCTGAAACAGATCAAAAGCCCCTCACCCTAGCCCTCTCCCAAAGGGAGAGGGGACTGATCGGGGTGTTTGGGAGAGGTACACCGACGTGAAATACCGAGTTGAGCTCAGACTCTGAAACAGATCAAAAGCCCCTCACCCTAGCCCTCTCCCAAAGGGAGAGGGGACTGATCGGGGTGTTTGGGAGAGGTACACCGACGTGAAACACCGAGTCGAACTCAGATTCTGAAACAGATCAAAAGCCCCTCACCCTAACCCTCTCCCAGAGGGAGAGGGGACTGACCGAGGTGTTTGGGAGAGGTACGCCGACGTGCGATACCGCGTTGAACGCAAATCAAACGCCGAACACCCCACGCTCTTCACCACTCAATAGGCCGAGTGTCAGCTCGCCTGCTCTTGATCTTGATCTTGATCCACGGGCGACGTCGGAAGGCTGAGCGGAGGGATTGATCCGGGGGTGGGAGCGCAGCGACCGTTTGGCGAAGCCAAACACAGCGAGAGGAGGTGCAGCGCAGCAAACCGTAGGCGCTGCGCCCGGATTGATCCCGCAGCGAAGGAACCCCGAGCCCCAGCGAGCGGGCCGCACGCAGGAGCAAGCCTTTTGGGTTACCTTTTCGGCGTTTGGAAAAGGTGACCCGCCGTAAGGGCGGAACCCTAAGCCGCCGTTACCGCAGCAATGGATATACACCCAAACCCAAACCCAAACCCAAACCCAAAACCCAAAACCCAAAACAGCTACCGCCGATCCTCAACCCGAGACTGACTCTTACTCCAATCCGTCAACAAACTGTAAGCCACCGCCAACAACGTAGGCCCGATAAACAACCCGATAAACCCAAACGCAATCAACCCGCCAAACACCCCAAGCAACACAATCACCAACGGCAAATTGCCGCCTCGGCTGATCAGATACGGCTTGAGCACGTTGTCCACGCCACTGATGATGAACGTTCCCCATATCCCGAGAAACACCGCCATCCCGTACTCACCCTTCCACGCCAGCCAAGCCGTCGCCGGCACCCACACCAACGGCGGCCCCATCGGAATCAGACTCAGCAAAAACGTCACAATCCCGAGCACCAGAGCCCCGGGAACGCCGGCAATCAAAAACCCGATCAACGCCAGAATCGCCTGCGCCGCCGCCGTCCCGATTACGCCGTTAACCACCCGCTGCACCGTACCGGCGACCAGTTCGATGTAATAGCCGGCGCGATCACCGATCAGGCGCTCCAGCAGACTGTGCACAAACGCCGCCAGTCGCGGGCCGTCGCGGTAGAAAAAGAACACAAAGACAATGCTCAGCGTCAGCTCGAGAATCCCGCCGCCAATCTGCGCACTGCGCGCCAGCAACCAGTTGCCGACCTGACCCAGATACGGCTTGATCGACACCATCAATGCCGCGCCCTGCTGATCGATGCTGTTCCAGAGGCCGACGAGCCGTTCACCCACAAACGGCACAGTAGCCAGCCATACCGGCGCCTCCGGCAGGCCATCAACCTGCACGTCCTTGATAAACGCCGTGGCATCGCGCACATGATCGGCCAGGTTGAACCCCAGCCAGACCAGCGGCGCCGCCACCAGCAACATCCAGCCGAGGGTCAAAATCGCCGCGGCCAACGCCTCGCGCCCATTGAGCAAACGGGTCAGCAGGCGCATCAGTGGCCAACTGGCGAACGCCAGCACCGCGCCCCAGAACAGCGCCGACCAGAACGGCGCCATCACCCAGAAGCTGGCACCAAACAACACCAGCAGCAGGATCTGCACCAGCAGGCGATCGTTATTGAGCATGTAAGGTCTCGAAAAAGTCAGTCAGGCCAAGAGTAGGCGAACACGCCGTGCGTGCTCGCTCGCCACAGCTTATCGCAACAGGTCGATGCGCAGGCCTTTACCCTCGACAGTGCCGTTTTCCATCCGCGCAGCGCGCACGCCCTGATTGATCAGGGCCTGACGCCAGGCCTCGGCCTTGGGCCCGGATACCGTGACGCGCAATGTCGTGTCGAGGTTCAGGCCACGGGAGATCAGGCGCAGCCAGGTGTCATCCGGATCATCGACTCGATCGGGGAAATCCAGTTCGCCGGTGCTTTTGAGTTGACGCAACAGGGTCGCCGAGGTCGGCAGCAACTCGCCCAGCGGCGCAATTGCTTCGAACTGTTCAACATGCAGATAGGCTTTGCGATTGCCGCGAGTGATGCTGTACAGCGCCACCAGCGTGTTGTCTCGCGGCGCTGCCAGTCGCAACAGCAGATACGCTTGCTGCTCGTCAGCACCGTACAACTTGGAGTTGCCGAATACCTCGTTGGCCCACAGGCTGCTTTCACCACAATCACGGGCCTGGCACCAGAACAGCAACTCGGCGTCCTGCTCCTGCAAGGCTTCGCGGGCAGCGGTAAAGGCTTCGGTGGCGGAATGTTCGGGCGGTAACTCGTAGGTCACCGAAGTGATTTGGCCACGGGCGGTGACCTGGCCGTCGAAACGTAACTGGCCGCTGATCTTGCGGATAGAGCCCAACGGATAGATGCGCTCCAGCTCGGCCGGCGGGCGATAGTCGACGATTTGCGCATCGGCCAGCCGTGGCACGATCTGCAGATCGTGACTGCCCGGCACGTCGGCAGCGAAAGAAACGGAACTGAAACAGCACAGTGCCAACAGAGTGAGTGACCGCATAGTCAGGCTCATCGGATCGGAGTGACTGTGTGATTCGGGGTCGCAGCGGTATAAAGATCCATCGTGGTTGTCTCCCATTTCAACCCGCCCAGCCTCGACAGTTGCCCACGGCAAGTCAAGGAATGGCGAAGAACCGATTGAAACAGTCTGCGACAAGACCCGCGCCTGGCTCGTCGTTCAAGTGCAGATGGTGCCCGCCCGGCAGCTGTTCCTGGCTAAAGGGTAGCCGCTCCAGCAGTTCGGAGTGTTTGGCCAGCATGCCATCAGCGGCAACCACCAAATGCGCCGGGCAACTGACGCGCAGGGCGAAAGCCATTGCCTGCTCCTGGGTCAGGCGCAGCGGCGACGGCAAAGTCAGGCGATTATCCGTGCGCCAGGTGTAGCCGCCCGGCACCGGCATCAATCCGCGCTGCGCCAACAGTTCAGCCGCCTCACGACTGACCGCGACCAGCCCCTTCATGCGCGCTTCGATGGCGCGGTCGAGGGTGTTGTAGACCGGTTTGCGTTTCTCGCGCAGATCCAGTTGCGCCTGTAGGGCCATGCCCATGCGCTCGGCTGCGTTTTCGCCTTTGTCTGTAGGAGGAATGACGCCGTCGATCAACGCCAGATGGCTGATACGCTCCGGCAACGATCCCGCCAATACCATGGAAACGATGGCCCCCATCGAATGCCCGAGCAGGCCGAAACGCTTCCAGCCCAGTTGTTCGGCGACTTGCAGCACGTCATGGGCGTAGTCCCACAGCGCATAACCGGCGCCGTTCGGTCGATGCCCGGAATGCCCATGCCCGGCCATATCCAGGGCAATGATGCGTAAGCCTTTGAGCTTCGGCGCCAGCCGCGCGAAGCTGTTGGCGTTGTCGAGCCAGCCGTGCAGCGCAATGATCGGCAAACCGTCCTCGGGACCGAACAAATGCGCCGCCAGCTCGATATGCGGCAGGCTCAGGCGCACTTCTTCGAAGGTCGGGCTCATGCGCAATCCTTGTCCTGACGGTTTTCCCAACGGGTAAACAGGTTCTTCAACAACCGCGCAGTGTCTTGCGGACGCTCCAGCGGGAACATGTGCCCGCCGGGCATGCTCAGCGCCTCGCCTTGTGCCAGGCGCGAAACGAAGCGGGTGTGATGACGCATGACCACGCGGCTCTTGTGCCCGCGCACCACCGCCAGTGGCACCTGTAACTGCCGGGTGCGACCGGGGCTGGTGTGCGGCACACCACGATAGATGCTGATTTCAGTGGCGGGGTCGAAACGCAGGCGCAGCTTGTCGCCGACCTGGTGCAAGCCGTATTGCAGATAGGCATCGAAGCATTCCGGGTCGAAGCCCCGGAACAGCGTTTTACCGGCAAAATAGCTGCGCGCACTGTCGAGATCGGCGAACTCTTCACGTCGGCCCAATGTGCGCCCCGCCGGTGTCAGTTTGTCGATGAAACCCAAGCGCTTGGCGGCACGGATCACCCACTGATCGGTGCGGGTCAGCACTGGCGAGTCGAGCATCACCACGCCGCGATACAGCTCAGGGCAACGCAGCGCCGCGTGCAGGTGCAAAACACCGCCGAAAGAATGGCCGACACCCCATACCGGTTGATCCTGCTGCTGCAAATGGTGGATCAGCTCGTCAACCAGGTTGTACCAGTTGTCATCCGCCGGGAAACGCGGGTCATGGGCGTGCAGCTCCAGATGCGCGACCCGGTACTCGGGCGCCAGCGCCGCGAACAACTTGCCATAGGTGCCCGAGGGAAACCCGTTGGCGTGGGCGAAAAAGATCGGTTGCGACATACCGGAAAATCCATGAGCGGGAAACGTGGTGTTGATTGTCCGTAAGACCGTGCCTTACAGCAATGACCGTAACTGCCAGGAATGATGACAGTCCGGTCAGGGCTATGGTGAGTCAGCCGGATCGCTACCCCCTCACCCCAACCCTCTCCCCCAGGGGGGCGAGGGGGAAAGGGAGCCGATCTCCATGCTATTGCGAATTTGTATTCGACTCGATATCTCAGGTCGATGTACTTCGAACAACCCACTCGGTCAGTCCCCTCTCCCCCAGGGGGCGAGGGGAAAGGGAGCCGATCTCCATGCTATTGCGAATCTGTATTCGACTCGATATCTCAGGTCGATGTACTTCGAACAACCCACTCGGTCAGTCCCCTCTCCCTCTGGGAGAGGGTTAGGGTGAGGGTGGCTGCTCACCCAAAGGCACCACCGCCATGGTCAGCCGTGACACACAACTGGCCTTGCCTTCGTCACTGGTCAAACGGATATCCCACACATGGGTGGTGCGGCCAATGTGAATCGGCTTGGCCACCGCAGTCACCCGGCCACTGCGCAAGCCGCGCAAATGGTTGGCGTTGATTTCCAGCCCCACGCAATAGAACTTGCTGGCGTCGATGCACAGGTAGCTGGCCATCGAACCCACGGACTCCGCCAGCACCACCGACGCGCCGCCATGCAGCAAGCCGTAAGGCTGGTGCGTGCGATGGTCGATGACCATGCTTGCAGTCAGCGATTCTTCGTCGAACGCTTCGAAGCGGATGTCGAGCACTTCGCCGATGGTATTTTTCTGGATCGCGTTCAACTGCTCGATGTCGGGAGTAGTACGCCACAAGCTCATCGCAGACTTCCTTTGTTGTTGTAGTGGTCGCTCAATCCTGCCACAGCACCGCCTCGCTGCGCTCGCTCCATTCTTCGAAACGCGCGCCATAGGTGTCTTCGATGACGTTGCGCTTGATCTTCAGCGTCGGCGTAAGAAAGCCGTTCTCCACCGCCCAACTGTCCTTGACCACCACCAGGCGGCGCAAGCGTTCGTGCTTGTCGAGCACCGCATTGACCTCTTCCAGGAGTTTTTCCAGACTCGAATGCAGGCTGGCCCGGCCCTCTTCCTGATTGACCGTCGACAGCACGCACAACCCCAGTGGCGCGCTCAGGCCATCGCCGACCACGCACACTTGCTCGATCCGTGAATGCACGGCCAAACGGTTTTCGATCGGCGCTGGAGCGACGTATTTGCCCTTGCTGGTCTTGAAGATTTCCTTGAGTCGCCCGGTCAGGCGCAGACGCCCTTCGGCATCCTGCTCGCCCTTGTCACCGGTACGCAGGAAGCCGTCCTCGGTGATCGTTTCGGCGGTTTTCTGCGGTTCCTTGAAATAGCCGAGCATGTTCGCCTGACTGCGCACCTGCACTTCACCCAACTCATCGATGCGCACTTCGACATCCGGGCACGGTTTACCGATCCAGCCTTGCTTGTATTGCCCTGGCAGACAGATGTGCGAGTAACCGCAACCCTCGGTCATGCCATAGACCTCAAGCACGTCGAGACCGAGTTTCTGATACCAGGCGAGCAGGGTCTGCGGTACCGGCGCCGCACCGGACAACGCCACGCGCAAGGCGTCCAGCCCCAGCCCGGCGAGGACTTTGTGCCCGACCCGTTTACCGATGAAAGGCAGACCAAGAAGAAAATCCAGACGTTTTGCCGGGATCCTGCTGTACACGCCCATCTGGAATTTGGTCCAGATTCGCGGCACGCCAAACATCGCGGTCGGCCGCGCGCGCTGCAAATCGGTGATGAACGTATCGAGGCTCTCGGCGAAGAAAACCGTCTGGCCGGTATAGATCGAGGCCAGTTCTACAAACATGCGTTCAGCGACGTGGCACAGCGGCAAGTACGACAGCAACCGGTCGTTCTCGTTGAGACCGAACAGCTGCGTGCCGCGCGTGGTGGCGAAACCGAGATTGGCGAAACTGTGCATCACGCCTTTGGGCAGGCCGGTGGTGCCGGAGGTGTAGATGATGGTTGCCAGTTGCTCGGCGGCAGGACGCGGATCGTCCTGGATCGGCGAACTGCGTTGCAGGTCTGCCCAGTTGAAATCGAATTCGCCAGGCGGATGCAGCGGCAGGCTGATGGTCGGCAAATCGGCCGGCACGCCTTTGGCCATGCCCGGCCAGTCATCGAGTTTGCCGATGAACGCCAGGACGCTTTCCGAATGATTGAGCACCTGCGCTACGGAGTCGGCGGTGAGATTGGGATAGAGCGGAACAGAAACGTGCCCGGCCATCCAGATGGCGAGGTCAGCGATGATCCAGTGTGCGCAGTTTTTCGAGATCAGGGCGATGTGGCTGCCGTGCGGCAACTCACGGGCACGCAACCAGTGCGCGGCGCAGCGGGCCTGATGGCCGACGTCGGCCCAGGTCAGGGTCTCGACCTGCCCGCCGCCAGTGGGCTGCACCAGAAAGCGCTGGCGCGGATGCCGGGCTTCACGTTCATAAAACACGTCCAGCGGCAATCGGAATGCGGCAGACATGCGACTCGCTCCTGTGATTTTGGTCTGGAGCAAGCGTAGTCAACCAAGCAAGTGCTTGGTTGGAAAATTCAAACAAATAATTTCATGGTGTACGCGGTACCTGTAGGAGTGATCCTGCTCGCGATAGCGGTCTGTCGGTCGACATAAATAGCGACTGATAGACCGCTATCGCGAGCAGGCTCACTCCTACAGGGGTCGGTGTTTACAACTTCACGGGTGTTTGAGGCTGTTAAGGGTCATCGAGCCGATCAGCAACTCCGGGCTTTCCAGCTCAGCCAGATCGGCGGTGCTGACCCGCTCCGGAGGATGTCCGGCGCCATGCTGCAGATAGCTCAGCAAATTGCCCACCAGCGGGTTGTGGCTGACCAGCAGCACGTTGCTTACCGACACCAGTTGATCGGTAACCTTGTCCGGGTCGACCTCCGGAGTCAGCCACTCGACCGTGCGAATCTCCGGTTCGAACCCGAGCGCTTCGCGCACAATCTGTGCAGTCTGCTGCGCCCGCAGATAAGGGCTGGCGTAGATCGCAGTAAGCGGCTGGCCAATCAAATGGGCAGCGCTGCTCAAGGCTTCTTTGCGACCGTGCTCGGTCAACTCCCGTTCGGAATCGGGGCACGAGCCGTAAGGCACGGCCTCACCGTGACGCAATACCCAGAGTTTCATAGCTTGGGTTCCTCATCTCGAACCGGATGCGGTGTCGGCGGCACGGCGTGCGGCGCTTCACCTTCCGGGGTACGCGGCGCTGGCCAGTCGGCGAACGGCCAGGGTTTCTGGTCGCTGTGGAAACTGCCGAAGCGGCCGATCTGCGCCAGAAACTGGCTCAGGCTGTCGCCGAAGTTCATCAGGCTGGCGCTCGGTGCGCCATAGATCAAACGATAGATCAGTTGCACCAGCACCACCGCGCCGAGGATGAACTGCGCCACTTGCCAGACCAGCACGTAGACGATCATCCACAGCACCCGCAGGAGGATGGATTCGTACTTGGCTTCGGTTTTCGGATCGTTCATGGCTTGCTGCTCCCGGCTCACTCAGTTGAAACCACTGGTGGAAATAAAGTCGACGTCGGTTTTTGGCTCGGCTCGCATCAATAGACCGATCACCTGCTCCAGCGTGCGTCCTTCGAACAGGATCGCATGCAGCCCGGCGACCAGCGGCATGTACACGCCGACCTCCTGGGATTTGGCCTTGAGCACTTTGAGGGTGTTGACGCCTTCGGCGACTTCTCCGAGGCGCGACACCGCTTCGTCGAGGCTCAAGCCCTGACCGAGGGCGAAACCGACCTGATAGTTGCGGCTTTTCGGCGACGAACAGGTGACGATCAGATCGCCGACACCGGCCAGACCGAGGAAGGTCATGGGATTAGCGCCCTGATTCACCGCAAAGCGGGTCATCTCCGCCAGTGCGCGGGTGATCAGCATGCTCTTGGTGTTCTCACCCATTTCCAGCGCGACCGCCATGCCGGCAATGATCGCGTAAACGTTTTTCAACGCCCCGCCCAGCTCGACGCCGAAGCGATCAGCACTGGCGTAGACGCGGAAAGTACGACCATGCAACGCGGCTTGCACCTGCTTGCAGAGTTCTTCGTCCTCACTGGCGACCACCGTGGCAGTCAGCGCGTGCTCGGCGATCTCGCGCGCCAGATTCGGCCCGGACAACACGCCGATGCGCGCCTGCGGGGCGATCTCTTCGAGAATCTGGCTCATCAGTTTGAAGGTCTGGGCTTCGATGCCCTTGGTCAGGCTGACCAGCATCTTGCCGCTCAAGCGCTCGGCATGGGCCGCGAGCACCGTGCGCAGCGCGCTGGACGGCAGTGCGACAAAGCACAAATCACAGGCGTCGAGGGTTTCCTGCAGGTCGGTGACGGCGGTCACGCCCGGCAGAATCTTGATGCCTTTGAGGTAACGCGGGTTTTCGCGATTGACCCGGATGGCCTCGGCCTGCTCGGGGTCACGCATCCACTGCCGGACTTGATGGCCGTTCTCGGCCAAAAGGTTGGCCACGGCGGTACCGAAACTTCCGCCTCCCAGGACCGCAATCGGGCGCTGTTCAGTCATATGCAATCCGTTAATCCATACCAGTGGCGATGGCGGCATTATACGGGGCAGCCCGGTCGCGGCCAGCCCCAGCAACAATTACCGACACTTGTAGGAAGAAGACCAATAAAACCTAGGAAAATGCTACTAACGTGAATGGAAAAGTCACGGTGCTCGGTTAACATGCGCGCCAAATCTTTACGATCAAGGCTGCGTCGTGTTTTTCGCTCCTCCCCCTCCCCGTTCGCCCCTGTTGCTGGCGCTGTTGTTCAGCCCGCTAGTGCTGGCGGACGACCTGTTCATGGACAACCAGGCACTGCCGCAGGTGTTGACGGCCACGCGCCTGAAACAGACACCGGCAGAAGTGCCGGGGAGCATGACCGTACTCGACAGCGAATTGATCAACGCCAGCGGTGCCCGTGACATCAGCGAACTGCTGCGCCTGGTGCCTGGGATGATGGTCGGCAACATCAGCGGCAATCAGGCGGCGGTCAATTACCACGGCACCAATGCCACCGAAGCACGGCGCATGCAGGTGCTGATCGACGGCCGTTCGGTGTACCGCGCAGGTCTGGCCACGGTGGACTGGAGTGACATCCCCGTGGCCATGGAGGACATCGAGCGCATCGAAGTCTTTCGCGGCCCGAACACCGTCAGTTATGGCGCCAACGCGCTGATGGCGGTGGTCAATATCATCACGCGCAACCCGGCGGATAGCCATGGAACGCGTCTGAAATATACCCGCGGCCAGCGTGGCATCAATGATTTCTATGCCAGCCAGGGCACCGGCTGGAATGGCGGCGATCTGCGCCTGTCGCTGTCCGGTCAGGAAGATGACGGCTTCGACAGCGATCGCAGCGGCGCCGATTACCGTGACAGCCGCCGCTTGAACCGTTTCAGTCTTGCGGTCAGCCACACCCTCAGTGATAACCAGAGTCTCGACTGGCAGGTCAACGCCAAAGACGGCACCAACCAGCGGCCCTACACCTATCGGCCGGTGTTCTCCGGGATTACCGCCGCCGGGAACAATTCTGACGTAGTCGCCAAGGATTACGCCGGTTCGGTGCGCTGGAACCTCGACATCAATCCCGAACACAGCCTTTATATACAAGGCACGGCGCAACACTGGGATCGCCAGCAAACCTGGCGCGCCTGCGATGCCGAGGTGTCATTCAGCCCCGAGTTGACGCAACTGTGGCAACTCAACCCCAATTACACCGAACGCCTGGCGCGCAACATCACCCGTTTCACCGGCCCCGGCGCAGCACCGGGCACACCGCAGGAAATGGCTCTGGCCAATCGGGTGCTGGATCAATGGCGCAATGGCGCCAGCCAGACCTTGTGCGGCGACATCGACCAGAGCGCCCGCGAATCGCGCTACGACCTCGAATTGCAGGACACCCTCAGCCTGTCCGACAGCCTGCGTCTGGTCAGCGGCATGAACTATCGTTACGACCGCGCCGATTCCGAAACCTACTTCAATGGCACGCTGGACGACACCACCTGGCGTGCGTTCGGCCAACTGGAATGGCGCGCCACTGAGCACTGGTTGTTGCAGGGCGGCGCGATGTTCGAAGACACGCAACTGATCGGCAGTTCGCTGACGCCGCGCTTTGCCGTCAATTATCTGATCAATCCGCGCCACGGCTTGCGCGCGGTGTACTCGGAAGCAATCCGCTCGCCGGACATGTTCGAGAACAATGTGAACTGGAGCTATCAGGTCAACAACCTGCGGCCCTCGGCCTACGGACAGTCTTCGGCGCGCTACTTCGTCAAGACGCGCGGCCCGGGCGATCTCGATCAGGAACACATGCGCTCGCGTGAACTGGGCTACAACGGCTATTTTGCCGAACTGGGTCTGGCACTCGACGTAAAGCTGTTCTACGACGAAATCACCGGGATGATCAGCGAGCCATTACGCAACAATCAGTACATCGCCAGCAACGCCAACAGCTCACGTTTTCGCGGTACCGAAACCCAGCTCGACTGGCGTGTGAGCAGGGCCGACCGCTTGCGTTTCACTTACGCTTTTGTCGATGCCGAGGCGAGCAATCCGCTCGATCAGCAATTCACTTCGCGCAACAGCGGTTCCGCCGGCTGGCTGCGCGACTGGGGGCACGGCTGGAACAGCGCCCTCTTCTATTATGGTGACAACGCGCTCAATGGCTACCGCTTCGAACGGGTCGACACGCGCATCGCCAAACGCATCCCGCTGGGCAAGGCTCAGCTGCAATTGGCCGGCGTGTTGCAACAACGTCTCGACCATGAGCCGACTACCTTCGTCGACAACAACTACGACGAACGCCGGGTGATGTACTTCAGCGCCGAACTGGAGTTCTAGGATGCGTCACGGCCTGTCACGGAAGACGCCAACCCTTGGCCACTGGCTGGCCGGGGCCTGTCTGTTTTTGACTGCGTGGCTGCACGGTGTCGCGGTCCAGGCCGCGGACATTCTGCTCACGGGGGCCGAGGAAAGCCCCGGCGTACAAGCGTTCGTTCAGGCTCTGAGCGAATTGCGCCCGACCGACAACGTGCGTTTCCAGCCGCTGGACAGTCTCCCGGCACCGGGCAAACTGCCGGCCAGCCTGCGCCTGATCCTCCTCGATCTGCCAAGCCTGGATTGGCGCCTGCAAGAACCCCAAGGTCCGGCAACGCTGGTGCTGCGCATCAGCCGCTTGCAAGCGCGCCAGCGTTTTGGTGACGCAGAACCTGCACACCTGAGCCTGCTGTGGAGCGATCCACCACTGAGTCGGCAACTGCAATTGATCCGGCGAATCTTGCCGCAGGCACGGCGGGTCGGCGTGCTGTTCGATCAACACAGCGAGTTTTTGCTGAAAGAACTGAATCTGGCTGCACAACCGCTGAATCTGCAAATCGTCAGCCAGCGCTGGGACAACACCCTTGACAGTCGCCCACTGCAAGCCGTGCTGAAAAACAGCGACGTGCTGTTGGGCCTCGACGATCCCGATCTGTACAACCCGAAGACCGCGAAGAACCTGTTGCTCAGCAGCTACTCGCGGCAAGTCGCGCTGGTCGGACCCAACGTCGCTTTCGTCCGTGCCGGCAGCCTGGCCAGCAGCTACAGCGATCAGAACGATTGGCTGGCAATCCTTGATCAATTGCTTGACCAACCCTCGGCTGCTTGGCCGCGAGCGCTCTATCCCGCACGTTTTAATGTTTCAAGTAATGCACAGGTGGCTCGTTCATTAGGTATCGAACCGCTGAATGATGCGTCTGTCGCCAGAGCGCTGGCCGAAGGAGAACGCCGCCCATGAGTTTCCGTCGCCGCTGGGACATCAACACCCGCACCCAGCTGATCAGCCTGGGCCCGGCGCTGTTGCTGACCTTGCTGTTGATCAGCTTCTTCACGTTTGTGCGCATCCAGGATTTGCGCCAGGAGCTGAACCACACCGGCCAACTGATCGCCAACCAACTGGCCCCTGCCACCGAGTACGGAGTGATTTCCGGCAACAATGAAGTGCTGGAGAGCCTGCTCAAAGCCACACTGGCTACGCCCAATGTGCGTTTTCTTGAAGTGCAGGACAGCGCCAACCGGATTCTGGTGTACGTCGAACAACCGGCTGACACCCACAATCGCCCGCATCAGGTCGAAGTGTTTCAGGCCCCGGTGCGACTGCAGCGGATCTCCCTGCACAATGATTTCTTTCAGGACGGCAAAGTCAGTAATGGTGCGGCCGCCGAGGATTATCTGGGACGCGTGATCGTCGGCCTGTCCAACGATGCCTTCAGTCAGCGTCAGCAGGAAATTCTGCTCAAGGCCGGGATTCTCGCGCTGTTCGCCCTGCTCTTCACTTTTGTACTGGCTCGGCGTCTGGCCGGTAGCCTGTCGCAGCCGATTCGCGACATCGGCGATGCGGTCAAGGCGATTCAGGACGGCGACTACAAGACCCCGTTGCCGATTGTCGACGACACTGAATTGGGGGCTTTGTCGCAGCACATCAACAACCTCGCACAGGCGCTGGAACAGGCCAGCCGCGAGCAGCATCAAGCCATGGCGCAACTGATCCAGACCCGCGAAGAAGCGGAAAAGGCCAACAACGCAAAATCCGACTTCCTGGCGATGATGAGCCATGAACTGCGCACCCCCATGAACGGTGTGCTGGGCATGCTGCAGTTGCTCGAAACCACCGAGATGACTGAGGAGCAGATCGAGTATGCAGCCCTCGCGTCGGAGTCCACCGAGCACTTGCTGAAAGTCATCAACGACATTCTCGACTTCTCGCGCATCGAGCGATCAGAACTTGAGCTGGAGCACATACCGTTCAACCTCACCGAGCTGATCGGTGCCTGCGCGCAGTCGTTCCAGCACAGCGCGGTGCAACGCGGCCTGGCGCTGAATCTGCGGATCCCGGACGACATGCGCAGTTTGCAGGTGCAGGGCGATCCGACGCGGATCCGGCAGATTCTGGTCAACCTGGTCGGCAACGCACTGAAGTTCACCGAACAGGGTCGGGTCAGCATCGAGGCGCAGTGGCAATCGCTGGATCACGAATTGCTGTGGTTCACCTGCTCGGTACGCGACAGCGGCATCGGCATTTCTTCCGAAAGTCTGGAATTGATGTTCAACGCTTTCCAGCAGGCCGACAGTTCGATCTCGCGGCGCTATGGCGGCACCGGCCTCGGCTTGCCAATCGCCCGCACCCTGGCAGAACGCATGGGCGGCACTTTGCGCGCGCAGAGCGAGGAAGGCCGCGGTTCGGTCTTTACTCTGGAGATCCCGCTGGCGCTTTATAAGCAAGCGCTACCGCCATTGGCCGCGCCGCGCGCACTGAACGGCAAAGGACAGGGTGAAGGGCGCAATGTCTTGCTGGTGGAAGACAATCCGGTGAACCAGACGGTTATCGAAGCGATGCTGCGCAGTCTGGGCTTTACTGTCAGCGTCGCCGTCGATGGCGCGCAGGCCGTACGCAGCGCTGAAGAAAGTGATTTCGAAGTGATTCTGATGGATTGCCGCTTACCGATCATCGATGGCTATGAGGCGACGCGACAGATCCGCCAACTGCCGGGACGCAGCGACGTGCCGATCATCGCGCTGACCGCCAACGCGTTGCAGGGTGACCGCGAAACCTGCCTGGAGGCAGGCATGAACGATTATCTGGCGAAGCCGTTCAAACGTAATGATCTGCAGCAGATTCTGCAGCGCTGGGTGTCGTAGTGTGGGCCTTTCGACCATCTGCGACTGGCGTGAAAAGCGAAAGTGCGGCAGTCTTAGGCACCCGAACAAGCCTCAAAAGGGGCTTGAATAAAAATTTCAGTGCACAAGTGTACATTCATGTCCTTGGTGCTGT
>Ga0160443_100509_pt1 | contig 25717 bp, 17 predicted proteins | sample HID1972I_E1MG_FD_108244 | JGI IMG/M metagenome (GOLD analysis project Ga0160443, IMG submission 108244) | Enriched pill bug-associated microbial communities from UW Madison campus, WI, USA - HID1972I_E1 MG | ecosystem: Host-associated > Arthropoda: Insects > Digestive system > Unclassified ... | reverse complement strand
TGATGGGTGATTCGCTCGATGGCTGCAAGGTCTGCAGGTTGTTGATCAAAACGTAACTCGCCAGCTAATCCGCACATAAAGTCCTTACCGGTTTTTCCGTTGGGGAGGGTGTTTCTTCAGCGGCCGACATGGCCGCTACTCAGAAACTGACCCGGTGCGGTTGTGGGAGTTTTAGAACGATAAGTTATAAGTGACGGCGTCAGCCCGGCGGGGCACCGTTGCGGCGCCCGTGGTATCCAGTCATTTGCCGCGAATCAGGCGGCGCAAGGCAAAGCGGTTCGGATGGCAGGCTTCGGCGACACTTCTTGGTAGCGGCAACGGTTCGTTATCGAGCCAGGCGGCTAGCAATTCACCCGACAGTGGCGCGGTGATCAGGCCGCGCGAGCCGTGACCGCTGTTGACGTACAGACCATCAAGCCATGGGCAGGCAATGTCCGGAATCAGACGGGCATCTTTGCTCAGTGCCGCGTACGCCTCGAGAAACGCTTCGCGGTCAGCGAGAGGGCCAACGATCGGCAGATAATCCGGGCTGGTGCAACGGAAGGCTGCGCGGCCCTGAAGATCTTCGACCAGCTGTTCGCTGATGTGCAGGCGCGTGACGAGATCGGTAGAGATCTCTTCGAGCATCGCCAGATTGCCCACGTGTTCGGCGGTGGTCGGATTCAGATCATCGCTGTTGAAGTCAAAACTGGCACCGAGGGTATGTTCACCCAAACGCGCAGGGGCGACGTAGCCTTCGGCGCAAACCACCGTAGTCAACGCCTGACTTTGCGGCGTTTCGGCGAGGCAGGTGATTTGCCCGCGAATGCGTTTGAGCGGCAATTCGGCACTTTGCGCAAAACGCTTGATCTCGGCAGCGCCGGCCAGCACCACCACCGCAGCGCTGGCGAGCAAGCGCTCGCCGTCGAACGCTTGCCACTGGTCATCGACCTTGCGTAGCTCCAGCGCTTCTTGATGGCTGAGCAGTTCGATATTCGCCTGCGCCGCTTGCGCCTGACACAACGCGGGCGGATGCACCCAGCCGCCTTCGGGGTAGTACAAACCACCGTGGGCCAGGCCGACCCCGGCGCGGTTTTGCGCCTCGGGTTGCTCCAGCCATTGCAGCAAATCTTCCGGGAACGCCGCCGCCAATTGCGCGTGACGCTCGGCTTCCTTTGCATTGAACGCCAGTTGCAGCACGCCGCAGTCGTCCCAGTCCGTGCCGCGTTGCAGGCTTTCCAGCAGACGTCGGGTGTAGCCGAAACCGCTGACGATCAACTGCGACAACGCCGTGCCATGCGCAGACAACTTCAGATACAGCACGCCCTGTGGATTGCCCGAGGCTTCTTGCGCCACGAGAGCGTGACGTTCAAGCAGACTCACCTGCCAACCGCGTGCGGCCAGGCTGGATGCCGTGGCGCAACCGGCCAGACCGGCGCCGATCACCAGCGCCCGACGCTCACCGTTGACGGCAGCAGGGCGGGCGAACCAGGGCTTTTCAGGAACGGGTGGGGCGACTTCCGGCGGCCAGCCAAGAAACTCGCCACGGAGGATTTCCCACTTGTGGCCGATGCCGGGCGTGCGTTTCATCTTGAACCCGGCAGCGTTGAGCAAGCGCCGTACCCACCCGGTACTGGTAAACGTGCTGATGGTCGAGCCGGGTGCCGCCAGGCGTGCCAGCTCGACGAACAGTTCAGCCGTCCACATATCGGGGTTTTTCGCCGGGGCGAAGCCATCGAGAAACCAGGCGTCGATCTGCGCGTCGAGTTGCGGCAGTTGTTCCAGCGCATCGCCGATCAGCAGGGTCAGGGTGACGCGACCGTTGGCCAAGGTGATGCGCTGGAAACCCTGATGGATCGCTACATAATGCTTGAGCAACTGATCAGCCAGTGGCTTGAGCTCTGGCCACAGTGCCAATGCCCGTTGCAGATCGGCCGGGCTCAACGGGTACTTTTCGACGCTGACGAAATGCAGCCGCGCACCGGCCACCGCGTGTTGCTCGAACAACTGCCAGGCGCAGAGAAAATTCAGCCCGGTGCCAAAACCGGTTTCGCCGATGACCAGGCGACCGCTTGCCGACAAGGCGGCAAACCGTTCGGCGAGACGGTTTTGTTCGAGGAACACGTAACGGGTTTCCTCCAGACCTGACTGGTCGGAAAAATACACGTCATCGAACACGCGCGAACGCGGGCGTCCGTGGTCATCCCAATCGAGTTGGGCGTGGGGCAATACGGGCTTCATGGCAGGCTCGGCAACGACAAGGCGGCCATTCTAGCTGATCGGACGAGGGCTGCTTGATCCATGGCAAGGCTTGCGCTCACTGACTCACGGACAATCCGCCACCCGCGGGAATTTCTGCGCCGCTGCTGTGCCCAATCCGCTAGTCTTGCTGAATCCTGGAAGGAGCCGTCCCATGTTTGAATCCGCTGAAATCGGTCACGCCATCGACAAAGACACCTATGAGGCGGCCGTCCCGGCACTGCGTGAAGCCTTGCTCGAAGCCCAGTTCGAATTGCAGCAGCAGAAGCGCTTTCCGGTGATCATCCTGATCAACGGCATCGAGGGCGCGGGCAAGGGCGAGACGGTCAAGTTGCTTAACGAGTGGATGGACCCGCGCCTGATCGAGGTGCGCACCTTCGATCAGCAAACCGATGAAGAGTTGTCGCGGCCACCGGCGTGGCGCTACTGGCGGATGCTTCCGGCCAAGGGACGCATGGGCATCTTTTTTGGCAACTGGTACAGCCAGATGCTGCAGGGGCGGGTGCATGGCCTGTTCAAGGATCCGCGTCTGGATCAAGCTATTGCCGGCGCTGAGCGTTTGGAAAAGATGCTCTGTGATGAAGGCGCGCTGATCTTCAAATTCTGGTTTCACTTGTCGAAAAAACAGATGAAGGCGCGGCTCAAGGCGCTGGCTGATGATCCACTGCACAGCTGGCGCATCAGCCCGCTGGACTGGCAGCAATCGCAAACCTACGACAAGTTTGTCAAATATGGTGAACGTGTGCTGCGCCGTACCAGTCGCGACTACGCGCCATGGCATGTCATCGAAGGCATGGACGCCAACTACCGCAGCCTGGCCGTTGGCAAGATTCTCCTTGAGGGTTTGCAAAGTGCGCTGAAGCGCCCGGACGTTCATCCGCATGATGTCAGCGCCGCACCGCTGGGTACACCGGTGGATCACCTCAACCTGCTCGACAGCCTCGACCTGACCCAGCGTCTGGACAAGAAGGACTACGAGGAACAATTGATCACCGAGCAGGCGCGGTTGTCCGGGTTGATGCGCGACAAACGCATGCGTCGCCACGCACTGGTCGCGGTGTTCGAAGGCAATGACGCGGCCGGCAAGGGCGGGGCGATCCGTCGAGTTGCGGCGGCGCTCGATCCACGTCAATACAACATCGTGCCGATTGCTGCGCCGACCGAAGAGGAGCGCGCGCAGCCATATTTGTGGCGTTTCTGGCGACATATTCCGGCGCGCGGCAAGTTCACCGTGTTCGACCGCTCCTGGTACGGCCGGGTGCTGGTGGAGCGTATCGAAGGTTTTTGTACACCCGCCGACTGGCTGCGCGCCTATGGCGAGATCAACGACTTCGAAGAGCAACTGGCTGACGCCGGAGTGATCGTGGTCAAGTTCTGGCTGGCCATTGATAAAGACACGCAGATGGAGCGTTTCCAGGAGCGTGAGGAAATCCCGTTCAAGCGCTTCAAGATCACCGAGGACGACTGGCGCAACCGTGACAAGTGGGACGATTACCGCGCCGCCGTGGGCGATATGGTCGATCGCACCAGCAGCGAAATCTCGCCCTGGACGCTGGTCGAGGCCAATGACAAGCGCTGGGCGCGGGTCAAGGTGCTGCGCACGATCAACCGTGCGCTGGAAGAAGCCTTCGAGAAATCCGACAAGCACGCCAAGAAGCACAAGGACTGAGCCGATAGACGCGCATACGCGGGGTGAATGATTGTCGCGGTCGTTGATGCAGTGGACTTATGCTCGGTCCACTCTCAACTGACCACAACAATGAGGTATGCCATGCGTGAAGTGGTGATCGTCGACAGCGTGCGGACTGGCCTGGCCAAATCCTTTCGCGGCAAGTTCAACCAGACCCGTCCCGATGACATGGCGGCTCATTGTGTCAACGCGCTGCTTGAGCGCAATGACATCGACCCGGCCAGCGTCGAAGATTGCATCGTCGGCGCCGGCTCCAACGAAGGTGCGCAGGGCTACAACATCGGCCGCAACGTCGCGGTGCTCTCGCGTCTGGGCACCGGCACCGCCGGCATGACCCTCAACCGTTTCTGCTCGTCGGGCCTGCAGGCGATCGCGATTGCTGCCAACCAGATTGCTTCGGGCTGCAGCGACATCATCGTCGCCGGCGGCGTTGAATCAATCAGCCTGACGATGAAAAGCGTCAACACCGATCACCTGATCAACCCGCTGCTCAAACAGCAGGCGCCGGGCATCTATTACACGATGGGGCAGACTGCCGAAGTGGTCGCGCGGCGCTATGGCGTCAGCCGTGAGGCGCAGGATCGTTATTCCCTGCAAAGTCAGATTCGTACCGCTCAGGCGCAGGCCGCCGGGTTGTTCAACGATGAAATCGTGCCGATGGCGGTGAAATATCGCGTCGAGGACAAGAACACCGGCGAGGTGCAGATCCTCGACGGCGTGGTCGATCGCGACGACTGCAACCGTCCGGACACCACGTATGAAAGCCTCGCCGGGCTGAAACCGGTATTTGCCGAAGACGGGTCGGTGACGGCGGGCAACTCGTCGCAGCTGTCCGACGGTGCGTCGATGACACTGGTGATGAGCCTGGAGAAAGCCTTGCAACTGGGGCTCAAGCCGAAAGCGTTTTTCCGTGGCTTTACCGTGGCCGGTTGCGAGCCGGACGAGATGGGCATCGGTCCGGTGTTTTCGGTACCGAAACTGCTCAAGGCCAAGGGCTTGCAGCTGGCGGATATCGATCTGTGGGAATTGAACGAGGCGTTTGCTTCGCAGTGCCTGTACAGCAGGGATCGGCTGGAGATCGACAACGACAAGTACAACGTCAATGGCGGCTCGATTTCCATTGGTCACCCGTTCGGCATGACCGGATCGCGGCAGGTCGGGCATCTGGTGCGTGAGTTGCAGCGGCGTAATTTGCGTTATGGGATCGTGACGATGTGTGTGGGTGGCGGGATGGGGGCGACGGGGTTGTTTGAGGCAGTTCGCTAGGGCAAAAAGAGTTTTGCAGACCTGTCGATTGCTATCGCGAGCAGGCTCACTCCTACAGTTGGAATGCGTTCCCCTGTAGGAGTGAGCCTGCTCGCGATGGCATCAACCGGTTGTCCGATTGGAATCCAGAAGCTGCATCCGCGCGATATAAGCCTTTATTTCCTGCTCAGCCTTCTCGGCACTGTCGAAAGGCCCCTCAAGGGTATTCTCCCGAGTGCTGAAAAACAGTTCGCCATTGACCCGGCACACCCGGTCGCTGCGAAAGTGCATTTCGGGGGCGCTGTCGCGGGCGCGCATTCCTAACATGATCGGTCTCCTTGGCTGCTGTGCTGGAAGGGATCCAATGAGCTTATGCGTGAAGCACTTGGCGCGCGCGCTCAGCCGATCAACGGCAACGCGTCAATTAAATGCTGCGACCTGCACAGTTTCATTCGCGTCCTGAGCGCAACTGTCCCTGTGTCGGGCCAGGTAGCGCGCCTAGAATGAGCGCACTTGTCAGCAGGCTTTTGGGGTTTCCATGCACATTTCATCCGGTCGCTGGGTCTACGGTCTGTTCCTGGCGCTGCTGACCGCGTTTCTGTGGGGCATCCTGCCGATCAAACTCAAGCAAGTCCTGATGGTGATGGACCCGGTCACTGTGACCTGGTTTCGTCTGCTGGTGTCCGGTGGTTGCCTGTTCATTTACTTGGCTTCGGTCAAGCGCCTGCCGAGTCGCAAAGTGCTCGGGCCCAAGGGCGGCTGGCTGGTGCTGATGGCAGTGCTCGGCCTGGTTGGCAACTATGTGTTGTACCTGATGGGCCTCAATCTGCTCAGCCCCGGCACCGCGCAATTGGTGGTGCAAATGGGCCCGATCATGTTGCTGATCGCCAGTCTGTTTGTGTTCAAGGAGCGTTTCAGCATCGGCCAGGGCATTGGCCTGGTGGTGCTGTTGATCGGGTTTGTGCTGTTCTTCAATCAACGGCTAGCGGAGTTGCTGACGTCGCTGTCGGATTACACCGCTGGTGTTTTGCTGGTGTTACTGGCGTCGACGGTCTGGACGTTCTATGCGCTGGGCCAGAAACAACTGCTGACGGTATGGAATTCGCTGCAGGTGATGATGGTGATCTACCTGTTCTGCGCGTTATTGCTGACGCCGTGGGTGCATCCGCTCGAAGCGCTGAGTCTGAGCCCGCTGCAGGGCTGGCTGCTGCTGGCGTGCTGCATGAACACCTTGATTGCCTACGGTGCATTTGCTGAAGCGCTGGCGCATTGGGAGGCATCGCGGGTCAGTGCGACGTTGGCGATCACGCCGCTGGTGACGTTTGGCGCGGTGGCGATTGCGGCGCGGATCTGGCCGGAATACGTGCATGCCGAGCAGATCAACGGGCTCGGGTATGGCGGGGCGGTGCTGGTGGTGTTGGGCTCGGCGCTGGTGGCGTTGGGGCCTTCGTTGATTGCCGGGTTGAAGGCGCGGCGGATGCGTATGGCCTGAAGATCAAAAGATCGCAGCCTGCGGCAGCTCCTACACAGGTCGCATGTAGGAGCTGCCGAAGGCTGCGATCTTTTGCTTTTTAACCCTTGGCGCCAGCCTCGATCATGTTTTCCGGCCGCACCCACGCATCAAACTCTTCATCGGTCAGATACCCCAACGCCAACGCCGCCTCACGCAAGGTCAGTCCTTCGCTGTAAGCCTTCTTGGCAATCTCCGCCGACTTGTCATAGCCGATGTGCGGGTTCAGTGCCGTCACCAGCATCAACCCACGCTCAAGATGTCGCGCCATGACCTCGGCATCCGGCTCCAGCCCGGCAATGCAGTGCTGCTGGAAGTTGCTGCAACCGTCGGCAAGCAAGCGAATCGATTGCAGCAGGTTGTGGATGATCACCGGTTTGTACACGTTCAACTGCAAGTGACCCTGACTGGCGGCAATGCCGATGGTCACGTCGTTGCCCAGCACCTGACAGGCGAGCATCGACAGCGCTTCGCACTGCGTCGGGTTGACCTTGCCCGGCATGATCGAACTGCCCGGCTCATTGGCCGGTAACCGCACCTCGGCAAAACCTGCGCGGGGCCCGGAGCCAAGCAGACGCAGGTCGTTGGCGATTTTCATCAGCGCCACGGCGAGGGTTTTCAGTGCGCCGGAGAGGCTGGTCAGCGGTTCGTGGCCGGCCAGCGCCGCGAACTTGTTCGGCGCGGTAACGAATGGCAGACCAGACAGCGCCGCCAGCTCAGCGGCAATCGCTTCACCAAAACCGTGCGGAGAGTTCAGCCCGGTGCCAACCGCTGTACCGCCCTGAGCCAGTTCACACACCGCTGGCAGTGCGGCGCGAATAGCGCGTTCGGCGTAATCGAGTTGCGCTATGAACCCGGACAGCTCCTGACCGAAGGTAATCGGCGTCGCGTCCATCATGTGCGTGCGCCCGGTTTTCACCAGTTTCATGTGCCGCGCGGCCAGTTCGGCCAAACCGCCGGACAGCTCGGCGATCGCCGGCAGCAGTTGTTCCTGCACGGCTTGCGCGGTGGCGATGCTCATGGCGGTGGGGAAGCAGTCGTTGGAGCTTTGCGAGCGATTGACGTGATCGTTGGGGTGCACCGGCGTCTTGCCGCCGCGCGGGTTGCCGGCCAGTTCGTTGGCGCGACCGGCGATCACCTCGTTGACGTTCATGTTGCTCTGCGTGCCACTGCCGGTCTGCCAGACGACGAGCGGGAACTGGTCATCGTACTGACCGTCGAGGACTTCGTCGGCTGCCTGTTCGATCAGGCGGGCGATGTCGGCGGGCAGGTCGCCGTTGCGGTCATTGACGCGGGCGGCGGCTTTCTTGATCAGGGCCAGGGCGTGCAGCACCGGCAACGGCATGCGCTCCTGACCGATGGCGAAGTTGATCAGCGAGCGTTGCGTCTGAGCACCCCAGTAGGCGTCGTCCGGGACTTCGATCTGGCCCAGGCTGTCGGTTTCGATACGGCTCATCGTGCACACTCCTGTTGGTCTGTTTGCGCAGTTTAGGCCGGCATCGGCCGTGGTGGTTCCATCGAGCCGATTGTTGACCGGTAAAACCCGGCCAATCAAGCGCGGCAAGGCTCGGGGGTTGAGCCGCAGCGTTTTTTAGGCGCAGAATGGTCGCCCTTGGGGTTTGACCTCGCCTAGCTGAAAAGGAAACTCGATGACTCGTCTTCGTGCCATCTGCACCGCGGTTGCACTGGTTTGCGCCAGCGGCCAGGTGCTTGCCGATACCGCCAGCCACAACGCCAGTGCTGAAGCTTTTCTGACCCTGGCGCACGCTGACAAGCTGGGCACTCCGGTGTACATGCAAGTGCAGCAAATGTTCGCTCAGCGTTTCGAGCAGACCAAAGCCCCGGAAGCCAAGAAAGCCGTTCTGGAAACCTACCAGGCCAAGGCCAACGCCGCGCTCGACCAGGCCATTGGCTGGAACAAGCTGAAGCCGGACATGGTCAAGCTCTACACCACTAACTTCAGCGAATCGGAGCTGAAGGATCTGGTCGCGTTCTACCAGTCGCCACTGGGCAAGAAAGTGCTGGAAAAAATGCCGCAGCTGACGCAGCAATCGGCCCAGATGACCCAGGCCAAACTGGAAAGCGCCGTACCGGTCGTCAACAAGCTGCTCGACGACATGACCAAAGAGCTGGCTCCTGCAGCTGCACCGGCCAAGAAGAAGTAAGCGGAGTTCGTGATGACCATGCAACAACGCATCGAATCGACGCTGGCCCTGCTTCAGCCTGAGCATCTGCAAGTGCTGGATGAAAGCCACATGCACAGTCGCGGGTTGCAGACGCACTACAAGGCAGTGGTGGTCAGCGCGCAGTTTGACGGCCTGAACCGGGTCAAGCGCCACCAGAAAGTCTACGGCACGCTCGGCGAGCTGATGGGCGAGTTCCATGCGTTGGCGCTGCACACCTACACCCCGCAGGAATGGGCAGAGATCGGCGCCGCTCCGGCGTCGCCAACCTGTGCCGGCGGCAGCAAGCATTAAGCTTCGGTTTTTTGCTAGAATCCGCAACGCGCCGCTCACCCGGCGCGTTTTTTTTTCAATCCGGTTCACCCTTTGCGAGGGTAGCCACCTGGAGAAATACCCATGACACAACCGATTGTCGTGGCGGCACTGTATAAGTTCGTCACCCTCGAAGATTACGTCAACCTGCGCGAGCCCCTGCTGCAAGCGATGGTCGACAACCAGATCAAAGGCACCCTGCTGATCGCCGAAGAAGGCATCAACGGCACGGTGTCCGGCACCCGCGAAGGCATCGACGGCCTGCTCGCCTGGCTGAAGAACGACCCACGCATGATCGACATCGATCACAAAGAGTCGTACTGCGACGAGCAGCCGTTCTATCGCACCAAGGTCAAACTGAAGAAAGAGATCGTCACCCTCGGTGTCGAAGGCGTCGACCCGAACAAAAAGGTCGGTACCTACGTTGATCCGCAAGACTGGAACGCGTTGATCAGCGACCCGGAAGTGCTGTTGATCGACACGCGCAACGATTACGAAGTGTCGATCGGCACCTTCGAAGGCGCCATCGATCCGAAAACCACCAGCTTTCGCGAATTTCCCGACTACATCAAAGAGCATTTCAACCCGGCCGTGCACAAGAAGGTCGCGATGTTCTGCACCGGCGGCATCCGCTGCGAAAAAGCCTCGAGCTACATGCTCGGCGAAGGCTACGAAGAGGTCTACCACCTCAAGGGCGGTATTCTGAAGTACCTCGAAGAGGTGCCGCAGGAAGAAACCAAGTGGCAGGGCGACTGCTTCGTGTTCGACAACCGCGTGACCGTGCGTCACGACCTCAGCGAAGGCGACTACGATCAATGTCATGCCTGCCGCACACCGGTCAGCGTTGAAGATCGCGCTTCGGAGCATTATGTGGCCGGCATCAGCTGCCCGCATTGCTGGGACAAGCTGAGCGAGAAGACCCGGCGCAGCGCCATTGATCGGCAGAAGCAGATCGAACTGGCCAAGGCGCGCAACATGCCGCACCCGATCGGCTACAACTACAAGCAAGCATCCACCGAGGCTTAACCATGTCTGCACGTCTGCTCTATGTGATGGATCCGATGTGTTCATGGTGCTGGGGTTTTGCTCCGGTGGCCAAGGCATTGGTCGAGCAGGCGCAAGCAGCCGGGGTCGAGTTGCATCTGGTGGTTGGCGGTTTGCGCACCGGCAGCGGTTCGGCGCTGGAGCCGACCACGCGTCGCTACATTCTTGAACACTGGCAAGCGGTCACCGAGGCCACTGGCCAGCCGTTCAAGTTCGAAGGCGCGTTGCCCGACGGTTTTGTCTACGACACTGAACCGGCCTGCCGGGCGATCGTTACTGCGCGCAGTCTGGCCCCGGACTGCGCGTGGACCCTGGTCGGACTGATCCAGCAGGCGTTTTACGCTGAAGGTCGCGATGTCACCCAGGCCAGTGTGCTGGTGGAGCTGGCAGAGCAGGCCGGCGTCCCGCGTATCGAATTTGCCGCGCTGTTCGATCATGCCGATCAACACAAGGCGACCCAGGCCGATTTCAGTTGGGTGCAGGATCTGGGGATCGCCGGATTCCCGACCTTGCTCGCCGAGCGCAATGGTCAATTGGCGCTGCTGACCAACGGCTACCAACCACTCAGCGAACTCTCGCCTTTGCTCGGTCGCTGGCTGGAACGTGCGGCCTGTGTCTGACCTGGCCGATGACACGCCAGCCGTAAAGCGTGTCGACCGGCTGAGCTGGGCAGAAGTCCGGCGTCTGGCACTGCATCACAAAAAATCCCTGTGGATCGCCAACGGCGTGGCCGTGCTGGCGACGCTGTGCAGCGTGCCGATCCCGTTGCTGTTGCCGTTGCTGGTCGACGAAGTCCTGCTCGGCCACGGCGATGCAGCACTGAAAGTGATGAACCACGTGCTGCCCACGATGTGGCAGCAGGCGGCGGGTTACATCGGCCTGATGCTCGTGGTCACCCTGACGTTGCGTTGCAGTGCCTTGTGTTTTGGTGTGTTGCAGGCGCGGCTGTTTGCACGGTTGGCCAAGGACATTGTCTATCGCATCCGCGTGCGTCTGATTGATCGGCTGAAGCGGATTTCCCTCGGTGAATACGAAAGCCTTGGCAGCGGCACGGTGACGACGCACTTGGTCACTGATCTGGATACCCTCGACAAGTTCGTCGGCGAAACCCTCAGCCGTTTTCTGGTGGCGATGCTGACCCTCGTCGGCACCGCGAGCATCCTGATGTGGATGCACTGGAAGCTGGCGCTGCTGATTCTGCTGTTCAACCCGTTGGTGATCTACGCCACGGTGCAGTTGGGCAAGCGGGTAAAACACCTGAAGAAACTCGAGAACGACAGCACGTCGCGCTTCACTCAGGCGCTGAGCGAAACCCTCGATGCGATCCAGGAAGTGCGCGCCGGTAATCGCCAGGGCTACTTCCTCGGGCGCCTCGGTCTGCGTGCGCAGGAAGTGCGCAACTACGCGGTCAACTCCCAATGGAAAACCGACGCCTCCAATCGCGCCAGCGGTCTGCTGTTCCAGTTCGGCATCGATATTTTTCGCGCGGCGGCGATGCTCACCGTGCTGTTCTCCGACCTGTCGATCGGGCAGATGCTCGCGGTGTTCAGTTACCTGTGGTTCATGATCGGCCCGGTCGAACAGTTGCTCAATCTGCAATACGCCTACTATGCGGCGGGCGGTGCGCTGTCGCGAATCAACGAGCTGCTCGCGCGTGCCGATGAGCCGCAATATCCTGGTGGCGTCGATCCGTTCAAGGGCCGCGATACCGTGGGGATCGAGGTGCAAGGACTGAGTTTTGGCTACGGCGATGAGCTGGTCCTGGACCAGATGAACCTGTCCATCGCACCCGGCGAGAAAGTGGCGATTGTCGGTGCCAGTGGCGGCGGCAAAAGTACCTTGGTGCAATTGTTGTTGGGGCTTTATACGCCACTGGCGGGAACCATCCGCTTCGGTGGTTCGACCCAGCAGGAAATTGGCCTGGAACTGGTCAGGGAGAACGTCGCCGTTGTGTTGCAACACCCGGCGCTGTTCAACGACACCGTACGTGCCAACCTGACCATGGGCCGCACCCGCAGCGACGAAGCGTGCTGGCAGGCATTGGCAGTCGCGCAGATGGAAGCGACCATTCGGGCCTTGCCGGACGGTCTCGACAGCATCGTCGGTCGCTCCGGCGTGCGCCTTTCCGGTGGTCAGCGTCAGCGTCTGGCCATTGCGCGGATGATCCTTGCCGAGCCGAAAGTGGTGATCCTCGACGAAGCCACCTCAGCCCTCGACGCTGCCACCGAGTACAACCTGCATCAGGCCATGGCGCGGTTCCTCAATGGCCGCACCACGCTGATCATTGCCCATCGCCTGTCGGCGGTGAAGCAGGCGGATCGGGTGCTGGTGTTCGATGGCGGCCAGGTGGCCGAGGATGGCGACCATCAGCAACTGATTGCCGATGGTGGCTTGTACGCCAAGCTTTACGGGCATCTGCAGCGCCTGTAATCAACCCCAGAGCATTTGCAGTGCGGCCTCCCCACCGTCATGACCGAACTGCTTCATCACCACTGAACAGGACTCGCACGGGCGCATGGTCGTGGCGATGTCGATTGCACGAATTTCCGTCGGGTCCGGGTATTTCTCGCGAATCACACTGATCAGCTTGCTTTCACTGTCCAGCGAAGTGGGGCGGCTGGTCTGTGTCGGCTGGTAGGTTTTCAGCTCCTTGATGGTCAGCGGCACCGCCAGCAGTTGACCTTGCTCGGTCACTTCCAGAGATGTGCGCGGGAAGGCAGAGTTGTAGTCGATATTGATGTAGGTAGTCTGCCCGATCCGCACATGTTCGCCGCCCATGTGCCGAAACAGCGGCAGGCGCTGGGTGCTGCCCTGTGCGCCGGAGACGCTGACGTAAATTTCCCGCTGGCCGCTGGCGGTGGTGACTTCGGCGAATGCGATGTTGCGTGGGTTGACCGGGCGTTCGCGCATGGGCAGCAGGTTTTGCAACTTCTGCATCGCGCCGTCGATGCGCAATGCCGCGCTGCTATTGGCCGGGTTGATGGTCGGTGACAGAAACAGCGTGTCGAATATTTCCGCGGTTTTCAATCGAAAGGCTTCTGGCGCTTCTTTGCTGCGTGCCCACGTGGCGGCACCCTCGGGCAATCGGGTGACGATCATTCGAGTGGAGTGATCGAACATCAACGCCTCCCCCGGACTGGTGTCGACTTTCAGCCATTTCATATTGTTCGCCGGTAGCGCACTGGTGCCGATGGGAATAGCGATCTGCTCCATGGTATGCATGGCGCGCTGCACCGCTTCGAGCCCATGGATGCGCACGATGTTGTTGGCGTGCAGCGATCCGGTGTAAACCGTCAGTAGTTCGGCGCCCAGTGTGTCGTTGGCCAGTTCGGCAGGCGACAGGCGATTGAACGTCAAACGGTTGCCCGGGATTTCTCCTTTACGGATGCTCGCCAGATAGTACTCATGGCTGTTGATCCGCAGGAAAACGTAAGAGGCCGAATCGTCGATGGCGGGGACCAGAATCGCTCCGATCTGATGCGTGTCATTGATCCCGTCATAACTCCCGCCGGTCTTTACGCGGGCGAAAATCCCTTTGCGAAATTGCAATGTTGCCTGAATCTGCTGCCTGGGTATCAGCCGGCCATTTCTGAATCCAAGGCGGGCGAGATCATCTCTGAACAGCGTCGGGCGGTTATCGAGGATTCGGTACAGCTTGGCGTCGACCGCCAGAAAGGTACCGTTTTGCCTGGCCAGCGCGGCCGGTTCCGAGATCCTGTCGCCGAACCATGGGGCGTAGCCTTTGTCTTTGTCCACCGTGCCAAGGGCTGGAGTCGGTGCCGGTTCGCCCGTGGTGTAGCTGACGCGGCAGTCGTCCTGGCGCCCAGGTGCGCGTCGCGGCCGGCAGGGTAGTAACGTCCAGTTTCGGCTGTCATCGATCAGATCGACCCGCCGCAGTTCTTCGCCGTCGAGCCGATACGGCGCGTCGTCGATCAGCACGGTGTGGTGTCCGTCAGCTTCAGGCAAGTGTTGCACACGGGTTTTTTCGGGTAGCTTGATGGTGATCTGATTGGCCGTTTTGTCCATGCCGTTGTAGCTGGAGCGCCCCAAAGCAAAATCATGCTCCTGGCGCGTCAACCGTGGGCCAAATGGACGCTCCGACAGCGGGTCCAGCACGTGATAACTGAAGTCGCTGATGGCAACGTTGCGCACCGGAACGTCATCGATGCCTTTGACCGCGGCCAATTGGTCCGAGTGGCTCAAGGGTTTCCAGCGACCGACGTCGAGTGCTTGGGGAAGACTGTGCAGCAGGTCATATTCAGCGCTTGTGCCGGCGAGGCGTTTGAGTCGCGATAATGCCTTTTTTTCCAGATGAATCACGGCCCGCACAGTGCTGGTCAACCCCTTGCCACCAAGGCTGAGCAGGGCCGGCGCGGCATCCAGGGGGTTGAGGTTGTTCAGGCTGGACAGCAATAGCTTTTTAGACAACTGTGCCATGCTTGGCAGCGCGACGCGTATGGCCATTTTGCCGGCTACGACGGCGAGACGGATGCTGCCGGCGACGAACTTGCCCAAGGGAATCGCGAACGACACGATGTCGAGGAGTAATCCAAAGATGCCCAGCGCACGTTTGCCGGGATCGTTCGAATGCAGGTCTTCGAGGCTGCCCCAGAACGGGATAAATCCCTTCAGTGCATGTATCCAGTGCTTGTTGAGGCCTTCGCGTTCGAAGCGGGTTTCTCCCCACGCTTCGCTGTACAACGCCTTCTCATCGACATACAAATGATCGGTAGCGACGAGCGCGCTGATCTGCACGGTTCTCGCCGAGGTAAACGTCAGGTTTGCCCAGGTGTTGTGGTGTGCCTCGGGAATAGCCGAAGGGGCAAGAGCGTCGCCCAGCGGGTCGAGAACGGCGAGACAAAAAGCACCGCGCTTGGGGACCGAACCTTTCTTGTGGGCGTTCAAATCGAATGGCAGGCGGTGCAGGTGGACCCTGGCGAGGCCTTCGTCCTGGATTTTTCCGTCTTTTGGCGGAGGCCTTCGCGACAGCAGTCCGTCGAGATGCGAGACGGACACATCCCCGCGTTTGCGTATCACACCGGCGCGCGGCAGACATTCGTAAAAATGCTCAGAACCCCGATAGCTCGCGCGCAGAATAAAGCCCATGCGCGCCCGCTGCAGTTGCATGCTTTCGGGCGATTCCGAACGACCAGCGATGTTGTGGGCCTGATCCCTGAGACAGTAAGCCCTCACTTCGCCGTGCTCCAGCGCCTGGCGGTCTGCCCATGGCAGGGTGACCAATTGTGTTTTTATCAGGTACTCATAGGCATTCTTGAGCTTGCGCAGGTAACCCTTGAACTGCTTGTCGAACAACGATTTGATATCGGGCAAGGTCCTCATGTGCGGGAAGCGCGATAGCGGCTGACCAGGGCCTTTGGCGTTGATAAAGCCGCTCCTCAGCGTTCGGTCTGCCGACAGGCTGATCCATTCACTGGTGGTCTTGCCGTTATCGCTGACATACCACCGAGTGTCGGGTTCCAGCCCGCCGGATGCATAGACCTCCAGCAATGGCCAGATTGGCAACGTCACGTCGGGAGTGTCAAAGATGCTGCGCCGGGCTCGGTTTGGCGGTTGATGGTGATGGCGCTTGAGGTGAATCCTGGTGTGGTCGTACAGGTCGTTGGCAAGCGCTCGATGCAATTGCTGTTTGGCCAGTGCCAGCCGTTGTGGCGGCTCGATATCCAGACACAGAATCGCTTCGTTCAGTTGCGCTTTATGATCCTCCAGCGCCTGCAGGGCGTCGTGCCCGAAGGGTTGGTCGTCGTCAGTCTCGGCCGCTGGCCGTGCGCCGGTTGCCATGGCCCAAGTCTGTGCGGCCGCAACTCGGGTCAAGGTAATCACGGTCATCAGCTCGGCGTTGGCGTTTGCGCTTTTTTTCATCGGCAAGTCGATCAACTGTTGAAAGGTCATTTGTTGCAACGATTCGGGGTCGAGGGCATGCGCGAGTTGCACGCCGTGCACGAAATTGACCCAGACCGCCGAAGCCCCGTACGGCAGATCATCAGGGATACCGCGAACCTGAAAATCGAAGGGAAACTGCGCCAGGCACACCCATCCCAATAAAGCCTTTTCAGCCTGTGTCGAGGCTTGTTGCGATTCTTCCAGATGCTGGAAAAATTCCTCGCGAATGTCTGCGTAGCTTTTCCCATAGTGATGGCGTGGTTCCAGCGAATACCCGGCAACCTGCATCGAATGGCCCTGTCGGGGGACGTCGTACCACAGGCGCAATGCTTCCAGAAACAGATGCGCAGCGATGTCGGGAATCGTCTGTTCATCGGGGAGGGCGCCGTACCAACCCAGTGTTTGCAGCAGACGCTGGCCAAGGCGTTGGGCCGATGGTGTGTCGAGCAGGCGTTCCAGACAGGTTGCAGGCAGGGTTTGCAGTTGCTTGAGCGTGTAGGGAGGCGTGACTTCTCTGGCCAGGTAGTTGATCAGCGATAGCTCTTTACCGCTGAGAAACGCCCCGATCACATCGTGAATAACCGCGATGTCGTCGCCGCTCATCAATGCCGCCAACTGCGGGCTGTTTGGCAGGTTCAATCGATGGCTGGCGCGTTGTTCCTCGACCTCGTCGATCAACCGGGCCAAGCCAGAGGCATCCTTTTCGGCGGGTAGCGTAAAGCCGGAAAAACTCACAAGCTGCGCCAATGGCAGCAGCCTGTTGGAACGCAGGTGTCCACCTATACTCAGCAACGCGCGCTGGAACTGACGAATCTTGCCAGTCGTCTGGGTCACGTCCCTGATGGTGTAAACCTCATCACCGTCATCACCCCTGGAAGTGGTGAAGCGGCAATGATCGGCCGCAGCGCTGACGTAGGTGAGTCCCTTCGATGCTTGCAACTGCCGGGTCAGCAGCGGGTCGCCGGCGTCCTCGATCAGCGCAAGAAACAGGCGTTGCGCATGATCGTGTGCCAGGCCGAGGCGAGAATGGGCTTGCGGCGACAGGTAAAAGCTCTCCAGCGAGGTGGCTGCGCTGTGCACAGCACGCATCGCCGCGATCATTGCGCGGTATTCGGCCTGTTGAGCGGTGTGGCGTTGCTGCGGGGTTACCGGTAAGTTCATGGGGAGCGGCTCAGAAGTGTTCGATGGCCGTCAGTGTCGAAGTATTCTGTGCTCTCGGTGCGGTACATATGTATCGCGAGTTGAAGTGTCCTGCTTGCCGGAAGGGGGATCGCCCCCTAGGCTAGGTTAGCGATCTCCTCTTTGATGATGGCAGTGCGTGCGCAAAGGACCTCATGAAGCAAAAAAGGACTCTCGGAACGCCACGGTTGTTGGGCATCGTCTGGCCATTTATTGCCGTCGTGCTGTTTCAGGCATTGTTGGGGGGCGTGAGTCTTTACGTTCTGTCGGCCGTTCGCGGTTATGTCGCTGGCGAAAGTCTGTGGTCCAAGGGCCAGAAAGACGCGATCTATTACCTCAACCTGTATGCCGACAGCCGCGACGAAGCGATATACCTCAAGTATCAGACTGCGATTGCCGTGCCGCAGGGCGGGCATCAATTGCGTCTGGCGCTGGATCACCAGCCACCGGATTTGCAGGCCGCGCGCGATGGCATCCTCAAGGGCGGCAATCACCCGGATGACGTTTCGAGCCTGATCTGGCTGTACCTCAACTTTCGTCATTTCAGCTATCTGGAAACCGCCATCGACCGCTGGACGCTGGGCGATGCGTATCTGGTCGAACTGGACAATGTCGCCCGCGAAATGCACCAGTACATCAGAGAGAACAGCGCGACACCGGCCGACATCCAGCGCTGGAAGGCACGGATTTTCGCCATCAATGACGGCGTCACGCCGGCAGCCATGGCCTTTAGCGACGCGTTGGGTGAAGGCTCGCGGATGATCCTGCGCTTGCTGTTGTTCACCAATCTGGCCACGGCGCTGGGCCTGATTGTGTTGGCGTTGCTGCGTACGCATAAATTGCTCAAGCAGCGCCATGCCTTCGCCCAGGCACTGCAACTGGAGAAAGATCGCGCACACGTCACGCTGCATTCGATTGGCGACGGCGTCATCACCACCGATGTCAGCGGCGCGATCGATTACATGAACCCCGCCGCCGAAGCCATGACCCACTGGAAAGCCGAGCAGGCTGCCGGCTTGCCGCTGGCGGCGCTGTTCAATCTGCTCGACGATAATGCCCAGGCTGAGGGCTTGACGCTGATCGAGCACATTCTCAGCGGCAAACTCAGGGGCGGCAGCGAACATTCGAAACTGATCCAGCGTTTGGATGGCACGACATTGTCGGTGACGCTGGTCGGTGCGCCGATCCGCAACGCCGGCAAGGTCAGCGGCACGGTGCTGGTGCTGCATGACATGACTCAGGAACGGCAATACATCGCCAATCTGTCGTGGCAGGCCACCCATGACGCGTTGACCGGGCTGGCCAACCGTCGCGAATTCGAATATCGCCTCGAACAGGCGTTGCACAACCTCACGCGCCAGCCCGGACGGCATGCGCTGATGTTCCTCGATCTCGATCAGTTCAAGCTGGTCAACGACACCTGCGGCCATGCGGCGGGCGATGAGCTGTTGCGGCACATCTGCACGCTGCTGCAATCAGGACTGCGCGAGGGCGATACGCTGGCGCGGCTTGGCGGTGATGAGTTCGGCATTCTGCTGGAGAACTGCGCACCGGAGGCGGCGGAGAAAATCGCCGAAGCGCTGCGCCAGACTGTGCAGAATCTGCATTTTGTCTGGAAAGGGCGGCCATTCCTGACCACGGTGAGTATTGGTCTGGTACATGTTGCGCAGACCCCGACGACCCTTGAGGCCTCACTGCGCGCTGCCGACATGGCCTGCTACATGGCCAAGGAAAAGGGCCGTAACCGCGTGCAGGTTTACCACGCCGACGATTCCGAGCTGTCGCTGCGCTTTGGTGAAATGGCTTGGGTGCAGCGTCTGCACATGGCGCTGGAAGAAGACCGCTTTTGTCTGTACGCCCAGGAAATCGCGCCACTCAAGCCGAGTGACAGCAAGGGCGGGCACATCGAAATTCTCTTGCGTCTGCACGACGAAGCCGGGCGAATGATTCTGCCTGACAGTTTCATTCCTGCTGCTGAACGTTATGGGTTGATGAGTCAGCTGGACCGTTGGGTAGTTCAGAACGTATTCAAGGTTATTGCTCAATGTATTGCGCAAGAACATGAAGGTCCTTTAGCAATGTGTGCGATTAATCTGTCAGGCATTACTATAGGAGATGACGCGTTTTTGCACTTTCTGCGGGAGCAGTTTGTTAACTACGCAATACCGCCTGAAATGATTTGTTTTGAAATTACAGAAACCAGTGCAATTGCAAATCTTGGTAGTGCAATTAGATTTATTAATGAACTCAAAGGCTTAGGTTGCTACTTTTCGTTAGATGATTTTTGCGCCGGAATGTCTTCATTCGCTTATCTGAAACATTTGCCTGTAGACTTCCTGAAGATCGACGGGAGTTTCGTAAAGGATATGCTGGACGACCCGATTAACCGCGCAATGGTCGAAGTGATCAATCACATCGGGCATGTCATGGGTAAGCAGACAATTGCCGAGTTTGTTGAAACAACCCAGATCGAGCAGGCATTGCTTGAAATTGGTGTGGATTACGCTCAGGGGTATGTTATAGAACGCCCACAGTTGTTTACCTGTGACAGTTTGCAAAGTCGGCCCGCCAGACCGCAGCCGCTGTTGTTCAAGGCGCCTGGCACGTTCCGTTGAAGTCTCTTGCCGATCCTTACAATCACAAATCAAAAGGAGCCGAACAGTGATCGACACATTCAACCGAACCGGACCACTCATGGAAGCTGCAAGTTATCCCGCCTGGGCACAACAGTTGATCCAGGATTGCAGCGAGAGCAAACGCCGGGTTGTCGAACATGAGTTGTACATGCGCATGCGTGATAACAAGCTCAGTGCCAAAACCATGCGTCAGTACTTGATCGGCGGCTGGCCGGTCGTCGAACAGTTCGCCTTGTACATGGCGCAGAACCTGACCAAAACCAGGTTTGCCCGTCACCCCGGTGAGGACATGGCGCGCCGCTGGCTGATGCGCAATATCCGCGTCGAACTCAACCATGCCGATTACTGGGTGCATTGGAGTCGCGCACATGGCGTCAGCCTGGAAGACCTTCAGGCCCAGCACGTGCCGCCCGAACTGCATGCCTTGAGTCATTGGTGCTGGCACACCAGTTCCGCTGACTCTTTGATCGTCGCGATCGCTGCCACCAACTATGCAATCGAAGGTGCGACCGGGGAGTGGTCGGCGCTGGTCTGTTCCACTGGAGTGTATGCTGCAGCGTTTCCCGAGGAGGAGCGCAAGCGGGCGATGAAATGGCTGAAGATGCATGCGCAGTACGACGATGCCCATCCATGGGAAGCGTTGGAAATCATCTGCACCCTGGCCGGTATGAACCCGAGCAAGGCTTTGCAGAGCGAACTGCGTCAGGCGGTGTGCAAGAGCTACGACTACATGTATCTGTTTCTGGAGCGTTGCATGCAACTGGAAACGTCGGAGCGCTTGTTGGTCAACCGAGAGCGCAGGGCGGTAGTCGAGAGCTGATACACCGCGTAAAAATGTAGGAGTGAGCCTGCTCGCGATAGCGGACTGTCGGTCAACATCAGTGTTGAATGTCAGATCGTCATCGCGAGCAGGCTCACTCCTACAGTAGTTTTGGGGTGTCTGGAAAGTCAGCCCGCCATGGCCAACCGGTTGCGACCTTCACGCTTGGCCACATACAGCGCGCTGTCGGCGCGGCGCAGCAAGCTGTCGGCCGATTCGCCCGGCAACAACGTCGAACATCCCAGGCTCACAGTCAATTCGATCAACTGCCCATCCGCATAGTATTCCGCTGCCTGCGTCGCATAACGCAACCGTTCGCCGACCATTGCGGCCGCATCCCGGCTGGTATTGGACAGCAGCACCAGAAACTCTTCGCCACCGTAACGAAACACCATGTCGACGTTGCGCAACTGCGCCTTGATTGTCGCGGCGATGGCCTTAAGTACGTCATCGCCGGCGCTGTGACCATGGCTGTCGTTGACCCGTTTGAAGTGATCGATGTCGAGCATCAGCACCGAGAGCGGCTGCACATGCCGACGCGACATATCGATCTCGCGCTGCAAGGTCTGCTCCATGGCGATGCGGTTACCGGCGCCGGTCAACGGATCACGCAGGGCGCTCTGCGTGGCGGCGCGGTAGAGCAGGGCATTGCGCATCGGGTACAGCAGCGACGACAACAGCGATTCAAGGTTGCCCTGATCCAGTTCGTTGAAGCGCTGGTTGCGGCGGAATATCAGTTCGCCCATGTGCTCGCCTTCGTGGCTGAGGCTATAGCTGATCGAATGGTGACCGCGAGTGCCGAACTCCAGGCGCAGGTCGCTGCCCTGGTGCACATAGCTCAGGGCATCGAGCGGGACAAGGCGCTGAACTTCGCGGAAAAACAAACCGAGGATGCGTTGCGGCTCAAGACTGGTTTGCAGTTGCAGGCTCATTTGCTGGCGCAATTGCGCAAGACTGGCCGGTCGCTCCAGGAGGGGAGGCAGTTGACCAAAGCCCAGGCGTTGCAATTTGGCACTGTCAAAGTCAATTGCATTGGTCTGGGAGGGTGATTTCATATGGCGTGAACCCTTAGCGGTAAGTCTGTCTTACAGGCTGGGTGAGAGCGGCTATGGGCTGCGCGTCATACTGATCCATCAGTCCCGTAGGACGTTTGGCGTAAGTTTAGTCTGCCTGATGACGATTAGTAAGCTATCGAAATCGGCCTCGCCCCATTGCCTTCACGCGGCTTGCTTTGAAGAAAATTAGAGCGAAAGTCGTGCCATTCGGTTCGTTTTTATTTAAACCTTGTTAAATCAATAGCTTGGCTTAGATGGTGGGCGGTGGGTGCTGGAAAATTGACTGGATTGTGACGCTCTCAAGCGGCAAATGCCTGCCGCGACAGGAATCTGCCGCGGCAACAAATGCGACGTATGGCAGTTATTGCGCGTTGAATGCCTGACCATTGATGCCGGTGCTGTCCGGGCCCATCAGGTACAGGTATACCGGCATGATTTCTTCCGGCGTCGGATTGTTCAGCGGGTTTTCTCCCGGATAGGCCTGGGCACGCATGCTGGTGCGTGTACCACCCGGGTTGATGCTGTTCGAGCGCACTGGCGCCACACCATCGACTTCATCGGCCAGGGTTTGCATCAAGCCTTCGGTGGCAAACTTCGACACGCCATAAGCGCCCCAATAAGCGCGGCCCTTGCGGCCGACGCTGCTGGAGGTGAACACCACCGATGCATCCTGCGACAGCTTGAGCAGCGGCAGCAGGGTGCTGGTCAGCATGAACATGGCGTTGACGTTGACCTGCATGACGCGCATGAAGTTTTCGCCGGACAACTGCTCGATCGGTGTGCGTGGACCGATGATCGAGGCGTTGTGCAGCAAGCCGTCGAGATGGCCGAACTCGGTCTCGATCATTGCCGCCAGTTCATCGTACTGATGGGGCAGGGCGGTTTCCAGGTTGAACGGAATCACTGCCGGTTGCGGGTGGCCAGCGGCTTCGATCTCGTCGTAAACCTGGGTCAGATTGGCTTCTGTCTTGCCTAGCAGCAAAACGGTGGCGCCATGAGCGGCGTAAGTTTTCGCGGCCGCCGCACCGATGCCACGACCGGCACCGGTGACCAGAATGACCCGATCCTTGAGCAATTCGGGACGAGCGGAGTAATCAAACATAAAAACCTCATTAAGAGTCAGATCGTTCCCACGCTCCGCGTGGGAATGCAGCCAATGACGCTCTGCGTCAGGTTTCAGCAGCTGCAAAGCGCGCTATCGAGCACCTTGCGCAACTCCGACGGATGATCCACCACCACATCCGCACCCCAATGGCGTGGGTTGTCGTCCGGGTGAATGTAGCCAAACGTCACCGCAGCGGTTTTCGTACCGGCATCGCGCCCTGATTCGATATCGCGCAGATCATCGCCCACAAACAGAACTGTCGACGGATCCAGATCAAGCATTTTGCAGGCAAGGATCAACGGCTCAGGATCCGGCTTGCTGTTCTTCACATGATCCGGGCAGATCAGCAGTGCCGAACGCTCGGCCAGCCCCAACTGCTGCATGATCGGTTCGGCAAAGCGCAGCGGCTTGTTGGTCACCACGCCCCAGATCAGGTTGGCCTTTTCGATGTCGGCGAGCAGTTCGCCCATGCCGTCGAACAATTTACTGTGCACGGCGCAGCCGACCAGATAGCGCTCGAGGAACTCCAGGCGCAGTTCTTCGAAACCCGGCGATTCCGGATCCATCGAAAACGTCACCGCGACCATGGCTTTGGCGCCGCCGGAAATCTCGTCGCGAATGTGCTTGTCGTTGATCGGCGGCAAGCCACGATCAGCGCGCATTGCCTGGCAGATGGCGATGAAGTCCGGCGCCGTGTCGAGCAGGGTGCCGTCCATGTCGAAGAGAACTGCTCTGATGGCCATCGGCTTACTCCTCGCGCAGGGTCTGGATCATGTAATTGACGTCAACGTCGTTGGCCAGCTTGTAGTGTTTGGTCAGCGGGTTGTAGGTCAGGCCGATGATGTCCTTGACGGTCAGGCCGGCCATGCGGCTCCAGGCACCGAGTTCGGACGGGCGGATGAATTTCTTGAAGTCATGGGTGCCGCGCGGCAGCAGCTTCATGATGTATTCAGCGCCGATGATGGCGAACAGGTACGCCTTCGGGTTGCGGTTGATGGTCGAGAAGAACACCTGGCCGCCGGGCTTGACCATGCGGAAGCAAGCGCGGATGACCGACGATGGATCGGGCACGTGCTCGAGCATCTCGAGGCAGGTCACCACGTCGAACTGCTCGGGCATTTCTTCGGCCAGGGCTTCGGCGGTGATCTGGCGGTATTCGACGCTGACGCCGGATTCCAGCTGATGCAGTTGCGCGACCGCCAGCGGCGCTTCGCCCATGTCGATGCCCATCACGGTGGCGCCACGCTGGGCCATGGCTTCGCTGAGAATGCCGCCGCCGCAACCGACGTCGAGGACTTTCTTGCCGGCCAGATTGACCCGCTCATCAATCCAGTTGACCCGCAACGGGTTGATGTCGTGCAGCGGTTTGAACTCGCTTTCGCGGTCCCACCAGCGATGGGCCAGGGCTTCGAATTTGGCGATTTCGGCGTGGTCGACGTTGCTCATGTTAAATCCTCTGAAACTTGAAAAAGGCTGTAGCCCCGGTTTTGCGCTCCGGGGTGTTTACGATTCGGTGTGGCCGCTGATGCGCTGGCCCCAGGCCCGGGCAGTGGCGCCCAATTGCTCTTCATCCATGCGCGTCAGGCGCCGGTCGTCGAGCAGTTGCTTGCCAGCGACCCACAGGTGTTTCACGCAGTCGCGTCCGGTGGCATAGATAAGCTGCGAAACCGGGTCATAGACCGGTTGCTGAGCCAGCCCGGACAGGTCGAAGGCGACGATGTCGGCGGCTTTGCCAATTTCCAGCGAGCCGACCTGTGCTTCGATGCCCAGTGCCCGCGCGCCATTCAATGTCGCCATGCGTAGCGCACGATGGGCGTCCAGCGCGGTGGCTGAACCGGCGACGGCTTTGGCCAGCAGCGCGGCGGTGCGGGTTTCGCCAAGCAGATCCAGATCATTGTTGCTGGCAGCGCCATCGGTACCGACGGCGACATTCACGCCAGCCTGCCACAAACGCTCGACCGGGCAGAAGCCGCTGGCCAGTTTCAGGTTGGATTCCGGGCAGTGGATCACGCTGGTGTTGCTTTCTACCAGCAACGCTAGGTCGTCATCGCTGATCTGGGTCATGTGCACGGCCTGGAAACGCGGGCCAAGCAGGCCGAGGCGACCAAGGCGAGCGAGCGGACGTTCGCCGTGTTGCTCCAGTGCTTGCTGGACTTCGAACGCCGTTTCGTGGACATGCATGTGGATCGCTGCGTCCAGCTCCTCAGCAATTACGCGGATTTTCTCGAGATTCTCGTCGCCGACGGTGTACGGTGCATGAGGGCCGAAGGTGATCTTGATGCGGTCGTGATGCTTCAGGTCGCCGAACAGCTCGACGCCCTGACGAATGGCTTCATCGGCGCTGGCGGCGCCGGGAATCGGAAAGTCGAGGATCGGAATGGCGATCTGTGCACGAATGCCGCTGTTGTGCACGCGCTCGCTGGCGACTTTCGGGAAGAAATACATATCCGAAAAACAGGTGATGCCACCCTTGATCTGCTCGGCGATGGCCAGATCGGTGCCATCACGGACAAAATCTTCGCTGACCCATTTCGCTTCGGCCGGCCAGATGTGGTTTTCCAGCCAGGTCATCAGCGGCAGATCGTCGGCCAGGCCACGGAACAGCGTCATCGCCGCGTGGCCGTGGGCGTTGATCAGGCCGGGGGCGAGTAGCACATCCGGCAGTTCGCGGACTTCGGTGGCGTTACACTTCAATGCTTCGGCACGCGGGCCGATAAACACGATGCGACCGTCGCGGATGCCCAGGCCATGCTCCTTGAGCACAACGCCTGCGGGTTCGACGGGTACCAGCCAGGTCGG
>Ga0160443_100507_pt1 | contig 25902 bp, 22 predicted proteins | sample HID1972I_E1MG_FD_108244 | JGI IMG/M metagenome (GOLD analysis project Ga0160443, IMG submission 108244) | Enriched pill bug-associated microbial communities from UW Madison campus, WI, USA - HID1972I_E1 MG | ecosystem: Host-associated > Arthropoda: Insects > Digestive system > Unclassified ... | reverse complement strand
CGCTCTCGGTGGGAAGCTTCGTGGCCAACAGGATCGTGCGCACCTTGGCCAAGAAGGTCGGCCTTCAAATCATGTTGCCCATTGGCGCCATCATCATGTCCTTGGCCGGAACGCTGTTGTGGCTGCTGCATTCCGAGTTATGGGAGATCCTGATCAGCATGCTGCTCTTCGGCCTTGGCATGGGTGCCAGCTATGCAGCCATGCCGGCACTGATTGCGCGCAGCGTGGCGGTGAAGGAATTGGGCAGCTCGGTGAGCTTCAACCAGGTGCTGCGCACCGTCGGCTCCTCATTTGGCACCGCAATTTCCTCGGCCATCATTGCAACCCATGCTGGTTTCAATGGCGAAGCCACCCCGAGCGGCATCAACATGACCTTCATGCTCGGAGCGGTACTGTGCATCGCGCTGGGGGCAGCGCTGCTGGTCAATTCCGCCATCCGCACGTCGCGCACCACCTATTCGGCTCCGCTGCGCGTCGATTCATGACCGTTCTCGCGCCATGGCCCCCCGAATCCTCGGGGGCATTGCGGCATGCTAAACGGTAAGGTACCCGTAAGAAATCTTTTTCTGGTAGGCATTCTGGATATCCGGTGTGGCATTCAGCGTGAACCTGACGCGGTCCCCCTCTTGGAAACCCAGGCGCTTGAGGTTCCAGCATTCCCAACCATCTTCTGGCATGACCATGTTGGTACCGCCAACGGTCATTTTCGGATCGTGGCTGGCCCACCCGAAGTACACGATCGCGCCGCCTTCGGCATTCTTTGAAGGATCGATGCAAAAGGTATCGGTGCTGGCGTAGTAGGCGTACGAAATGCCAGTACCCGCATTATAGGTCTTGGGAATCGAGGTACCGGCCTGGGCAGGAAGCACCGCAAATGAAATAAGCCCGGCAGCCGCAATGCCCGCCGCCAACGTTCGTCCCAGTAGTTGTTTCATAGTGGTTCCTCTGAGGGAATCGGCTTCTTCTAGACTCCAACCACATTACTCGGCAGCAGCCTTGCTGTTCAACTATTCGATTGAATTTATTCCATGCCCGTGCATGGCCGGCTTGCGGTCCGGTGCGGACAACCACGCCAGCGGGGAACTTCGACGGTTACGACTGGAGGCATGGCACCAAAAAATGCTTGCCACGCCTCCAGAAGCTAAATTTAAATCGGTCATTGCCAAGTCAATCTTGCGGTGGCCAGATCTGATCTACCCTTACGCGGTGCGCTTCAGCGCAGCCTAGAGTTCTACGATTTCGAACTCCATCAAATCCGCGCCCTGCGCTACAGGCTTCTTGCCCTCGCTGCCGGCGTGGGCGGCGTGGGCGGCGTCCGAACGCTGGTCTCGCCAGTTCTCGAAGTCCTCGCGTGTAGCCCACTGCGTAAATACGAAATAGCGGTCCTCGCCGCTGACCGGGCGAAGCAGCTTGAACCCTTCAAAACCTGGCGAGGAGTCTACCGACTGCTTGCGTGCCGCGAAGCGCTTTTCCAGCTCTTCTCCGGCCTGCGCAGGAACCGACAGTGCATTGATGACGACAATCGACATGGACAACCTTTCGTGATTGCGCTTCACCGTGGTGGAAGCTTCTACGCCCAGCCTACGCCCGAATTTTCTGCTCCCGCACTTCATGGCGAAGTGCAACAAATACCGTGCTCCGCTGCCTGCTAGCCGGCGTACTCTTCGGGCCAGCAGATCTCAAATCTTTCCAGGATCAGTTCGCCGCCAGGTGCTTGGGTATCTTCCGGGGACCACTCGCGGCCAATGGATTTTTGCGTGCGGCGCCAGAATTTCTCGTGCTCGCGCCTCCAGTAGGCCAGGCTCAAATCCCCTTCGCCCTCAGCAGCAGCGAACTGCTCATCAACTTCGAAGAAGCTGGCACGGTCCACGCTGATAATCCGCAAGATTGCCCGGGGCTCCCCCGCCCCGTTGCAGATGATGCAGTGGTCTTCCGGCTGCGGAACGCGCTCGCCATAATAGGCATAGTCGCTGGCCAGCGATGACGTGGCCCTCTTGGTTCCATGCAGAATCTCGTTCAACAGCTCATCGGCCAGCGCCGGGTGATCGCCGAAGGACTCGGCGACATGATGCGGGGCCTGGTCCTCGCTGATATCTCGGCTAGCCAGGTAATCGGCCCACATGGTTGCAGCCGCTTGGCCATTAACCGGTGGAAGTTCTTGAACGGTATTTTCGGTCATGCCTTGATCCTAGGGCGTTAACGCCAGGAACACGTATCCGGCAAATGCAGGTCGCTAAAACCGTGGTGAAGGAAAAATTCCGTCAACTGCCCGGGTCGAACTTGCCCATAGCCGGCTCGGACTTGCGAATCCCGCCAAGCATCGAGTGCACTTCACGGGTTGGGGCACCGTGATCCGGATCAGGTTCAGCGGCCGTGGTGCTGGGTTGAGCGGCCGCTTCAACACCTGCCTTCTCGACCTTGGCCCCTCTAGTTTTGCGCAGGTGCAGGTAGGTTTTGATGCCAAAACTGATCAGGACAGCCAAGAGAATGACTACACAGATCAAGGAAGTGGACAAGACTTCGCCCAAGGACAGATCACTGATTTCTTTGGTGACCAGCGAGGGGGCAGAGTTCGCGTCCATACCTGTTCCTGTCATCGAAAGTAACTGCAGCGCTATCCCCATAGGCTTCCACCCTAAGCCGTGATTGACGGGCGATTCATGGTTCTCAGCTAATTGATATGGGTTCGTTACGCAAAGCCCATGTGCCAAGTGCTGGATATGGCAAAGCTCCTCCCGATTCACGGAGTTATTCGTGAATCGGAAAGAGCATTGAACAGCAGAAGGCTAGTTCTCCTTGCGGATCGGCGGACCGCGCAGGGTCTGGAATTCAGTGGCATATCCGCCATCGACGGCCATCAATTGCGTGCCGGGCGGCACGAGATCAATAAGTGCTGTCGCGGTTGCTGCCTCTGGTTGAAAGTACTAGGCATCAGGCAGCTTGATGCCAGATGACATGGTTATGGCGCGGGGCACACCCGAAATATGGTGAACCGGTGCCCCGCGCCAAAACAGTTGTGCGTGTCCAGGTAGTGACGACTAACCTTTAGGCACTCACGGTGACATTTGCGCCGAGCGGCACCAACGCGGTTGGTGCGTCTTCGGCGGTCAATGCCAGATCTTCAAACTCGTTCACAGCATCCAGGGCTGCGCCCATGGCGATGTTGGTGACCTTCTCCAGGATGACCTCGACCACCACTGGCACCTGGAACTCTTCGGCCAGCGCCTGGGCGGTGGCGAAGCCTTCGGCCAGTTTGGCAGGATCCTCGACGCGCACCGCCTTGCAGCCCAGGCCTTCGGCGACCTTGACGTGGTCCACGCCGTAGCCGTTGGTTTCCGGGGAGTTGATGTTATCGAAGCCCAGCTGCACGTGGTAATCCATCTCGAAGCCGCGCTGCGACTGGCGGATCAGGCCCAGGTAGGAGTTGTTCACCACGACGTGCACATACGGCAGCTTGAACTGCGCGCCGACGGCCAGCTCTTCGATCATGAACTGGAAGTCGTAGTCTCCGGAGAGGGCGACAACCTTCTTCCCTGGCTTGCCGCGAACCACGCCCAGCGCAGCCGGACCGGTCCAGCCCAGCGGGCCGGCCTGTCCCGCGTTGATCCAGCGGCGCGGGCCGAAGACGTGCAGCATCTGCGCGCCGGCGATCTGCGACAGGCCGATGGTGGACACGTAGGTGGTGTCGCGGTCGAAGGCCGCGTTCATTTCCTGGTACACGCGCTGCGGCTTGATCGGGATGTTATCGAAGTTGGTCTTGCGGTGCTCGGTGCCCTTACGTGCGGCGGCTGAATCGGCCCACGCGCTGTAGTCAGGCAGGGCGCCTGCGGCCTTGCGCTCGCGCACCACCTCCAGGATGGCGTCGATCGCGGCGGCCGCATCCGAGGTAATCCCCAGATCCGGCGAGAAGACGCGGCCGATCTGGGTCGGCTCGATGTCCACGTGGATGAACTTGCGTCCCGCGCGGTACACGTCCAGGGCGCCGGTGTGGCGGTTGGCCCAGCGGTTGCCCAAGCCCAGCACCACGTCGGATTCCAGGAAGGTGGCGTTGCCGTACTTGGTGTGGGTCTGGATGCCGACCATGCCGGCCTGCAGTCGGTGGTCATCCGGGATGGCGCCCCAGCCCATCAGGGTCGGGGAAACCGGGATGTTCAGCTCTTCGGCCAGCTCAACGAGCTTGTCCGAGGCGTTGGCATTGATCACGCCGCCACCGGCGATGATCAGCGGCTTCTTGCCTGTCAGCAGCAGGTCGACGATCTTCTCCGCCTGGCCGCGGGTGGCCTTCGGCTTGTCCACTGGCAATGGCTCGTAGGCGTCGATGTCGAAGTCGATCTCTGCCATCTGCACGTTGATCGGCAAATCCAGCAGCACCGGGCCGGGACGCGAGGAGCGCATGATCTGGAAGGCCTTGGCGAAGGTGCCCGGCACAAGCCCTGGCTCCAGGATGGTCGAGGCGTACTTGGTGACCGGCTTGGCGATGGACTCGATGTCGACGGCCTGGAAGTCCTCCTTGTGCAGTACGCTGGTCGGCGCCTGCCCGGTGATGCACAGCATCGGGATGGAATCGGCGATCGCGGCATACAGGCCGGTGATCATGTCGGTGCCGGCCGGGCCCGAGGTGCCCAGGCACAGGCCGATCTTTCCGGTGGCCCGCGAGTAGCCGTCGGCAGCATGCGATGCGCCTTCGACGTGGCGGTGCAGGGTGTGGCGGATTCCGCCGTGGTCCTTCATGGCCGAGTACAGCGGATTGATGGCTGCTCCTGGCAGGCCGAAGGCCTCGGTGGCACCCTCTTTTTCCAGGATCTGTACGATGGCATCTACTGCGCGCATCTTTGGCATGGCAAACACGTCCTTCAGGAAGAACAATCAAGCTGTTCGTGGATAGCTGGGAAGAAAAGATAGAAACCTACGGCAGGCAGCGCGGCCCATGAGTCACCACAACGCCTGCTCCTTGAGCACCAGATCTCGGTAACGGACCGGAACGAAGTCCTCGCGCCCCACCTGCGGTGCCTGCTGCAGCGAACCGTGTACTGAAGCCGCAACGGGTCTCCGCGCTTATGGTGGAACGTGCCGTGATCTGAGGTGCAGGCGCTACCAGCGCCGCCCGCCGTAGGAAGATGTGTGGGCCCTAGGCAGGAACCGGGGCTTCGACCTTGCCGGAAAGGCGCTGCACGCCGCGGAAGAGGCCCGAGTGGTCAAGCGCTCCGTCGCCGGAGGCCACGGTGGAGGTGACCAGCTGGGCTACGAGTGCGCCCAGCGGCAGGACCACTCCGGCTTCGCGGGCGGCCGAGGTCACGATGCCCATGTCCTTGTTGTGCAAGGCCAGGCGGAAGCCCGGGGCGAATTCGCGGTCCAGGATCTTCTGGGCCTTCTGGTCCAGGACCTTGGAGCCGGCCAGGCCGCCGCCGAGGACCTTGATGGCTGCATCGGTATCAACGCCATAGGCTTCCAGGAAGACGACGGCTTCGCTCAGCGCCTGGATGTTGGCGGCAACGATCAGCTGGTTGGCGGCCTTCACGGTCTGGCCCGAGCCCGAGGGGCCCACCAGCACGATGGTCTTGCCCACGGCGTTGAGCACGCCCTGGGCGGCCTCGAAGTCTGCCGGCTCGCCGCCGACCATGATGGACAGCACGCCATCGATGGCTCCTGCTTCGCCGCCGGACACCGGGGCATCGAGCGGGCGCAGCCCGGCGGCGCGGGCCGCCTCGGCTAGCTGCACCGAGACATCCGGGCGGATCGAGGAGTTGTCGACCCACAGGGCGCCGGCCTTGGCGTTGGCGAAGACGCCTTCCTCGCCGGTGACCACGGCTTCGACGTCCGGGGAGTCCGGAACCATGGTGATCACCACGTCGGCGTCCTTGACGGCTTCGGCGACCGAGCTGGCGCCCTGCCCGCCGGCGGCGACCAGGTCGTCGATGGCCTTCTGGCTGCGGTTGAAACCGGTGACGGTGAAGCCGGCGTTGACCAGGTTCTTCGCCATCGGCAGGCCCATGATGCCAAGGCCGATGAATGCAACGTTCTGCGACATGTCTTTCTCCAAAATCTTAGGTATGCGGGTGCTTTAGGCGTTGGCGGAGGCGGTCTTGAGCCATTCGAAGGCGGTGGCCTGATCCTGCTTGTATTCCAGGGCGACCTTGCCGGTGTAGCCCAGCTCGCGCGAGCGGTTGATCCAGTCGAATAGCGGCAGGTCCCCGGTGCCCGGGGCTCCGCGGCCCGGTGCGTCGGCGATCTGGATGTGGCCGAAGTCCTTGGCGTGGGCCTCGATCACGGCGGCGACATCGTCGCCGTTGACGGCCATGTGGTAGAAATCGGCCAGCAGGGCGATATTGCCCTTGCCTTCGGCCTTGACGGCATCGACGACCTTCAGCGCGTCGGCGGCGGTCTTCAGCGGGTAGGCTTCGGTGCCGGAGACCGGCTCGATCAGTACGGTGCCGCCGATCTTGGCAACGCCCTCGGTGGCCACGAGCAGGTTCTTCAGCCCCAGCTCGTCTTGCTCCTCGGGGGTGTAGTCCTCAAGGCGGTTGCCGTACAGGGCATTGAAGGAGGTGCAGCCGGTGGCCTCGCCGATCGCGGCGACCACTGCGACGTTGTCCTTGAATTCGCTGCAGCGGCCCTTCCAGGAAACCAGGCCCCGGTCCCCTTCGGGCATATTGCCTGCGAAGAAGTTCAGGCCGTCGAGCTGTACGCCAGCATTCTTGAGCGAGTCGATGAACTCGTCGACCTGCTTGTCTGCGGGCACGGCTTCGGCAAAGGGCCACCAGAATTCGACGCTGTCGAATCCTGCCTGGCGTGCTGCCTCAGCGCGCTGGAGCAGCGGCAGTTCAGTTAGAAGAATCGAGCAATTCAGAGTGTAGGACACCGGATTTCCCTCCAAGACCACGTTCCTAATTTTCCGCTTTATGGAAGTTAGGTTTTGCTTTATGAAAACACTAAGTCCCCGAGCGAAGGGCTGTCAACCCTTGCGGACGACTTCTTGCCCCGCCCGCCGCGTCACGCCAATACCCGCCTGGTTCCACTGTCGGTCGAGTAACTTTTGCTTAATATGCGAAACGCAATCGTCAGAAACGGATCCCCGGGGAATCTGGCAAGGCCTTGACGTGGCAAATGGGTTTCGCCAGTATTTCCGCTATATGAAATCGGGATTCTCTATTGCGGTAGACGCGCTGGAGACTTACAGTTGTTGTGCAGGTGATGTGGCACACATCTCGGAGTGAATTTTTCTAGCTCAGGAGCAGCCATGAGCGCACGACACATAGGCAGTCCAGCAGGACGCCCAAACTGGCAACAGCCGTTTGCCATTCAGCCAGTTGTTGGCACCCCTTCGGAGTTCTACCGGAACTTCGGCCAGCCGATCTATCCGTAGCGCGTGCTCCGGTCCCCCCTTGAAGTGGACCCACGCATTCCACCAACTACGAATAGACCAGCATGCCGTGAGCATGCGCGCTGACGGCACACGATATCCCCGCCCGAGAACACCGGGCCGCATCGTCCTGCCCTCAGCATGCTTCTGAGAAGAGGACCTCACCATGAGGCAAGAAATTTCGGAGCCCAGCTCCGCCGAACCAATCATCGTTTCATCTGCCAGCCAGGGAATTGACCCCTCGAACCCCCACGAGCTCAGCCCCAGCCTGTACAACCAGGATCTGGCGCCCACCACCCGCAAGGGCCGTTCGTGGAACGCCTACAGCATCTTCACGCTGTGGGCCAACGACGTTCACTCGCTGGGCAATTACGCTTTCGCCATCGGGCTCTTCGCCCTGGGCATGAGTGCCGGGCAAATCCTCGGCGCACTGGCCATCGGCGCCATCCTGCTCTTTGCCCTGCTGAATTTCTCGGGGTTCATGGGCGAAAAGACCGGAGTCCCCTTCCCAGTTATGAGCCGCATCGCCTTCGGCATCAACGGCGCCCAGGTCCCGGCCCTCATACGTGGCGCCGTGGCCATCGCCTGGTTCGGGATCCAGACATACCTGGCCTCGCAGGTGCTCTCGGTCATGGTGATCGCCGTGGCCCCGGGTGCTGCCGGCCTGCAAGATTCCAGCTTCCTGGGACTGAGCGCCCTGGGCTGGATCTGCTTCGTGGCACTTTGGGCCATCCAGCTGGTCATCGTCAGCTACGGCATGGAAATGATCCGCAAATACGAGGCCTTCGCCGGCCCGGTGATCCTGGCGACCTTCTTGGCCCTGGCCATCTGGATGCTCATCGAATCAGGATTCAGCATCTCGCTGAGCACCGGTGAAACCAAGACCGGCGGCGCCATGTGGGCCGCGATGTTCGGCGCCGCCGCGCTGTGGGTCTCCATCTATGGCACCTTCGTCTTGAACTTCTGCGATTTCACCCGCGGGGCCGTCTCCAAGAAATCCATCGTTAAGGGCAATTTCTTCGGCATCCCGTTGAACATGCTGTTCTTCGGCGCCATCGTCGTGGTCCTGACCGGGACCCAGTTCTCCATCAACGGCAAGGTCATCACCTCGCCATCGGACGTTGTCGGTGCGATCCCCAACACCTTCCTGCTGCTGCTGGCCTCGGCCGCGCTGCTGGTGCTGACCATTGCCGTGAACCTGATGGCCAACTTCGTGGCTCCCACCTACGCGCTGACCAACCTGTTCCCGAAGAAGCTGAACTTCCGCAGCGCCGCCATGATCTCAGGTGTCATCGGACTGGTGATCCTGCCATGGAATCTCTACAACTCCCCGGAGATCATCAACTACTTCCTCGGGGGCCTGGGCGCATTGCTCGGCCCGCTCTTCGGCATCATCATGGCCGACTACTGGCTGATCCGCAAAGCCCGGATCAACGTCATGGACCTCTACCGGGCGAACCCCGAAGGCACCTACTACTTCACCCGCGGCGTGAACTTCCGTGCCGTTGGCGCGTTGGTGATCAGCTCGGTGATCGCCCTGGTGCTGGCCTTCGTTCCAGCGCTGCACGTGGTCGGCTCCTTCGCCTGGTTCCTTGGATCCGGCGCCGGCGCACTCGCGTACCTCGCCCTGGCCAAGCGCCAGCACGACTTGGCCGACCTCGACGGCGAGCCGATCGCCGTGACCCCAACCCACTAGGAGCGTCATGCGAATCCTTGTTTTGAATGTGAATACCACTGCTTCCATGACCCATGCCATCGGCGAATCGGCACGGCAAGTTGCCTCGCCAGGCACAGAAATCGTCGAGCTCACCCCGGATTTCGGCGCCGACTCCTGCGAAGGCAACTTCGAGAGCTACCTCGCCGCCGTTGCCGTGATGGACAAGGTGGTCCGCTACCCGGAGCCCTTCGACGCGGTGATCCAGGCTGGCTACGGCGAGCACGGTCGCGAAGGCCTGCAGGAACTGCTGGATGTTCCAGTCGTGGACATCACCGAAGCCGCGGCCTCCACCGCGCAATTCCTCGGGCACAAGTACTCCGTGGTGACGACCTTGGACCGGGCAGTGCCCTTGATCGAAGACCGGTTGAAACTCGCAGGCTTGACCGACCGCCTGGCTTCGGTACGGGCCAGCGGCCTGGGTGTCCTGGAATTGGAATCGGATCCCCAGCGTGCCGTGGCCGCCATCGTCGAGCAGTCGCGAATCGCCGTGGAGCAGGACAAGGCCGAAGTCATCTGCCTTGGCTGCGGCGGCATGGCCGAGCTGGAAGAACAGGTCCGCGAAGCCACCGGAGTGCCGATTGTCGATGGTGTCCGCGCGGCGGTGACCATCGCCGAATCGCTGGTGCGGATGGGACTGAGCACCTCCAAGGTGCGCACCTACGCTCCCCCTCGGCCAAAGACCGTGACCGGCTGGCCGCTGGCCCAGGCAGCTAGCGCGCTATAGCGCTGCTCCGCACACGCTGAAGGTCCGCTTCATCCATTCAGATCCAGGATGAAGCGGACCTTTTCCTGCTTAATCGCAGCTCCCCGCCCCGCAGGATCCGCAGCACTGAGCAGGCCTGCAACCACAGCACAGAAGCAATCCGCCCTGCTGCTGCAGGCCAGTGCCGGGGCAGAGAGCCTTTGCTGGCCTGCCCGGCGGTGCCCGAAATTGCTTCAGAAGCGTGCACGTCGGGTGGGACAGGTGGATCCGCCGGCTGAGCCACGATCGGCGGCGGCCTGGCGCGGGAGCGGCTACGGGCCATTGCAATACGAATGCGCTGCAGCACTTCGGCACCGCGACGGAGGGCGATGACGAAGGGCGAGCCTGGCCCCCAAAACCGCTGACGGCAGCCCAGCCCACAACTCATTCGCACTGGGGCTGGTCAGCGGCCCGGAAACAAGGAGTCCCCCGGCCGGTGGCCGGGGGACTCGATGACGCTTTGCCAGGCAGGCCTCAAGAGGCCGCCACAGGGTTCGACGGGCCAAGGCCCATCGAATTTCTTCATCCAGGCGCCACAGCGATCAGCGAGCGCGGCTGCTCCCTGCCTTCGGTGCTGGATTCATGCCCGGATCAGCGTGCGGCGTTCTCCGGGTGGTGCTTTTCATGCCAGTGGCGGGCGATGTCCACGCGGCGGGTGACCCAGATGTCCTCATGCGACTTCACGTACTCGAGGAAGCGGCGCAGCGCCGCGGCTCGGCCGGGACGGCCGACCAAGCGGCAGTGCAGGCCGATGGACATCATTTTCGGAGCACCTTCCTGGCCTTCCTGGTACAGGGTGTCGAAGGTGTCCCTGAGGTAGGAGAAGAACTGGTCGCCGGAGTTGAAGCCCTGGGCGCTGGCGAAACGCATGTCATTGGCTTCGAGGGTGTAGGGGATCATCAAGAAGGGCTTGCCTTCGTCGGTGGCGACCCAATACGGCAGGTCGTCAGCGTAGGTATCGGCCGAGTAGAGGAAGCCGCCCTCTTCCTGCACCAGGCGCAGGGTGTTGTCCGACGGCTTGCCCTGGTAAATGCCATAGGGGCGTTCGCCGGCGACTTCGGTATGCAGGCGCACGGCCTCGCGGATGTGGGTGCGCTCGATTTCCTCGGGAACGTCCTTGTATTCCAGCCAGCGATAGCCGTGGCTGGCGATTTCCCAGCCGGCTTCATTCATGGCCGCGACGGCTTCGGGGTTGCGGGCCATGGCGGTGGTGACACCGTAAACGGTTACCGGCAGCTGCAACTGCGTGAACATGCGGTGCAGGCGCCAGAAACCGGCGCGTGAACCGTACTCGTAGATGGACTCGATGTTCAGGTTTCGCTGGCCCTGCCACGGGGCAGCCCCGACGATCTCCGAGAGCAGGCATTCCGAGGCGTCATCGCCGTCGAGAATGTTGCTTTCTCCGCCTTCTTCGTAGTTCACCACGATCTGGACGGCGAGCTTTGCGCCGCCAGGCCACTGCGGATCTGGAGTATGGCGGCCGTAGCCGATAAGGTCACGGGGGCTGTCCAGGTCGATGACATCCTTCATGGGGAGTAGATTCCTTTCAAACGATGAAACTTTAATTCCGCCAGTCGGAATAGTGCTCTACATCATAGGATATGCCTTCGTCGCCCGGGAGTCTACATTTCGCCCCGCGGAGTCGCACTGCGGTTCGGGCGATGGGCTGCTCCGGGCGTCAAGCCAGCGGCTGCACCACGCCGGGATCCAGTCTTGCCGGGCATCCCGCCTGGTTGGCTGATGAACCCTAGCCGCAGTGCCAAGTGAATGCGCAGGCTCATCCCAGTCAGCGCACAGACTGTGCAACTAGAGTCGTAATTACCTCATGAAGGTGCGAGTGATGACAAAAGTTTGGTCCCGATGCTTCGGCATCGGGACCAAACTTTTTTGCGCAGTTTCTAGCTCGTCTCGACCAGCGCACTCGCTGAGGCCATCCGCTGCCGCGAGCGTTCCCCGGCCATGGCAACACCAATGGCAAGCACACCGGTAAACAGAACGCCGACGCCGATATGCACCTGCAGGAAGGCGGCACCGGCGGCCGCTCCGAGCAGGATGAGCGCCACCGCGAGCAACCGCCGCTCCCAGTATTTGCCGTTGCCTCCGCCCAGCGGCGAATCCGCGGCGAGACCGGTCAGTGTTGATGTGACCACCACGGTGGTCACATCCTTGACGGCCAAATGGCGTGCGGTTGCGGCCTGCAGGCCCATGGCCCCCGCAATGAATCCAGTCACAGAGAGGGCCGCGCCTGCTGAAACCTGATGGAGGTCGGCAAAGAGCGCTAGAGCGGTCAGCACCAGGAAGAGGCCAACCACCGCAATCAATACGGTAGTCCGCTGGCTCCATCCCGCATCTTCTTTTTTCAGCACCCTGCCGGCAATGGCTGCGCCCAATACGAAACCCACGAGCGCAACGGAAGGGCCCAGCACAGGAAGCCCATCGGCACCCATGAGCGCCATGCCGAGAATCACCACATTTCCGGTCATGTTTCCAGTGAAAACCCGGTCCAGGCCCAGATAGCCGACGGCGTCGATAATCCCGGTCGAAAAGGTCAGCACAAGCATCAAGACCAAGTGCATTCTCGCTGGGTCATGGGAGTTGGGAACATTAGGCATCATTGGTTCATCTTTCACTACGGTCGGATCAGTGCCTAGCGTAGGTCACCGCCTGATGATCCCCTATGCATGTTGCGAACCCGCTTCACATCATCGCTTTCGTTACGGGCATCGAGTTCACTCCGGGCACAAAAAATCCCTGCAACCACGCGGATGCAGGGATCAATTGCCATTGAATTGTTTAGCGGATCGCTTCGGCAATCGGGGTCCGGCCGTCGTAGAAATTCACCGTCGCGCGGACCGCAGCACGGGCATCCACCACGTGCGCAATGACTTCTGCGACATTTTCGCGGGAAACCTTGCCGGTCTGCGGGCTGGGAGATTTCCCATCGATGTTGCCGGCGCCGTCGGCAATCAAGATCTGCCTGCTGGCTGGCTCCAGGGTCAGCACGCCCGGACCAAGAATGGTGTAGTCCAACCCGGTGCCTCGCAGCACGGCATCCGCATCGTGCTTTGCCTTCGCGTAGGTGTAGAAGGAATCCTCGGGGTCCAGGTTTTCGACATCCACCAGGGCACGAGAATAGGAGACCATCACATAACGGCTAACTCCGGCCCGCTCGGCGGCTTCCATGGAACGCGCAGCGGCTTCGAAGTCCACAGCGCGGGTGCGCTGCGGGTTTCCGCCCCCGGCACCTGCGGAAAAGACAACGGCATGGGCACCGCGAAATGCCTCGGCAAGCTGATCGACATCAGCGTTTTCGATATCAAGAACTACCGGAGTGGCCCCGATCTGAGAGATTTCCCCGGAGTGTTCCGGGTTGCGGATCAAGGAGTCGACAGCGAAACCCCGCTCGGCCAATTTGGGTGCCGCCAGCAAAGCAATCTTCCCGTGGCCGCCTACGAGTACAACTCGACGAACTTCAGACATGCGCTACTCCTCCTGATCATTGTTCACATCGCTACAGTCGGCATAACGGCCATCGCCGGCGGGATATTCCACGATCACCGCTAAAAAGGCTCAAGCTGGCAATCCGCTCCAAATCACTTTTCATTCCAGGCAACCCGGGCGTACTCTTTTGCGCATAGACCTATACCCGACACAGGATAAACGCTCATGAATCAGAAAACTTTGACCCTGGAACTGAGCAACGATCAATTTGCGGACCTAGCCAATGCCTTGGAAGACCACCGGGACTACTTCAAGAAGCGGGCCGATGAAGCCATGCTCGGCTTCGGGCTGGATACCGGCTATTGGACCTCGCGATCCCAAGACGTTCAAGAATTACTGGACTTGGTCCTGCACAATGCCCGGCAAGAACATTAAGGTTTTCCAGTCCACTCATCCCTGAGCATCGCATAGGAATAGCTGTCCATCCATTCACCGCTGCGATGCAGGCTATTGGCTTTTTCAAAGGCTTCCCTGCGCATGCCCACGCGTTCCATCAGCCTGACCGAGGGTTCGTTGGCCGCGAAACATCCCGCGACGATCCTGCGGAGACCTAACTCTTCAAAACACAGCCTCATAGCCCGGCGCACCGCTTCGGTCGCATACCCCTGGCCCGTGAATTTCGGGTCAAAGCTCCAGCCCAGTTCTGCTTCCACCGCTTGGGTCCGATCCAGAATTTCGCGCTGGCCCCAGGCATCCTTGATGAAGACCATGATCGTTCCAATCAATTGGGATTCGCCACCCGGCCCGCTGATCTCGACTGCGATATCGCGGTCGATCTTCCCCGACTCGATAAATTGCGCGCGGAATGTTTCAAAGTCCTGGGGAGCCGAGGTGATCCATTCGGTCACTTCTGGCAGTTTGCGGTAGTTCCACGTCCTTGCCAAATCCTCCTCGGTCAAGCGGCGCAGGGATACCCTGTCGGCAGTGGCAGGCCATGCGGCTTGGTCCAGGGAAGCAGTCATACGCGCATCCTACCGAATCTCCGGCATGGCCGGAGGTACAGGATGGCAACACACACGCACAATGCGAAGGTCAAATACAGAACTGTTTTGATTGCTAATTTTCACAATTACCGGCCAACTCAAGGGCGAACTGGCGCGAGAATTTAGATTATTCGAGAACATTTTGGTGTGGAAATACTACCTAAAGTGACATAGTCAACACCAATAAGATTTGGCTTAATTTGATCAGCTAAGGCTAAGCTAATTACCAGAACATTCATACGCGCAACCAATGAAGGTTGCCATAAGAAAAGGACGTCATGGCCTCCATGAAGCTGCGTGCCACTGCCCTTCTGAGCATTGCTGCACTGTCTCTCACCGCTTGCGGTTCCAACACCGACCCGGCCGCTGACGCAAACGCTGCCGACACCAAGACAGTGACTTTCACCGACAACGACGGCGAAAAGAGCGTAGCTGTACCGGCCAAGTCTGTCGTCGCCACCGACAACCGCACCTTCGAGACGCTCGATGCCTGGGGCATCAAGCTCACCGCCGGCGCAGTCTCGCTGATGCCAGACACGATCTCCTACACCAAGGACGAGGAAATCCTCGACCTCGGCAGCCACAAGGAGCCAAACCTGGAATCCGTGGTCACCGTCGATCCGGATCTGATCATCAATGGGCAGCGCTACACGCAATATGCCGAGAAGTTCCAGGAGCTGGCCCCCGACGCCACCATCGTTTCGCTGGATCCGCGCGATGGCGAAGCCTTCGATTCCGAGCTGGAACGCCAGGTCACCACCCTGGGCGAAATCTTTGAAAAGCAGGATGAAGCCAAGAAGCTGGTCGACGACTTCCAGGCCGCCGAGCAGCGGGTCAAGGATGCCTACAACACCGACGACACTGTCATGGGATTGATTGCCTCGGGCGGCGAGCTTGGCTACTCCGCTCCAACCACCGGCCGCACCGTGGGCCCGATGTTCGACTTCCTGGGCTTGACCCCGGCGCTGGAGCTGGACGAGTCCTCCACCGATCATGAAGGCGACGATGTCTCGGTTGAAGCCATCGCCAAGTCCAACCCGGACTGGATCATTGTCATGGACCGCGATGCCGCAGTAGGCAGCGACGGCGAGGAATACAAGCCAGCCAAGGAACTGCTGGAAAATTCCGAAGCACTTCAGAATGTCACCGCAGCCAAGGAAGGCCACGTCGTGGTCATGCCGGCGGACACCTACACCAACGAGAGCATCCAGACCTACACCGAATTCCTCAACGAATTCGCCGATGCGCTGGAAGCTGCCAAGTAGCAGCCATGCCTTTTCACCAGCTTTAGTGGCGACGCCGGATTCCGGCGTCGCCACTAAAGCTGTTTCCCACCACACTTTTCCACGGCGGCAACATGACAAGCACCACTGCGCCCGTGCGGACCAAATCCAAGGTCTTCACCGGCAAACTCGCACTAGGAATCCTCGGGGTTCTCCTGCTCCTGGCCCTCTCGCTGTTCACCGGCGTCTACGACATCTTCGGCAAGGACGATGGCGCTCAGATGTTCGCCATCACCCGCATTCCACGCACCATCGCGCTGGTCCTCGCCGGGGCAGCCATGGCCATGAGCGGATTGGTCATGCAGCTGCTGACCCAGAACCGCTTCGTGGAACCCACCACCACCGGCACCACCGAGTGGGCTGGCCTCGGCTTGCTGACCATGCTGGTGCTCTTCCCCACCGCGGGCCTGCTGGCCAAAATGGGCGTAGCCATCGTCTTTGCCTTTATCGGCACCATGGTCTTTTTCCTGTTCCTGCAGCGCGTGTCCCTCAAAGCCTCGCTGACCGTCCCGATCGTGGGCATCATGCTCGGATCCGTTGTCGGCGCCTTTTCCACGTTCTTCGCGCTGTCTACCGACAAGCTCCAGTCGCTGGGCATCTGGATGGCCGGCTCCTTCACCTCGGTGATCCGCGGCCAATACGAAGTGCTGTGGATTGTCGCCCTGGTCGCCGTGGCCATCTACATCGTGGCCGACCGCTTCACCGTGGCAGGCCTGGGCGAAGAGATCGCCACCAACGTTGGCCTGAACTACCGCCGCGTGATGCTGCTGGGCACGGCGCTGATCGCCGTCGCCACCGGCGTAGTCACCGTGGTGATTGGCAACCTGCCGTTTCTGGGGCTGATCGTGCCGAATATCGTCTCGCTCATCCGCGGCGATGACCTGCGCAGCAACCTGCCCTGGGTGTGCCTGCTGGGCATCGCGATCACCACGCTGTGCGATTTGATCGGGCGCACCATCATCATGCCTTTCGAAGTGCCGGTCTCCCTGATCCTGGGCGTACTCGGCGCGATCGTCTTCATCTTCCTTCTGCTGAGGCAGCGCAAAGTTGGCTAATACCATGATCTCCCCCGCACTGGGATCCCATCGTCCCGGCCGTTCATCGGGCCCATTGCCCACGCCCAAGGTCCGCAAGCGCTATTGGATCACCCTGTGGATCCTGATCGGGCTGGCAGTGCTCTTCGCCTTCGCGACACTGGCGTGGGATAACCCCATGCCGCTGGGATCCACCGGGTTCTGGGTCATCGCGAAGCTGCGCGCGAGCAATATCCTGACCATGGTGATCGTGGCGCTGTGCCAAGCCATCGCCACCGTTGCTTTCCAGACAGTGACCAACAACCGCATCATCACCCCGTCCATCATGGGCTTCGAGGCCCTGTACCGGGTGGTGCAGACCGGAGCGGTCTTCTTCCTGGGTGCCGCCGGCATCACGTTCTTCACCGGAGTCAGCCAATTCGTGCTGCAGGTAGCCATCATGGTTGGGCTCTCGGTTGCCCTCTATGGCTGGCTGCTCTCGGGGAAGCTCGGCAATATCCAGATCATGCTGCTGGTGGGCATCATCATCGGCACCGGGCTGGGCTCGATTTCCACCTTCATGCAGCGCCTGCTGACCCCCAGCGAATTCGACGTGCTCACCGCCCGCCTGTTCGGCTCGATGTCCAACGCTGATATGAGCTACATGCCAGTGGCCATTCCATTGGTCGTGGTGGCCGGAGGCTATCTGGTGCTCGCTTCCAAGAAGATGAACATCCTGGCATTGGGCAAGGAAACCACGACCAACCTGGGCCTCAACCACCGCCGCGAAGTCATGAAGACGCTCTTCTTCGTCTCCATCCTGATGGCGGTCACTACCGCGCTGGTCGGACCGCTGACCTTCCTCGGATTCCTGGTGGCCACCTTGGCCTACCAGCTGGCAGACACCTACGACCACCGCTACATCTACCCGATGTCCTTCCTGATCGGCTTTGTCGTCTTGGCAGGGGCCTACTTCATCATGAAGAACGTCTTCTACGCCCAGGGCGTGGTCGGCATCATCATCGAAGCCGCCGGCGGCATCACCTTCTTGATCTTCATCCTGCGAAAGGGACGACTGTGATTACCCTTGAATCCGTCAGCAAGAAGTACAGCTCTTCGGTCTCCATCGGCCCGGTGACCCTGGAGATTCCCTCCGGCGGCCTCACTGCGCTGGTGGGACCCAATGGCGCCGGAAAATCCACCATGCTCACGATGGTGGGGCGCCTGCTGGGCATCGATGAGGGAACCATCGAAGTATCGGGCTACGATGTCACGACCACCAATTCCAAGGACCTCGCCAAGATCGTGTCGATCCTGCGCCAGGAAAACCACTTTGTCACCCGGCTGACGGTGCGCCAGCTGGTGGGCTTTGGCCGCTACCCGCACTCCAAGGGCCGGTTGAACCAGGCGGACGAGGAAATCATCTCGCGCTCCATCGACTTCCTCGATCTGGGCGAGCTGGAGGGACGCTACCTCGACGAGCTGTCCGGCGGACAGCGCCAGCGCGCCTATGTCGCGATGGTGCTGGCGCAGGACACCGATACGGTCCTGCTCGATGAGCCGCTGAACAACCTGGACATGAAGCACTCGGTGGTCATGATGCAGCACCTGAAGCGGGCTGCGGCCGAATTGAACCGCACCATTGTCATCGTGCTGCACGACATCAATTTCGCCGGGCACTATGCCGACCACATCTGCGCGATGAAGCACGGCAAAGTCGTGCAATTCGGTTCCCCGGAGCAGATCATGCGCGACGACGTTCTCAGCGAAGTCTTCGAGACCCCGGTGACAGTGATCCCAGGCCCCAACGGGCCGTTGGCCGTGTACTACTGATCCCGGGGGTTGCGGGAGATCCCGCATGGCCCCGCGCCGGTCGCCGGACTGCGGAAGCTGCCGTGCGCCTTGCCTCAGCCCTCCGCCTGCTGCGCACCGGAGGCGAAGTCCCGATAGGCATGGGCCACCCGGGCCAGATAGCTGGAGATGGCCAGGCGCTCGGGGCCGGAAAACCCCGCAGAAGCGTCATTGAGCACCGTGACCAGGGGGGCAAGCTCGGTGCGGACCCGATCCGTCGCGCGGGCCGTGGGCATGAGCCTGAATCGGCGGCGGTCGCGCTCATCCCTGATCCGCTCGACATGCCCCGCGGCAACCAGGCGGTCAATCACCTCCGTCGTCGAGGAGCGGGTGATGGCCAAGCGTTCCCCGAGCTCCCCGGGGCTCAGCGCGGTGGCCGAGAGCGCAATGTATTCAATGGCCAGGGCATCCGTGGCATTCATCGCCATCCTGCGGGCCAGCTCCGCGCTGGCGGCGCCAAATGCGTCCTGGAGTTCCCGCAGGGCAGCGGCGGACAGTTCCTGGTTGTGGTTGGGATCAAGGCTCACCTAGTGATTCTAACCCACGATATGCTACGGTTGCCGTACTACTTCCCTTCATGAAAGATGCCATGCCTTCGCCCGCCTCCAATACCCCTGACCGAGACGCCACACCGCCGGGAACACCCCAAAAGCCCTCTCGGCGCCGGGTGTGGACCATCATCCTCATCTCCGTTTCAATCCTCATCCTCGGCGCCCTGGCAGCCTCGATCGCCTGGGTTTCGTCAAGCTTTCCCGCAGACGCGCAGCGGCTGGAAAGCGTGCAATCAGACGAGGATCTGACCTACGAGGACCTCGGCAACGCCATCAAGCTCCAGCCGGCCCAGGAGCCAACCGGGCAAGGCCTGATCTTCTTCCCCGGCGCCAAGGTCGAGCCCGCCGCCTACGCATCAGTGCTCTCCGAGGCGGCTGAAAACGGAGTGACTGTCCTCATTGCCAAGCCGCCGCTGAATATCGCGCTGCTCCACCTTGGAAGCCTCGACGACATCATGGATTTGGCGCCTGAAGTCGATTCCTGGGCTGTCGGAGGCCACAGCATGGGCGGAGTCAAGGCCTGCGAATACGCAGACGACCAGCGGGTGGCAAAGCTGCTGCTCTTCGCCTCGTACTGCGCTTCCACTGAGGTATCGGATCATCCCGGACTCGATGTGCTTGCCTTGTACGGCGACCGGGACGAAGTCATCAACCGGCAAGAAGTCGAGAACTTCGAACACCAATTTTCCGAGAATGCCAGCAGCGCCACGCTGAACGGCGTGACCCACGCACAGTTTGGCGACTACGGCCTCCAGCCAGGTGATGGCACGGCATTGGTTTCAATATCCGAAGCCCACCAGTTGATCTCCGGGCGTTTCCTCCCCTTCCTGCTAGACCGTTAGAAGATCCATGTCGAATCGGCCTCTCCTCGCCACCACCGTGAAGAATCCCGCATCCCTGGCGCGCAGGTTGCGCCTGCCCACGCGCCTCGATCGCAAGGTCACCGTGCTTGCCTGGTGCTCGTTCGTGGCCCAAGTACTGGTTATCGCAACCGGTGGCGCCGTGCGCCTGACCTCCTCCGGCCTCGGCTGCCCTACTTGGCCCTTGTGTACTCCGGAATCACTGGTGAATACTCCTGAAATGGGCATCCACGGGTTGATCGAATTCGGGAACAGGACCCTGACCGGACTGGTTGGAGGGCTCGCCCTAGCCCTCCTCTTATGCGTTTTCCAGCTCAGAGCGCAGCGCAAGGACCTGTACATCCTGGCCAGCTCGGTACTCGTGGGCGTCATGGCGCAAGCACTGGTCGGAGGAATCACGGTCCTCACCGGACTGAATCCGTTCATCGTCGGATTCCACTACCTCGCATCCCTCACCTTGGTCTGCCTCAGTGCGCTCTTCGTAGACCGGCTGGGCGCCGGAGCAAGAACTCCCGCAGGCCTTGCATCCCCTCGATGGCTGAAAAATAGCCTGTGGGCCACCGCCAGCCTCACCGCCGTGACGGTCGTCCTCGGTGTGCTCACTACCGGAGCCGGGCCTCACTCAGGGGATGCAGCGGCAGGAAGGAATGGATTCAATGCGGTGATTCTCCAGCACGTCCATGCCTGGCCGAGCTACCTGCTCATCGTGATGACGCTGCTCTTGGCCCTGGTCTTGCACTCGAAGAAGCATGAATCATGGAAGTGGGCGGCGCTCCTGGTGGCCATCCAGGCCATGCAAGCAGCCTTGGGCATCTTCCAGGCCAGAAACGGCTTGCCTGAACTGGCCGTGGGATTCCACATGGTTCTGGCATCTCTTCTGGCGGCCACAACAGCCGTCATCTTCGTCCGCACCCAGGGGTACTTGAAGTCCCAAAGCCAGCAGGCCTAGGGAACATCAAGAGGCGCCCTGCTCCTCGGGCGGCATCTGCCCGTCCCAGTCCTGCGGCTTGCCGTTGAGATCCTGCCGGCTTTCGGGCACGTCCAGGCGCTGCGCAGTCAAGTCCCGCGGAATCAGGTTGAAGCCCTGCCAGTGCACTTCCATGGGCGACTGCTCCTCGTCCCGGGGCACATGGTGGTAGCCCACGGCGACCCAGGAAACCATGTCATCGAGCTTCTCATCTTTCTGTTTCTGGACATAGTCCAGCACCCCGCGCCCGCAGGTGCCGCGGTTATAGGTGGCGTATATCTGGCATTCATCCGCATTGGTGAAGGCGACATCGTAGCCGATGCTGTCATCGCCATCATCCGAGTGCTCGTGGTTGCGCTGGTCGTCGATGAAGGTGAAGCTGTCGGTTTTGCCCATGCTGATTTCGTAGGACATCTCATGCCCATCCTCGTTGAGCAGCTTTGGCGCCGAGACCTTCCACCAGCGCTTGTCGGTCCACTTGGCCGTGGCAGGGGTGGAAATCGTCGAGTACTCGCCTTCAACGATCGGTGAATGCTCCCCCTCCTTGCCGGTTGGCTTGGAGTCGTACTGCTCGATCTTCTGCCCGGTATCCCCGCCCAGGGCCCAGTCGATTTTCCAGACCGCATTGTGCGAGTGGCTGGAAGCGTGGTCGTGCTCGCCGCTGCCAACAGCGCTGCCGTGCTCTGCATCGCTGTAGTCCGCCGGGGAAAGGTCGCCGGTGGCGCCCAGCGAGGGGCGGATGGTGCCATCGGCACCGAAGGTGATCTGGTTGATGTATTCGTACCAGCCGACCTTTGAAATAGTTGACAGCTGCCAGTCGTCCTTGCGCTTGGCCAGCAATTCGCCGACCTCCGCCGAGCGATAGGACAGTCCCGCATCGACCATGTCGCTGCAGAGCACCGGGCGCTCCTCGATGGTGCCGAATTTCGTGCCATCGCCGATGGTGGGAATCGGATGCTTCTTCAGCTCGCCTGCGCATTCGATCTCCGTCAGCGAATGCATATTCGGCCCGCCGAATCCGGCGGTGGTGATATCCGAAGTGGAACGCCCTCCGTCGTCATAGGGCACTTCCAGCTGGGCCAGCGACATCGAGCTGATCAGCTTGATCGGCTCGCTGGCCGGTGGGGCGAAGGCAATGTCGCTCAAGACCATGCCGAGCTTGGGATCAACGGAGAAGCACATCGACCAGGTGGCGCCACTGGTCATGTCCTTGGATAGCGCTTGGCTTCCTTCCGGGCAGCTCCCCTGTTCCTGGGGCGAAGCGGAATTCGAGGACTGGGTCGTGACAGGCGGGGCGGCATTATGGCAGCCGGCCAGAAGCGTGACGGCTACGGCAAGGCCCAGGCCGGTCAATGATTTCGAAAGTAAATTGCTGAGCACAGTCATGAGTCTAGTAAAGAGCTGGCTTTCTATTGCGTTCTTGGATTCACGTGCTTAACGCGCCAAGATGGGGAACCCACAAGCAGGCTCCCCATCTTGGTGTTATTTACAACAGATCACAAGCATCTGTCGTTGTCTTGATTAGCTGCGCTGCGAGCGGCGGCGAGCCATTACTGTCAGGGCGACACCGCCGGCTGCTACCAGCAGGCCGAGCACCGAGTATCCGATAACTTCAGCACCAGTGTTAGCCAGGCCGTCATTGTCGTTGTCGCTGTCGTTGTCACCGTTGTTGTCGGTGCCATTGTTGTCACCGTCGTTGTCGGTGCCGTTGTTGTCGTTCGAACCGACTACCTCGAACTCGCCGGAGTCAATGGTCTTGCCGTCTTCGTCATTGACGTCTACGGTGTATGGCCCCTCCTTGATGTCCTCAGGCAGCTGGATCTTGAACTCGAAGCCACAGCTTTCATCGATGGTGATCAGCTGGCCAGCAGCTGCATCGCCGATGGATACCTCGACCTGCTTGCCGTCCTCACCGGTGACGGTGATTTCTACAATCTGGCCTTCGGTGAATCCTTGGCCCTTCACGGTTACGGTTTCTCCGGCCTTGACCTTCGAAGGAGTTACCGTGATGGATTCCTCAGCGGCGCAAGTGTTGGCGTCCTTGTCGGTGACTCGCAGGTCGCGGGTCTGCTCGACACCCTTTGGATCAACGGTGGCGACCTTGTAATCGCCTTCTTCCGCATCCTCAGGGACGGTCATGTTGGTCGTGAACTTGCCTTCGTCGTCGGTCATGACTTCGATGGTCTCGATCACGTTGCCGTCCTTGTCGCGCAACTCGATGGTGATGTTGGTGTTCGGCTCGTAGCCTTCGCCATCGATGGTGATTTCCTCGCCCGGTGCTACCTCGTCAGGAGTGACGGTGAAGGTTGGGGTTTCGGCGTTCTCATCGATGATCAGACCGGCATCAACGCTCTGGTTGCTGGCCGAGGCGGTCGAGAGCTGAACTGCAGCGCTGCGTCCGTCCTGGTTTGCATCCGAGTCCTTGGAGCGGTCATCTCCGGCGCCTGCGGTGGTGAAGGTGGCGTTGGTTGGGGCGTTGAACTGTACGGTGTATTCGCCGTAGTTCAGGTCGCCGAAGCCGTACTTGCCATCTTCGCCGGTGGTCGTGACCACTGCGTTGCCGTCGACATCGAGCACTGCGTTGCCTTCGGAATCGAGCAGGCTGACACCGACACCTGGTACTCCGGCCTCGCCCTCGGACTGGATTCCATCCTTGTTGGAGTCGTTCCAGACGAAGTCACCGATCGAAGCGCCATCGTTGCCGTTGCCATCCGAATCGACGACCTTCAGGACGGTGGTGTCCTTGTTGCCTTCGGCATCCTCGGCAGCGACCGTGTAGTCGCCGTCCTCGGCATCTTCAGGAACGGTTACCTCGGTGCTGAAGTGCCCGTTCTCGTCGGTGGTGACCATGACAGGCTCGCCCAGCGGGTTGCCGTCCTTGTCGGTCAGCGTGACGGTCACTTCGCTGTTCGGTGCGTAGCCCTCACCGGTGACCGTGGTGCTTTCACCCGGTGCAACGGTTTCCGGATTCACCGTAACGGTAGCTTCCTCCACTGCCGGTGCATCGGTGATGCCGGCATCCACGCCCTGGTTCACAGGAGCCTGGCTGGTCAAGGTGACCACCTCGGTGCGGCCGTTTTCCCCGGCGTCGGAGTCGATGCCGCGGTCTTCGCCCACGCCTGCCGGTGCGAAGGAGGCTCCCTCTGGTGCTTCGAATTCAACGATGTACTGCTGAATCTTCAGGCCAGCGAAGGTGTACGTGCCGTTCTCGTTGGTGGTGGTGGTGACCGGATCGCCCGATTCGCCTGCTACTGGGTTGCCTTCGGCATCCAGCAGGTTCACCGTGACACCGCCCAGGCCCGACTCGCCATCGTCCTGCAGGCCGTTGCCGTTGTCATCGCGCCATACGCGGTCACCCAGCTCGCCGTTGTCATCGCCGGAGTTGCCATCCGGGTCGGTGACGGTCAGCGGAGCGTCGTCCGAGTTGCCCTCCTCATCGGTGGCTTCTACGGTGTGATCGCCAGGAACTGCATCTTCTGGAACCGTGATTTCGGTGCTGAAGCTGCCGTTCTCGTCGGTAGTGACCTCGGCCGACTGGCCGACAGGCATTCCCTCCGAGTCCTTGAGCTGGACTTCGACCTTCGAGTTCGGGGCATAGCCCTCGCCGTTGACCGTGGTGTCCTCGCCCGGAGCCACTTCATCAGGGTTGACAGTGACCGTTGCTTCCTCGACTGCAGGAGCATCGACGATACCAGCGTCAATGGTCCGGTCAGCTGGAGCCGCGGCGGTCAAGGTCACGGTGCTGGTGCGGCCGTTCTCGCCGGCGTTGGAGTCCACTGCCGTATCGTCGCCAGCTTCTGCTGGCGAGAAGGAAGCGCCCTCGGGTGCCGCGAATTCAACGATGTACTCGCCCAGTGCCAAGCCGGTGAAGGCGTAGCTGCCGTTGTCATCGGTGGTGGTGGTGATCGGGTTGCCCTCGGCGTCGGTGTAGGCGTTGCCTTCAGCGTCCAGCAGGTTCACCACGGCACCGGCCAGGCCGGATTCGTTGGAGTCCTGGATGCCGTCGCTGTTGGCATCGCGCCATACGCGGTCGCCGAGCTCGCCGTCGCCACCTGGGTTCGGGTTAGGGTTCTCGCCGTCTGGTTCCGCGACCGTCAAGTCCACGGTGTCCTTGTTGCCTTCGGCGTCCTCTGCGCTCACGCTGTAATCGCCTGGTTCCACGTCCTCGCCGATTGGCAGCGGGGTGGTGAAGTGGCCATTCTCATCCGTGGTGACAGTGATCGGGTCGCCGATCGGGTTGCCCTCTGGGTCAACCAGCTGAACGGTCACGTCCGAGTTCGGAGCGTAGCCATCGCCGGTCACCTGGGTTTCCTCGCCTGGCTTCACCTCGGTCGGGTTCACCGTCACGGTGGCCTCGTCCACAGCTGGAGCGTCGACAATACCGGCATCAACCGTCATGTTCGCAGGAGCGGTGGAGGTCAGCGCCACCACTTCGGTGCGTCCATTCTCGGCTGCGTCGGAGTCAAGAGCATCGTCATCGCCGGCGTTGGCCTGGGTGAAGGATGCGCCTTCCGGAGCAACGAATTCCACGGTGTATTCGCCCAGTGCAAGCCCGGCGAAGGTGTAGTTTCCGTTGTCATCGGTGGTTGCGGTGACAGGGTTGCCATCAGCGTCGTTGACCGGGTTGCCTTCGGCATCCAGCAGGTTGACGGTGACTCCTGAAACGCCAGCTTCACCATCGTCCTGGACGCCGTCGGAGTCCAGGTCGTTCCAGACCCGGTCGCCGAGCTCGCCGTTGCCACCTGGAAGGCTTCCATCGGTGACGGTCAGCGGGCTTTCTGCCGGAGTATCGGTGGCGACGTCGGTAGCCACTACCTTGTAGTCGCCTGGTGCGGCGTCCTCAGGAACCGGAATTTCAGTAGCTGGAACGTTGCCCTCGGCGTCGGCTGGGACGGTGATCGGGTCACCGACCGGGTTGCCCTCTGGGTCGGTCAGCTGCACGGTGACATCACCCTCAGGGGTGAAGCCGTCACCGGTGGCGTTGGTGGATTCGCCAGGAGCGACCGAGGTCGGATCCAGCGACAGTACCGGGTTGATCTCGCCATCAGCGTCGACCAGACCGGCGTCAACCGTG
>Ga0160443_100503_pt1 | contig 26042 bp, 7 predicted proteins | sample HID1972I_E1MG_FD_108244 | JGI IMG/M metagenome (GOLD analysis project Ga0160443, IMG submission 108244) | Enriched pill bug-associated microbial communities from UW Madison campus, WI, USA - HID1972I_E1 MG | ecosystem: Host-associated > Arthropoda: Insects > Digestive system > Unclassified ... | reverse complement strand
GGTGCGCCGTGCGTTCCGCGTGGGGGACTGGATCGAGCTCGATCTGCCGATGCGGCCGCGAGTCATCGCCCCGGATCCCCGGGTCGACGCCGTACGCGGTTGCGTGGCGATCGAGCGGGGGCCGGAGGTCCTCGCTCTGGAATCAGTCGACTTCGGTGCCGACACCGGTGAGGCGGTGCTGCGTGATGTGCCCGTGCCCGTCGAGGACGGCGATGTGGTGAGCGTGCGCATCGCGCACCGCGGCACCGGCGCAGCGTCGGATGTCGCCCTCATTCCATACCACGAGTGGGCGCAGCGGGGCCCCTCGACCATGCGCGTCTGGATCCCCACGAGTTAGCCCACGCCGTTCGAATCGCTCACGTTGCTGCATTCCGCCCTGGAAACGAGCGACTTGAGCGATTCGAAAGCAGATGTATTTCCCCCAACAGAAGTGATTCCCCGAAGGAGAGGATCAGCAATGGCCAGCAGGACGATGAGGAACATCGTCTCGACCGGAGTGATCGGTGCGCTCGCCGCATCGAGTCTCGTCGCACTGCCGCTGTCCGCGGCGGCAGCGGTGGTACCCGGAAACGAGTCGGATGTCGGTTTGTACACCAACGGCGAGAGCGATTCGATGGACATCGGGGATCCGACGTACTCGAACCTCTCCGACATCGAATCCGTGCTCAAGCCCGGCGTCCCATGGACGGCGTCGAGCATGAACGGATCGATCTTCGCCAAGGACCGCGCCGCCGGCGGCACGGACTACTACCTCGATCGCGTTCTGGGGGTGTCCGGCACCGCGAACAACGCCGTGCTGCAGACCCGCGGTCGCACGCTGTACATGCGCGGCAACAGCAACTGGTCGACCATGGGCTTCGCGGGTTCGGCCTTCGCCGGCGGACCGAACAACCTCGGCAACCTGTACACGGTCACCGTGCCCGGCCAGACCCTCACCGAGGTCGGCGCACAGCGCTTCAACGCGCCCAGTCACGCCAAGGCCCGCTACACGGTGGGCTCGACCGGCGTCACGGCCGACCTGAAGAAGTTCATGACCTACGACAACGTCGCCGTCTCGGCGATCACGTTCACGAACTCCGGCGGCTCGCCGCAGACGTTCACGGTGCGTGCGGCATCGCCGCTCGCCACCGGCGCCGGCGACGCGGCTGACGAACTCACCGGCAGCCGCACGCTGACCAGTGGCGCCAACAACGGGCTCGTCGACACGCCCTGGTCGAAGGTGACGGTCGGCGTGAAGGCCGATGGGTTCGAGCGCTCCGGTGCAAACCTCGACCGCGAGATCACCGTGCCCGCCGGCGGCTCCGTCGACGTGTCTGTGGTGGGCGTGCTGTACAGCGCGACGATGCCCGAGTCGGTGACCGAGTTCGAGCGCTACGCCGGGCTCTCCCCGGCCGAGGCCTTCCGCACCGGTGTCACCGCCTTCAACCAGCGCTGGGCGGAGGACATCCCGTACATCGACGTGCCCAGCGCACCGATCGAGAAGGCGATCCTCTACCGCTGGTGGGGTGAGCGCTACAACAGCATCGATGCCGACGAGCCGGGCTACGTCTACCAGTACCCGACGACGGTCGAGGGGTCGAACCTGTATCAGAACTCGATCGCGCTGACGCAGCCGATGCACCTGCAGGACACGAAATGGATCCGCAATCCGTACCTCGCCTACGGACAGATCATGAACATCGGCGAGCTCTCCGGCTCGTCGGCCTTCCTGGACAGCCCGGGACACACCAGCTGGAACAACCACTACTCGCAGTACCTCGGCAGCGCGGGTCTGGAGGCCTACCAGGTGCACGGTGGCGGCCCCGAGCTCGCTGAGCGCTTCGGTTACTACTTCGAATGGGACGGCAAGGGCCAGCTCGAGCACTACGACGGCAACGGCGACAAGCTGATCGCCTACGACACCAATTACATGCCGGGCAACGACTCCGACGCGATCAGCTTCGGGTATCCGAAGAGCGGTGCGAGCGCGCCGGGCGCGCGCACCATCGAGCGCCCCGAATCCGCATACGTGTGGGGCGACTTCGACGCCGCCAGGCAGCTCTATGACATGGCGGGGGTCTCCTCGTCGAAGATCGACGAGATGAGCGGGACCGCGGACGACATCCGGGATGCGATCCTGGACCGGCTGTGGAGCGACGAGATGCGGATGTTCCTCGCCGGCACCTCGCACGGCGCGACCTCGGGCGGAACGCAGAACCCGTTGTCGACGGCCGAGCGCGACCTGATCCCGGCGAAGGAGTCGAACCTCTTCGACATCTACGCCGAGAACCTGATCCCGCTCGATCAGGCCGAGAAGTACCAGGATGGCTTCCGCTTCCTGCGCTACGGCGACAACTTCCCGATCTTCCCGTTCTACACGGCGAACCAGTACGACCGGGCGAAGTTCGGGATCGGAGGCTCGAACAACTTCTCCAACATCAACTTCACGGTGCAGTATCGCGCGGTGCGCTCGGCGCTGCGGCACTACGACCCCGATCACAAGTACGTGACCCCCGAGTACGCCGCACGTCTGCTGGACTGGATGGCGTGGAGCATCTACCCGGGCGGCGACGTGCGGCTCGCGAACCAGGCGGAGTACTACTCGAACTGGAACGCCGGCACGAAGACGTACAACCGCAACAACCCGAACCACGTGATGCTCGGCAACATGAACTACATCTACGTGGAGGACATGGGCGGTATCCAGCCGCGCTCGGACGAGAAGATCGAGCTCTGGCCCATCGACCTCGGCTACGACCACTTCATGGTCAACAACCTCCGCTACCACGGCAAGGACCTCACCATCGTCTGGGACGAGGACGGCTCGCACTACGGGCTCGGCGCCGGGTACAGCCTGTTCATCGACGGCGACCGCAAGGCCTCCGCGGATGAGCTCGGGCGGATGGTGTACGACCCGGTCGCCAACGAGATCACCGAGTCCGACGAGGGCATCGGAGCGACGGTCGTCGCCGGCGAGGGCGCAGCGGTGCCCACCGCAGTCGGCACGCCGATCGAGGACGCCCGCGTCGCCGCCTACCTGAAGACGGCGGGCATCGACCTCGGCGAGGAGGCCGTGAACCTGGCATCCGGCGCGACGCTGTCATCGTCGTACACCCAGCAGGGCGTGCGCTCCACCCCGTGGCGTCAGTTCCACACGCCCGGCTGGGGCACCGGATCGATGAACTACACCCCGGGCGCGATCAAGACCACCGAGCGCGCGGTGTCTCTGGCATCCGTCACCGACGGCACGACGGTCAACGAACCGTACTGGGGCAACTCCGGCACCACCGATGCGAACGGCTACGTGGAGCTGGACTTCGGAGCGCCGAAGACCTTCGACAACGTCAAGGTGTGGTTCGTCAGCGACCGCCAGGCCGGCGGCTATCACGAGCCGGCGCGGTACTCGATCCAGGTACCCGACGGATCGGGCGGATGGAAGACGGTGCCGGACGCCTACAAGGCACCGAAGCTGCCGACCGTGAAGTTCAACGAATCGCTGTTCCAGACGACGACCGCGAGCAAGGTGCGGCTGGCGTTCACGAACGCGCCGACGTACTACACGGCGATCTCCGAGATCCAGGTCTTCGACTCGGGACGTGATGTGCCCGCCGTCGTCAACGATCCGCCGGTGGTCTCGGCGCACGCCGACCGCACCCGTGACGGCAACCTGTCCACGACCCTGGTCGGCACGGCGACCGACGACGGCATCCCGGACGACGGCACGCTGACCTACGGCTGGTCGATGGTGTCGGGCCCTGACGGCGCGAACGCGATCTTCAGCGCGGCGGACGCCCTCACCACCACCGTCACCGGCACGCTCGAGGGTGCATACACCTTCCGCCTGACGGCGAACGACGGTGAACTCACGGCGACCCGCGAGGTGGAGGTCGAGCTGACGAAGAAGAGCATGTCCGCCGAGTTCGGGGCGGTGGCGAACATCACCACCAGCGGCACTGCGTCGTGGGAGGACCACTCCAAGGTGAATGCCGCGACCACGCCGACCGCGTCCGCGGCCCCCGCCGGCAGCGGCTGGGGCACCTGGGGACAGGCTGCCAGCGGAGTCTCGCCGTCGGCCGCCGCCTGGCTGCAGTACGCCTGGGACTCGCCGGTGCGCGTCTCGTCCAGCCAGATCTACTGGTATGACGACAACGGCGGTACCCGCATGCCGAAGGCCGACACCTGGGTGCTGGAGTACTCGAAGAACGGCACGGATTGGGCTCCGGTCACGTTGAAGGAGGGGTCGTCGTACGCGGACGCCCTCACCCGGAACGCGTACAACACGCTCGAGTTCGAGACCGTCGAGGCCGCGAAGCTGCGCATCCGCATCACCGGGGTGCAGGGCAGCGGCGCCGGAACCGGCGTGCTGCGCTGGCGGGTGAACGGCGAGACGGTGCAGAGCGTGGAGCAGCCCGTGATCATGCGCACCGTGGTCGGTGAGATCCCGACGCTGCCGCAGAAGCTCGACGTCGTCTACGCCAGCGGCGCACGGGGCCAGGCGGAGTTCACCTGGCAGCCGATCACCGCCGAGCAGGTCGCCGAGACGAACGTCGATCCGTTCATCGTGTACGGCGCGAACACCGCGAACGGACTGATCGCCGAGGCGCAGATCTACGTGCGTCCCGAGGACTCCGAGGGCGGCATCTCGATCCAGGGCGCCGAGCAGTTCGAGCGGCGCGTCGATGTCGGCGAGCAGCCCGTGCTGCCCACGCGGGTGCTGGTGTCGTACAACGACGGCTCGCGCGACAACCAGGCGATCGGCGTCGACTGGGAGTACGACGAGTCGGTGGTGGACACCGCCGGTGTCTACACGATCACCGGAAAGCTCGTGCTGCCGTCGTACGTCGGCACGGCGGGGACCACGTCGACGACGCTGACCCTGACCGTGGGTGACCCGGCTCCGGCCGGACCGCGATTCACGGTCAGCACCGACGCGCGCTGCGTGGCGGGCAAGGTGCAGCTCGTCGTCAAGGCGGTCAACGACGACGAGGAGCCGCTGAAGGTCGCGGTCACCACTCCATACGGTGACAAGGAGTGGGTCAGCGTCGCGGCGGGCAAGGCGGTGTCGCAGGCGTTCTCGTCACGGGCGGCGTCGATCGCCGCCGGTGAGGTGTCGGCCACGGCCGCGGCGGGGGATCTCTCCTCGACGCAGACGGAGCAGTACACCGCGAAGTCCTGCGGCTGAATCGAGAGAGCCCGGGGTCGTCGCAGCTGGCGATCCCGGGCTCTTCGCATGCCGGCGACCGGCTGCCGCGTTGCGCACGCCAGGCGATCAACTGAACGGACATGATCGATGGCGATCGACTGAGTGCGACTGTTACCGCGAACAAGGTGCGGCACGCGATGCTGTAGCTGTGCTCAGGGTCATGGCCGACCCGCATTCCGCGAAGGATGTCGGGGCACGAGAAAGGGAACTGCGATGTCTCCTCTGAGGATCCGCCCGATGGGCGTGGCGTTCATCGCCGTAGCCGCGCTGACCGCGTCGACTCTGCCGCTGAGCGCCGCCGTCGCCGCGCCGGCGGTCGATGCTCCACCGATCGTGCGAGCAGCCGCATATCTCGGCGCCGACGAACTGAGCGAGACCTCGCTTCCGTCGAGCGTGGTGAGCGGAGGCGAGAGTCACGCAGTCGAATGGCTGTTCGACGCGAGCACCTTCGCAGTCCCGTACTCGAGCGTCCGGATCGACGGCGCGGCCGGAGGCGTACCGGTCTCGGCGATCGTGGAAGTGCTTCCTCCCGCGGAGCACCCGCTGGTCTACTACGTCGATGCGGGCCACAACGGCGACTCGCAGTCGACCCCGTATTCGAACCTGCTGACCGCATCGGCCGCCTTCGATTCCGCGGCGTCGCTCGCCGGAAGCAGCCTGCGCAACACCACCCCGGACCTGCGTCACGTCGCCGGAGGCAACGACTGGGGCTGGCTATCGGACTCCGTGAACAACTACAAGATCAGCACCCTCGGCGGCGATCCGAACCCGGCGGATGCCGCGACGCTCGGCGCATACGGAAAGTACGAGCTGGGCGTGCGGACGAACGGCACGCAGATCGCGTACCGACTCGACCTGCCAGCGGGTACGTACACGCTCTCCAGCGGCTTCTACGAGTTCTATGCCGGCAGCCAGTCGCGATCCCGCGGCATCGCTCCCACGATCGCGTACACCGCAGATGGCCGGTCGCAGCAGATCGCCCTCGAGCAGATGGTGCTGAACACGCCATCGGGCGCTGCGCCGGCCGAGACTCTGATCACGGATGCTTTCACGATCCCGGCTGGAGCGACCGATGTGGAGTTGAAGTACGTCAAGTCCTCTGGCGAGGCGCCCGTGCTCAGCTGGTTCTCGATCGCCGACGGCGACGTCGAGAAGATCATCGACGACGCCGTCGCGACGGACGCCGAAGTGTTCGACATCGCCGTCGATGCGGCGAAGATCGCCGTCGACAACCGCAACGGCCTCACGTTCAAGGGATTCGGCACGCTGTCGGCCAACAGCACGAGTGCCGTGCTGATGGACTACAAGTCCCAGCATCCCGAGAAGTACGCCGAACTGATCCGCGTCCTGTTCGGGGGTGAGCATCCGATCATGAACCAGGTGAAGATCGAGATGGGCAACGATCGCAACAACTCCACCGGCCCTGATGTGGCGACCATGCGCACGGCCGACGAGCCGGCGAACGTCACCCGTCACCCGGGATTCCAGCTCGCCGCTGACGCGCGCAAGGTCAATCCCGACCTGCACGTCAGCCTGCTTCGCTGGAACGCGCCGGCATGGGCGAACAGCAACGACAAGATCTACACGTGGTACAAGAACACCATCCTGGCCGCGTACCGCGAGTACGGCTACATGGTCGACTCGGTCAACCCGGGCGTCAACGAGCATGCGGCCGACCTGGCCTGGACCAAGGACTTCTCGAACCGTGTGCGCACCGACACCGACGGCTACGTCAGCAGCGAGTCCTCGCTCGCGGGCTTCCGCGCCGGCGAGGCCGACCTGTTCCACAAGATCCGCACGGTCATCTCCGATGAGGTCGGCACCGGATCCTTCGGCGGTGCGATGGTGTCGGATACCGCTCTGCGCGACGCCGTGCAGATCGCCGGTTTCCATTACAACACCGACGACGACTCGGCCGGGAACTTCAAGAGATTGGCGCAGGACTACGACGTCGAGGTCTGGAACAGCGAGGCGCAGGCGACATTCAGCAATTCGTCGTTCCGTCCGAACAACAACACTGCTGATCCTTCGCTCGCCGGGACCGGCTTCGGCGGCACGGGCAGCGCGCTCGAGATGGCCAACACCGTCGTCAAGGGCTTCGTGAAGTCCAATCGCACCCACTTCATCTACCAGCCTGGAATCGGGTCGTTCTACGAGGGCGGCCAGTACTCCTTCAAGGAGCTCGTCAGTGCACGCGACCCGTGGTCGGGCTGGATCCACTACGACGGCGCTCTCGCGGTGCTGCAGCACTTCTCGAGCTTCGCGGTGACCGGCTGGGAGAACGACGACAACACTGCGGGGATCTGGCGCGCGGTGCCTTCGGCGAGCGCTTCCACGGCGACCGGCACGAACCCCGTCAACGGACGCAACGGTCAGCAGAACCACATGACCCTGGCGGCACCCGACAGGAGCGACTTCTCCACCGTCATCGTCAATGACTCCGAGAAGACACTGAAGTACCGCATCACGCCGACGAACTTCACGTTCGGCGGCGATGAGAAGCTCGCAGTGTGGGAGACGCGGGCGGCGGATGCCGGTGAGCGGTTCAACGCGAACTACAAGCAGCACGTCGGCGATCTCACGCGCTCGGGCGGCGGCTACACGGTGACGATCAAGCCGTATTCCATCGCGACGGTGACGTCGCTCGATGTCACCGAGGACCCGGCGTGGACCTCGCAGTTGCCCGTCGAGGGCGAGCGCACGGTGCTCGATGAGGGCACGGCGGGCGGCGTGCTGTGGCAGGACGGCTTCGACTACTCCGACCGCACTGTCGCGGTTCTCGATGCGGAGGGTCAGCTGACGGATCGGACCGAGTCGTTCGTCGCCTCGCGCGGTGGCGCGACGGGCGCCACGCCGCTGTACACCTGGGATCGCAACGGCGCATTCGAGGCATACCGGACGGAGTCCGACGGATACGTGCTGCGTCAGCAGCTCGACCGTGCGACCACCGGCGTCGGCGGAGCATGGAACGGCGGAGACCCGATCACCGCGGTCGGGGACCGGCGATGGACGAACTACAGCGCGTCCGTCGACGTGCGATTCGAGCGCGCGGCGGCAGCGGACAACTATGCCGCCATCGGCGTCCGCTCCAGCGGGGGCGACAACTCGCAGAGTCTGAGCTCCACGGCGTATGTGCTGAGGCTGAACTCCGCCGGCACCTGGTTGTTCCAACGGCGCGGTTCCACGATCGCCAGCGGCACCGCCGTCGGCACGTGGTCGGCATCGGCCTGGCATCGACTCAAGATCGCCGCAGCCGGCGACCGGATCACCGGCTGGATCGACGGCGAGCAGGTCTTCGACTGGACCGATGCCAATCCATACCGCTCCGGCTGGGTCGACCTGGCGAGTGGGTTCCACAACACCCAGTTCGACGATCTGAAGATCGAGAGCGTCGATGGCCACCTGCCGTACTACGGCGAGTACCTCGATGACCAGGAGATGACCGACCTGTCGGAGACGGCGGCTGCGAAGCTCGTGTACGACGGTACCTGGGCGCACGCGAACGGCGGTGGGATGTACCAGTACCAGCGCTCCATGTCCAACAGCTCGAACACGGGCTCGGGCGTGGCGTACACGTTCACGGGTTCGGGCATCGACCTGCTCGCCCCCGGCGGCGATGCGGCTGCACGCATCGATGTCTTCGTGGACGGCGAGCCGCTCGCGCGCAATGTCGCAACGCAGGCGGCCGGACAGTTCCAGGCGGCCTATTCGCTGCGTGGCCTGCCCTGGGGTCGGCACACCGTGCGGGTCTCGCTGGTCTCCGGATCGATCGCGCTCGACGCGGTCGCGGTGGCAAGCGTCCCGGCGACGGAGCAGCCATCGACTGATCCGCTCGCGGCCGCTGTCGCCTCGGCACGGGACATCACCCGCACCGGCGATTACACAGACGCCGATTGGGCGCTGCTACAGCACACCCTCGCGCAGGCGGAGTCCGCTCTGGCCGATGCCGCTGCCTATCGCCTCGACGGCGAGGGTGCGGCGCAGCTCGAGTCCAGGCTGCGGGCGGCGACGTTCCCGCTGGCGGCGCAGATCAGGGATCTGCCGTCTCCGACGATCGCGACTTCGGTCGGTCAGACCCCGCAGCTGCCGCAGACACTGACCGCGACCCTTGTCGACGGCAGCACTCGCGAGGTGCCGATCACGTGGGAAGCGCACGCGTCGGACTTCTCCGAGCCCTGGACGAGTGTCGCCGTAACCGGTGCGTACGGTTCGGCTGCCACTTCGGCGCGGGTGGAGGTCGTGCCGGCGGGCACGGAGTACTTCGCCGACATCAACGCCACCGCCGCCAGCTCGCTCGGCTACGACTCACCCGCTTACCAGGCGGTGAAGGAGCTGCTCGGCGATCGGATCCTCAACCCGTCCCCGGACCAGGCCCTCACCGGTGATCGCACGTGGGGTCACTGGGGCAGGAACGCAGCAGGCACCGGCACCACCAACTACAAGGGGATCGTCGCCGGCGCGTACGACAAGCTGACCACCACGGGGATCTATTCGACGGATCAGGTCGGCTCGTCAGTCGGCTACACCCTCACGCTGCCGGCCGGCTCCCACACCATCGCGGCCGGCACCCACTCGTGGTGGCCGGCGTACGCCCGCACCGCCGATGTCACCCTCACCTACGGGGGTTCCTCCCACAGCGTCGGCACGGTCACTCTCGATGCCGAGACTCCCTCGAAGGTGATGTCGTACGACATCGAACTGGCCGAGGCGGGGACGGTGGTCATCACGCTCACCGCCACGAATGCTCAGTCGCCGATGCTGTCCTGGGTGGCGGCGTCGGCCGAGCAGACGGCAGCACCGGTATCGGCTGCGATCACGACGCGATGCGTCGCCGGCAAGCTCGTGCAGGTCGTCACCGTCACGAACGACGGCGATGTCGATGCCACGGTATCGGTGGCATCCCCGTACGGCACGAAGGAAGCCACGACGCTGCCCGCGGGCAGGAGCGCGAGCCACGCGCTCAGCACCCGGGAGGCGAACATCGACGCGTCGACGGTCACGGTCAGCGGCGAGTCCGCGGGCGCCGCCTTCGAATTCACGGTGACGGGTGCTGCGGCCTCGTGCCGCTGATGGCATCCGGGACGCGACCGCTGAGCAGCATCCGCTGAGAGGAATTCCACGATGTCACTGAGAAGACTGAGCGCGACGCTCGCCGTCGGTGCCCTGGTGATCGCCGGAGCGGCTCTCGGCACGGCATCCGCCGGTGCCGCCGTCGACACGGACCCCGCCGACGGGGTGCCGCGCGCCGGCGCACCGGTGACATACGACGCGTATCCGTCGATCGCCGACCCCGGTTCCGGCTCGGCGGAGTACTTCGAGCCGTTCTGGTACGACACCCAGGGACGGCACATCCAGGCGCACGGTGGTCAGGTTGTTCCGGCGCAGGAGGAGGGGCAGACGGTCTACTACTGGTACGGCGAGGACCGTACGCACGGCTATTACGGCAGCCCCGGTGTGTCGGTGTACCGCTCGACCGACACGCTGAACTGGGAGAACATGGGCACCGCGATGCGCGGCGTCTCGGACGACGCCGAGCTCACCGAGGATTCCTACTTCACGGACCTGTACGGCACTCTCGACGCCACCGGCCGGCCGGACACCGAGCGCGCGCAGCAGCTGGCGTACTTCCTGAACTCCTCGCAGACCAGCACGGCGTACAGCGCGATCTTCGAGCGACCGAAGGTGCTGTACAACGCCCGGAACCAGCAGTGGGTGATGTGGTGGCATGCCGACGGGAAGGTGGTCGCCGGCGGCAGCAACTACGCGCGCTCGATGGCCGCGGTGGCCGTCTCGGACAGTCCCACCGGCCCGTTCAAGCTGACCGGTGCCTATCGACTTCCGAACCGCACCGACTACCGGGCATGCACGACGGCGGCCGTGCCGGGGCAGGCGCGCGACATGACGCTGTTCCAGGATGACGACGGCACCGCCTACATCGTCTATTCCTCGGAGGAGAACCGCTCGCTGTACATCGCCGAGCTCGACGACGACTACACCAACGTCGTGCACACCACGACGACGGACACCGTGGCGACGGGGAGCCGAGGCGGAACCGGGGCATACCTGTTCCAGTACTCCGAGGAAGGACGGTATCCGTACATCTTCGCCGACGGCACGGCCGCTGCGCCCGTGCGAGGCGCCGACTTCCAGATCGTGAAGGAGTGCGGGATGCTCGAAGCACCCGCCCTGTTCACGCATGGCGGCCGATACTACGTCGTCGCGTCCGGTGCGACCGGCTGGGCGCCCAACCAGCAGACCTATCACTCCGCGACCGACATCCTCGGCGGCTGGATCCGCGGCGTGCAGGATGATGACCCGTACGAGAACGTCGCGTACAGCGCGGTCCCCGAAGGCGGAGACGGACTGCTGTCGCGGGGCGATGCGCGAGCCACCACGTTCGGCTCGCAGTCCACGGATGTGCTGACCCTCGCTCCGGGCGAATACGTGTATCTGGGCGATCGGTGGAATGAAGGAAAGTCGGACTCCACCTACGTCTGGCTGCCGATCACCGTCGGTGAGAACGGCGCGCTGGAGATGCGCAATCCCGCCGTCGAGGACCCGGCGCGCTGGGCCGACGGGTGGGATCGCACCTACTGGGACGACAAAGGGCGGGGATCGAAGATCTGGCGCGTGGACGACGGGCAGATCCCGGATGCCGTGCGCCGGGGCTCCGGCGGACTGCCCGCCACCCTGGACGTCACCGTCGACGGCACATCGGCGCCGGTCGCTGCGGACTGGTCGGGGTCGCTGGATGAGATCGGACCGCAGATCGTCACCGCCCGACTGGGCGCCGACGCCGACTTCACCGAAGGACGTCGCCTCACCCGCCAGGTGGACGTCTGGGATTATGGGGTCGCGAACCTCGCACTCTCCTCGACGGTGACCGCGTCCAGTCGCACGGATCTCGCACCCCGAGTGGTCGACGGCGACGTCGCGGCCAAGGGCTGGGACGACTGGGCATCAGGTGGCACTCATCCGAAGGACAGCTGGCTGGCGTTCTCCTGGCCGACCGCGCAGCGGGCCGACGAGATCGCGGTGCACACCTACCGAGACGGCGCATCCGGAACCTGGCCCTCCCGCATCCGGGTGCAGTACCAGAACGCCTCCGGGACCTGGGTCGACTCGGAAGTCTCCGCCTCGCTGAGCCCGAGCGCCGAGCAGGCCCCCGTCGCACGGCTCGACGTGTCGGGCATCCCGGACACGACCGGCATCCGCCTGCTGCTGCACACCGAAGCCAACACCTGGCAGTCCGTCTCCGAAGTGCAGATCCAGGGCCGCGCGGCTGTGCAGGGCGACCTGTGCCGCCTGCCGGGCGGCGTCGTGCGCGCCTCCTTCCACCAGACGGAGTGGGACACCATGCCCGCCGGCTTCGCCTGCGACGGAAACGCGTCGACCGCGTGGTCCACCTGGGCGGGCGATGGCAATGCCCCACAGGCGGCCTCGTTCACGATCACCCCGGCGACCGCGTATCGCATCTCGACCGCGGAGTTCACCAATGTCGAGGGCACCATCCAGTCGGCATCGGTCTCATACCGCGGCGTCGACGGGATGTGGCACACCACCACTGCGCAGGATGTCGCGGTCTCCGCGAACGGGAGCACGACCACTCTGTCCTTCGACGAGGTGACGGCGACAGCGGTGCGGCTGGACTTCGCCACGCCGGGCTCCTTCCTGAAGATCTCCGAGCTGCGCGTGGACGGTGAACGCGCCGAAGCGCCGCAGGAGGCGTCCATCTCGGCGGTGGCGGTCACGCGATGCGTGGCAGGCATGGCGCAGGTCGTCGTGACGGTCAGGAACGGTGGGACGGATGCGGAGAGCGTGGATCTGCGGGGAGACCACGGATCGAAGACGATGGCGCGGCTGCAACCGGGCAGCGTGTCGGCGGCGTTCTCGTCACGGCAGGCATCAGTGGCAGCGGGCACGGTGGACTTCATCTGGCCATCCGGCGATGGCGCGGCGGCGTACCCGGCGATCTCCTGCGGCTGATGCTCGAAGACGTCCCGACAGCCGCCGCATGTCGGTGATGGTTGACGGGATACCGGCTCGCCGCTAGCGTTGTTATCGCTCACAATGATTACGTGAACATAGAAGTGGGATGACGATGTCGAAGAAGACTCTCGCCGTGCTGACCGCCGGCATCCTCGCGGCCACAGCCCTGACGGCATCCGCGCCCGCGCCCACGGCCGTCGCGGCCGGGGTGCCGGTCACGATCACACCGAACCCCGCGTACGCATCAGCGCCGTTCCAGGGATGGGGCACCAGTCTGGTCTGGTTCGCCAACGCCACCGGCGGCTACCCGGATGCCGTCCGGCAGGACCTGCTGGACAAGGTCTTCGGCGCGGATGGGCTCAACCTCAACATCGCCCGCTACAACATCGGCGGCGGCAACGCATCCGACGTGCCGTCCTACCTGCGACCGGGCGGCGCCGTCGAGGGCTGGTGGAACCCGGATCTCGATGCGTCCGATGCGGAGGGCGTGATCACCTCGGACTACGCCGACCGGGCAAGATACAGGGCCGCGTGGGACGGCGACGACCCGGCGAGCTACGACTTCGACGCCGATGAGACCCAGCGGTGGTGGATCGACGCGCTGAAGGACCGGGTCACGCACTGGGAGGCGTTCAGCAACTCGCCGCCCTACTTCCTCACCCAGAGCGGCTTCACCTCCGGTGGCCGCAACAACGCCACGAGCGAGCAGCTGGCCACCCAGGACATGGAGGCGTTCGCAGACTACCTCGTGACCGTCGTCGAGCACATCGAGGCCGAGCACGGCATCGAGTTCTCCAGTCTCGACCCCTTCAACGAGCCGAACACCAACTACTGGTCCACCCGGATCGGCTCCGACGGCTGGCCCACCTCGGCCAGTCGTCAGGAGGGCGCGCACATCGGGCCCGCCCGCCAGGACGCGATGATCAAGGCGCTCGACGCCCGCCTGAAAGAGCCGGGAACCACCACCGACGTGCCGATCTCGGCGATGGATGAGACCAACCCCGGCACGTTCGTCACCAACTGGAACGGGTGGAGTGCCGAGTCCAAGGCCGCCGTCGACCAGCTGAACGTGCACACCTACGGCACCGGAAGCCGGCTGATCGCGCGTGACATCGCCAAGAGCTCCGACAAGCCGCTGTGGATGAGCGAGGTCGAAGGCGACTGGGACGGCACCGGCCACAACCTGGTCAACATCGAGAACGGTCTCGGCATGGCCGGGCACATCGTGGATGACCTGCGCGAGCTCGAGCCGAGCGCCTGGGTGTTCTGGCAGCCGGTCGAGGATACCTACAACATGGAGAAGGTCGAGAACCTGAACTGGGGATCGGTCCTGGTCGATTTCGACTGCAACGCCGACGGCGACTCCGAACGTCGCATCGCCGACGGCGAAGCGGATCCGGGCTGCAAGGTGCTGACCAACGCGAAGTACAACACCGTGCGCAACTTCACGCACTACATCCGTCCGGGTGATGCGCTGATCCCGACCGACAACACCCAGACCACCGCGGCTGTCCCTGCTTCGGGGGACGGCGTCACCCTGGTGCACGTCAACGGCGACAACGCGACGCGTGACCTGACCATCGACCTGTCGCGCTTCGGCACCATCGCGCCCGGCGCAACCGTCACCCCGATCGTCACCACCCAGTCGCCGACCTCGGACCCGACCGCCAACGCGCTCGTCGCCGGCGATGTCGTCGCAGTGAATGCCGGGACCAGGAGCGCAACGATCAGCGTGCCGGCCAAGTCCGTCACCACGCTGCTGGTCACCGGGGTCTCGGGGATCTCCGACGATGCCGCGACCCTGCGCGACGGACACAGCTACCAGCTGTTCGGCGTGCAGAGCGGCAAGGCTCTTTCAGCCGACGGCTCGAATGCGGTCATCGCTGCGGGCGCCGAGACAACGCAGGCGGCGACGGCGCAGACCTGGACCGTGCGCTCGTCGGACGGTGAGGGCACCGACCGTCACCGCTTCGCGCTGCAGGCGGGCGATGGGCGCTATCTCGGCGAGTCCGGCGGTGCAGTCACCATCGTGACCGCGTCCGAGCAGGATGCCGCATCCGAGCCTGCGCTGCGGTGGATCTCATCGACCACCGACGGCAAGACCTTCTCGCTGCTGAGCGTGGCGGGCGAGCGGGTGCTCGATGTGAACGGGCAGAGCACGGCCGATGGCGCGAGCGTCGGGCTGTGGACCTCGAGCGATGGCGCGAACCAGCGCTGGACGCTCGCCGACACCGAGCTCGTCTCGGTGCGACCCGTCCGCTCCGGCACCGTGACCGGCACTCCGGCCACGCTCCCCGGCACCGTCACGCTGGAGTACGGCGGGGGAGTGCAGCGCACGGCCGCGGTGACCTGGACGACGGATGAGGTGGACTGGCAGACGCCCGGTTCCAAGACGATCCGCGGTGCGGGCACCGACCTGTTCGGTGCGGCGTTCGAGGCCGAGGCCACCGTCGAGGTGGGCGCGATCGGATCGACCGAGCCGGTCTCGTCGAGAGCCTACGAGGGCATCTCCCTCAGTCGGGTGAAGAGCGCCGCGCCGACCGTGGTGCCGGCGATCATCGGAGCGACCGATGAGCGCGTCGACGTGGCCGTCACGTGGAACTGGGATGGCGTCTCCGACGCGTCGCTGCAGGCGGCCGGTGTCGTCACCGTCCCCGGCCTCGCGAAGGCGCCGGACGGCTCGGAGTTGACCGCCGCGCTGTCGGTCATCGTCACCACCGCGGCCTCGGTCAATGTCGCTCCGGCGAGCACCGCTTCGGCGACCTTCACCGAGAGCGCCGGCTACAGCGTGGACCGCACGAAGAACGGCGTGACCACCGACAAGGGCTGGTCCAACTGGAAATCCGGCACGAAGAACACGCAGGACACCCTGACGTACACGCTGGCCCAGCGCGAGAAGATGCAGAGCGCGAAGCTCCACTTCTACAAGGACGGCTCCTCGAACAGCTGGCCGGCCTCGCTCTCGGTCGAGCACCGCACCGGCACGGACGCCTGGGCATCGGCCGGCACCGTGCAGGTGCCGGTGCCGGGCGACGGCACCGCCCCCGTCGTCGAGGTTCCGCTGGGCGGCGTGCAGGCGGATGCCGTGCGGGTGGTGATGAATGCACGGGACGCCACGCACATGATCGTCTCGGAGGTGGAGCTGTACGCCGCAGCCCCCGGCACCTCAGCGATCGCCGACCTCGCCTCGATCACCCTCGACGGCGCCGCGCTGAACGGATTCTCCTCGTCGACGACCGAGTACGCGGTGGGCTGGACGGGAGACCTTCCCGCCGTGCGCGCGGTCGCGATCGACCGCGATGCGACGGTCACCGTCTCCTCGGCCGGGGAGGACGGCATCGCGACGATCGTGGTGACCGCGCCCTCGGGTGCGACGCGCACCTACACGGTCGCCTTCACGCAGGTCGAGGGGCCGAGCCTGGATGCCACGGTCGCGAGCAGCTCGCGCTGCGTGGCCGGCAGGACTCAGCTGGTGCTGACCGTCACGAACACCGGCGATGTGGCCACCGGCATCACGGTGTCGACCGCGTACGGCGACAAGACCTTCGCGGGGCTGGAGCCGGGGCGGAGCATTTCCACCGCCTTCTCCACCCGTCTGGTGGCGATGCCGGAGGGCAGCGTGCAGATGCACCTCGAAGCGGATGCCGTGGAGCGCGACCTGCAGTCGACCTACGCGGCCGGAGGCTGCGCGGCGGGCTGATCGCAGGGTGCGGTGCGTGTGCGTTCGGGCCGATGCAAAGGCTGGATCACAGGCAATGTTCACGGTAACATTCACCTGGGAGACCGCACAGGAGCGGAACGACGGAATGACCCGGAACTCCCCGGACAGAGGAATGACCGATGAGCATCTTCTCCGCGCACGCGCCAGTCGGCGCAGTCGCAGCCCCTCGCACACCACTGCGCACGACGATCGCCGCCGTGGCCGTCGGTCTGGTGGCGGTGAGCGCCCTGGTGGGGGCGACGCCCCTCACGGCAGCGGCTGCGATCGACCAGCCGATCGCCGCCTACACGTTCGACGACGGCACGCTGAACGACTCCTCAGGCGCAGCGCACCTGACGGCATCCGGGACGGCATCCGTCGTCACCGATGCCGAGAAGGGGAAGGTGCTGCGCGTGGACGGCTCGTCGAACGGGTTCGCCTCCTTCCCACGAGGATTCTTCGACGGACGCGACACGATGACCGTCTCGCTGGATGTGAAGAGCGAGAAGAGCAGCGGCAACTTCTTCAGCTTCGCCTTCGGCCAGGACTCCACCAAGTACTACTTCTTCCGTGCTCGCGGCGGCGACATCCGCAGCGCCATCACGCAGAACACCTGGGAGAGCGAATCGGCCGTCACCGGGTCGATCACCGCCGGCGCATGGCATCACTACGATCTCGTCTTCGACGGTGCCGTCATGACGGTCTACGTCGACGGGTCACTGGTGGGCAGGAACTCCGCGCTGAACACCACGGTGTCCGACCTCGGTACGAACCTCGCGGGCTACCTCGGCAAGTCCTTCTACGCAGCCGACGGCTACTTCCAGGGCTCGTTCGACGATGTGCGGGTGTACGACAGGGCACTGACCGCAACCGAGGTGCTCAGCAACGCCGGGGCGACCGACCGCATCGCCGAGGTGAGCCTCGCGGACGCCTCGGTGCTGAAGGTCGCCCCGATCGTGAGTGCCGCCGATCGCACAGTGGTGCTGCCCGTGCAGAAGGGTGCAGATGTGACCGCACTCTCGCCGACGTTCGCGGTGGCCGACGGGGTGGTCTCGTCCCCGGCATCCGGAACAGCAGTCGACCTGACGAACCCCGTCACCTACACGCTGACGGCACCGGGAGGCTCGACCGCTGAATGGACCTTCACGGCGCAGGTCGTCAACAGTCCCGTGCTGCCCGGCTTCTACGCCGACCCGAACATCGCCGTGTTCGGTGACACGTACTACCTGTACGTGACCACTGACGGCACCCCGGGCTGGGGCGGCAAGGACTTCTACGTGTGGAAGTCGAAGGACCTGGTGGACTGGACCCGTTCCGAGTCGCCGTTCCTCACGCTGGACGGCGCGAACGGCAACGTGCCGTGGGCGACCGGAAACGCCTGGGCGCCGACGATCATCGAGCGCGACGGGAAGTACTACTTCTACTTCAGTGGGCACAACCCGACCTTCAACCGCAAGACCATCGGCGTGGCCGTGGCCGACAGCCCCGAGGGGCCGTTCGTCGCGCAGCCCGAGGCGATGATCCTCAACAACGAGGCGGTCACCTCCGGTCAGGCCATCGATCCGGCGGCCTTCCACGACCCTGTGAGCGGCAAGTACTACCTGGGATGGGGTAACGGCAGTCCGGTGCTGGCCGAGCTGAACGACGACATGGTCTCCGTCAAGGCGGGCACGTTCCAGCGCATCAACGGGCTGACCGACTTCCGTGAGGGCGTCTTCTTCAACTACCGCGACGGCCTGTACCACCTGACCTACTCGATCGACGACACCGGATCTGAGAACTACCGGGTCGGCTACGCCACCGCCACGAGCATGAACGGACCCTGGACCTACCGCGGCGTGATCCTGCAGAAGGACCTGTCGCTGGGGATCAAGGGCACTGGGCACAGCTCGATCATCAACGTCCCGGGCACCGACGACTGGTACATCGCCTACCACCGCTTCGGCATGCCCGACGGGGACGGCACGCACCGCGAGACCACGATCGACCGGGTCCCGATCGGCGTCGACGGCCTGTTCCAGACCATCGCGCCCACGCTCACCAGTGTTCCGCCGCAGACGATCACGGCTGTGACCCCGTCGCCGGTGTCGGCTGAGGTGACGTCGCGCTGTGTGGCCGGGAAGATCGTGCTGGTGGCGACGGCGACGAACGAGTCGGATGCTGCTGTCTCGGCGTCCGTGGCGTCGCCGTACGGCACGAAGGATGTGGTGCTGGCTGCGGGCAAGGGACAGAGCGTGTCGTTCTCGACGCGGGCTGCGGCGATGGATGCCGTGGAGGTGACCGTCTCGGGTGAGTCGTTCGAGACGACCGCGACGGCACCCGCAGCGAGCTGCGGCTGACGCGACCCTCCCGTCCTCTCCAGGCCGTGGTTCCGGCCGCCATCCGAACAGGATCAGCGGCCAGAACCACGGCCTGAGCTTCGCCCGACGCCGCACCCCGCACCCCGCACCCCACACGCCCGAGGCTTGTCTTCGAGCATGAGACCGCACCCCTGGGGCTCTGTCTCGTGCTGGAAGAGAAGCCTCGGGGCGTTGTGCACGCCGCATGGTGGGAGCACCCACGCGGGTGGGCAGGGCTTGGGCGCAACGAAAACGCTCCCGCGTGAGTTCGTGCGAGGAACTCACGCGGGAGCGTGTGGGCGGGCGCCCGGGGGTCAGCCGCAGGCGGCCGCTTCGTAGGAGCCGGCGGTGGTGTCGGCCGTCACCGCACCGGCGGGGATCGACGCCTGGCGGCTGGAGAAGGTCACCGAGACGGTCTTGCCGGCGGCGACGGCCACGTCACGTGTTCCGTAGTCGGAGGCGAGTGTCGCGGTCACGGCGGAACCCGACCCGTTCGTCACGGTGCCGACGACCGTGACCTTGCCCGCCACGCAGCGGGTGGTCGCGGTCACGGCGACCCCGGCGGTCACGGTGACCGTCGCGGTCACCGGCATCCGTGAGTCGTCCTGTGCGATGCCGCGCACCGTGAACGTGCCCGGTGCCGCATAGTCGTCGGGAGAGACGCCCGACCACGCGACAGGCACCGTCGTCGTCGTCCCCGAGACGGTGGTCAGCACGGCATCCGGCAGTACCGGCGCGGTGCCCGCGGACGTCGACGCCGTCAGCGGTGCGACCGAGGCCACCGCGATCGCCGGAGCGTACGCCTCGAGCACCGTCTGGTACTCGGCGCGCGTGACCGGGATCACCGTGCCGTGCCGGGGCTTGCCGCCGTCGCTGTTCTGCGGCAGGTTCTCGCGCAGCACCGAGCCGAGCGGCTGCCAGGAGGAGCCGTCGGCGATGTCGGTCGAGCCGAACGGGATGTAGTGGTTCGGACCGCCGTGGTACGACGGCTGGTCGATGAACAGATACCAGTCGAACCCGTTCACATCGCCGGGATTCGCGGCGAAGACGCTCGGGCCCTCTCCCTGCGTGAAGGTCTTGCCGGGTTCGCCGTTGGGCAGCCCGGTGGCGATCTTCTCCTTGATGAGCGTCCATTCATCGGCCGCCCCTGCTGTTCCCGGTAGCGTTCCGGCGTACGTGGCGAGCAGATCCGTCGACTTCTCCAGTCGGATCGTCATCGAGGCCTCGTCCTTGGTGAACCGGTAGTACGTGCCGTCCTGCTCCGCGACCGTCGAGTCGATCAGACCCAAGCCGTTGCCGCGCCTGACATCGGACCAGATCTGCGGGTCCGAGAACGTCACGAAGTCGTCGGTGGTGACGTACATCATGCGGTTGTAGGTGACGGCGGTGCGAGATGCCGCGTCTGTCGTGTCATACAGGTTCGACGCCCAGAACACGACGTAGCGGCCGATCTCGTCGTCCCAGTACGCCTCGGGCGCCCACGTGTTGCCGGCGTACGGGGTCGAGACCTGAACGTGCCGCTGTGCGGACCAGTTCACCAGGTCCGTCGACTCCCACACCTCGATGCCGAGCGAACCGCGCAGCTGCGCCGTGGTGAAGCCGCCTGCGAGGCCGGCGACTTTCAGGTCGGTGGCGAGCATGAAGAACTTGTCGCCCTCGTGGGAACGGATGATGAAGGGGTCGCGCAGGCCTTCGGTGCCCTGTGTGGAGGTGAACAGCGGCTTGCCGTCGTTCAGCGTGTTCCAGCGCAGCGCGTCATCGCCCTTGGATGCCGCAAGGCTCACCTTCTCGGCGCCCGCGCCCTCACCGGTGAAGAATGCCCACACGTATGCTTCGGGGTCGGCCGCGACGGCCTTCGCCGGCACGGTGAGCGTGAACGTGCGCGCGGCGCTCGCTTCCCCGCTGGTCGCCGTGGCGGTGAGCTCGATCTGCGCATCGGCTGCCGTGCGCTCGACCGCTACGGTCCGCACGTCCTGCTTGACTCCTTCGCGGATCGATGCGGCGGAGGCGCCGGCGGTGATCTCCCAGGTGATCGCGGTGCCGTTCTCGCCGACGGTCGGCACGGAGAAACTCGTGCGCGCCTCGGACTCGGGCAGCGAGAGCGCAGCCAGATCGGCTTCGGACTTCGCCTGGTCGGACAGATGCGCGGGCACGGTCACAGAATACGTGCGAGTCGTGCTCGCGGCGCCGACCGTGAACTCCGCAGTCAGGATGACCGTGGCATCCGCAGATCCGGCGGATGGCCGGGTGACCTCGGCGGTCGCGTCGTGCACGGCGATGGCGGGGCTGTCGGAGCTCCATGCCACCGTCGCACCGCTCGCGGCGATGGGCAGAACGAAGTCGGCGGTGGCCGTGGACGGAACAGTGACCCCGGCGACCGCGCGCTCCAGGGCCTGGCCCTCGAAGAGCTGCTGGATCTGCGCAGCATCCAGAGCCTGGTCGTACACCGCGAAGTCGTCGATGTCGCCCGCCCAGCCAGGGTCGTTGTACGTCGAGCGACCCAGGTACGACACCACGTTCGAACCGAACGACGACACGTCGCGTGCGATGGACTGCGAGGAGATCCGCGCGCCGTTGACGTACACGGAGAGGGTGCCGGTGACTCCGTCGATGACGGTCGTGTACAGCGACATGCCGGCCGGAGTCTTCGCGCCGATGGTCGCCGTGTTGGTCGCCCCGGGGCCGACCTCGGTGCCCCAGGGTGCACTTGCGCTCACGGAGTTCGTCAGGGCCGACTTGACGTAGCCGTTCGGGTTCGAGGGATTCAGCAGCCAGTAGCCGCTCGAATAGCTCGCGCCCGATGCCACCGGTGCGCCGATGAACGCCGCTGCGACATTGCCCGGCCCTGACTTCGGGCTCAGCCAGGTCGAGACGGTCACCTGCTTCTGACCGACGAGACCGGTGCCCGGTATCTCGAGGTATCCGGCGCTGGACGTCGTCCCCCCGGGCAGGGTCAGCACCCCGTCGGCCACCGTGGTGCCGCCCTGCCTGATGGTGCCGTCGTATCCGTTGCCTGTGGCATCGGGGACGATGCTTCCGGATGCGCTGTCGAATGTGTAGTGGATCAGCGGTGCCGGTCCATCGGCGGCTCCGGCGAGCTGCGGGGTGACCAGGCCGGCCGCGGCGATGGCCGCGGTGACCGTGACGGCTGCCGCTCCCCGTCGCAGTCGGCGGGTGAGGGTGGTGCTCATGTCCGTGCTTCCTCTCGGGAGGTGGATTCGGGGATGGGGTGCCGCCGAAGCGACCGGGTCAGCCGCAGCTCGCGGCGGGGAACGGGACGGATGCCTGGAAGGCGGCATCCCCTGCCGCCCCGGTGACCGTCGCGGCCCCTGCCGGGATCGCGGCGGCGCGGCTGGCGAAGGCGGCCGAGATGCTCTTGCCGTCTGCGAGGTCGAGGGACTTGTCGCCGTACGGCGTCTCGATCGTCACCTCGGCATCGTGACCGTCGGCGTTGCGCACGGTCACGATGAGCTGCAGCTTGCCCGCGACGCATCGCGTGGCGACGGATGCCGACAGATCGAGCCCGCCGGTCAGCGTCAGCGATTCCGAGGTCGAGGTCGAGACGAGCCCGTCCCGGTAGCCGTCGTACACGGCGGTCACGGAGGACACCCCGGCGGGGACGACGACGGATGCCGAACCGTCCTGCAGCGTCACCGTCTCCGACCAGGAACCCCCGGTGAAGGTGACGGTGCCCGCGATGTCGCCGGAGTCGGCGGCGGCGACCGTGGCGGTCACCTCGCGCTCTTCGGCCGTGAGGGCAGTGGTCGAGGCCACCGAGGTGATGCCGGTCCAATCGTGCATCGCGGTGAGCACGGTCTGCGGCACGCTCACGAAAGCGCCGTGACGGGGACTGGCCGGCAGCCCCCCGGGCGGGCGCACCTGCCAGGTGGAGCGCTTCGAGATGCGGTCGGTCTGCGTGCTCGAGGCGATCTCATCGCCGGTGGTCACGAACGCGCGGTAGCCGCCGGCGCCGTAGTTGTCGACCAGGAACACGTAACCGTCGCCGTCGGCGTTGTTCGGGTCGCCGGCGTTGAGTTTGACGATCTCGGGGCCTTCGCCCGCCTGCCCTGTCCTCGGGCGGGTCATGCTGGTGTCCAGCAGCTGCCAGGTCTTCTCGGGGTCGGCGTTCCAGTCGGAGGTCGTGGTCGGGGCAGTGAGCACCTTCGAACGCTCCAGGAAGATGTCCTTGCCGGTCTCGAGGGCGCCGGCGGCGCCGCCGTCCTCGTTCTTGGTGAACCGGTAGTAATAGTCGCCGATCTTCGTGACGGTCGAGTCGATCCGCGCGTAGCCGGTGTCCTGCCACGAGGCGGGCGGTGCGGTGAAGGTGCGGAAGTCACGGGTGATCACGGCGAACATCCGGGCGTGAAGATCGTTCGAGTTCGAGTGGGACGCGTCCGAGTACAGGCGCGAGGCGAAGAACACCACATAGGACTGCAGGTCGTCGTCCCAGTACGCTTCGGGTGCCCAGGTCATACCCGCGGCGGGCTGATTCACCACGATGCCGGTGTTCTCTTCGTTGGTGCGCTCCCAGTGCACGAGGTCGACGGACTCCCAGACCTCGATCTTCAGGCTGCCGGCGGACTGCGCAGGACCCCAGCCGGTGCCGCAGCTGATGCACAGGTCGGTGGCGACCATGTAGTACTTGTCGCCGTCGTGGGACCGCAGGATGTACGGATCGCGCAGACCCTTGGTGTCGGTGGTCGAGGTGATCACGGCCTTGCCGTCGTTGACCGGCGAGAACGTGAAGAAGTCGTTGCCGCTGGTGGCGGACTGGTAGATCTTCTCATCGGAGTCCGAGCGGAAGTACGCCGCGGCATAGCCGGCGTCCGGTGCCGTGCGGGCGTGTTCGGCGACCGTCACGGTGAAGGACTTCTCGACCGTGACGCCCGCCGCCGAAGCGGATGCGGTGAGCGTGACGGTGCGGTCGCCGGAGCCATAGGCAGGCCGGGTGACGACACCGCCACCGGCGAACGGATCGGCCGAGCCGACCGCGGGCGCGCCGTAGCCGGCGTCCGTGCCCGTCACCAGCTGCGGGTCGGAGGAGGCCCAGGTGATCGCAGAGCCGTCGACGGTGCCTGTGGTGATCAGCGGCAGGTTCTCGGTCGTGCGGGAGGCCAGCACGATGGCGTCGAGATCGGCGGACGGCGAGGGTGCGATCACCGTGAAGACGAACGACAGGGTGGTGCCGAGGCCGGTCGTCGCCGTGACGGTGACGGGGGTGTCTGCGGTCACGGTGCGCGAGACGGCTCCGGTGTTCGAGATCACCGTCGGGTCGGAGGAGGACCAGCTCAGTGAGACGCCGTTCGAGGATGCCGGGAAGGAGAGCGGATGCGAGACGGCATCGACCGAGGGGTTGGCTCCCAGCACGGTGGGCAGCAGATCCTGCTCGATGAGCGCCCCCGTCGTGGCGGCCTTCTCGGTCGCGGTCGGCATGCTGGCGGTCACCTGGTCTGCGGTGAGCGCGACGTCCCACAGCTTGACGTCGGTGACATCGGCGTTGAGCAGTCCATCGGGCGCGTACAGGGAGCGGCCCAGGTACCCGAGCGTGCTGCCGGAAGGCACGATCGAGCTCATCGAGTAGCTGTGCGTTCCCGTCGAGATCTGCTCACCGTCGCGGTACAGCGTGAGCGTGCTGCCGGTGCCGACCAGGGTGAGCGTTGTGAAACCCGGGTTGAGTCCGCCGCCGTTGGGGAGGCGGACTTCTCCGTTCGAGGTGCCGCTCTTGACCCGGATGCCGGAGAGCACGGCGTTGCCGTACGCGCTCTCGCCGCTGCGCGGGTTCACGAAGACATGGTTGCCGAGCTGGGTGGTATTCCATTCGCCGACGCCGTCGCCGATCACCCAGCCGAACTGATTCGCCGCGGTCTGCGTCGCGACGGTGTACTCCACGGTGAAGTCGTTGTCGGCGCCGGTGATCGAGCCTGAGGGGAGTGTGGCGTAGCCGTCCTTGCGGAAGCGCAGCACGGCGTCGCCGTCGGCGTCCGCGAAGGACTCCTCGGTGAAGCCGGTCAGTGCGGCGTCGCGCCCGTTGCCCGATACGTCGATGAGTGTCGTCGAGCTGTGGGACATGTCGTAGTGCGCACTGGGTGCGGGCACGTCGGCCGCCAGGGCGGGAAGCGGGGCGAGCGCGCAGGCGCCCACGGCCAGAGCGCTGCCGACGGCGGCGAAGCGGAGGCGGCGGCGCGCGCGGCGCTGCGGTGTAGGGGGGCGCATGGGACTCCTTCGTCGTATCCGGCCGTCGTCGACGTGTCGTCGACGCTCGGGGCGGTCGGATGGGTGCAGACGAATGTTACCGGACACATCAGAGAAAGGACAAGGCTGGTGCTCGAGTCGAATCGCGTGCTACGGTGAGCCGTTAGCGGTAACAGTACGAGCGATGAAAGCCTTCTGCGCCCCGCTCGCGGTCCACCTCGGATGACGTCGCAGTCCCTCAGGAGTTCTCGATGACGAAGCACCCTCGACGCTCGCGTTCCACCTTCGCGCTCGGCGCGCTCGCCGTACTGAGCGCGACGCTGTCCGGCATCGTCGGCATTCCATCGGCATCCGCATCGGCAGCGCAGCCCGAAGCGCCCCGCGATGGACTGCTGGCCGAGTACCTGTTCGATCAGGCCGGCGGCACGACTGTCGCCGACACCTCTGGCGGCTCGGCGGGTCCGGCCACGGTCGTGAATGGTCGGGACGCCTTGTGGACGGGCGACTCGCTCACCCTCACCGGCGGCGCCAAGAGCAGCACGACCGCGAACTGGGTGCGCCTGCCGGACGGGCTCCTTGCCGGAAAGACCTCGGCGACGATCACCACCGAGACGAAGTTCGACGACTCGATGGCCTCGGC
>Ga0160443_100502_pt1 | contig 26225 bp, 25 predicted proteins | sample HID1972I_E1MG_FD_108244 | JGI IMG/M metagenome (GOLD analysis project Ga0160443, IMG submission 108244) | Enriched pill bug-associated microbial communities from UW Madison campus, WI, USA - HID1972I_E1 MG | ecosystem: Host-associated > Arthropoda: Insects > Digestive system > Unclassified ... | reverse complement strand
GGCTCACCAGGGCAAAGCAAAACCCCCGCCATGTAGAAGCTAGGCGAGGGTTTCTGGGATCACTGTAATGATGATCCGTGTGGCTCCGACCGGCATCGATCCGGTGACCTTTCGATTTTCAGTCGAACGCTCTACCAACTGAGCTACAGAGCCGCGCGACCGGCGAACCTGTCGCGTCCTAGACGAAGAGCCTCCTCGAAAGAAGGCTCATCGCGTGGAGCGACCCTGACGGGACTTGAACCCGCGACCTCCGCCGTGACAGGGCGGCACGCTAACCAACTGCGCTACAGGGCCATAACTTTTCAATTGTACCGGTAAGAGTGACCCCAACGGGATTCGAACCCGTGCTACCGCCGTGAAAGGGCGGCGTCCTAGGCCGCTAAACGATGGGGCCGCAGAGACTCCCTGGGGGTTTCCCTTGCCGACGCTCAAGCATAAGGGAGATGTCCGCGAAAAACGAAATCGAGGGCGGGTCTTCTTCCCTCCCGGGCGTTTCGGGGGGACGATGACTGTGTTCCCTGTGCTCGCAGACATCCGATGGCCTGTTGCGGATGTGACGAATGTTGTTAGTGTGGCACTTGTGAAACCGGCGGAAGGGGCCGCGTGAACGAGTATCTCAAGGCGGATGCCACGGCATCCGACGATTGCGGTTGCGCGCCGACCCCCGACGAGGGGCGTACGTTCTGGCCCTCATCGAAAGTCACCCGCCGCGGCGCGATCGCCGTGGGTGCGCTCAGTGCGATGGGTCTCACGGCATTCGGCGTCTCCACGAGTGCGCAGGTCGCCCACGCCGCCGACTACCCCAGCTGGGATGACGTCAAGCGCGCGAAGGCGAGCGAGGCCGCCAAGGGCGCCGAGATCACCCGCATCCAGAACCTCATCGCCGCACTCACTCAGCGCGCCGCCGAAGCGGAGGCCGCGGCTCGAACCGCCGGTGACGCGTTCTACGAGGCGCAGCAGGAGTTCTTCGAAGCCGCCGGCCGTGCCGACTCCCTGCAGGAGCAGGCCGACGCGCAGGCGAAGATCGCCGACGAGAGTTCACGTCAGGCCGGTCAGGTCGCCACGCAGCTCTATCGCAACGGCGGCGACCAGGCGGCTCTCGAGGTCTTCCTGTCGGGTTCGTCCCAGGGCGCCGACGAACTGCTGTCGCGTCTGGGCAGCATGGATCAGCTGCTCGAGTACAGCAGCACCATCGCCGACAAGGCATCCGCTGCCCGCGACTCCGCGCAGTCGCTGAGTGACCAGGCCAAGAGCGCACGCAACGAGCGCGACCGCCTGCAGAAGATCGCCGAAGAGAAGATGGTCCAGGCGCAGCAGGCCGCGGATGCCGCGCAGGCCGCTCTCGACGAGAAGCAGAACAATCTCGCCACTCTGCAGGCGCAGCTCGCCGCCCTCAAGGACACCACGGCCGCCACGGTCGCGGGATACCAGGAGGGAGAGCGCAAGCGCAAGGAGGAGGAAGAGCGTCGTCGCAAGGCGGAAGAGGAGCGTCGTCGTCGCGAGGCCGAAGAGGCTGCGAAGAACCACAACAGCGGTGGCGGCTCCAGCACAGGTGGCAGTTCCGGCGGTGGCGGATCCGGCGGCAGCGGCTCCGGTGCGTGGCGACGGCCGCACGGCGGACGGATCTCCTCGGGCTACGGCTCCCGGCCCCCGGTGTTCAGCAACGGTGTGTGGCGCTCGACGTTCCACCGCGGACTGGACTTCGCGAACGGATGCGGCGCACCGATCTATGCCGCCCATTCCGGCTACGTGGACGCCGCCTTCTACAACGGCGGCTACGGCAACTACGTCCGCATCCAGCACGGCGGCGGAGTCGCGACGGGCTACGGACACATCGCCAGCTATGCGGTCAGGTCCGGCCAGTACGTGAACGCCGGACAGGTGATCGCCTACGCCGGAAACACCGGAGCATCCCAGGGATGCCACGTGCACTTCGAGGTGTACATCAACGGCGCCACGACCAACCCCGCTCCGTTCCTGTCGGCGCGGGGCGCGCTCTAGCATCCGCTCTCCCAGTCACGACGAAACCCCCGGCGCGAACCGGGGGTTTCGTCATTCGAGCCTGGAAGGTCAGTGCCCCTCGGCGCCGAAGCGCTCGATCGCCTCGTCGAGGATGCGCTGAGCCTCGGCGGCGTCGCCCCACTCGTCGACCTTGACCCACTTGTTGGGCTCGAGGTCCTTGTAGTGCTCGAAGAAGTGCTCGATCTCCTTCTTGGTGTATTCGGCCAGGTCGCCGATGTCCTGGATGTGCTCCCAGCGCGGGTCCTTCGACAGCACGGCCACGAGCTTGTCGTCGCCGCCGGCCTCATCGCTCATCTTCAGCACGGCCACGGGGCGCACGCTCACGACGACGCCGGGATAGATGGCGTGGTCGAGCAGTACGAGCACGTCCAGTGGATCGCCGTCCTCGCCGAGCGTGTTGTCGAAGTAGCCGTAGTCCGCCGGGTAGCCGAAGGTCGTGTACAGCACGCGGTCCAGGTGGACGCGACCGGTCTCGTGGTCGACTTCGTACTTCACGCGGCTGCCGCGCGGGATCTCGATGACGGCGTCGTGTGCGCCCATGCGTGTGCTCCTCGGGAGATGTCTGGTTGGGATGCCGGGACAAGCCTACTCGGGCACGCCGACCGTCTCAGTGCGAAAAGACACCCTCTGAGTGGCCGTGCCCGTACCGTGGAGGAGTGCCCTCCCTGGATCCCGCCATCGCTGAAGTCCGTCGTGCCGTGCGCGCGGCCCTCGCTCCGCACGCGGGCGCGCGCATCGTCGTCGCGCTCTCCGGCGGCGCCGACTCGCTCGCGCTGACCGCCGCCACCGTCTTCGAGGCGGCCAAGATCGGGGCATCGGTGACGGCCGCGATCGTCGATCACGGTTTGCAGGAAGGATCGGATGCCGTCGCCGAGCGCGCCGCGGCGCAGACGCGCTCACTGGGGGCCGACGCCCGGGTGCTCACCGTCTCCGTCGACCTGCGGCATCCGGACGGGCTCGAGGCCGCGGCCCGCATCGCCCGCTACGACGCGCTGCGACGCTGCGCCGTCGAGGTCGGCGCGACGGCCGTGCTGCTGGGCCACACGCTCGACGACCAGGCCGAGACCGTGCTGCTGGGGCTGGCCCGCGGATCGGGCGCGACGAGCCTGCAGGGGATGGCCCCGGCGCGCGAGGACGAGGACGGACTGCTGTGGCTGCGCCCGCTGCTCGGCATCAAGCGCGTCACGACGCGAGCGTGCTGCACGGCATCCGCTCTGGAATTCTGGGACGACCCGCACAACCTCGACCCGCGCTTCGCTCGCGTGCGCGCCCGCGAGAAAGTGCTGCCGATGCTCGAGGACGAGCTCGGACCCGGTATCGCCGAGGCGCTCGCCCGCACCGCCGAGCAGCTGCGGGAGGATGCCGAGGCGTTCGACGAGATGATCCACGAGACCATCGAGGACATCGTCGAGCATGCGGAGGCCGGTATCTCCGTGAGCGTCGCCGCGCTCGCCGCGAACCCCGCCGCGCTGCGCAACCGCATCGTCCGCCTGGTCGTCGACAGTGAATTCGGTGTGGGCCTCACGCGTGTGCAGACCGTTGAGGTGGCGCGGTTGGCGACCGACTGGTTGGGTCAGGGCCCGATCGATCTGCCCGGGTGCACCGCGCGCCGCGCAGGCGGGCGCATCGTGTTCACCGCCCGGGGCTGAGCCGGTCCGAGAGACCTCACGCCGCGACGGCGACGACGACCGTGCCCGCCAGGAACGCCACCTGCAGGGCGCTCCGCAGGCCCAACGGCGTGGTCGGCGCGGCCGGATGCCGGCGAGCCGTCGCTGCGCGCACGTTGGCCGGGAACATCACGAGCAGCAGAGCGCCGAGGCAGATCGCGGCGGCCACACGGATGCCGGGGATCATCGTCGGCGGAATCAGCAGTCCGACCGCGCCGAGAAGCTCGAGGACGCCGGTGACTGTCACGAGCAGTGCGGGGCGGGGAACCTGCGGCGGGACGATCGAGATCAGACCGTCGCGTCGCGGCTGCTGGAAGTGCGCGCTCGCGGTGAGCAGGAACATCGCGGCCAGTCCCACCGCGAGGGACGCGCTCCAGCCATCGAGGTACGCGACGCCGGAGAAGCCCAGAAGGCGACTCGCGGCCGTCACGACGATCAGAACGATGAACGGCATCATGAGAGATCTCCTATCTAGTCACTGACTAGTTTGATCGCGATCTGCTAACTTGTCAATGACTAGATAAGAAGGGTGCGCAATGACGGACCGCTATCACCACGGCAATCTCCGGGCGCAGGTGCTGGACGCCGCAGCCGACATCGTGGCCGTCGCCGGCGCGGACGCCCTCTCGATGCGCGACCTCGCCCGCCGCGCGGGGGTGTCCCACGCCGCTCCCGCGCACCACTTCGGCGACCGGCGAGGGCTGTTCAACGCGCTCGCCGCAGAGGGATTCCTCGGACTGGCCGATGCGCTGCATCCGTCTGTGCAGGCGGGCGACTTCGCCCAGACCGCCGTCGCCTATGTGAGATTCGCGATCAATCGCCCCGGGCACTTCTCCGTGATGTTCCGCACCTCGCTGCTCGACGTGGACGATCCCGATCTGCGCGCCGCCCGGGAGCGCGCCGGCGCACTGCTGCAGCACGGATTGGGCACGCTTCCCGACGAGCGGATCCTCGTGGATCGAGCCGATGCCGGGCGCGCGGCGTGGGCGGTCGTGCACGGCATCGCCGAGCTGACGCTCTCAGGTGCTCTGCCGGGCGTCGATGCCGAGGCGCTCGCCTTGGCCGCCGCCCGCCAGCTGTTCGGCGCGCCTGACTGAGGCGCGCGATCAGGCCAGGATGCCGTTTCGCGGGGCCCAGCCGGCCGCATCCGAGCGGATGAAGCGGCTCTCTGAGCCCCGCGAAGGGGGTGCGGACTACTTCTTGCCGCCGAACAGGCCGCCCAGGATGTCGCCGATCACGTTGCCGCCGCCCTGCGCGCCCGAGGTCGAGCCGCCACCGAGCAGGCCGCCGAGGCCCCCGAGGATGTCGCCGAGCCCGCCGCCGGATGCCTGACCGCCGGCTTGGGCGCCTGAGTTCGTCGAGCCGCCGCCGAGCAGACCGCCGAGGATGCCTCCGAGTCCACCGCCCGAGCCCGAAGAGCCCTTCGCGTTGGCGATCACGCCCATGATGATCGGCGCGAGGATAGGCAGGAGCTTGCCGAAGTCGATGCCGCCGGCGGTCTTCTCGCTCTTGGTGAGGCTGTCGACGACCTCGCCCTTCTTGCCGCCGAACACGTGCCCGACGATCTTGTCGCCATCGGTCTGGTCGACATCGTCGAGCTTCGATGCGCCCGAGAAGCCGCCGTGGCGTTTCAGCGCGTCCTCGATGGCAGAGGAGCCCTCGGGCGTCTCGGCGTTCTTGGCGAGACCGCCCAGGAGCGCTGCGCCGCCCTCCTGCACCGCCTGGCGTGCCACGTCCTGGCTCACGCCGAACTTCTCGGCGATGTCGCCGATCGGCACCTGCTTGAGGATGTCGTCGAGGTCCATGTCTTCCTTCCCCGCGGGCTCCTGCCCGCTCCATGGCTCACAGTAGTGCGGATGCCGGGCGGGCAATAGTGCGCGGGCGCGAGCGGGCGGAAGTGCGGATGCCCAGGTGGCACCACCTAAAATCGAGCTATGCGTGCAGCGGACATCTCAGCAGACCTCGCCCAGATCCTCGTCACCGAGGAGGAGATCCACGCCAAGCTCGAAGAGCTGGCCGCTCGCGTCACCGCGGACTACGAGGGCAAGGACCTGGTCCTGGTCGGCGTGCTCAAGGGTGCGGTGATGGTCATGGCGGACTTCGCCCGCGCCCTGCCGTTCCACGCCCCGATGGATTGGATGGCCGTCTCCAGCTACGGCGCGAGCACCAAGTCCAGCGGTGTGGTGCAGATCCGCAAGGACCTCGACACCGACCTGCACGGCAAGCATCTGCTCATCGTCGAGGACATCATCGACTCCGGCCTGACGCTGAGCTGGCTGCTGGAGAACTTCCAGTCGCGCGGGGCCGCGTCGATCGAGGTGCTCGCACTGCTGCGTAAGCCCGAAGCAGCCAAGGTCGAGATCGACTGCAAGTACGTGGGCTTCGACATCCCGGTCGAGTTCGTCGTGGGATACGGCCTGGACTACGCCGAGCGCTACCGCAACCTGCGAGACGTCGCCGTGCTCGCCCCGCACGTCTACTCCTGAGCGCTACGCCGTCGGTGAACGCACAGCGGGCCGCTAGCAGCCGAACGGTACGCTGAACGCATCATGGATGTGAAGAAGGTCTCCCGGAACCCGCTGATCTACGTGGCGTTGATCGGCGTGCTGCTCTTCGCCGGCTTCCTGCTGATCTCGAACCTGGCGGCACCCAAACAGGTCACGGTGCAGCAGGGTCTCGAGCTGCTTGACGGCAGCACGGTCACCAAGGCGATCAACACCGACGGCGACCAGCGCGTGGACCTCACGCTCGCCAAGGAGTTCGAGGGTTCCAAGAACGTTCAGTTCTACTACGTCGAGGCGCGTGCCGATCAGGTCGTGAAGGCCATCGACGATGCCAAGCCGAAGGACGGCTTCAACGACGTCGTTCCTCGCGCCACCTGGTTCGACGGCTTCCTCTCCCTTCTGCTGCCGCTCGTTCTGCTCGGGCTGCTGTTCTGGTGGCTGCTGTCGTCGATGCAGGGCGGTGGCAGCAAGGTCATGCAGTTCGGCAAGTCCAAGGCCAAGCTCGTCAGCAAGGAGACGCCGTCGGTCACCTTCGACGATGTCGCCGGCGCCGACGAGGCCATCGAGGAGCTCCACGAGATCAAGGAGTTCCTGCAGGATCCCGCCAAGTTCCAGGCGATCGGCGCTCGCATCCCGAAGGGCGTGCTGCTGTACGGCCCTCCCGGAACCGGCAAGACCCTGCTCGCCCGCGCCGTCGCCGGCGAAGCGGGAGCACCGTTCTACTCGATCTCCGGTTCGGACTTCGTCGAGATGTTCGTCGGTGTCGGCGCCTCGCGCGTGCGCGACCTGTTCAACCAGGCCAAGGAGAACGCCCCGGCCATCATCTTCATCGACGAGATCGACGCCGTCGGACGGCACCGCGGTGCGGGCATGGGCGGCGGCAACGACGAGCGCGAGCAGACGCTGAACCAGATGCTCGTCGAGATGGACGGCTTCGACCCCAACGCGAACGTCATCGTCATCGCGGCGACCAACCGCCCCGACATTCTCGACCCGGCACTGCTGCGCCCCGGTCGCTTCGACCGGCAGATCGGCGTCGACGCACCCGACCTGAAGGGCCGCCAGCGCATCCTCGAGGTGCACGCCAAGGGCAAGCCGCTCGCGAAGTCGGTCGATCTCGAGATCGTCGCGCGCAAGACCCCGGGCTTCACCGGCGCCGACCTGGCGAACGTGCTCAACGAGGCCGCTCTGCTGACCGCGCGCTCGAACGCGCAGCTGGTCGACAACCGCGCCCTCGACGAGGCCATCGACCGCGTGATCGCCGGCCCGCAGCGCCGCACGCGCGTGATGAAGGACCGCGAGAAGCTCATCACCGCGTACCACGAGGGCGGACACGCGCTCGCCGCGGCGGCGATGAACTACACCGATCCCGTCACCAAGATCACGATCCTGCCCCGCGGCAGGGCGCTCGGCTACACGATGGTGCTGCCGCTGGAGGACAAGTACTCGGTCACCCGCAACGAGCTGCAGGACCAGCTCACCTACGCGATGGGCGGGCGCGTCGCCGAGGAGCTCGTCTTCCACGACCCCACCACGGGTGCGTCGAACGACATCGAGAAGGCCACCGGCATCGCCCGCAAGATGGTCATCGAGTACGGCATGACCACCGAGCTCGGGCCGGTCAAGCTCGGCTCCGAGGGCGGCGAGCCGTTCGCCGGCCGCGACATGGGCCGGGGTCGCGAGTACTCCGAGACCATCGCCGAGCGGGTGGACACCGAGGTGCGCGCGCTGATCGAGCAGGCGCACAACGAGGCCTATCAGGTCATCAGTGAGAACCGCGACATCCTCGACCGCCTGGCGCTCGCGCTGCTCGAGGAGGAGACGCTCGACCACCACCGCATCGCCGAGATCTTCACCGAGGTGCGCAAGCTCCCCGAGCGTCCGCAGTGGCTGTCCAGCAGCGAGCGGCCGGTCTCGACCCTGCCCCCGATCGATGTGCCGGTCCGTCCCGAGGCGATCGCCGCGCAGACCCCGGCGCCGAGCGCGACAGGACGCACCGCGGGTTCGAAGCCCGCCGGCGGACAGGCACGACCGGCGACGGCCTGACGTGACTGTCGACAAGCAGCGCGTCGAGCGGCTCACCCGCGAGCTGCTGGACGCGATCGGCGAGGATCCGGACCGGCCGGGGCTGAAGCAGACGCCCGCGCGGATGGCCGAGCTGTACACGGAGTTCTTCGCCGGAATCGGCGAGGACCCGATGGCGCACCTCGAGCGCACGATCAGCGTCTCGCGCGGCCCTGCACCCGACACCGTGCCCTCGGGTGCGGTGCTGTTGCGCGACATCCGCTTCCGCTCGGTCTGCGAGCATCACCTGCTGCCCTTCGCCGGTGTCGCTCACCTCGCCTACCTCCCCGGTGAACAGGTCGTCGGGCTCGGCGCTCTGGTCAAGGTCGTCGAGACGCTCGCCGCCCGCCCGCAGGTGCAGGAGCGGCTGGGGGAGCAGATCGCGGATGCCATCGCCGATGGCCTCGACACCCGCGGCGTGCTCGTGGTGCTCGACGCGTCGCACGGCTGCGTGACGATGCGCGGCGGGCGCCAGCCTCTGGCCTCGACCCTCACCGTCGCCGCACGCGGGGTGTACACCGATCCGGTCGCCCGGACCGAGCTCATCGCGCTGATCGGCGCCGGGGCGCCTCGGAAGAGCAGCTCAGAGGCATCCGAATGACCGCCATCTGGGGCATCCTCAACATCACCCCCGACTCCTTCAGCGACGGCGGTCGCTACACCGAACCCGACAGGGCGCTGGCGCAGGCGCATCTGATGCGCTCGCAGGGCGCCGCCGTCATCGACGTCGGCGGTGAGTCGACCCGTCCCGGAGCCGTCCGGGTCGAGCCGTCTGTCGAGCAGGCGCGCGTGCTGCCGATCATCGAGGCGCTCGCGGATGCCGGCATCCCCGTCTCCGTCGACACGCTCAACGCCGACACGGCCGTCGCGGCCGTGCGCGCCGGAGCGCGGATCGTCAACGACGTGTCCGGGGGACTCGCGGACGAACGGATGCTGTCGGCCGTCGCCGATCTCGGCGCGGACATCGCGATCGGTCACTGGCGCGGACCTTCGGATGACATGTACGCCCACGCGCAGTACACCCGCGCGGCCCGTGAGGTGGGTGCGGAGCTGCGCGAGCGCGTGCAGGCGGCGGCATCCGTCGGCATCGCCCCGTCGCGGATCATCCTCGACCCCGGCATCGGCTTCGCCAAGACCGGTGAGCAGAACTGGGAGGTGCTGCGCGGTCTCGACGAGATCGCGGCTCTCGGGCACCGGGTGCTCATCGGAACCTCGCGCAAGCGGCTGCTGGCCGATGCCCTGCACCAGGTCTCGGGACCGGATCCGCTCAGCGAGCGCCGGCGCGATCTCGCCACGGCGGTGACCAGCGCGCTGGCCGCCCGCGCGGGGGCCTGGGCGGTGCGCGTGCACGATGTCGCGGCCAGTCGGGATGCGCTGGCGGTCGTCGGCGCATGGGATGGAGCATGACATGGAACCGCTCGACGAGATCGCACTGACCGGTCTGACGGTCTTCGGCCATCACGGCGTCTTCGACTTCGAGCGCCGTGACGGCCAGGAGTTCTCGATCGACCTGCTGCTGCGACTGTCGTTGAGGCCGGCCGCGACTTCGGACGACGTCGCCGACACCGTGCACTACGGCGAGTTGGCCGACCGGGTCGCGGCGATCGTGTCGGGCGAACCGGTGAACCTCATCGAGACGCTCGCGGAGCGCATCGCCGCCGCCGTGCTCGAGGATGCGCGCGTGCAGCTGGTCACGGTCACCGTCCACAAGCCGCACGCCCCGATCGCGCAGACGTTCTCGGACGTCGCGGTCACCGTGCACCGCGGGCGGCTGTGATGGACCGCCGTCTCACGCATCTGACCCCGCCGCCCGACCCGCGTCCTGGCCGCGAGCCGCAGGTCGCCGTGATCGCGCTGGGCTCGAACGAGGGTGATCGCGGTGACATGCTGCGAGCCGCCGCGGAACGCCTGCGCAGGCTCCCGCTGGTCGACGAGTTCGTCATGTCGGAGCCGATCGAGTCGGTCGCGGTGAAGCTCGACGGCCCCGATCCCGAAGCGCCGCCGTACTTGAACGCGGTCGCACTGATGACGACTCGTCTCGCGCCTCAGGTGCTGCTCGGGATGCTGCATGCTGTCGAGGAGGAGCAGGGCCGGGTGCGCCTGGAGCGGTGGGGAGACCGCACTCTCGACCTCGATCTGATCGCCTACGGTGATTTCCAGAGCTCCGAGGAGCATCTGATGGTTCCGCATCCGCGGGCCGCGGAGCGGCTGTTCGTGCTGGAGCCGTGGCTGAGCATCGATCCGGATGCCGTGCTGCCCGGTGCCGGCCGGGTGGACGAGCTGATCCGCCGGTTGAAGGACGCCGGCTCCGGCCCGGGGGACGCGCTGTGAAGCGCACCTCGATCAGCGTGCTCGCCGTGCTGGCGCTGCTGGCCGCTGGGGCGGGCTTCGGCTTCGACCATCTGCTGACCGCGACCGGCCGCGCCACCTTCGTCCCCTCGGTGTTCCTGCCGATCCTGCTCGTGCTGCTCGCGGTCGTCGTGCTGGGCCTGGCCTGGCCGGTGCGTCGCAGCGTGCGCGGTGGAACACGGATCGACCCCTTCCGGGCGCTGCGCGCCGCCACCCTCGCACGCGCGTCGAGCCTGCTCGGGGCGATCCTCGCCGGGTTCGGTGCCGGGCTGCTCGTGTTCCTCGCCACGAGACCGGTCCCCGCGCAGGTAGGGTCGACTGTGGCGATGGCCGCCCTGATCGTCGGCGCACTGGTGCTGATCAGCGCGGCGCTGGTCGCCGAACAGTTCTGCACTCTGCCGAAGGATTCCGATGACCGAGAGCCCGACGAACCCGCCCCGTGATTCCGAGGGATTCGAGATGCCGGTGACACCGCCGCCGGCATCCGATCCAGTCGCTCCCGCACCTCCGGCAGCGGCTGCGACGGCCGCGCCCGATGCCGCGCCGGTCGCGCCCGATGCCGCGCCGGTGCTGGATGCCGGCACCTACACCAAGCTGCGCACGCCGCGCAGCTCCGGCGCACTGGTGCTCGACGGCTCGTGGCATCAGATCTCGCCGCGCTACGTCGTGTCGCAGTTCGTGCAGAACGGGATCTTCATCGCCATCCTCGTGGCGGTCGCTCTGATCGTCGGCGTCGTGCTCGAGCAGGCGTGGGTGTGGATCCCGGTCGGTGTCGTGATCGCCATCACCCTGATCACGCTGATCATCCTGCCGCGACAGGCGAAGGCCCTCGGCTACATGCTGCGTGAGGACGATGTCGTGTTCCGCCGCGGCATCCTCTGGCAGCGCATGGTCGCCGTGCCCTACGGGCGGATGCAGCTCGTCGACATCACGCAGGGCCCGCTGGATCGGGCCTTCGGTGTGTCGCAGCTGAAGATGGTCACCGCCGCCGCGACCACCGGGGTGCAGATCCCGGGGCTCAGCCAGGAGGGCGCCGAGGCGCTGCGCGACACTCTGATCGAGGTCGCCGAGACCCGCCGGACCGGCCTGTGAGCACTCCCGATCCGCTGAACGGAGTTCCGGCGGGAGACGCCGCCGTGCCGCCGCCCGCCGTGCTGCCCGAGGGAGGCGCATCCTCGCTCGCCGACGGCGAGTGGCACCGGATGCATCCGCTCACGCCGCTGTTCAAGGGCGGCCTGGCTCTGATCGTCGTGATCGGCATCGTGATCTCCAACATGCGCGAGCGGTTCATCGGCTGGATCGTGAGCCTGTTCGCGCCCGAGGAGGCGCACTATCTGGATTACGGCGGCGACCCGGTCGACTGGGTGCTGGCGAACAACTTCCTGCTCTTCGCGCTGCTCGGCGTTCTCGCGCTCGTGATCGTGCTGGTCGCGATCTTCTGGTTCGTCTGGCGCTTCCAGCAGTTCCGCATCACCGGCGATCATGTCGAGGTGCGCAAGGGGATCGTCTTCCGCTCGCACCGGCGCGCACCGCTGGACCGCGTGCAGGGCGTGAACCTCACCCGACCCTTCCCCGCACGCATCATCGGCCTGGCGAAGCTCGAGGTCGTCGGCGCAGGCAACGACGCGAACGTCGCACTGGAGTACCTGGCCACCGCACGCGCGGAGTCGGTGCGCGCCGACATCCTCCGCCTGGCATCCGGTGCCCGCGCGGCGCGCGAGCAGGAGCGCACCGGCACGCCCGCGCCCGCCGGCCGGACCTCGCAGCTCGTCGAATCGATGAACGCGGGCGTGACCGATCTGATCGCGGGAGTGGATCTGGCCGACGTCGCCCCCGAGAGCGTCGTCAAGATCCCCACCGGTCGCCTGGTCGGCTCGCAGCTGATCTCTGCCGTGCTGTGGGTGCTGTTCTTCGGCGCGATCTTCGTCGCCTCCCTCTCGGCGGCCTACTTCGGCATGACCGCCGACGGCGACAGCGGCGGCGAGATCGTCATCGCCATGGTGAGCATCGCCCTCGGCATGGGCATCCCGTTCGTCGTGGCGGTCGTCGGAATCACCTGGGCGCAGCTCTCCAAGTCGCTGCGCTACTCGATCGCCCCCACACCCGACGGCGTGCGCATCACGTACGGACTGCTCACCACCGTCACCGAGACGCTCCCACCCGGCCGCATCTTCGCGGTCGAGGTGACGCAGTCGCTGCTGTGGCGCCCATTCGGATGGTGGACGATCAAGATCAACCGGATGAGCGGCAAGAGCGCAGCGCAGCAGTCGTCGAGCAGCGCCCAGCAGTTCAACGTCGTGCTGCCGGTCGGAACCCGCGCGGATGTCGAGCGGGTCCTGTCGCTGATCCTCCCGGATGCTCCGCAGAGCGATATCCCGCTGGTGTGGGAGCACGGCATCCTCGGTCCGATCGCCGGCGACCCCTACAAGACGATCCCCGCACGCGCCTGGTGGCGCCGTCCGCTGTCGTGGAAGCGCCACGGCTACGCGATCACCGAGTTCGGCGTGCTGCTGCGTCGCGGACTGCTGTGGCGCAAGCTCGCGATCTTCCCGCTGGCCCGCCTGCAGGGCGTCTCGGCCAGCCAGGGTCCGATCGACCGCTGGCAGCGGGTGTCGGGCGGCCAGGTGCACTCGATCGTCGGTCCCATCTCCGGCACGCTGTCGGGACTCGAGCGCGACGACGCGATCGCGCTGCTCGCCGACGTCAGCCGGGCGGCCGCGGTCGCCGCGTCCCGCGACCACTCGCACCGCTGGGGCGAGTGGCGGGCGCAGACGGATGCGGCGACGCCTCCCGTGATACCGCAGGCGGATACTGCGACGCCGGCGCCGCCTGTGCTGCCGCCTGTCCCGCCTGCGCCTCCCGTGATGCCGCCTGCGCCTCCGGCTCCGCCGACGAGATCCACCGAGTGAGCTCATGAACCGCGATGGACGACTGGGCATCGGGATCATCGGCGCCGGCCGGGTCGGCCCGGTGATCGGAGCCGCGCTCGCCGGCGCGGGGCATGCGATCACCGGCATCACCTCGGGATCGGATGACGACAGGGCCGCGGCCGTGCTGCCGGGGGCCGTCGTGCTCGACGCGCTCGAGATCGTGCGCCGCAGCGAGCTGGTCGTGATCGCGGTGCCGCACGACGAGCTGCCCGGACTCGTCAGCGGCATCGCCGAGGTCGGCGGATGGCAGATGGGCCAGCTCGTGCTGCACACCGATCCGAGGCACGGGATCGAGGTGCTGCGTCCTGCCGCCGAGCAGGGAGCGATCCCGTTGGCGGTGCATCCGGCGATCGCCTTCAGCGGCACGACCATCGACCTGCGTCAGCTGCAGGTGGCATTCGCCGGCGTCACCGCGCCGGCGGCGGTGCTGCCGATCGCCCAGGCGCTCGCCGTGGAGATGGGCTGCGAACCGGTCGTCATCGCCGAACAGGATCGGGCCGCGTACGGGGAGGCCATCGCGACGGCATCCGAGTTCTCCCGTGCCGTCGTCGCCCAGGCGACCTCGCTGCTGCGCGGCGTCGGCGTCGACAACCCCGGCGGGTACCTCTCCGCACTGGTGCAGTCCACTGTCGAGCAGGCTCTGCGCGAGGCATCCGGGCCGCTGGATCCCCCGATCGCCTACTGAGCGGCTCTCGCGACCGAGCCCCGGGCAGACTGGATCAGAAACGCATCCCCGGGACCCTCCGCGGAGGCATTTCTGATCCAAGCCGTGCGGCGAAGGTGCGTTTTCGATCCACACCGGCGGAGGGGCCGGTGTGGGTCAGCGACCGCCGGAGAAGCCGCCGCCTCCGCCGCCGCCCGAGAAGCCGCCACCCGTGGACCCGCCGGCGGACGAGCTGGAGGGGCTGTAGGTCGCCGCGGCCTGCATCGAGGTCGAGTACGTCGACAGGCGGGTACTGATCGAGACGCCGGCGGCGACGTCGATCCATGTCGGGCTGCCACCCGCGGTCGAGTACGCCGTCTCGAGCGCGGCGGTCCAGCTCTTCTCCTGGCCGAGCAGCATCGCGTAGGGGAGCAGCTTCTCGTACAGGTGCACGACATCCACCGTCCCGTCGCTGCGCCGCTCGGCACCCTGATACGACTGCAGCATCTTCAGCCGGTCGGCTTCGGCGACGCGGATGAACTCCTTCACTCCCTGCAGGTATTCGTATCGCTCCGCGCCGCTCGGAGTGAGGACCGTGTGCTTTCCGAAGGCCACGAACGATGTGATCGCCACGGCCGTGGTCGCGACGATCACGGCGAGGATCGACAGCGGGAGCAGGTCGCGGTCCTTCGTCGCCGACCAGATCACGAAGGCCACGGTCACCGCGAGCAGCGCCACGGATGCCCAGCCGAACGCCATGGCACCGCGACTGCGCTCCTCGGTCATCCAGCCGCGCTTCTTCGCCTCGCCGCGCCCCTTGCGCACCAGCTTGTCCATGCGCTTGGCGAACTTCGCGCTGGTGCGGGGGATGCGCCTGACGGTCATGTCGCCGGTGAACACGGCATCCAGCAGCGCGGTGTCCAGCCGATCGCGCGCCGCGGACCGGTCCAGCAGACGCAGAGCCGGGCGTTTCTTGCCGCCCGGCTCGAGCTGCTCCTCCTCCAGTCGCACGGCGCCCTGCACGGCGAGGTGCACCATCTGAGCGGGGACGGGGCTCGGGGCTCCCGGGATGAGCGGTGCCGCGACCAGCGGCGGCAGGTCGGCGGGCACGTCGAACTGGGCGACGATGATGCCGGTCGCGGCGCGACGGCGACGCTTGAGCGCCGAGACGGACACCCAGGAGCCGACTGCGAGACCGATCGCTCCGAGTCCGGTGGCCGCCGGCCCGAAGTCCGCGACCGGGTCCGCTGAACGGGCCGCCGGCTGGGTCACCGTGCCCGCCGCGAAACCGATGGCGAGGGTCACGCCGTCTCCGGCGACGCGCTCGCCCGAGTCCACGGTGAAGGTCGCGCCCTCGGCATCCGTCGTCGGTTCGTCGATGGCGCACGGCAGCCGCTCCCCGGCCTGACCCCGGTAGCAGGCGACGTCTCCGGTGAGGGCGTCGGCCAGCTCGGGAGACAGATTGATCGAGGCGTGGAAGCGATCGATGGACTGCGTGCTGTTCAGCGGCAGCAGGTTCCAGTAGAACTCGTCGTTCTCTGTCCGGATGCCGTGGATCATGAAGTCGCGCATGGTCGACTCGATGACATAGGTGGTCGGTCCGTGCACGTAGTCGTCATCACCGGTGAGCACGAGCAGCATGCCGTCCTCGTGCTCGGTCTCGTACGGCACGTCGCGCCCCTCGGAATCCTTCACCGAGAGGATCCGCAGGTCCAGGCCCGCACCCTCGAAACGCTCGGGGTAGCCGCGGATAATTCCCTTGTTCTGGTCGAACTGAGGGAACTCGGCGACCACGGTCTCGGTCACGTGCGCCTGCGCGCGGCCGTCGGCGTCGAGCGAGACCTCGTACTGCGAGTCCCACGACGAGTACGAGAAGTCGTCGACGTCGGCGCTCGCGGCGGATGCCGGCAGCAGCACGGCGGCCGCGGACGCGATGGTCAGAGCGAGGACCGCGAGAATGCGGTGTCGGGTGTTCGGTCCGGCGGAAGGTCGCATGTCATCGAGGCTAACCCGCGCCGCTCGGCGCTCGTGGGTGCGCCGGTAGACTGAGTGCGACTTTCTTCAAGGAGCTTCCACACATGACTGACGCGTCTGCGCCGATCCTCTCGTCCGACCCTTCGACCGGCTCGGGTACCCAGGAGACCGAGGAGGACGTCTTCGAGCAGAAGGCAGTACGTCTTGCGAAGCGGGAGAAGCTGATCGCGAACCGGGCGGATGCCGGTGGCGGCGCCTTCCCGGTGGGCGTGCCCGTCACGCACACGATCCCGGCGCTGCGCGCGCAGTACGGCGCACTCGATGCCGGAGCCGAGACCGGCGAGACGGTCGGCATCGCCGGTCGTGTGGTGTTCAGCCGCAATACCGGAAAGCTCTGCTTCGCCACCCTGCAGGCCGGCGACGGTTCGCGCATCCAGGCCATGATCTCGCTGGCCAACGTCGGCGAGGAGTCGCTGGCTGGCTGGAAGGAGCTCGTGGACCTGGGCGACCACGTCTTCGTGCACGGCGAGGTGATCTCCAGTCGCCGGGGCGAGCTGTCGGTCATGGCCGACTCGTGGCAGATCGCGTCGAAGGCGATCCTGCCGCTGCCGAACGCGTACTCGGAGCTGAATGAGGAGACGCGCGTGCGCAGCCGCTTCCTCGACCTGATCGTGCGCGACCAGGCCCGCACCACCGTGCGCGCTCGCGCCGCCGTGAACGCCAGCCTGCGCGCCACGTTCACGAGCCATGACTACCTCGAGGTCGAGACGCCGATGCTGCAGGTGCAGCACGGCGGAGCATCCGCCCGTCCCTTCATCACCCACTCGAACGCCTTCGACACAGAGCTGTACCTGCGCATCGCGCCGGAGCTGTACCTGAAGCGCGCCGTCGTCGGCGGCATCGAGCGGGTGTACGAGATCAACCGCAACTTCCGCAACGAGGGCGCGGACTCCACGCACTCGCCCGAGTTCGCGATGCTCGAGGCGTACCAGGCCTACGGCGACTACAACCAGATGGCCGAGCTCACCCAGCAGCTCGTGCAGAACGCCGCGATCGCCGTCGCCGGCTCCACCACGGTCACCTGGGCCGACGGCACCGAGTACGACCTCGGCGGCGAGTGGGACCGCGTCTCGATGTACGAGTCGCTGTCGGCGGCATCCGGACGCACCGTCACCCCGGATGACGCGGTGCAGGACCTCATCGCGTTCGCCGAGGCCAACGGCGTGGACATCCCCCCGCACGCCACGCACGGCAAGCTCGTCGAGGAGCTGTGGGAGCACTTCGTGAAGGGCGACCTCGTGCGCCCCACCTTCGTGATGGACTTCCCCGTCGACACGTCGCCGCTGGTGCGCGAGCACCGCTCGATCGCCGGTGTCGTGGAGAAGTGGGACCTGTACATCCGCGGCTTCGAACTGGCCACGGGCTATTCCGAGCTGGTGGACCCGGTCATCCAGCGCGAGCGCTTCGTCGAGCAGGCGAAGCTCGCCGCCGGCGGCGACCTGGAGGCCATGCGCGTGGACGAGGAGTTCCTGCGGGCCCTCGAGCACGGCATGCCGCCGTCCGGTGGGATGGGAATGGGCATCGACCGCCTGCTGATGGCCATCACCGGCCTCGGCATCCGCGAGACCATCCTGTTCCCCCTGGTCAAGTAGCCGCGCCGCTCACCCTCGCTGCAGGGCCCACTCCGGCAGGAGCGCGGCGGACAGCATCGTCGAGATCAGCGATGCCATGCTGTGCTCCGGATCGATCTCGAGCGCCCGGTCGACGTAGGCTCCCGCGTGCGAGGAGCGTCCGAGTGCCCAGGCGAGCCATCCGGCCGCGGTGAGGGCGCCGACCTGCGCGTGCCGGGGTGCTCGGGATGCTGCGGAGCGCACCAGCTGCAATGCGCAGCCGAGCCGGTCGGCGTCGGGGCGCGGGCCTCGTCCCAGGAAGATCTCGCCGACGGCATCCGGAATATCCGTGCCGGAGCCGGAGAACTCGAGCTGCGCGTCGAGCGCGCGCTCGCCGAACTCCAGATCGGTCGCCCACTGCACCAGCACCGCATCGCGCACCACCGGCCGGTTCAGACACCACAGCAGCGCTGCGCAGTCGTAGGGGTCGTCATCGGCGGGTGCTTCGAGCAGCGCCTCTGCGAAGGCCGGCAGATCGTCGAGCAGCATGTACGCGGTCGACAGCGCGAACGGACTGTCCGCGGCGGTGATCCGGCCGCTGCCCAGGCGATGCCGCTCGAGCAGGTCCTCGATCTCGCGCAGTGCTCGTCCGACCCGTTCGCGTTCGACGAGGTCGCTGGCGGGCAGCCCGGCGCCGGAGGTCTGGTCGCCGCTGACATCGCCGATCCCCGCGATGTCCGGGGCATCCGGGATCTCCGCCAGCCCACGCACTGTCGGATCCTCGTCGAGGTAGTCGCTCCAGCCATGGCCGGTCACGCACAGGGCGTCGACGATGCGCAGCCCGGCGTCGGTCGCGACATCGAGCAGCGCTTCGATCAGAGCGAGACGCGGCAGCAGGATGCCGTCGGGGACGGGCTGCGGCGCTTCGTCGGTGTAGACGACGACGGCGACCGCGTCGACACCGCTGACCTGCAGCAGCGCGCGCAGCGCGACCTCGGCGAACTCTTCGGCATCCGTCCGCGGATGAGGCAGGTCGATGCGCATCGCACCGGAGGCGCGCGTGCCGTGGAACGGCAGCATGACGATGCTCTGCCGTGGGGTGAAGCCGGCCAGGGCCGGGACGATGCCGAGAAGCTCGGCGGGTTCTGTGGCGCGGATGATCGTGTTCATGCAGGGAGCCTGCCCGCTCGCACCGACCTTGGAAGGGGCGGATCCCAGGGAATGTGGAAAGGTCGTCGTCGATGCCCATTTGTGCAGGGCGATTGACAGGCTGCACCGCGTACGATGGAACCGTGGACAACTTCTGGCTCGCGGCAGCATGGTCGATTCTGCCGACCATCGCGGTCAGCGCGGTGTTCGTGATGGTGCTGCGCGGCATCCTGCGCTTCGATCGCACCGAACGGAAAGTGCACGCCCGCATCGAGGCCGAGGAGCGCGCCGCGCGCGGCCTTCCCCCCAAGTCGCTCTGACCGGCGCACGTGAGATCGGGCGGTTGCACTCGAAGTCCGCGCCTGCGGCTACGCTGAACCCAGGCAAACGGGCGGGGGTGTGATGTTCAACGTCGACAACTGGCCGTGGTGGCTCGTGCTCGTCTATGTCGTCATCGACATCAGCATGCGCGTCTTCGCCATCATCGTGGTCCCCCGCAACCGCCGCCCCACCTCGGCGATGGCCTGGCTGCTGGCGATCTTCCTGATTCCCGTGCTGGGCATTCTGATCTTCCTGCTGATCGGAAACCCCAAGCTGCCGCGCGCCCGCCGTCGCAAACAGGACCAGATCAACGCGTACATCGCCGCCACCGCTCAGGGGCTGTATCTGGGCTCGCTGCGGCCGGATCCGCCGCGCTGGTACCCGCCGCTCATCAAGATGAACGATGCGTTGGGGGCGCCGCCGCAGTCCGGCGACAACGACGCCCACCTCATCAGCGACTACCAGCAGTCCCTGGATGCCATGGCCGACGCGATCCGCGAAGCCCAGGAGTACGCCCACATCGAGTTCTACATCCTGCAGTCCGACGTCTCCACCGATAACTTTTTCCGCGCCATGGAGGAGACCGCCGCGCGAGGCATCCCGGTGCGCGTGCTGCTGGACTACTGGGCGAACCGCTGGAAGCCGAAGTATCGCGAAACGGTCCGCCGGCTCGACGCGATGGGCGCCGACTGGCACCTGATGCTGCCCGTTCAGCCGCTGCGCGGTCGCATCCAGCGCCCCGATCTGCGCAACCACCGCAAGCTGCTCGTGGTCGACGGGCGCGTGGGCTTCCTCGGTTCGCAGAACGTCACCGACTCCTCGTACAACCTGCCCAAGAACATCCGTCAGGGTCTGCACTGGGTGGACCTGATGGTGCGCGTGCGCGGACCGGTCGTGGCGAGCCTGAACGCGATCTTCTTGAGCGATTTCTACGCCGAGACCGATCGTGTCCCGGACAGCGTCGACATCACGCGCGTCGAGTTCGGCGACGGGGATCTGGACTGCCAGATAGTGCCCTCCGGGCCCGGGTTCGAGGCCGAGAACAATCTGCGCCTGTTCCTCGGGCTCCTGTACGCGGCCAAGCAGCGGATCATGATCGTCAGCCCCTACTTCGTGCCCGACGAGGCGCTGCTGCTGGCCGTGACGGCGGCGGTGGATCGGGGCATCCAGGTGGAGCTCTTCGTCTCCGAGCAGGGAGACCAGGCCATGGTCTACCACGCGCAGCGCAGCTACTACGAGGTGCTGCTGCGCGCCGGTGTGCGCATCTGGCTGTATCCCAAACCGTACATCCTGCACACCAAGACGCTCACGATCGACGACGAGGTCGCGGTGATCGGCTCGAGCAACATGGACATGCGCTCGTTCGGTCTGAACATGGAGGTGTCCATGCTCGTGCGCGGCGAGGAGTTCGTCACCGAGATGCGCATCGTCGAGGACGAGTACCGGTCGCTGAGCCGAGAGCTCACCCTCGAAGAGTGGGAGAAGCAGCCGTTGCGCTCCACGATCCTGGACAATCTGGCGCGGCTCACCTCGGCGCTGCAGTGAGTCTTTGAGACGGTCTCCGATCGCGCGACACTAGAGGGTATGAGCCCTATTCGACTCCGGTTGCTTCCGTCCGCCCTCGCGCTCGCCGCGGTGGCGCTGCTGTCCGCCGGATGCACGACGACCCCGGCCTCCCCGGCTCCGACCAGTACGAGTGGATCGGATGCCGGTGCGCCGGGTCTCGAGCGCACTGCGGACGACGTCGAGGCGGCGTGGCTCGATGACGGCCGGGCGATCGGAATCGTCACCTGGGGCTCATCGACGAGGACGTGTCAGCCCGCGGTGTCGGGCACTGATGCGGAGGGACAGCGGGTGACGCTGACACTGGAGGACCCCGCCGAAGCCGCCGAAGGCTGCGATACGGACCTCGGACCCCGTGCCGTGATCGTTCCGGTCCCGGACGGCGTCGACGTCACGAAGGATGTCGATCTGCAGGTGACGCACGGGGACCTCACGGCCGACATCGACCTCGACGGATTGGATGCCGCACCGCAGGGCGCGAGCGAGCAGCAGGCATCGGCGGGATGGTTCGAGGACGACGGCATCGTGCTGCTCACCTACGGCTCGAGCTCGTGCCCGCCGGTCGTTCAGGATCTCGAGATGACCGATACCGGTGCCACCGTGACGTTCTCGGCGGTCGCAGACCGCGTCTGCACGATGGACTTCGCGCCGCGAGCCACCGTGATCACGCTGCCCGAAGAGCGCGATGGCGATGCGTCCTTCACTCTGACGCTCGTCGGCGACAACCTCGACGGCGAGGTCGCGGTCGCCGGCTGACCCGGCCCTCAGAAGCGCGAGATGTCGTGGCCGGTGGGCAGTGCGAGGGTCAGTCCGCCCTGCTGGATGCGGCACAGCATCCGCACCGCCGTCCCCAGCTCGTCGCCGTCGAGCTCGATCGAGGTCGGCGCGACCATCGCGGCCTCGGCGCTCCCACCGCGCAGGTAGCGGATCGATGCGTTCCGCCCCCGCCGCTCGAGCACGCGCCTGCCGGCGCGGGTGCGTCGCAGCACCGAGTTGTCCCACCAGATCTTGCGCCAGATGCCCATCCAGCCGAGCGGGCCGGTCGGCTGGATGACGGCGATGTCCATCATCCCGTCGTCCAGCGAGGCATCGGGCATCAGGGCGATGCCTGCGGGCAGAACCCCGCAGTTGGCGAACAGCATGCTGTGCACCTTGGTGGAGTGCAGCCGGCCGTCGTCGAGTTGATAGACGACCCGGAACGGCTTCGCCCCCGGCAGCGACCGCGCGGCACCGTCCAGATACGCCACCCAGCCGACGGACTTCTTCAGATCGGGCCGGGTGTTGGCGATCATGTCGGCATCCAGGCCCATGCCGGCGAGCACGACGAAACCATGCTCGCTCTGGGATCCGTCCTGGCGGGTCAGCATCGCCCAGCCGATGTCCACGGGGTGCGTGAATCCGGTGAACACTGCTTCCATGACCTTCCCCGGATTCAACAGCGGGAGCCCGAGGTTGCGTGCGAAGAGGTTGCCTGTGCCGCCGGGAACGATGGCGAACGGGATGCCGCTGCCAGCCATCGCCTCGGACACCGAGCGCACCGTCCCGTCGCCGCCGGCGGCGAGCACTGCAGCCGCTCCCTCCGCGAGAGCGGTGCGGGTGATCTCCTGGCCGGGATCCTCGATGCTCGTCTCGTAGAACCGCGGCGAGGCCCAGCCGTGCTTCTTCGACAGAGTGCGCAGGATCGACCGCAGACGCTCGCCGTCGACTTTGACGGGATTGAGCACGAGCGCCGCGTGCGAGCGCTGCGTCCCGGATGCCGACATGCCGCCACTCTATGGCCGAACCCGACCCGACTGCCGCATCCGCCGCGACGCCAGCCCGCCGAGACCCCGTCTTGTCGTCCCGACCCCGGGAAATCTGCGAATACGTCACGGGGTCTCGACGCCGACACGGGGTGTCGGTGGGGAGACGGATGCCGAGGGCCAGCCGGCCGCGACGGTGCCGATCGATAGACTTGCCCAATGATCGATCTCGCCCTTCTCCGTGACGAGCCTGAGCTCGTCCGTCGTTCACAGATCGCGCGCGGGAATGCGCCCGAAACCGTCGACGCGGCGATCGAGTCCGATCGATCGCGCCGGGACGCGCTGAACGCCTTCGAGTCGCTGCGCGCCGAGCAGAACGCCTTCGGCAAGACCGTCGCGAAGGCTCCGAAGGAGGAGAAGGCCGCACTCGTCGCCCAGGCCAAGACTCTCGCGGACAGCGTCAAGGCGGCGCAGCAGGCGTCGAACGAGGCGGCGGATGCTGCGGCATCCGCTCTCGCGAAGATCGAGAACGTCATCATCGACGGCGTCCCCGCCGGTGGCGAGGCGGACTTCGTCGAGCTGCGCCGCGTCGGCGACGTGCCGACCTACGACTTCACCCCGCGCGACCACCTCGAGCTCGGCGAGATGCTGGGGGCCATCGACATGGAGCGCGGCGCGAAGGTGTCGGGTGCGCGCTTCTACTTCCTGAAGGGGATCGGCGCGCGTCTGGAGATCGCGCTGATGAACCTGGCGCTCGACAAGGCGCTGCAGAACGGCTTCACTCCGATGATCGTGCCGACGCTCGTGCGGCCCGAGATCATGCAGGGCACCGGCTTCCTCGGTGAGCACGCCGACGAGGTGTACCGCCTCGACAAGGAGGACCTGTACCTGGTCGGCACCAGCGAGGTCCCCCTCGCCGGCTACCACAAGGACGAGATCCTCGACCTGGCCGACGGGCCGCTCCGTTACGCGGGCTGGTCGACCTGCTACCGCAGCGAGGCCGGCTCCTACGGCAAGGACACTCGCGGCATCATCCGCGTGCACCAGTTCAACAAGCTGGAGATGTTCGTCTACACGACGCCCGAGGATGCCGAGGCCGAGCACGACCGTCTGGTCGCTCTGCAGGAGGAGATGCTGACCGCGCTGGGGCTGTCGTACCGCGTGATCGACGTCGCCGCGGGGGATCTCGGATCGAGCGCCGCCCGCAAGTTCGACATCGAGGCGTGGGTGCCCACCCAGGGCGCGTTCCGCGAGCTGACCTCGACCTCGAACTGCACCACCTACCAGGCGCGGCGGCTGGATATGCGGTACCGGCCCGAATCGGACGGGAAGACCACGCCGGTCGCGACGCTGAACGGCACGCTCGCCACCACCCGCTGGATCGTCGCGCTGCTCGAGACGCATCAGCACGCCGACGGATCGGTCACGGTTCCCGAGGTGCTGCGCCCGTACCTCGGCGGTCTGGACGTGCTGCGCCCGCTGGGGTGGACCGACTCGTCGGAGGAGACCGGCGAAGCGCAGGCTGCGGAGTGAGCATCCGGGGCCTGGTCGGCCTGGACATCGACGGCACGATCCTGCTGCAGGACGAGACTCTGAGCCCGGGCGTGGTGGAGGCCGTGGCCGAGGTGCGGGATGCCGGCTACGAGGTCATGCTCGCGACCGGCCGCAGCTGGGGAGGGACGCGACGCTACGTGGAGGAGCTCGGGCTGCAGGCCGACTTCGTGGTGTGCTCCAACGGCGCCGTCGTGCTGCGCCGGAAGGGCGAGGACTGGGAGCGCTGGGTGGTCGAGGTCTTCGACCCGGCGCCGGTTCTCGCGCTGCTGCGCGATCACCTGCCGGAGGCCCGATACATGGTGGAGCTCGGCTCCGGGCAGCGGCTGTACACCGATGTGCTCGATGACTGGACTCTCGACGGTGGTCGGGAGGTCGACTTCGATGAGCTCGCCGCCCAGCCGGTGTCGCGCATCGTCGTGGTCTCACCGCAGCACGACGAGGAGGACTTCCACCGGCTGGTCGCTGAGGCCGGACTGAACGAAGTCTCCTATGCGATCGGCTGGACCGCCTGGCTCGACATCGCGCCGCTGGGCATCGACAAGGGCACGGCTCTCGAGCGCGTACGGGCCGAGCTGGGTGTGCCGGGGGAGAAGGTGTTCGTCGCGGGAGACGGGCGCAACGACATCGGGATGTTCGGCTGGGCGCTCGCCGGAGGCGGCCGGGCCGTGGCCATGGGCCAGGCGCCCGATGAGGTCAAGGCCGCTGCGGGCGAGGAGACCGGAGTCGTCGACGACGGCGGTCTCGCCATCGCGCTGCGCACCCTGCTCTGAGAACCAAGGCCCACGCGCTGGCCTGCGACTGCGCGCTGCGTTGAGCGCGCTGCGTTGAGAACAGCGTGCTGCGGCTGCGGCTGCGACTGCGCGCTGCACCGCGTGGAGAATGCTGCACCTGCTCTGCGAACGCTGCGCCCTGCTCTGAGAACGCTGTGCTGCGTCTGCGCGCTGCCCTGAGTGCGCTGCGATGCCCTGAGTGCGCTGCGCGCGGCGCTGGGAACGCGGCGGGCGCTGAGCGCAGTGAAACTGGTCGACTCCCAGCGCGGTTGCGGCGTTGCACGGGCCGCGCCTGACGCAGGCGCACTGCTGTCCTGGTTTAGAAGGGTGTGGGGGTGTTGATGGGTGTGTTCCAGTCGATGTTCTCGCCGGGGTGTGGGGGTGGGGTGGGTTCGGGTGGGGTGGGGGTGAACATGACGCGGCGGGGTGGTTGGTCGGTGTGGGTGTGTCCGGTGGGGCTGGTCCATTGGATGGTCCAGTTGGGGAGTTGCTTCGCGGTCCAGCGGTGTGGGGTGGGGATCGAGGGGTGTTTGAGGGTGTGGTGGGTTTTGCAGAGGTGGGCGAGGTTGTCGATGCTCGTTCTGCCGCCGAGTGCGTAGTCGAGGGTGTGGTCGGTTTCGCAGCGGTGGACGGGCATGCGGCAGCCGGGGAAGCGGCAGTGCTGGTCTCGGGCGCGGAGGTATCGGCGCATGCCGGTGGTGGGTTGGTAGGTGTCGGTTTCGGTGACCATGCCGGTGGGGTCGAGGAACAGGCGGGTCCAGCTGGTGGCGTGGCCGGCGAGGGTGCGGGCGGTGTTGGGGTGCAGGGGGCCGTGGCCGTCGAGTTGGGCGGGGTGCTGGTCGGTGCCGGTGAGGGTGGTGGCGTTGATGGTGACTTGGATGTGGGCGGTGATGTTCTCCAGCCCGGTGCCCTGGATCTGGGTGGGGGTAGCGCCGAGGAGGAGGTCGGTGAGCAGGTCGGCGCGGATCTGGTCGAGGGCGCGGGGGTCTTCGGGGATGTGGATGATCTGGGGGCCGGCGGCGAGCATCCGGTCGACGTGCGCCCAGTGCGCATCCAACGACTCCTCGACATCGACATCGGTGTCGGTGTCGGTGTCGTCTTCGAAGGGGTCGCGGGTGAAGGTGTCCTCGTTCCCGAAGATCACGTCACTGTCCCGAGCGGCCGCACCCGCACCCGCACCCGCATCCGCATCCGCATCCTCAGCCGTGGCTGAGGCGTCATTGTTGTCGGTGGGGAGGGTGGGGTTGCGGTGGTCGGGGTGCTGTTTCTGGTGTCGGCCCATCTGGGTGAGGCGGTCCATGATCGCGGTGGCGAGGTATTCGGGCAGGACGGCTTGCAGCATCGCGAGCCCGTCGCCGAGGGG
>Ga0160443_100500_pt1 | contig 26270 bp, 17 predicted proteins | sample HID1972I_E1MG_FD_108244 | JGI IMG/M metagenome (GOLD analysis project Ga0160443, IMG submission 108244) | Enriched pill bug-associated microbial communities from UW Madison campus, WI, USA - HID1972I_E1 MG | ecosystem: Host-associated > Arthropoda: Insects > Digestive system > Unclassified ... | reverse complement strand
CGGGATGTATCTAAAAAGTTGTCAGAGAAGGTGAACGTTAAAGCGGTCAGCATATATGATCTAGCAAGTTCTCTGTCTGGTGGCAATCAGCAGAAGGTTGTTGTTGCGAAGCTGCTTACTTCTGATCTGAAGGTCATTATATTGGATGAGCCGACAAAGGGGGTTGATGTCGGAGCAAAAGCAGCAATCTATGAAATTATTGGCGAGCTGGCTGCACAAGGATATGGAATTATTCTCGTATCTTCGGAAATGCCTGAAATACTAGGGCTAAGTGATCGTATTGCCGTAATGCGGGGAGGTAGATTTACAGCATTGCTGGATCGAAGCCAAGCAACGCAAGAGACGATATTGGAAGCGGCGATGGACAAGATAGAAGTTAAAACTTATGAGACATCGACCGTTTAGGAAGGAATGAAGAGAACTATGGCTCAGAAGGTATTGCAACAACACACTGAAACGGAAACGGCCGGGGAGCAACGTACCGCAGTTAAGTGGAACATTAATTTTCGTGAGGCTGGACTTTTAGCGTTCATCTTACTGCTTGCCCTCGTATTGCAAATTAGAAATTCCAGTTTTCTTACGTTAGAAAATTTGAATGATATGCTGACGAATACGGCGATTCTAAGCATTTTAGCAATTGGGATGATGCTTGTAATCGTGACGCGCGGCATCGATTTATCAATTGGGGCAACATTGGCGTTGTCGGGTATGATTACGGCGCAAACAGTCAGTACCTATCCTGAGCTTCACCCGCTGGCTGCTGTAGCGATTGGAACGGTGATCGGTCTTGTATGCGGCTCGGTACTTGGCTATCTTGTTGCGAGGTGGAACATTCTGCCGATTATAGCGACGCTAGGGATGATGAACATCTTTCGAGGTCTAACATTTACAGTTAGCGGAGGCAGCTGGATTAGTGCGCATCAGATGCCGGCGAAGTTCGTTGGCATTGCGACGAGCTCGGTGCTTGGCATTAACACATTGATTGTGATTGCAATCCTCATTTATATTGCTACTTTTTATTTTATTAATTATACGCGTACAGGTCGGCAAATATATGCAGTGGGCAGTAATCCAGAGGCAGCCAAACTGAGCGGGATTAATAAAGATAAAATTTTGTGGCTTGTTTATGCCATCATGGGCGGCTTGTCCGGGCTTGCTGGCGTGCTATGGGTAGCTAAATTCGCATCAGCACAAGGCGACACTGCGATGGGCTACGAGTTAACGGTCATTGCAGCATGTGTACTTGGCGGAGTAAGCATTGCTGGGGGCGTAGGTAAAATTTCTGGCATATTGCTAGGTTCGATCTTTATCGGTATGTTGAACAATGCATTGCCTCTACTGAATGTATCACCATTCTGGCAGATGATGATTCAAGGCTGCGTCATTCTAATTGCGGTAATCGCAAACGTGCTTGTAAAACGCAATGCGGATCAAAGTCATTTGTTAAGGAGGAGTATATAGCTATGCAGAGAGTTATAGCAGATAAGCAAGCATGGAATCCCAAGCAGTTTTTTCTGCAATGGGAATGGATATTATTAGTTGTGTTTATCGGCGTCAACATCATGAACATGTATTTATCGCCGTATTATATGGATTTCTTTAACTTGCGAGATGCGACAATGGCATTTTTAGATAAAGCATTTATCGTGCTGCCAATGGTATTCGTCATGATATTAGCGGACATTGATATTTCGGTCGCTTCGACCGTTGCTCTTTCCTCAGTCGTCATGGCTGATCTATATCAGAGAGGCGTTCCGATGGAAATCGCGGTTGTCATATGTCTTGCGGTCGGTACAGCTTGTGGATTGATTAATGGCTTGCTTATCGTCAAGTTCAAGGAGCTGTCAGCCGTTATTGTTACATTAATTACGATGATCCTATATCGCGGAATTGCTTACGTCATCCTTGAAAATAAAGCAGCGGGCAATTTCCCAGAATGGTTCAACTACTTGGGGTGGGGCTATGTAGGAGAAATTCCATTTATCTTTATTGTGTTCGTCGTCTTTGCGGTTATCTTCGCACTGTTGCTTCATAAGACAACATTCGGTAAGCATGTATATGCGATCGGCACGAATTCTACGGCTAGTCGTTTCTCAGGCATTCCGGTAGATAGAGTGAAGATTATCGTATTTACACTAACGGGCTTTATGGCAGCGGTTACAGCACTGTTTCTTACATCCAAGATGGGAAGCACACGACCGAATATCGCCAATATGTATGAGCTTGAAGTCATTGCGATGGCCGTGCTGGGCGGTATTAGCACAGCAGGTGGCAAGGGAAAAATGATTGGTGCAATTATTGCAATATTTTTAGTAGGCTTGCTCCGTTACGGGCTTGGTCTTGTCAATGTAAATGCTCAGCTGCAATTGATTATTATCGGTGCGTTGCTTATTACAGCCGTTGCTTTAACGCAGTTAAAGCGTGGCAAGCGTGCTTAGCCGCATATGACCAGCCGGGGCTTCGTGGATGACATCCAGTTGATGAAAGGATACTTAGTCGGCAGCTGCCGCTTTGTATAGAATTAACAAGTACAAAATAAGGGGAATTGAAAAATGAAAACAAGATCAAAAGTGAAAAAAATGTTGTTATCATCACTGATTCTGCTCATGTCATTATCATTACTTGCAGCATGTAGCACTAATTCAAAAAATAACGGAACAACCGCAAAGGAGAACAATAATTCCAGCACAACACAATCATCGAATGAAGGGGAAAGCGGCGGAACGAAAAAGCACGCCATTATTTTCAAAAATACGGGTAATCCATACGGTGAGAAAATGATGCAAGGATTTGAAAAAGCTGTAGTAGCGATGGGGCATGAAGCAATTTTGAAAGCTCCTGATCAGCCTACAGCGGAAGCACAAATTCAAATGATCGAGGAGTTAATTGCACAAAAAGTTGATTCGATCTCGATTGCAGCGAACGATAACGATGCTTTGCAGCCAGCTTTGAAAAAAGCGATGGATCGCGGTATTAAAGTATTGTCACTGGATTCAGCAGCGAATGCACAAAGCCGTATGGTACACGTGAATCAAGCTGACCCTGAACGAATCGGCCGTACGCTGATTAGCGGTATATCGGAAATGATCGATGGTGAAGGGCAAATTGCGATTTTAAGCGCGACTTCGCAAGCTACGAACCAAAACATTTGGATTGAATGGATGCAAAAAGAATTGGAAGATCCGAAGTACGCGAATATTGAGCTTGTTAAAGTAGCATACGGTGATGATTTGCGTGATAAAAGTGTTTCCGAAACAGAAGCATTGCTAAAATCCTATCCAGACCTTAAAGGAATCATCGCGCCAACAACGGTTGGTATCGCTGCTGCAGGAAAAGTATTGACAGATAAAGGCTTGAAAGGAAAAGTGCAATTGACAGGGCTGGGCTTACCTAGCGAGATGGCTGAATATATCGAAAATGGTGTATGCCAATGGATGTATCTATGGAATCCAATCGATGTTGGTGAATTGGCAGGCCATACAGCAGAAGCACTTGTAAATGGAACCATTACTGGCCAAGTTGGAGATATATTTAATGCAGGAACCTTGGGTGATATGTCAGTCGTAGAAGATGCTGAAGGCACGCAAATTATGCTTGGCGATCCGTACAAATTTGATGCATCCAACATCGCAGAGTGGAAGGACGTTTATTAATATTGTAACCTTAACAAACCGTAAAAAGTCTCTATAACGAAAATGGTATGGATAACATCAAGGCGCAGCAGAGACCATAAAGTTAAAGTTTCTACTCTAACTTACGGCGGGATGCTGCACCGATGTCCCATACCATTTTTTTGTCGTCATTGTACTTTATCCAGCGGGAGTTGTCTGAAAAGCTGCGACTACATTTGGCTTAGCGTTGTCTACAAGTAGACTGCGTGTCTGGCTAGATGTTGTCTGAAAGCTGAGTCATAACTAGCAAGGCTTGCTCTTTCAATCACAGTAGAGACTAGCAAAGTTTGTCCCTTCGCTCACCGTGAGCGGAGGAACAAAGAGACTCTGGAAAACGAAGTGGCTCGCCTTTAAGGCCGGATTCTACCTCGATTAATTTGTAGGAGAATCCGGCTTTAAACGCGAGTGCAAGAGCTCTTTGTTCCGTAGCGGAATCCGCGAGTGCACGAACTCTTTGCTTCGTAGCGCACTTCACAGCCAAAAGTTTCGTAGCACCACCTACATAGCAACTCCGCATCGATGCAAACAACCACTAAGACACAAATTTATTCCTTGCAGCCCCCATACCAGCGACAAAAAGCAATATAGTTGCTCCAAGCAGTACAAAGAGTGGCAGCGTCCAATTGTTTGTTACATCGTGCAAATAACCGAATAACGTTGGCCCGATGGCAGCAAGTAGATAACCAATAGATTGCGCCATTCCCGACAGCTCCGCCGCTTGTTGCGCATTTTGAGTACGTAAGCTGAAAAACATCATAGATAAACTAAAGGCACAGCCTCCTCCAATTCCAAGAAAAATGATCCATACAAGAACCATGCTTGGTTTTCCGTAGATTAACCCTAGAGTTCCGATCATAAGCAGAAGCGATGTGACAGCAACTAATGAGCGTTGACTTGCCATGCGCCCAGCCATGACAGGAACAATAAAAGTAAATGGAAGCAAGGATAACTGCATAATCGATAGAAACCAGCCTGATTGATTCGAGCTGAGTCCTTGATGAATTAGAATTTCAGGCAGCCATGTAATTAAAACATAAAAAAATGTGGATTGTATTCCCATAAACAAAGTGACTTGCCAAGCGAGTGGAGAACGCCATACACTTACACTTTGATTGGCTGACAGATTGTTTATAGTAGCCTTTTTACGTTTTTTCAACTGTGGAAGCCAAAAGAATATCGCTAATATACTTAATATTCCCCATAGTCCCAGCGCTCCTTGCCATTGCAGTCCCAGCCCAACGGCTATTGGCACACTAATGCCTGAGGCAATGGCTCCACATAAATTCATTGATATTGAGTAGACTCCGGTCATCATTCCGATTTGGTTTGGAAATTCACGTTTAATTAGGCTTGGCAACAATACATTACACACCGCGATAGCAAATCCGAGAATTGCAGTCCCAATATATAAATTAATTACGCCTGACGAGGAGCGTATTATAATCCCGATCGTTAAAAAAATAAGTGAAATAAATATAATGAATTCCATCCCATATTTGCGTCCTAGCTTCGGCACAAGCGTTGAAAATAAAGCAAACGCAAGTAAAGGTACGGTCGTAATCATGCCTGCCAACGTATTTGATATATGTAGATGGTCTCGAATAAGACTTACTAAAGGTCCGACTGAGGTTAAGGGAGCACGCATCGTTGCCGCGATAACAATAATGCCGATTATGATTAGCCATGGTGCAGATTGGCTGCGAGCTGCACCATTTCGTAAAAATGCTTGATTTGAATCTTCACTATCCAATTAAATTCCTCCTCATTCTTAGATGTTATAACGTTAAGTATATTGCTTGTAGGCTTCATTTAAACGTAACAATAATAATCTTAAAAGTGAAGTGAAAAAATGGTATACAAAAGCAAATTACTATATAGTTATTAGAAATGAAGGATCTATAGCCTGAGCATTGTATACATATACGTACACTTATGTAACCGATTACACTAATGAGGAGAATGATAAAGATGTCAATTTATAATGAAGCATCCGATGTATCTAATCCGCGAGCTGGTTTACACCTTAGTGATATTCCCGCACATGACCCTTATGTGTGGGTCGATGAGCAGACAGGCATTTATTATTTGTACACGAGCGGCATTCCCAAGTTCACAGGTATGGATCGCTACGGGGTACTGACGTATCGCAGCACGAATTTGAAAGAATGGGAAGGGCCTTATGTTGTGTTTACTGTTCCAGATAACACATGGGCACATCCGCTGCATGGCACTTGGGCACCTGAGGTTCATGCTTATAAGGGACGCTTTTATTTGTTTGTAACATTGCACAATGGGGAGCGACCATTGGAAAACAATAATGCTATCCCAATGCCGAAGCACTGGCGAGGGACTGCTATTGCTGTAAGTGATAGCCCATCCGGGCCATTCGAGCTATTAAAGCATGATGCTCCAGTCGTTTCGCCTTCACGGATGACACTTGACGGTACGCTATACATTGATGAAGCTGGAAAACCGTGGATGGTGTATTGTCATGAATGGATACAGACGATCGATGGTACGATTGAAGCGGTACCGATGAGTGAGGATTTGAAAGATGCGATAGGAGAGCCAACTTTATTGTTCAAAGCTTCTGAGGCACCTTGGGATAATGGCGGAACAGCAGAAGGCTATGACGGAAAAGTTTATGTCACCGATGGCTGCCAGTTGTATCGAAAGCAAGACGGCAGTCTAATGATGCTGTGGTCCAGCTATGATAATGGGGAGTATGTGCAGACCGTGGCACGCTCCGAATCAGGGTCACTGCAAGGACCATGGCAGCAGCAGGAGCCACTAGTATATGGGGACAGCGGACATGGCATGCTGTTTCGCACACTTGATGATGAGCTGATGCTTATACTTCACCAGCCGTTTTCGATGCCGCAATCGCGCTGCAAGCTATATTTAATGGAAGAAACAGAAACAGGAATCGCTGTTGTACAAAGCTGCGAGCATTTGCACGGGTAATACTGAAAACAGAGAAATACATGTATCTAGAGAACACACATCGCAATCCGCTATCGGAAGAGCTTGCGATAATATATTAATAATAGGCAAGTGTACTTTTAGAACATGATGAACAAATCGCACATTTCTTAAATTATGAAGTCAAAAGTAAAAGGAAGACGCTAAGTTACTCCATAGATTCAACTGGATTCATTCAGATCATATCTCCGTATGTAGCATTATTAGACAGACTATCCGTTTAAGATAGTCTGTTTTTTTGTGTTTTTAAGCGTGTAATAGTTGGAAATTCAAGCATTTTACATGCAGTTTATCTGCAAATAAACGTTTTGTACAGGAATAGCACAATCGTTCACTACGAGAATGCTGAATTGTACAATGGTGAACTGGATTTTCACTTTTAATGCTAGTGTTGTTTGACTTATAGTTTGAGCAAGCCAATACGGGTGAACAATCCATTAACAAGCTAACACCAAGAAATTGATATCAGGAAAGGAGTTCTATTATGTCAAAAACGATCGTGCCCAAGAAAAAAGGGGTGCTGCATGAGCTGAATAAAAACAAAATTCTATTTCTTATGCTGCTGCCAACTCTGCTTTACTTTTTAATTAACAACTATGTGCCAATGATAGGGATTTACTACGCATTTGTACAATTTGATTTTCATTCTACTAATATGTTTCAGATGGATTTTATTGGGCTGAAAAATTTCGAGTTTCTATGGAAATCAGGCAAGCTCGTGCAGTTAACGATCAATACAATAGGCTATAATATCGCTTTTATTGTACTCGTAAATGTGCTCGCGATAGCTGTAGCTGTTTTACTTAGCGAGCTCAAGGGGAAATGGTTCAAAAAAATTACTCAATCGGTTTTGTTTTTGCCGTATTTTGTATCGTTCGTCATATTAAGTGTTATCGTGTTCAACTTGTTCAACTATGACCAAGGTGTATTGAACACCGTATTAGAGAAGTTCGGAGCGGAGCCAGTCAATTTATATGCTAAGCCAACAGCGTGGATCTTTCTAATTATTGTATTTTTCTTGTGGAAAAACTTCGGTTACAGCATGGTCATTTATTTGGCCTCGATTACTGGTATAAGCGAGGAATATTATGAAGCAGCCAAAATCGATGGCGCGAACATTTTCCAAAGAACATGGCATATTACGCTGCCGATGCTAAAAAATACATTTGTTATTTTATTGCTGTTTGCTCTTGGCGGCATTATGAAGGGACAGTTCGATCTATTCTATCAAATGGTCGGTAACAACGGACTATTATTCAGCACGACTGACATCTTGGATACGTACGTTTACCGTTCATTGCGCGTCACATTTGATATGGGGATGGCAACTGCTGCGGGTGTGTATCAATCGATATTCGGCTTCATTCTAATTATGACCGTCAACACAATCATTAGAAAAATAAATAAAGATTACGCACTATTCTAAGGGGGAGGGACACCAGATGAAGATTAAAGAAGACGGCGCGACAAAATGGTTTCGGTTAATTGCCTATGTTGTAGTGCTGGTTGGAAGTGTTTTATGTTTGCTGCCATTTTTGCTCATCGTTTCAGCTTCACTTACTAGCAATGAAGAGATCGTTCGTGACGGGTATAATCTGATCCCGTCCCAGTTCACACTCGATGCTTATAAAGTTGTATTTATGTTTCCAGAGGATCTGCTAAGAGCATACGGCGTGACGACGCTTGTAACGATTGTCGGTACTGCGGTGGGGCTGTTGCTAATGACGATGGCTGGCTACGTATTGCAACGGAAGGATTTCAAATACAGAAACTTTTTTTCCTTCGTCATTTACTTTACAACGTTGTTTGGTGGTGGATTAGTACCGTACTACATGCTAATTACGAATTATTTGAAGTTTTCCAATACGCTATATGCGCTAATATGGCCATCATTAATGACTCCATTTCTCATTATATTAATGCGCAGCTTTATTAATTCAGCTGTTCCAGACGAAGTAGTTGAATCTGCAAAAATTGACGGCGCCAATGACTTCGTTATCTATTATCGCGTTGTATTGCCGCTTGCGGTTCCAGGGCTAGCTACAGTCGGTCTGTTCTTGGCATTGCATTATTGGAACGATTGGTTCCATTCTGCGCTGTTCATTAACGATACAGCGAAGTACCAGCTGCAGTTTTACTTATATAACATCATCAATACATCGAATTTCTTAAACAGTATTGGAGCGGGTGCGGGTATCGTGCTTTCTGGACCAGTTCCATCAGAATCGATGAAGATGGCGATGGCTGTTGTGGTTACAGGACCAATATTGCTTCTGTACCCGTTCATTCAACGTTATTTCGTTAAAGGCTTGACGATTGGAGCTGTTAAAGGTTAGAACTGGCTTTCCCTTGTGGCAATGCTAGCTAACATATATATTAACTATATAAAGGGAGGATTCACATGTTAGGAAAACAAAAGAAAACGTTAAATCTTGTACTTTCGCTAGTGCTGGCATTAACATTACTAGCGGCGTGTAGCAGTAACAACGGTACTAAAAATACGCCAAGCCCGACACCAGCTTCTTCAAACGAAACAGGCGGCAACTCTGAAGGAGACAACTCGGCTACATCTGGCATCGACACTTCGGAGCGTGTTGAGCTGCAATTTTACATGCTAGGTAATGCTCCAAAAGATCTTGCTAAAGTAGAAAATCAAGTTAATGAGTGGTTAAAGGAAGATTTGCCGAACACAACGGTTAAGTTCAACTATACAACATGGACAGACACGGATCAGAAGTACAGATTGCTATTATCTACTGGTCAAGATGTAGATTTGATCTTTACAGCTGAGTGGATGCAGTATCAGCAATATGCGAAAAATGGTGCATTCCTGCCACTTGATGAGCTATTGCCGAAGGCTTCACCTAAATTGTACGAATTTGTTCCAAAAGATATGTGGGATGCGGTTAAAATTGATGGAAACATTTATACAGTACCAGCAACGTATAAGGAATATGTAACGGGTGGATTTGTATGGCGTGAAGATTTGCGCGTAAAGTATGATCTGCCGAAGCCGGTAGATATCGCTACTTTTGAAGCTTACCTTGAAGGAATTAAGGCGAATGAGCCGACGATTCAGCCTGCTGCGTTCGGACAGGATCTAGGCGCAACGCTTGAAGATGCTTATCTTGATTTTCAGCGTCATAGAGTAGGTGCGATGCCTTATGGTTTGCATGCAGCATATGAAGAACCTGCAAACATCGTAGGGTACTGGGGTTCAGAGGAGCATCTAGCTGATCTTAAAGTATATAAAAACTGGGCAGATAAAGGATATTTCTCTAAAAATGAGTTGAACGAAACGGAAGGTAATCAGGATAAAATCATTAATGGAACAACAGCGGCTATGTTGTCAGATAATCCAACACGCTATAATAGTATCCTTAATCAAATGAAAGCACTGCATCCAGACTGGGATTTGGCTTACCATCCATTTGGCTTGACGAATGGCTATGCGACGCCAGTTCATCCGATTCATAACGGCTTTGCAATTCCGAAAAACAGTAAAAATGCAGAGCGTGCTTTAGCATTCTACGAGCTAATGGTAACAAACGAGCGTTATAATCTGTTAACTCAATACGGTTTTGAAGGCGTTAACTATGAGGTTGAAAACGGCTACTACAAAATGATTGGTGATAATACGACAAATGGTTTTGTGCGTGAAAATATGAATGGCTGGGCATGGCGTAACCCTGAGTTCATGCTGTTTGAGCCAAGCTACGACGGTGTTGAAGCAATCTTTAATGAGCTGGATAAGATTCAAGTTCCGGATATTTACACTGGTTTTGCAGAGGATTACACATCCTATCAAGCAGAACGAGCTGCACTTGAGCAAGTAGAGAAGCAATATCTGTTCCCATTAATGGCAGGTCTTGTTGAAGATGTAGAAGGCGGCTTGAAAACATTTATGGAAAAAGCTAATCAAGCGGGACTAGAAAAGATTCAAGAAAGCTATAAGCAGCAATGGCTGCAATACTTGCAGGAAAGTGGTTATAACTAGGGAACTAGAGATTACTGGGGATTACTAGAGAATACTAGAGAGTACTAGAGAACACTTGAAGCACTAATGCTCACCAGTGATCACCTAAAGCACTAATGCTCATCAGTGATCACCTAAAGCACTAATGCTCACTGGGGGACACTAGTGAGTATGCATCTGATGAGGCCGTCTGGATAGTGAGTGAAAACTGACTACTAGATGGCCTCGTTTTGCTACACTGGCTGTAACGGAAGTCAGGAGCCTTATTGCGACGAATGTGCCAAGAATATTATTCTAACAGAACTCAGAAGCGTTATTAGTCAAAATAGCTTTGATTATACATCAAATGACTAGGAATAGAGGCTTATAGTTCCGTTAGCGTGTAAAAAACGGCGTAGATTGTTAAATAGCGTCGCTGAGTTCTGTTAGCATCAAACATCGTTGTGTTCTGTTAACTCAAAGCCTCGCTACGGAATTTGAATTGTCTTGGAGAAACACCAACGAATTTCTTAAATTGACGCATGAAATGTGTATCATTCTCGTAGCCGCACAGATGCGCAATATCGGTAACAGATAATTCGCTGTGGTCCAGTAAGTACTTGGCGTGTTCCAGTCTTGCGGTAATCATATCGGACATGACAGAACAACCGAATAGATCTTTATAAATGTGCTGGAAGTACGATTTGCTCATAGTTAGGCGTGCTGCAAGTTCAGACACCGTAGCATTTTTCTGCGGGTATCTATAAATCTCGTTGCGAAGCTCAGAGAATGGTATGTAGTATCGGCTAAGCTTGTTAGGAGCAGTTCGATCCTGCAAGTCGCCTAGCTTCATAAAAAATGAACGAAGGTCACAGTCGATAATCTCATCGCGCAGCGTTCCACCTAGGCGAAACGTATTTTCAAGCTCCATAATAGCTCTCGAAATCAAAAGCGGATCTGATGCTTTAATGAGTGTGTCAACAGGTAAATTTGCTTTCCGTAATAAGGGCTCTACATCCTCGCCCTTGCAATGAAACCAGTCATTAATAAACGGACTTTCAAGCTCACGATAATAATAAGGCGTTGTAGGCTGAAATAAGACGAAGGTATTCTTTTCAACGTTAAAAGTTTCGTCATTCAGCATGACCTCAGCATTGCTTTTAAAGAAAACAAAAGTATAGTTTCCCGAACCCGTTGGTCGGTTTCTTATTATGCCATCATAATGAATGCCATGATAACCACAGGAAAGCAAATCTATCATCTAAACACACTCCTAAAGCACGATAGGTCAGTTTTTCAATATTATAGTTTATTGAGTTGGTTCAATCAACAACATATACTTTGATTATGATGCAGCAAATTTATCCCAGGAGGTATGCGATGTTGCAGGAAGATAGAAAGTATTGGGTCGACACCTTAGTTCGTATTGCGTATCCTGTTCTTCGCGCTTTATCGGAGCGTCGACTTCGTATGGATATGCCCGTTGAAGCGTGGTTCGATGATCGATCGGATTATTCGCATTTGGAAGCGTTGGGTCGCACATTGGCAGGAATTGCGCCATGGCTTGAAAACGCTTCATTAACTGGAGCGGAAGAAGAAACTCGTTCTCTTCTTGCTCATTTGGCAAGACAGGCAATTGATGCGGCAACAGATCCGAGCTCACCTGATTACATGAATTTCAACAGAGGTGGACAGCCACTCGTCGACGCAGCATTTCTAGCTAACGCTGTGCTTCGCGCACCTAATGAGCTGTATGAAAAGCTTGGGCCTAAGGTTAAGAATAATCTAGCGACAGCGCTTATAGCAACGCGAGCCATTCGCCCCGTATTTAGTAATTGGTTATTGTTCAGTGCCATGATCGAGGCAGCATTATACCGCATGGGATTGGACTGGGATCGTATGCGTGTTGATTATGCGATTAGGCAGCATGAGCAGTGGTATGTTGGCGACGGAGCTTATGGAGATGGACCAGCTTTTCACTGGGATTATTACAATAGCTTTGTCATTCAACCGATGCTCGTTGACGTTTTGGATGTGTTAGGTGATCAATTCGGTGATTGGGCTGAGTTGCGAGACAGAACGATGAAGCGGGCTGTCCGTTTTGCCTCTTTGTTAGAGCGATTGATATCACCAGAAGGAACCTTTCCTCCAATTGGCCGCTCGCTTGCGTATCGCTTTGGTGCATTTCAGCATTTATCTTTGGTGGCTTTAAAGGAGCAGTTAGCTGCCGAGCTTGAACCAGCTCAGGTTCGCTGTGCATTGACTGCGGTCATTAAACGGCAGATCGAGATGCCAGGTACATTCGACGATAATGGATGGCTTCGAATTGGATTTGCGGGCAGTCAAAAAGAAGTTGGGGAAGGCTACATTTCTACTGGAAGCTTGTATCTGTGTACGACAGTTTTTCTGGCACTCGGTCTTCCTACAGAGGCGGCATTCTGGAACGGAGAGGCTGAGTGGACTGCGCGGAGGGCGTGGGGGGGAGGAAAGTTTTCGATAGATCAAGCCTTATCAGAATAATATTAAATCTTGAAATCAGCCGGTGTAATAGGTGTTGAAGCTGAACATTATGAACAAATAATAAAAAAAGGAGTGGGTATCATGACAGTTCAATCGGATTGGGTACAGGAGGCTTGGAGTAGTACTGCAGCAAAAGTAAAGAGAATACATAAGAGGATCGGGGATCGATTCCCTCATGCAAGTGTAAATGGAGTATATCAGCTTGAGCCCGCCCAATGGTGGACGGCTGGCTTTTGGCCAGGGTTGCTTTGGCTTGTTTACAGAGAAACGCAGGATGAAGCGTTGAAGGCGACTGCGGAATCTTGCGAGTGTCAGCTGGATGAGTTGCTAACAGACTCGAATAGAGTTGACCACGATATTGGCTTCATGTGGACGTTAACGAGTGTAGCTAACTATAAGATGTTCGGTGATGCGAAGTCGAAGCGCAGAGCACTGCTTGCTGCTAATTTACTTGCCGCACGCTTCAATGTGCAAGGCAACTATATCCGCGCTTGGAATCCATGGAGTGAGGGTGAACGCAATGAAGGCTGGGCGATTATAGACTGTGCGATGAATTTGCCACTATTATACTGGGCGAGTGAAACAACGGGAGATCCTCGCTTCAAGCATATTGCCACTAAGCATGCTGATACGGTGTTGGAGCATTTTATCCGACCAGATGGCTCGGTTAATCATATTGTCGTGTTTGATCCAGAAACAGGAGAAAAGCTTGAAGTGAAGGGCGGGCAGGGCTATGCCCCAGAATCTACATGGTCACGTGGAACAGCATGGGCGATTTACGGACTTAGCTTGAGCTATCAGTACACTGGCAATGAGCGTTATCTGAATGGAGCAAAGCAGGCAGCGCATTTCTTTCTGGCGAATCTCCCAGAAGATCATGTTCCGCATTGGGATTTTAGACTGCCGCCAGATGTGACAGCGTTCCGTGACACATCGGCTGGCGCTTGTGCTGCATGTGGTCTTTTGCTGCTTGCTGAGCAAGTGAGTGAGCAGGAGTCGGCCTTTTACTACAAGTCAGGCGAGCGAGTATTGCATTCCTTGTATTCTAACTACGGAGCATGGGAGTCGGAGGAAGAGGAAGGTCTTATCTTACACGGCACTAGCCACTTCCCGGAACAGCGAAACGTAGATGTTCCGTTAATTTATGGTGATTATTTCTTTGCAGAAGGCATTTCACGGCTAATGGGTAAGCGAGATCAATTCTGGTAAAGAATAGCTTCAGCTGCTTTTAATTAATGCTGCACAAAATAGGGTGGGCTCGAGGTCATTTTGCAATGACGCTTGAGCCCGCCCTATTCAACGTTATCGCAGCTATTGCTTTGATCGTTCCAAGCTGCGATGAGCATTACGAAACTCTGATGGCGTTACCCCATATAGCTTTTTGAACATGCGGTGAAAATAAGAACTGCTTGTATAGCCTGTGTTTGCAGCAATTTCCGCAATGGAAATCACGGACTCAATCAGCATCTTCTTAGCGTGTTCCATCCTTACATGATTGATCGTATCAACGATTGTGGTTGAATTTTGCTGCCTGTACACTCGGCTAATATGATAAGAGGACATATTCAACTCATCTGCTATATAGTTAAGTCCGAGAGCTTGATCAGCGTAATGAGTCTCAATGAGCTCATTAATTTTCCGGGTGATTTCTTCTTGCTTTCCGCTTCTTTTTTCATTAAGCTTGGACGTCATCATATCAAAAAGCTTATAAAAGTCGGCCGTCATATCCTCTAGTGTTTCATAGTATTCAAATTTTGGGAGAATGAGATCTGAGTCAAAACTAAGCTGTAATGATCCATTCCGCTCAATGTCTGCAATCATATTTTCCAATGTTACCGTTAGATGCTTAGTGGTCAATTGGGCAGTATGGAGTGGATAGTGCTGCGTTTCCTCCATTATTTCATTAAACAACTGCTTGGATTCCTCGCTTTTTCCCGTTTTTAATGCTTCAACCAGACGTTTTTCTTTACCGATCGGAAAGTTATGCGCTTTTTGAACTAATGGCTGATGCTGTGCTTCAATGATCGCACCTCTTCCTTTAAAAAAACGATGAAGTGATGCTTCCTTCACTTGCTTATATTGCGTGTACAGCTGATGAGGATCACTGCTCTGCGGTGTTACGGCAATCGTAAGGCCAAGCTTTAAATATTCCTCGCAAGCAGCTTGAACCTCTTTCATAATCATCGTTAGCATATCAGAAGTAATGTCGGTATCTTTAGGCAAATTCAGAAACATTAGCAAACTATCATCATCCAAGTCGAGTGCTTCCACTAGAAAGTGCTTAGAGCAGATCTCTGTACTTATGTTCATAATGGCAAATTTGTACGTTAGCACATCTCTTTGACTTTCTGTTCTGAGCTGATTGAAACGATCGATTCGTAAATAAGCTAAGTGATAAGGACGAGTGAAGTCGAACTGTATGCCTATGCTGCGCAGCTTCTCAAGCTGTAATTTGGGATTAAACCCTTGAATTTGCAGCAGCTTTTGCAGCGCATTTTGTCTAATCGTATAGCTGCTGTTACGCCATTCAGATTCAAGATCCTCCATGCGAACTTTGATCTTGCTAATGGGCACATACAAATATTTAGACAACAGCCACGAGAGCAGCAGCCCCGCAACTAATATAATAGAAGCAATTTGAATCGTTGTAACGCCAACCTGCTGGACGTCTCTAATAATTTCTGCATAAGGAGTAACGCGAACATAATACCATCCAAATTGATCACGTGCTGTATAGGTAAGTAAGGACTTTACACCGTTAAAGCTCGTAATCGAATAAGCCGCTTGATGGCTTGGATTCAAGGCGATAAGTGCACTAGAGATATTTGTTTCAGGCTGTATTTCAGTTAATTGCTCCACAGAACGAACGGTATCATAATTATCGACTAGGAAAATCTGATCGGATTCATCATTAATGTTTAGTGATATCCCTTGATTGATCCATTCAGCAGAGATGTTAACTGCTATCGCAGAATTCATCTTTCCGTCTGCACGAATAGCGTCATAGCATAAGTACGTATATACAGCAGTACTAGGCTGAGCGAGATCGGATGATTTCATAATTCTTGGAATGGGGGCAAACGGTTCGTATTCTCGATAATCTTTCAAAATTTCCATAAATGCAGTGTCTGCTAATTCTTCTGCATCAATGACTCCTTTTTGTCCGTTTTGAGAAACGATATAGTAACGCTCTTGTGTGGCATTGTACACATAGATAGATTCGATAAAGGGCATGGAATTTAAATAATTTTTTAGATCTAGCATTGCTCCTTGAACCTCGAACGGATGAGGATCGTTGTAATAGAGGATGTTAGCGATTGTACTATTTCGATAAATTTGAAATGAAACCGTCTGAGCATTTTCAGTCGTAATCGCAATTGCGTGCCCCGTATGCTTCAGATCGCTTAGATCGGATTCGAACGCTTTTTGCTGAAGGATGCGAGTGAACGAGACATAATAAACCGATGAGCTGACAATTAACACGATTACGATGCCAAGAGTAATACCCATTAATAGTTTGGCGTATAGGCTGCCATGCTTTCTGATTTTGTTCAGTTTCATGTGTACTCCCCTCTTACGCAATGGTTATTTCAGTGTAATATTCTGTACTTTGCAGATTAATTATAACTTGCCATAGTAACAAGCAATAGTGGAACGATACCAGAACAGTGAAAAATGACGGCATGAGACTGTGAACTTTTTTGTTATACGTGCACATTTGTGATAATGACTACGAATCAATAGCTTTTCAATTCAATGTTGGCATAGCAATAGCAAACCGTTCATGAAGTACGATTCATCATGCTTGTCTACTATAGCGCTAGGTCGCTCAGTAAAGGGCGATGGAAGCAGAGATTTAGATAGTCAATAAATATTAAATACGGAAAACTCGTAATGAATATGATGGTTGTGTATAAAGTTTTAATATAAATAAAGCAGCTTTTGTATAGAATGATCAATTTTTTCACTTAAGAATAACGAGAATGTTCATTGATGAGGTGTAATTGCACTTTTAACCTTTATATCATCTATGGTTATATAGATAAATGTAACCGGTTTCCTTTTTTAGATCAATCTTTAAGATGCAAATGCTATATGAGAAGGGGGGATCATTGAACTGTCTCGTTATGCAATTGATTCTGATTCGAATAAGAGGATAGGGGGATAATCATGAAGCTTAAATTAGGAATACGTTCTAACAAGTTGATGAAAAAGCTGACGTTGATGTTTTTTGCTGTATGCATAGGTGTAAGCACGATTACACCGCTACAGTATGCTAACGCTGCCAATGAGCCGAATAATGAGCTGACTAGTGTAGTAGCGCATTACCCTTTGAACAGTACTTATCAATATAAGAATAAGTTGAACGAGAATCAGACATTAAGTGGCAGTGATCCGGTCTGGCGAGCGGATTATGTGTCTTTAGTTAATCCGGGTAATGCTAATAACGGACATATTGCTGGCAATAATCCTGGCACGCCTGTAACAGGCAAGAAAATTTCATTTTCGTTAAATGTGAAATTAAATAAAGTGCAAACACGAGCAACGAGCTCACAAAACACACTTTTATCATATGGAGCTAACAATGACAACAATATTACGTTAAGACCTTATTATAGTGAAGGTATATCTGCCGTCGTAATTAAACAAAACGGAGAAGATGCAGTAGTAGCCTCTTTCCCAGCCCCTGCAGCAGATATGTGGCATAATTATACGATTTCACTAGATGGAACAGAGCAGACAGGTAAGCTAATGGTATGGGTCGATGGCGTAAAGGCTAGTGAGGTTGATTCTAAAGGGATAGGCTCAGATGAGCTTGGCAACGGACAATTTCGCTTGAATCGTACGATTAGTACATTCTCTAATCTAGACTCACATTATCGTGACGTTAGTGTGTTCAATGACGTGCTCGGTGAAGAGGCGGCACGTAGTTTAGCGAACGAGGTACGCAGCTTTACTTGGAATGAGCTAATTGCTTTAAACCCTCTTACGGATGGTCAAATTGTCCGTCATAATATTTCTTTGTTGCATGATGCCAATATAGAATGGCAATCAAGCGATAGCGCGGTTATTCATCCAGAGACTGGAATTGTGAATCGTCCGGAAAAAGGCGCAAGTGCTAAAGAAGTTACTTTAACGATGAATTGGTTTGATTACAGTCGTGATTACTCTGTTATCGTACCGCCATTCGATGCTGGAGATCTTCTTATTGCTGATTTTAATTTTGATGATGGAACGAGTGGGCTTGTAGGCGGCGGAGCAAAGGCGGCTGTTCAAGGAACGGCAAGCTATGTTGATTCCTTTGAAGGCAACGGGAAAGCTGCCAATATTAGTAATAGCTTTTGGCTTAATGTGACTAAAGAGGATGGAACAACGCCATTGCTTGAAGGGCTTAACGAGTTTACGATTTCGTATGACAGTAAAGCTAATGGAGGCAGTGGCTGGTCTTTTTTTGCAGCTCCAAACACATCAACACAAACCTATCTTAATGAGCGCTACATAGGGATATTAGATAAGATGGATTCATTCACAGTGGAACGATATCGGAATAACGGTACTCGTCCTCAAAGTGTCCAAACGAGTAGCGATTCACAATGGAAGCATGTCGATGTTGTTGTATCAGCTACTGATACAAAGCTTTATATCAATGGTGAATTAAGATCAACTGTGGAAAGCGAGTATGTAGTGTCAGATATTGTTACTGCTTCTGGCGGCATTGTTCAGATTGGAAAAGGCAACTGGGGCTCTGGTGAATATTATGTCGGTCTTATTGATAATTTGCAGATTTTCAACCAGGCTCTTACTCTAGAAGATCTGATCGAGTATAGAGTAACCAATATTCCACCGACGATCTCTCCTGCAGGAGGGCAAATTTACGGACCGGTTACGATTACGCATCCGGCTGGGAATGATTATATTTACTATACCGTAGATGGTACTGACCCAACTCTAGCGAGCACGAAGTATACGGGACCATTTGAAGTGAGTAATGGCACGACGGTAAAGGCCGCTGCCATTGCTGCGAATGGGCAAAGTAGTGAGGTTAGATTGGTCGAGTATTATGGCAGCACATGGGCAGCAACTGCACTTGAATTTAGACTTGATGGACAAAGCACAGTGAATAACGTTAAAGTGTCGTGGCCGCTTGTAGCAGGAGCAGACTTTTACGAGGTGTATCGCGATGATCGCTTAATTGGTCGCGTCGTTGGCGATGTGGTCGATGATTATGGTCTTGAAGTCGATCAAAACTATCAATATACGGTGAAAGCAATTCGTAACGGAGTAGTGATTCAAGCTGCAGAGACGAATGAAGTGTCCACCTTCGCTTATGATCCTGAAGCGGTTACGAAAAAGAAAGACAATTATACGGGTGCTTCTACGTTGGAGGAAGGCAGCACTTACGGGGTAAACATTGGTGATACTTGGTACCACTATACGTACAGCGCGGAAAGAAATTCAGATACAGGTGTTGTAACAACGAGTATTTATGAATGGAGCGGGTCGGACGGACTTCATTATAGTAATAAGCGCTTGCTCGGATCCTTTGAAGATATGCGAGTGGAAGGCTCCGGTTATAGATTTAACCCAATAACGGGAAAGGTTATTTTTACAGCGCATGAGGAAGCTAGTAATGCTTATACAAGAGCACATCTATTTATTGCTTCGGCAACTCCAGGCGAGAATGATTTTGCTGCAACTTTCCGTGGTCGTCCTTTCGACATGGAAGCAAGAGATATGGTTACATTTATCGATGATGACAATACTTCCTATATTATGTTTGCTACTCGTGGTAATAATGATCTTGCTATCGTTAAGCTGGATGAACAATGGGAGAAACCTATAGAGATTACGAATACGATTTTCGAAGGAAAGCATAAGGAGTCGCCAGCTTTTATGAAGCATGATGGTCGATATTATTTCTACGGCTCTACAGCTAACGGCTGGTATCCGAGTCAAGCGGAGTATGCTTCCGCTCAGTCGCTAGATGGAGAGTGGACGCCACTAAGAGCGATTGGTAATGGCTCCACCTATGCTACTCAAGGAAATGGCATCGGAAAGCATACGGGTGCTAATGGCCGAGAAGTATTTTTAGCGAATGGTTACCACTGGGGAGCTCAGTATGCTGAGAATTTTAAAGATCCGATGGGCACTTACTCGAGATTGTTCCCAGTCGTTTTGCATGATGGGATTATGACAGGCGATTGGTTCCATCAGCTGGATTGGAATGACGACTATGGAATCATTCCTGTGCAGGCAGGTCAATATTTATCGCTGGGGAAAAAAGCGACTGATTCTCATGGACTAGATGCAACAGCGGTTACGGATGGATTAGATCTTTCGACTTCTCCGCGCGTTCAGCATAGCTCGCTTCCTTATTCTATAGTTGTTGATCTGGAAGGAGCTGCAAAGCTGTCAGAGATTAACTTTACAACTCGAATCGTTATGGGATCAGATGCTGTATATCGCTTTACGCTGGAAGGCAGTATGGATAATGAGAATTGGACACAGCTAGTAGATGGATCAGAGAACAATGTTGTTGGCTTTATTACGAATCCGATCGCAGATACTGGGCATTATCGCTATGTTCGTTTAACGGTGAATAACATTATTAATGTGCATACGAATCAAAATGCAACATGGGCAGATGGCATGATTGAACTTGCTGTGTTCGGAACGCCTCATATTGATAAGTCAGAGCTGCAAGCCAAATATGATGAGAAGAAAGGTGCTGAACAAGAAAATTATGCGGATGCGACATGGAATACAATTACACGTGCGCTTGTTCATGCAGAGACGGTGCTGGCTGACGAATTTGCAACACAATGGACAGTTGACAGAGCAACATTGCAAATTGATGAAGCCTTCAATTGGGCATTAACTGTGCAACCGAACAATATCGTCGATTATTCTGAGTTGGGCGTTCCAGTCGGGGAAACATGGTATGACACCGAAGGAAATCCGATTCAAGCGCATGGTGGTGGCTTCTTGCAACAAACGCATGAGGATGGACAGCCAATTTATTATTGGGTAGGAGAAAACAAAATTCATAACCGTGCTGTGTTCCATGCAGTAGCGCTTTACTCCTCACGCGATCTAGTCAATTGGACGTATGAAGGCGATATTGTAGACCAATTTACTGATACGGTTGAAGGAGCGGAATACACGCTTCTCGATAATAAGTGGGAGCGGCCTAAGCTACTGTTTAATGAAAAAACACAAAAGTATGTGTTATGGGGACATTGGGAAACAGCAGGAAGCTATGCTTCTAGTCAAGTTGTCGTAGCGACGGCGGATCATGTGGCTGGTCCCTATACGGTGCTGGGGCACTGGCGTCCAGGTGGTACGTTGCGCAATTGGCGTTCTGAAGGCGGTCAAGTGCTAGACTATGAACACTATGAAACGAGCGGAGTAAAAGCAACTATACCGGCAAATGTCCAAGAAGATATTACGCAAATGGGATATACATCACGTGACTTTACTGTGTTTGCTGATGATGATGGGACAGCGTATCTCGTTTCTGCAGAAGGGCATTCGATGAGAGTCCATCGTTTGAATGAAGAATATACCGATGTAGACTTTACGGCGTATGATTTCAGCGATCCTGCTACGAAGGCGGAAGATTTTGAATCGTATAATTTCTATGATGGCGTTGGTCGTGAAGCGCCGGCGGTTGTACGTGCCGAAGATGGCTATTATATGGCTTCATCTGGGCAATCGGGATGGCTTCCGAATCAAGGGACGATCAGCTATACGACTGACCTTAAAGATCCAAACGGTTGGACAGCAGTTCGAGGGGAAGATCGCCGAATTATTGAAAAATATGCTTTCGGCAACAACAGCACCTATTATAGCCAGCCGACGAACATTATGAAGCTTACGAATGCGGACGGTGAAAACACGTACGTCTATATGGGCGATAGATGGCGCGCAGGACAGCTTTCTGATTCGCGATATGTGTGGCTGCCAATTACACTTAATGAAGCAGAACAGACCGCTTCGATTACTTATACAACGGGCTGGAAATTGGACGCAACAACCGGCAATGTACAATTCCCGGAGGTGCATCTTGTATCAGGAGGGAAACCAGCCACAATAACGAATAATGATGCAGTACAAGGTATTGAGAAAGCGAATGATGGTATTGAGTACAATCTGAATGTATCTGGCGATTCAACGCACTTTTTTGGAGGATTAGTCGCGCCATACGAATATACAATTGATCTGGAAGCGAATTATGATCTATCTCGAATCGACGTAGCTTATCGATTGTATAACGGTTCGGAAATGTATCATGGCTATCAGATTTTTGGATCGCAGGATAATGTTGATTGGGCGGAATTAGCTAACAACAATGCGAACACATGGGCTGGTTTTAATTCTGATCAATTAAGTGGTCAATATCGATATGTGAAGCTTAAAGTAAACAGTGTTAGGAACGTGCATAATAACAACCTCAGCAATGGCTGGGGAAGCGGACTAGTTGAGGTCCAAGTATATGCCAATTCACTTCATTCATTAGATAAATCGGCATTGGAAGCTCTAATTGTTGCAGCAAATCAGCTAATTGAGGATGCAGGGGAAGGAACGGAGCCGGGGCAATATCCGGTATCAGCAATAGAGGCGCTGGAGGCTGCAATCTTAGAAGCTCAAGCAGTTGCGGACGATGTAGATGCAACGCAGGATGACGTGGCTGAAGCGATTGATAGCTTGGAAGCAGCGATGGAGCTGTTTGAAGCATCGGTAATCGTTGCTCCTGACGTAGACAAAGCAGCGCTCGGTGAAGCGATTGTCGCAGCAAGGCAGCTTGTAGAGGAATCAGTGAAAGGTACAGAACCTGGTCAATATCCAGCTTCAGCAATAGAAGCGCTAGAGGAAGCAATTATAGTAGCACAAGCAGTGGCAGACAATGCAGAAGCAACACCGGACGAAGTCGCTGAAGCGATCGGCAGCTTGGAAGTAGCAGTAACAATATTCAAAGCTTCAGCGAATGAAGAGGTTGTAGAGCCAACACCGAGTCCTGAGCCAAGCGCAGAGCCAACACCGGGACCGAGCGTGGAACCGACACCAGAGCCGAGCGCGGAGCCGACACCGGAGCCAAGCGTGGAGCCAAGTCCAGAGCCGAGCGCGGAACCAAGTCCGGAGCCAAGCGTGGAACCAAGTCCAGAGCCAAGCGTGGAACCGAGTTCGACACCGAGCGTGGAACCGAGTCCAGAGCCAAGCGTGAAACCGAGCCCGGAGCCGAGCGTGGAACCGAGTCCGACACCGAGCGTGGAACCGAATCCAGAGCCAAGCGTGGAACCGACACCGGAGCCGAGTGTGGAACCGAGTCCTGAACCGAGCGTGGAACCGAGTCCGGAGCCGAGCGTGGAACCAACACCGACACCGAGCGTGGAACCAACACCAGCGCCAGATACTGCTGCTCCAACTTGGCCAATTAATAGTGTAGTTAAAGCAACTAAAGTTACTTCTAAAAGCTTGAACTTGACTTGGGCATCTGCAGAAGACAACGCTGCTGTTGTTAAGTACAAGGTGACTTGGGAAGCTGGAAGCAAAGAAGTAGCGGGAGATTTAACTAGCATCGATGTTAACGGCTTGAAAGCAAGCACGCGCTATACGTTTAAGGTAGAGGCAGCCGATGCCGCTGGAAACTGGAGCGAAGATGGCCCTAGTGTTACAGTTAGAACGAGCAATAGTGGAGGTAATATCTACTATCCTCCTGTGGAGGAAGAAACGGAAGAAGTGAAGGAAGGCGAAGTACCAGTTGATACCGGGGAAACGCCTGCACCCATTGTAGAAGAAGAATCGGGAGCTGCCGAGGAGCAGCCAAATCAACCAGAGCAGCTGCAAGTGGAGTTTAAGGATATTCCCGCAGGACACTGGGCGGAGGATGCCATTAAGCGAGCAGTTAGCTTGCGAATTGTAAAAGGCCATCCAGACCATTCGTTCAAGCCTGATGCACCGACAACACGAGCAGAATTCATCGTAATGCTTGCAAATGCCTTCGGATGGGGAGAGGCAGAAGCGCAGCTGATATTCCAAGATAATGAGCAAATTGGAGCATGGGCAAGAGCAGCGATCGCACAAGGGATTGAACGTGAAATCATTACTGGATATATGGATAACAGCTTCCGTCCTAATCAAGAGATTACACGAACTGAGATGGTTGTCATGTTAGCTAGAGCATTAGGAATCTCACTTTCAGAGGCTGAGCATACAGATTTTGCGGATGACAGCATCATTCCAACCTGGGGAAAAGGAGCAGTAGAAGCATTGCGTAAGCTAGGCATCATAGAGGGGCGCAGCAATAATAGCTTCGTTCCAAATGATAGCGCAACGCGAGCCGAAGCGATTGTAATCATCTTGCGAGCGTTGGAGGAATTGATCCAACCTTCGGATACCCTAATGGGAGGCAATGTTCACTAAGCGATACGTTGTTTCACGATCAGAAAAATAATATGTAGTCAATAGGCGTGTCTAGGAATTCGGTGAAAACGGACTTTCTAGACACGTCCTTCTGTTATTTTATTTTGTTCTGTTGGTGGGAGAATTCACGTTATGTGGGGATTAGCATAATGCCAACATTCTTTGAGTATTTGAAGATTCGCGTTGTGCCAACGTTCTCGGATTATACGAACATGATTAAGAATGAACTAGCTCGATTCCAACTTCTAACGGTTACCACAGCTGCCGCAACCGTTACAACTGTTCTGGTCGCAAAATTACTTAAATAACCTCTATCATATTCGTTACAGGTACCGCGCGTGCCTCATCGTTCCATCTATCAATAAACGATCGCAGATACCACCCCTGCCCCATGGCTCCATCAATCAATAAACGATCGCAGATACCGCGCGTGCCCCATCGCTCCATCAATCAACAATCGACCGCATTACCGCTCGCGCCCTGTCAGTCCACCCAGAAAGTGAACAGCTTCCGATTACTATCCATTGAACTCATACTGTCTTCTATATCGGCTTGGCGTCATACCAGTTAATTTTTTGAATATTTCATTAAAATGCTTTATATCCTTATACCCTACGTTCTGAGCGATTACGATAATTTTATCATTTGTATGTTTAAGCAGATTGCATGCTTCTTCAATTCTAAGCTTTTGAACATACTCTGAAACGGTCGTACCCGTGTAATCTTTGAACAATTTGCAAAAATATGTTGGGCTTAAAAAGGATTGAGCAGCAAGATCAGCAAGCTTTGTGCTGACCGTATAGTTAATCTTTAGATAGTCGATCGATTGCCCAATAAGCTTTGCATGGTGCTTAAGTATATTATTTTCGGATGTGTGAGATTTCTTCAATGAACGAAAAATAGTGATAAGCAGCTCCATCAGATACACTCTCAGCATTTCGATATAGCCATCGTCTTGATTCGTAAATTCCTCTAGCAATTTTCGATAGATTACTTCGATTGTCGCATTTTCCCCACCTAGTATTTTTACATCATTGATATCATCCGATTCAAAAGAAAAGATAGAACGAAAAGACAAATATTGAATAACATCGCTGAAATTTTTATAGTCGATCAGATTGACATCAATAAAATCTGGCTTAAATACACAATTATAAACGACCAACGGAGGTACAAAATCAGCATTGATCGATCTGAACTCATGAGGAACATTGTAGTTGATCAGAAATAAATCTCCTTTGCGTACTTCGTACTCTTTATCTCCTAAAATATGCAAGCCAGTACCAGAGGCTACATACGAGATTTCAATAAAGTCGTGGACATGCAGATGCGGCTCAGAGCTTTCATGCACGAGATTTACATAGATTGAATTGCCATGTTCAAAAAATTGCTCACCAGTATCGCGGTAAAGAGAAGCATTCATCATAAAATCCCCCCTATAGGATTATAATATTGCCCCGCGAAAGCGAAAGCAAGTAAGCAGTACACTTAAGGGGAAATTCAAAAAGCCCAGCTTTGATCACGAAGTAATGCGTTGTAGCATATTCGACGTCGAATCTTGAATTCAGCTCAAGCGTTTTGAAAAAACGCACATCGGAAGCATATGCTCCGATGCTCACGTACCATCTACGTACGCTGCGCTTCTCAAGCTCTAGCTTCATCCAAGCTTCTCGGTGCTGAAAGCCGAACTTTTTGAACCTACATTACAAGGGGAAGTT
>Ga0160443_100494_pt1 | contig 26581 bp, 19 predicted proteins | sample HID1972I_E1MG_FD_108244 | JGI IMG/M metagenome (GOLD analysis project Ga0160443, IMG submission 108244) | Enriched pill bug-associated microbial communities from UW Madison campus, WI, USA - HID1972I_E1 MG | ecosystem: Host-associated > Arthropoda: Insects > Digestive system > Unclassified ... | reverse complement strand
TGATGCTCATCGGCATCGTGGTCACCAACGCGATCGTGCTGATCGACCTCGTGAACCAGTACCGCGAGAAGGGATTGTCCACGCCCGAGGCGGTGATGGCCGGTGGCGAGAAGCGTCTGCGGCCGATCCTCATGACCGCGCTGGCGACGATCTTCGCGCTCACCCCGATGGCGCTGGGCATCACCGGGCACGGCGGGTTCATCTCGCAGCCGCTGGCGATCGTCGTGATCGGCGGTCTGGTGTCCTCGACCGTGCTGACGCTGATCGTGCTGCCGACGCTGTACAACCTCGTCGAGGGGGCCAAGGAGCGCCGTCGGGCACGCCGTGGCGGGCCCGACGCCCCCGCCGTGCCAGTCGCCGATGAGCTACTGCCCGAGGGGCGCACGCTCACCCGCCGCGAACTGCGCGCCCGCGGCATCCCCGCAGCCAACCCCGTCGACTGACAGAACCCGTCTATATGGCGCAAACCGCCCCTCTTCCGCGTGAAGGAGGGCGGTTTGCGCCATATAGACGGGCTTCGCGGGATCAGGAGAAGCGGATGCCCCACTCCAGCGTCCACGACTCGTCTTGCGCCAGCCGGCGAAGACCGCGGCCGGAGTTGAACGCGTCGGCCGGTGCGGACATCGGCTCGACAGCGACGACCAGCGCCTGCCCGGGGTAGCGATCGGTCGTGTACGCCTGCACGAAGTCCAGCCCGGCGCCCTGGTGCAGGGTCACGGTTCGCCCGTCGGGCGCCGCCAGCGTCGTGCGGGCCAGGCCGTCGGCATCCCGCGCCAGGTTCGCGAATCCGGTGTCCAACCGCAGCTCGCCCAGGCGTCGTCCCTCGCGCAGATCGGTGCCGTCGGCGACCGGGGACTCGCCGACCGGCAGCATCCGCTCGTCGGTCTCGAAGTACGTCTCGGCCGGCAGACGCAGCACGAGCTCACCCGCGTCCGTCCCGCCGATCGTCAGGTAGGGATGGATGCCGAGGGCCACCGGAGCCGTGTCGGCCGAGCGATTCGTCAGCGTGTGCGCGATATCGATCCCGGCATCCGTCAGCGCGTAACGCACGGTCGTGACGACCAGGTAGGGGTAGCCGGTCTGCGGGAAGATCGTCGCCGCGAGCGTCACCGCATCCTCGGACTGCTCGATGATGTCGTAGGCCGTGAAGCGCAGCAGTCCGTGGCTGGCGTTGTCGAACTTGGTCTCGGTGATCGCCAGGGCACGGGTGGTCTCGCCGTCCTGCCAGACTCCGTCGCGGATGCGATTGGGCCACGGCGCGAGCACGACACCGGATGCCATCGGCGTCGGCACGTCATCCGGGTAAGGCGGCACGATGTCGACGCCGCCGACGGTCAGGTGACGCAGAGACGCGCCGACCTGCGCGATCCGGGCGGTCACGTCGCCTCGGCGCAGGTGGATCTGGATGCCGGTGGGGGAGTTCGTCGTGTCGTCGAGGGGCATGCGCCCATCGTATGACCACATGCCGGGCTGTTTCCCAGCCGTGTCCGGTAAGCTCGTGGGGTCGGCTTCGGGCAGTCCGCGCAACGCGGGTGGTTCTGAGCAGCACTGCTCTTTGTGAGCCCAGGGGCCGATGGTTCATCAACCATCACATGAATGGCCCCGGCCGACGAATGCCCGGGTATGTCTGCTGTGCGCTGATCTCTGTGCGCCACCCGCAGACGCTGTTCTCGTGTCAGAGACAGTCAGGAAACACCATGCCCAAGAATGGCAAGCCCAAGGGCGGACGCCCGTCCCGCAACTTCGAACCGCGCTTCGCGAAGAAGACGTCGTTCCACGATCGCCATGCGGGCGCACGCCCGTCGCGCGACGACCGACCGGAAACCGGCGACCGCCGCGCCCCGTCGAGCGACGCGCGTTCATACGACCGCCGCCCCGGCAGCGTCAGCCCCAAGCACCGCGGCTACCGACCGGCCGAGGCCGGCACCGGCGCACCCAAGCGCCGTTGGACCGATACGGAGCGCGCAGGTCGCGATGAGGCGCGCGGCATCCGCAACCGTGCCGAGTCCGGCCGCCGCGATGCCCCGCACCACCGCGACGAGCGTCGCGACGACCGCGGATACGGCGAGCGGAAATTCAGCGACCGCGGCGTGCGGAGCGGATACCAGGGTGCATCGCGCGATGACCGTCCCCGCCGCGATGAGCGTGCCGGCGGCCACACCCGCGACGAGCGCCCGCGTTTCGACCGTGACGACCGTGGTGGACGCGGTTTCAACCGCGACGAGCGCCCGCGCACGGACGACCGTGGTGGACGGGGCGGCTACGAGCGACGCGAGGAGCGCCCGCGCTTCAACCCCGACATCCGTGGTGGACGCGGTGGCTACGAGCGCCGCGATGGCCGGCCGCGCGTCGGGGGCGACTCCCGTCGTCCGTTCCAGAGCGACGACCGCGCCCGCCGGGACGACCGCCCGCAGCGTGACGACCGCCCGCAGCGTGACGAGCGCGCTGGTGGACGCGGTGGCTACGACCGCACCGAGCGTCCCCGCCTCGATCGCGCCGACCGCGGAGCCAGTGGCGCAGACCGTCGCAGCGAGCGCCCGCGGTTCGATCAGAACGACCGCACCGAGCGTCCCCGCTTCGACCGCGAGGAGCGTCCGCGCTTCGATCGGAACGAGCGGAACGAGCGCCCGCGGTTCGACCGGGGTGAGCGCACCGAGCGTCCCCGCGCTGAGCGCCCGGTCAGGCGCGACCGCGACGATCGTCCCAACCGCAGCGATTGGAACCGCACCGCGACCGTCAAGACCCACGACGATCACGTCGACGTCGTCCACGAGCGCCTCGAGGCCGAAGCCGTTCAGGCGACCGAGGTCGCCGATATCGCCTTCGGTGATCTCGGGCTGGGCTCGAACATCGTCGAGATCCTGAAGAACCTGGGCGCCGAGACGCCGTTCCCCATCCAGGCGGCGACGATCCCCGCGATCCTCGAGGGTCGCGACGTGCTCGGCCGCGGCCGCACCGGCTCCGGCAAGACGATCGCGTTCGGCGCGCCGCTGGTCGAGAGCGTCCTGAGCTCTCAGAAGGGCAAGCGCCGCGAGTTCGGGCGCAAGCCGCGCGCGATCATCCTCGCTCCGACGCGTGAGCTGGCGCTGCAGATCGACCGCACGGTGCAGCCGATCGCCCGCAGCGTGGGCCTGTTCACCACGCAGATCTACGGCGGGGTGCCGCAGGGCCGCCAGGTCGGTGCGCTGATGAAGGGCGTCGACATCGTCATCGGCACGCCCGGTCGCGTCGAGGATCTCATGAAGCAGCGCAAGCTCGACCTGTCCGAGGTGCGCATCGCCGTGCTCGACGAGGCCGACCACATGACCGAGCTCGGTTTCGTGGAGCCCGTGCAGCGCATCCTGCGTGCCACCGGAACCGCCCTCGATGACCGCGAGGCCAGCCAGAAGCTGCTGTTCTCGGCGACGCTCGACCGCGAGGTCGCATCGCTCGTGGACGAGTTCCTGGTCGAGCCCGCGGTCTACGAGGTCGCCGGTGAGGACCAGGAGTCCAGCCGGATCGAGCACCGGGTGCTCGTGATCGAGCACCGCGACAAGGCCGAGCTGCTCACCTCGCTCGTCGACCGCGACGGACAGACGCTGGTCTTCGCCCGCACCCGCGCCTACGCCGAGATGCTCGCGGAGCAGTTCGAGGATGCCGGCATCTCGGCCGTCTCGCTGCACGGTGATCTGAATCAGGCGAAGCGCACGCGCAACCTGCAGAAGCTCACTGCGGGCAGGGTGCAGGTGCTCGTCGCCACGGATGTCGCCGCGCGCGGCATCCACGTCGACGACATCGACCTGGTCGTCCAGGCCGACGCCCCCGACGAGTACAAGACCTACCTGCACCGCGCCGGTCGCACCGGTCGTGCGGGCCGTTCGGGTCGTGTCGTCACGCTGATCCCGCGTCAGCGCCGCCGTCGCATGGAGGATCTGCTCGACCGTGCCGAGATCGACGCACCGTTCGAGTCGGCCCAGCCGGGCGACGATGTGATCGAGGAGATCGCCGGTCGCGTGCCGACCGCCGCCGAGCTCACCGCCTGACGCATCGCCGTCTCAGAACGCCCCGGAGGTCTCGACCTCCGGGGCGTTCCGTCTGTCCCGTGCCCCGACACCGTGCGCCGAGAACAGGAGATCCGTCCAGGACAGGACGAACTCGCGAAGATCGGCCTGTATTCGACGAATCTCCTGTGTGCGGTGAACGCTCCCCGGGCGCAGAGCTCGGCGACGCGACCCCGCCCGACGCATGTCCGTCTGTCCGGTGACGGCTGGATAGGCTGAGCGCATGGAGTGGGGAGAGTGGGCTACCGCGGGTGGTGCCGTCTGGTTCAGTATCGCGCTCATGACGAGCGGGCTGGCGGGTGTTCAAGGCCGCACCAAGCTCGGCTGGTTCATCGGCGGGATGATCTTCGGCCCGCTCGCGCTGCTGCTCCTCGTCTTCCTCACAGAGCCGCCGGTCAAGCGCTGACCGCGCTGCGGGATCCATCGCCCGCTCAGAACAGCATCTCCGGCCGCGAGGCAGGAGAAGCGGATGCCGGTGCCGGCTTCATCCGCGCACGCATGATGCCCCGCATCCGGTCATGGTCCTCTTCGGATTGCGCGTTCAGGCCGTGCGCGCGGATCAGCGGACGCATCCGCTTGGCGAGCCACTGCCGGTAGCCCTTCGGTGTCTCCGCAGCGGCGCCCGGGTACAGGCCGCGATACGAGGACACGAGGTCGGGGCGCTCTCGTTCCAGCCACTGGAAGAACCACGGTTTCACACCGGCGCGCAGGTGAAGTGCTCCGTACACGGCGTGGTCGGCACCGGCATCCGCGAGTCGTCGCAGCGCCTCGTCGATCGCGGTGACCGAGTCGGTCATGTGCGGCAGCACCGGCATGAGGAACACCCCCACGCGGAAACCAGCATCCGTCAGCGCACGCACGGTGTCGAGCCGCGCCTGCGTGGTCGGCGTGCCCGGCTCCACCGAGTGCTGCAGGGCGTCGTCGTACATCGCGATGGACATCTGGATGTCGATCGGAACCTGCGTGGCCGCCTCGACCAGCAACGGGATGTCGCGGCGGATCAGCGTTCCCTTGGTGAGGATCGACATCGGGGTGCCGGAATCCGCGAGCGTGCGGATGATCCCCGGCATCAGTCGGTAGCGGCCCTCCGCGCGCTGATAGGGGTCGGTGTTGGTGCCGAGTGCCACGGTCTCGTGCTCCCATGATCCGCGCTGCAGCTCCTTGCCCAGCACCTCGACGACGTTGGTCTTCACGACGATCTGCGAATCGAAGTCCGCCCCGGCATCCAGATCCAGGTACTGATGCGTGCCCCGGGCGAAGCAGTAAACACATGCATGTGAGCATCCGCGGTACGGATTGATGGTCCACCGGAACGGCATCCGCGATGCGGCGGGCACGGCGTTCAACGCGGACTTCGACAGCACCTCGTGGAAGGTCATCCCTGCGAACTCGGGCGTGGTCACCGACTGCACGATGCCGGTGCGATTCTCCAGTCCGGGCAGCGCATCGGCATCCGCATCTTCGATTCTCTGACCCTGCCACCGCATCCATACATTCGAACAAAATCGCGAATGAATGTCAAGGCTGATCAGCGAGCCGGTGCACGCTCAACACCCGTGCGTCACAATGGACGGATGAGCGTCGCGCACTCCCGGCATGCGTCGCGTGCACCGCTCGCCGTCAGGGTCGCACTGCCCATCGGCGTGCTGTTCACCGCGATCGCCTGCTTGGCGACTCTGGGCGGGCTGCTCGCCGAAGAGTCCGTCGTCAGAGAGCTGCCGGCTCCGGTGGCGGCGATGGCTCTTCCCCAGATCGATGTCGCGACGACCGCCGCGGCCAACCCCTGCGCGGACGAGACGGTGCTTGCCGCCCTCGACTCAGGTGACGACGCGGCGACGATCGCGGCCTTCGGCGGGGGCGGCGAATTCCGCGCGGCGGTCGTGGCAGGCAACGCGCGCTGCGTCGCGCTGGACGATCCGAGTCACGTCTGGGTGGTCGTCAACAAGCAGCGGTCGCTGAACCGCATCGATTACGCCCCGCCGACCCTGACGGAGTCGAGTCTGCGGGGCACGTCCCGGTCGGTGAGCATGGATCCCGAAGCGGCGGAGGCGCTCGGACGGATGGCCGACGCGGCGCAGGCGGCCGGAGCCGGCGTGATCGGCATCAACAACGCGTACCGCTCGTACCGACTGCAACAGGTCACGCATGCCTCGATCGTCCGCTCGGACGGGCCGGAGGAGGCGGATGCCAGATCCGCCCGCCCCGGACACAGCGAGCACCAGACGGGATTCGCTGTCGATGTCGTCGCCTGCGCCTCGGCGTGCGGTGCGATCGCCCAGTTCGCCGGGACCGCGCAGAGCGCGTGGGTGTCCGAGCACGCCTGGGAGCACGGTTTCATCGTGCGCTACGAGCACGGCGCCACCGGTACCACCGGGTACATCCCCGAGCCCTGGCATCTGCGCTACATCGGGCCCGAGCTCGCCGCGGCCTACAACCAGGGCGGATTCCACACGCTCGAGGCCTTCTTCGGCCTGCCGGCCGCGGCGGATTACGCGCACTGACTGCGTGCACTGAACGCGCCCATTGAGGGCATCCACAAACCCGGAACGCAGTGTCATGTCTGGTGAGACGCATTCCCACAATCGGCTATGCCTCGCCGCATCCGATCCGTAGACTCGCGGATGCGAAGACGCACACGACTTTCAGGAGGACGTCATGGAACGCGACATCTACGAAGAAGACCACGAGGCCTTCCGAGACCTGGTCAAGGACTTCGTCAAGCGCCACGCCACGAACGAGAACATCGAGAAGTGGGATGCCGCCGGCGAGATCGACCGTGAGACCATGCTCGCCGCGGGCGAAGCGGGTCTGATCGGGCTCTCGGTGCCGGAGGAGTTCGGCGGCGCAGGCATGCTGCAGGACTACCGCTTCCGCACCATCGTGATGGAGGAGGTCATCGCGGCGGGTGCAGGCTCGCTGGCCGGCGCCTTCGGCATCCAGGACGACCTGGCCGTTCCCTACCTCGTGCACATGGGCACGCAGGAGCAGAAGGAGAAGTGGCTGCCGCGTATGGCCACCGGCGAGGTTCTCGGCGCGCTCGCCATGACCGACCCCGGCGCGGGCAGCGACCTGCGCGGCATCAAGACCAACGCCAAGAAGGTCGACGGCGGCTACATCCTCAACGGCGCAAAGACCTTCATCTCCTCCGGCACGACCGCAGACATCGTGGTCACCTTCGTCAAGACCGGCGAGGGGAACCGCCCCGATGCGTTCAGCCTGCTGATCGTGGAGAAGGGCATGGAGGGATTCGACCAGGGCAAGAAGCTCAGCAAGATGGGCTTCCACGGCTGGGACACCGCCGAGCTCAGCTTCACCGACGTGTTCGTCCCTGAGGAGAACCTGATCAGCGGCAAGGAGGGTCAGGGCTTCATCCAGCTGATGATGAACCTGCCGCTCGAGCGACTCTCCATCGGCGTCGCGGCGGCCGCCGCCGCGGAGGCTGCGACCAACTGGACGATCGCCTACACGAAGGACCGTGAGGCCTTCGGCGAGCGCATCGCCGACTTCCAGAACACGCGCTTCCGGCTGGCCGACATGGTCACCACCACCGAGGTGATGTGGGCGTACGTCGACCAGGCGCTGCGTGCCTACAAGGACAGCAGGCTCACGGCCGAGGACGCCGCGAAGGTGAAGTTCTGGGCGACCGAGCGCGAGTGGGAGGTGCTCGACATGGGTGTGCAGCTGCATGGCGGTTACGGCTACATCATGGAGTACCCGATCGCCCGCGCCTTCACCGACGCTCGCGTGCACCGCATCTACGGCGGCACCAACGAGATCATGCGCGACCTCGTCGGTCGCCAGATCGCCGGCAAGCGCTGACGCACGGCGCGGAGGGCCGTCCGGGTGCTGCATCCGGGCGGCCCTTCACTGTGCACGGGGCAGATCGTGATCGTCTCGCTGGATCCTGCCGTCGGCTCTGAGGCGAAGAAGACTCGCCCGGCCATCGTCGTGAGCAACAACACGGCCAATGCCGTTGCCGCGCGCAGCACGTGCTCCTCGCCGCGGGACGGGTTGAAGCAGAGCCCCTCGTCGATCACCAGCACGTGCTCGCCGGGTCGGCAGGTCTCCGCCCAGCGCGACGCCGGTCCCGCGGTGCCATCACTTCGTCTCGCTGGCGCTCGCTCAGCACTGGCGCCCGCCGAGCCGTGCAGCACGAAGTCCACGTCGATCTCGGCCCCCGGCATCCGCCGTCGCGGGTCGATGCGCGCGCACGGTGTAGTTGCGCATCACGGGAGGTTCGCCATCGGGGATGCGCAGGAACCGCAGGTATCCGAAGATCTTGTTCGCCTTCTCGGGCACGCGTTCCAGCCCCGCCTCGCCGCCGATCGGCAGGAACAGCCGGAACCACTGGTCGTAGCCCATCGGGGCGAAGCGGTCGATGTCGCCGCCGCCGAGCGTCACGCGCATCCAGCCGGCGGACAGTCGTTCCGAGCGCAGCACGGTCAGGTGGAGGAGCTCTGCGGATGCGGGCTTGACGATCTTGGCGACGGACAAGAGGCTCCTCGTACGGTGTCGGAACTCAGGGCTGCCATGGGAAGGTGGCGGTGAAGATCACGGCGGATGCCAGGATCACGGTGATGATGAAGACGACGTCTCGGATGCGGAACGGGGAGACGTGCCGCTCGGTGCGCGTGGCATGCGCGCCGAAGGCTCGGGAGTCCATCGACAGGGCGACGCGCTCGGCGTGACGGATGCCGGATGCCAGCAGCGGAACGATGTAGCCCCATCCGCGTATGAGGCGTGAGATCGGCCCGCGTCCGCCGCCCGGTCCGTTGAAGCCGTGCCCGCGCACCCGATGCGCGGCGCGGATCACCGACAGCTCGTAACCGAAGCGCGGCACAAACCGGTAGGCGGCCAGCGCGGTGTATCCGATCCGGTACGGCACCCGCAGCTGCTGCACGGCGGCGCGCACCAGGTCAGGGCCCCCGGTGGTGAGCCCGCCGATGAGGGCGAGCGCGAGGATCGCGGCCAGCCGCAGCGAGGTCGCCAGGCCGATCATCAGCGCGCCCTGGCGCAGGCTCCAATCCCCGAGCTGCAGTGCCACCCCCGTGTCGGCCACCTGACCGGGTGCGATCCAGATGCTGAACCCGACGGTGAGGACGGCGATCCCCGTCGGCACCGCGAGCAGCAGCAGTGCGACGGAACGGCGAGTGAGCCGCGCCCCGGTCAGGACCATCACGTAGGACAGCACGAGGAACAGCAGCGGAGTGATCAGATCGCGTGTCGCGATCAGCAGCGCCATCGCGGGGATCACCGCCGCGATCTTGGCGAGCGGATTGAGGTGATGCAGCCAGAACCGCGCGGACGTCGCCACCTCCGCGTAGGGATCGGTGGGGGACGGTTCGGTGACGGCGGGGGATGCGGCAGCGGCATCCGCCGGCAGGACTCGTGACGGACGCGCGACGTCGATCACCTGGTCCGTCGCCCCGGCGGCGCGCACCCTCCCTTCGTCGAGCACCACGGTATGCGTGGCGTACTCGGCGACGAGATCCAGGTCGTGCGTGACGATCACGATCGTCGTACCCGCGCGCTGCAGATCCTGCAGCAGGTCGAGCAGCTCTGCGGCGCGCGCTCGATCCTGCCCGAACGTCGGCTCATCCAGAGCGACCGCACGGGGTCGCGTGATCAGCGCGGTGCCCACCGACAGCCGGCGCTTCTCTCCGCCGGAGAGCAGGAACGGATGCTCGTCCGCCCGGTAGCGCAACCCGAACCGGTCGAGCATCTCATCGACCCTGGCATCGATCTCGTCGGCGTCCACGCGCTGCAGGCGCAGCCCGTGCGCGAGCTCCTCCCGCACGGTGTGCGCGATGAACTGGTGCTCCGGGTTCTGGAACACGAAGCTCACGTGCGATGCCAGCTGCCGCGGCGTCGCACGCGCGGCATCCAGGTCTGCGATCATCACGGTGCCGCGCGGAGGCGGAACCACTCCCGCCAACGCCTGCAGCAGCGTCGTCTTGCCGGCACCGTTCGCCCCGACGACGGCGGTGAACGATCCGGCGGGGATGTCCAGCGCCGGAATGCTGAGCACCTCCTTCCGGCCCTTCCGCACCACCAGATCCCGCACGGTGATAGCGGGCCGCGCGGAGGAGACGGTCTCGCGCTCGCTCGGACTTCTGCGCAATCTCGGAGGAATCTCCCCGGACTCTGCGAGATCGTGCAGATCTCCGGAGATGTGCGGATGCTGAGCGGCAGCTGCTGCGAGCATCTCCGACGGCAGCCACACGCCCAGCTCCCGCAGACGCGGCGCATTGTCGCGGAGCGTCTGTCGAGCGGGGCCGTCCAGCAGCATCCGCCCGTCCTGGTCCAGGACGATCACCCGGGTGGCGAAGTCGATTGCCGCGTCGAGGTCGTGCTCGATGAGCACGATGGCGCGGTCGGCATCCCCGGTCAACTCCGCCAGTGCCCGGTAGACGTCGTCGACGCCCTGCGGGTCGAGGTTCGCGGTGGGCTCGTCCAGCACGATCACCCGAGAGCGCATCGCCAGTGCGCACGCGATCGCGAGTCGCTGGCGCCCGCCGCCGGAGAGCAGGTCCGGGTTCCAGGTGCGCCGACTCCACAGCCCCACCTGGCGCAGGGCGCGCTCGGCGCGCTCCAGGACCTCGGATGCCGGCAGCAGCAGGTTCTCGAGCGCGAAGGCGACCTCGTCGAGCACTGTCCCCGTGACCAGCTGGGAGTCGGGATCCTGGAACACCATCGAGATGTCGGTGCTGAGCTGCGCGACCGGCGTCGTTCGAGTGTCGCGTCCGGCGACTTCGACCGTTCCCTGCAGCTGCGCATCCACCGACTGCGGGATGAGGCCGTTCAGCGCCAGTGCGAGCGTGGACTTGCCGGATCCACTCGGGCCCAGCACCAGCACGACCTCGCCCGCATGGACTTCGAAGGACACGTCGTCCGGCGCGGGGTGCGCGGCATCGACGTGCGTGACGCTGAGGTTCTGCACGCGAAGGAGGGGCGCGGAAGTGCGCACGGACGAGTCCTCTGTCTGCGGGTCGATACCTATAAACTTAGCCTGCCCTAACCTGTGGGCGGGATCGGCCCCTGGCCGGGATCAGTGCTTCACCGGGATCAGCGCTTCGTCGTGATGCCCGCGCGGCGCAGCGCGTTGCCGATGGCGATCCCGACGGCGGTCCAGGCCACGGGCCCGAGCACGGAGATGATCAGATACGACACCTGCACCCACGGCTCGAAGCGGCCGAGATCGACCACGAACCCGACGACGACGGCGACGATCGCCCCGATGATCACCGCCGAGACGAAGAAGCGCCACCGACCCCAGGCCCGGTAGCGGGTGAGGGCCGCGATGCCCTCCTGGATCGCGCCGAACAGCAGCGCCGTGCCGATGAACCGCAGCGCCCATGCGGGGTTGAACGCGCTGGAGATGAGTGCTGCGATCACATGCGTGATGAGGGCGACCAGCGGTCGGCGCAGCACCTCCTGCGCGATGATGCCAGGCAGAACATGCACGCCCAGGACCAGCCCGTAAAGGTACGGCGCGGCGACGATCACGATGGGAGTGATGACGCCCGCGACACCGCCGAGGATGCCCGTGGCGACGCCGATGGCCGCGCAGACGAGGAGCGTGCGCGTGCTCAGGACAGCGGCGGAGGGCACCGCTCAAGGCTACGCGATGGAGAGTGCGCCAGATCCCGGTGGACGGATGATGACTTTCGGCCAGACCTTCGCGAATCGGTCGCGAACGGTTTCGGGGGAGCGTTAGGTTTTACGGCGATGCGGCAGAGCAGCCGCATCCGGAAGAGGAGCACCTCATGAGAAGAACCCCCCTCAGAGTGACAGCGACCGTATCCCTGGCCGCGTTGTTCATCGGATGCACGGCCACCACCGGCTTCGCCGCAGAGGGGGTGACGACTCCCACTCCGGTCGACGGAACCCCCGGACACTACATCGTGGTCATGAAGGGCGATCCGCTGGCGACCTACGACGGCGACACCAAGGGCCTGCGCGCGACCAAGCCCGACAAGGGCGGCAAGCTCGATGCGCGCTCCACCGACTCGCAGAAGTACATCTCGCACCTCAAGAACGAGCAGCGCAAGCTCGCGAAGAAAGAGGGAATCACACCGGATGCCGAATACCAGGTCACGGTGAACGGGTTCGCGGCAGACCTCAGCGGTGCGCAGGTCGGCAAGCTGCGGGCATCCAAGGACGTGCTCGGCGTGTACGCCGACAGCATCCGCCACCCGCAGGCGCAGTCCTCCACCGAATTCCTCGGCCTCGGCGACGACGCCAAGGGCCTGCGCGGCGTCTGGCAGCGCACCGGCGGTGTCGGAACAGCGGGCAAGGGCGTCGTCGTCGGCGTGGTCGACACCGGCATCGCCCCCGAGAACCCGTCCTTCGCCGGCGACAAGCTCAAGAAGGCCAACAACAAGAAGTCGAAGGGCCAGCCCTACACCGACGGCACCTACGTCTACTTCGACAAGGCCGACGGCAACACGTTCCAGAGCCCGATCGTCACCGGTCAGGACTGGAACAAGCACGACTACTCGACCAAGCTGGTCGGCGCGCAGTACTTCTCCGCGGGTGCCGCGGCGGCGGGCTTCGACTTCCAGTACGACTACCTCTCTCCGCGCGACGGCGCAGGTCACGGCTCGCACACGGCGAGCACCGCGGCCGGCAACTTCGGCGTGAAGGCCTCGGTCTCCGGCGTCGACCTCGGCACGATCTCGGGTGTCGCACCGGCGGCCAAGGTCGCCATGTACAAGGCCTGCTACGAGGGCCCGGACCCGGACGTGACCACCGACGACATCTGCGCCCTCAGCGACCTGGTCTCGGCCATCGACGCCGCCGTGGCAGACGGCGTCGACGTCATCAACTACTCCATCGGCGGCGGAGCGGCCACCGGGGTCGTCGAACCCGACGACCTCGCCTTCCTCAGCGCGGCCGCAGCAGGGGTCTTCGTCTCGGTCAGCGCGGGCAACGCGGGCCCCGACCCCGTCACCGCCGACCACGCTTCGCCGTGGTACACGACCGTCGCCGCATCGACCATCCCAACCTGGGAGGGCACCGTGCGCTTCCCCGGCTTCGAGCAGGCCGGTGCCTCGGTGAGCGTTCCGTTCGGCAGCCAGATCAACGGACCCTCCATCTACGCCGGTGATGCGGCAGCGGGTGAGGGCGCTGAACTCTGCCTGCCCGGCACGCTGGACGCGGCCAAGGTCAAGGACCGCATCGTCGTCTGCGACCGCGGTGAGAACGCGCGCGCGGAGAAGTCCGAGGTCGTGAAGGCCGCGGGCGGCATCGGCATGATCCTGGTGAACGTGCCCGGTGGTGCCGACTCCCTCGACAACGACTTCCACGTCATCCCCACGGTGCACCTCGCCGCGGCGAACCGTGCGGCCGTGCTCGAGTACGTGCGCGGCGGCGCCGACCGCCCGGTCACGCTGATCGGCGAGAACACCACCGGCATCGTCACCCCGGTGCCGCAGATCGCCGGATTCTCGAGCCGTGGCCCGATGAAGGCCGCCGGCTCCGACATCATCAAGCCCGACGTGGCCGCACCCGGAGTGGCGATCCTCGCCGCGACGAACAATGCGCGCAAGGCGAAGCCGACCTTCGGCATCCTCTCCGGCACGTCGATGGCATCCCCGCATGTCGCCGGTCTCGGTGCCCTCTACCTCGGTGAGCGCCCGAACGCGACCCCCGCCGAGATCAAGTCGGCGCTGATGACGACCGCCTACGACACCGTGAACGCCGACGGCTCGAAGAACACCGACGTGTTCGCCCAGGGTGCGGGACAGGTCGACCCGAAGCGCTACTTCGCGCCGGGACTGCTCTACCTCAATGACGTGCAGGACTGGGCGTCGTACATCGAGGGCGTGCTTCCCGGCAGCTTCATCGGGGTGGATCCGATCGACGCCAGCGACTTCAACGGCGCATCGATCTCGATCGGCACGCTCGCCAGCGCGCAGACGGTCACCCGCACGGTCACCTCGACCGCAGCGGGCACCTACCGTGCCGCGGCCTCGATCCCCGGGGTGGATGTGACCGTCGAGCCATCGACCCTGCGCTTCTCGAAGGCGGGTCAGTCGAAGACGTTCACGGTCACGTTCGACAACGCCACCGCGCCCGTCGAGAAGTGGGCCACCGGCTCGCTGACCTGGAGGAGCAGGGGCGGCGACGTCCGCTCGCCGCTGGCCGTCTTCCCGGTGACCGCTGACGCTCCGGCCGAGATCGCCTCGACCGGGACCGACGGCTCCACCACGGTCGAGCTCGTTCCGGGACTCGACGGCGCACTGCCGCTGAACCTGAACGGTCTCACCCCGCTGCAGCTGCTCGTCGATGAGGACAACCCGGTCGACGGCCACTCCGGCGACGGCCGGTCCGGCGACGACAACAACGATGTGGCATGGGTCGTCGATGTGCCCGAGGGCACGACGCTGAGCCGTTTCGATCTGGACTCGTCGGACGACACGGGCAGCGACCTCGACCTGACGGTCTACCGTGTGGTCTCGCCCACCGACCTGCGCTACTACGAGAAGTGGCAGTCGGCGACGGCGTCGGCGGATGAGCAGGTGACGCTCCCGGCCCCCACCGCGGGCACCTACCTGGTGATCGCGAACATCTACTCGGCACCGAACCCGATGACGTGGGACATGACCTACGCAAACGTCGCTGCGGGCGCGGATCAGGGCGCGCTCACCGCGACCCCGAACCCGCTGAGCGTCACCCGCGGGCAGGCCGTCTCGTACGACCTGTCCTGGTCGGGGTTGGACGCCGGGAAGTACCTCGGCGTCGTGCAGTACGGCGACTCCGATGTGCGCACGATCGTGACGGTCGACGCGAGGTAGTCGATCGCGCGCAGCGGGGCCGGATGCCGAACAGCATCCGGCCCCGCTTGGGTGTCTCGGGTCTCAGCCCTGCTTCGGGAAGCGCACCTCGACGCCGGTGAGCGGATGCTTGTGCAGGTAGTCGGCGACGTAGGGGCAGTACGGGGCGATCGTGTCGCCGGACCGGGCGGCATCCGCGAGGGCTTCGGACACCAGCTGCTGAGCCAGCCCCCTGCCCTGGAACGCGTGGTCGACCTCGGTGTGCGTGAACCGGAACTCTCCGGGGCGGCGGTCGAACTCGGCGAAGCCGGCGAGCGTGCCGTCGAAATGGATCTCATAACGCGAGGCCTCATCGTTGCGGCTGACGGTGATGTCGGGCATTGCTCCTCCTTCGGTTGCGTCCAACCTACGCGCATGGGCGGGCGCGCGGCCTGTGGAGGGCCGAGCCGGACGTCGGCGGCGATCGATACGCTGGAGGGATGCCGACGCGATCCGATCCGTACGAGGACCTGCCTTACGCGGATGAGCCCTGGGGCGACCCCGAGGAGATGGACTGGGTCCCGCCGGAGGACGGCTACGAACCGCCGCTGGACTGGGGCACCGCGCCGATGACGGCGGCATCCGCTCCCGCGCAGGGCGCTGCCACCCCCTCCCGATACCCCACGGCGCTCGAGGCGCTGCGCACGGTCTTCGGCTACGACGCGTTCCGCGGCGACCAGGCGGCGATCGTCGAGCAGGTGATCGGCGGCGGGGATGCCGTGGTGCTGATGCCCACCGGCGGCGGCAAATCGATCACGTACCAGGTGCCCGCGCTGGTGCGCGAGGGCACGGGTCTGGTGATCAGCCCGCTGATCGCGCTGATGCACGACCAGGTCGACGCGCTGCGCGCCAACGGCGTGCGCGCCGCCTACCTCAACTCCACGCAGGCGCCGGACGAGCGCCGTGAGGTGGAGCGGGCCTACGTCGCCGGCGAGCTGGATCTCATCTACGTCGCGCCCGAGCGGCTGTCGTCCACGGCGACGACCAGGCTGCTGCAGCGCGGTGTGCTGAGCGTGATCGCGATCGACGAGGCGCACTGTGTGTCGCAGTGGGGCCACGACTTCCGCCCCGACTACCTGGCACTGGGTGACCTGGCCGAGCGGTTCCCCGGTGTGCCGCGCATGGCGCTCACGGCGACTGCCACCCGGGCGACCCACCGGGAGCTCACCGAGCGACTGCAGCTGGACGGCGCCGAGCACTTCGTGGCGAGCTTCGACCGGCCCAACATCCAGTACCGGATCGTGCCGAAGGTCGATCCGCGCAGGCAGCTCGTGGCATTCATCCGATCCCAGCCCGAGGGCGCAGCCGGGATCGTCTACGCGCTCAGTCGCAAGTCGGTCGAGCAGACCGCGACCTACCTGGCGGCGCAGGGTCTGGACGCGCTCCCGTACCACGCAGGGCTTCCTGCCGAGGTGCGCGCGGCGAACCAGTCGCGGTTCCTGCGCGAGGACGGCGTCGTGATGGTCGCCACGATCGCGTTCGGGATGGGAATCGACAAACCCGATGTGCGCTTCGTCGCGCACATCGACCTGCCCAAGTCCGTGGAGGGCTACTACCAGGAGACCGGTCGCGCCGGTCGCGACGGCGAGTCCGCGGTGGCGTGGATGGCCTACGGCCTCGGGGACGTCGTGCAGCAGCGCCGACTCATCGATCAGAGTCCGGGCGATCGCACGTTCAAGATGCGGATGGGCCAGCATCTGGATGCCATGCTCGCCCTGTGCGAGACGGTGGCCTGCCGCCGTCAGAATCTGCTGCGCTACTTCGGGCAGGACCTTGCGAAGCCCCGGTCCCTGAGCGAAGGAGGCGAAGCCGATCGAGCCGAAGGGTGCGGCAACTGCGACACCTGCCTGGAGAGGCCCGAGACGTTCGACGGGCTCGTGCCCGCCCAGAAGCTGCTGTCGACGATCGTGCGACTCAAGCGCGAGCGCAACCAGGCATTCGGCGCAGGTCACCTCATCGACATCCTGCGCGGATCGTCCAACGACCGCATCCGCAAGATGGGTCACGATCAGATCGCCACCTACGGCATCGGCGCCGACCTGTCGGATCAGGACTGGCGCAGCGTGGTGCGGCAGCTGCTGGCGCGCGGGATCCTCGTCGCCCAGGGCGAGTACGGCACACTCGCGCCGGGCGAGGCTGCCGGTGGCGTGCTGCGCGGCGAGACCGAAGTCCCGCTGCGCAAGGACACCATCGGCCGGGTCAGTGCCAGCCGGTCGCGCAAGACGAGTGCCGCATCGGATGCCGTCGCCACGGCCGATCGCTCGCTGTTCGAGGCGCTGCGCGCGTGGCGCGCCGAGACCGCGCGCGAGATCGGCAAGCCTGCGTACATCGTGTTCGGGGATGCCACGCTGCGGGCGCTCGCCGAGGCGCGGCCCACCACGATGGGGGGCCTTGCCGGCATCACCGGCATCGGGGAGAAGAAGCGGGACGCCTACGGCGAGGCCGTGCTCGAGGTCATCGCGGCCCACTGATCCCCACGGCCACTTCGCGCTGCTGTTCTCTGCGCGCAGCCACCGCGCTGCTGTTCTCTGCGCTCGCGGCGCATATTCGCGCGGCGCCGGCCGAATTGAGCAGCGCGAGCCGGCCGGAGTGCAGCGCGAACAGAGTCGAGCAGCGCGACTCGTGACACCGGACCGGCGCGGCTCAGCCGGCGTACGCCTCGGCGTGCACGTGCACCGTCGCGGCGCCGCCGATCAGCTTGGACACCGGGCAGCGCGCGTGCGCAGCAGCGAGCAGGTCCGCGGTCTCGGCACCCGACAGCCCCTCGGCCGACAGGTATCCGTCCACGTGGAACTCGTAACCCACCTGGGCGGGGTGAAGCTCCACCTCGACGCGCACCGCGGTGCGGCGCTCGCTGCGGACGATCGCCTGCGCGGTGGCGTTCAGGCACGTGACCCAGGCGAGGGCCAGCAGCTGCTCCGGGTTCGACGCACTCGGGTCGAAGTCCGCAGCCAACGGTGACGAGACGGCCACCGTCATGCCGTCGACGATTCGGCTGGTGCCGTCGCCGCCCTCGGTGTTGATCGCTTCGGTCCGGTACCTGGCACTCATCCTTCAACTATAATTGGATCACGTACAGAAAGGGCTGCTCGGGCCCTGCTGGGCCTGCCTGCGGCCCGCCCCTCGACACGAGAGCCCTGCAATGTCCTCCTCCTCCACGATCGTGGAGTTCCGCAGCATCACCAAGCGGTTCCGCTCGGGCGTCGATGAGCCCGCCGCCCTCGAGGACGTCACGCTCAGCATCCGCACCGGCGAGATCTTCGGCATCGTCGGCGAGAGCGGAGCCGGCAAGTCGACGCTGCTCGAACTGGTCAACGGGCTCACGACGCCCACCTCCGGAACGGTCACCGTCGACGGCACCGACGTCGCCACGCTCGACGCGGGCGGGATGCGTTCCCTGCGCCGCGGCATCGGCACGGTTTTCCAAGGCGTGCACCTGCTCAGCAACAGCACGGTGCGCGACAACATCCGTCTGCCGCTGCGCCTCGGCCGCCGCGACGGCGGGCCGGAGCTGAGTCGCAGAAAGCAGAAGGACGAGGTCGACCGGATGCTGAGCTTCGTCGGCCTCAGTCATCGAGCCGACCACTTCCCCGCCCAGCTCAGCGGTGGCGAGCGCCAGCGCGTCGGGCTGGCCCGCGCCCTCGTCACCCGCCCGCCGCTGCTGCTGTGCGACGAGCCGACCTCCTCGCTGGACGCCTCCACCACGGGAGACGTGCTGCGGGTGCTGTCCGACGCGCGTGAGAAGTTCGGCACCACGGTCATCGTCATCACGCACGACCTCGACGTCGTCAAGGTGCTCTGCGATCGGGCGGCGCTGCTGGAGAAGGGGCGCCTGCGCGAGGTGTTCCCCATCACGCGCACCGCCGCCGACCGCACGCTGCCCAGCTACTACGAGCAGGTCAAGCGGGAGCTGATGTCATGAGCTGGCTCACCGACCTGCTGGCCGAGTACGGCGAGGACATCGCCAAGTCCATGGCCGAGACCGGGTACATGATGCTGGCGTCGCTGCTCGCGGCCGTGCTCATCGGCCTGCCTCTGGGCATGGTCGTGTACCTCACCGAACGCGGCGGGATCGCCGAGAACCGCGGCGTGAACATGGCCGCGAACCTCTACATCAACGTGGTCCGCTCCTTCCCGTTCCTGCTGCTGGTGGTGTTCTTCATCCCGTTCACCCGCGCCGTCATCGGCACGAGCTTCGGCACCGCAGCCGCCACCTTCCCGCTGTGCTTCGTGGCGGTGGCGATCTACGCCCGCCTCACCGAGCAGATCCTGCGCGAGATCCCCACCGGCATCCCGTTAGTCGCGCGGGCGCTGGGCGCGACGGTTCCGCAGGCGGTGTGGCGGATGCTGCTGCCCGAGGCGCGCTCCGGGCTCGTCTACGCGCTCACCTCCGCAGCGATCAGCCTGCTGTCGTACTCGACGGTCCTGGGAGTGGTGGGCGGCGGCGGCATCGGTGATTTCGCCATGCGCTACGGCTATCAGGTCTACAACGACAACCTGATGTACCTCGTCATCGTCATCATCATCGTGTGCGTGCTCGCCATCCAGGCCATCGGGCACCGCACCTCGACTCGACTCGATCACCGCTGATCGCCGCACCCTGAATCCGAAACCCCACAAGGAGAGCAGAACAATGAAGAAGTCACGCGTCGGAATGCTGGCGGCGGCACTGGGACTGGCCTTGGTCGTGAGCGGCTGCGCCGCTTCCGCGCCCGGGGACGGCAAGACCGATGCCGCGGCCCCCCAGGTGCTGAAGGTCGCCGCGGTCACCGCGCCGATGACGGATGTCGTGACGGCGGCCGGAGAGGCCATCGAGGGCGACTACGAGGTCCAGCTGGTCGAGGTGGGCGACTACATCACGTCCAACACGATCCTGAACAGCGGCGACGTGTACGCGAACTTCTCGCAGCACATCCCTTATATGGAGACGTTCAACGAGGGCAACGACGGCACACTGGTCGGTGTGCAGCCGGTGTACAACTTCCTCATCGCGTTCTACTCCAAGACCCTCGACGACATCGCCGACCTGCCTGACGGTGCGACGATCGCCATCCCGGACGACCCGTCCAACACGGGCCGGGCGCTCAAGCTGCTCGCCGCGCACGACGTGATCTCGCTGGATTCGAAGGTCGACCCGTACGCCGCGACGGTGAAGGACGTCGTCGACAACCCGAAGAACGTCGAGTTCCTGCAGGTGCCGATCGCCTCGCTGAACGCCGCGTACGAGGAGGCCGACCTGGTCTTCCAATGGCCCTCGCACATCATCGCGCTGGGGCTGACCCCGCAGAAGGACGGTCTGATCACCGAGCTCGACGACCGGTTCGCACTGAATCTCGTCGTGCAGGAGAAGGATGCCGACAGTGCCGCGACCGCGGCTCTGAAGAAGGCGTTCACCAGCGACCAGGTGCGCGAGGTCATCGAGGGCAACGGGACCATCCAGACCGCCTGGTGACATCCTGTTGACAGCGGATGCTGTGGAGTCGCGACAACGCCACCGGAGCGCGTAGGCCTCGGTGATTGTCGAGGAGGCACAGGCGAGTTCGCTCCGCTTTGTCGCAGACCTACCATTGAGGCATCCCCGCTCCTTCAGAGAGGAATCGTCATGGTCGACGCCACCCGCTCCACCACCGCCGCAGCCCCTGCCGAAGGCGGCAGCATCGACGTCGCGCGCGTCACAGAACTGCTGATGGGCACCTGGGCCGACACGCGCCGCCAGTCTCGCGAGCTGATCAAGGACCCGGCGTTCTGGCGCGACGACAGCCTCGGCAAGGACGCGCACCGCGAGCGCGTGCTCACCCAGCTGCACCTCCTGGTAGAGAACGGTGCCGTGCACCGGGCGTTTCCGAAGAGGTTCGGCGGCGAGGAGGACAACGGTGCGAACGTCGCCGGGTTCGAGGAGCTCGTGACGGCCGATCCGAGCCTGCAGATCAAGGCGGGCGTGCAGTGGGGGCTGTTCGGTTCCGCAGTGCTGCAGCTGGGAACCGAGGCGCACCATGACAAGTGGCTCCCGGGGATCATGGACCTCTCCATTCCCGGCGCGTTCGCGATGACGGAGATCGGCCACGGCTCCGACGTCGCCGCTGCCGCCACCACCGCGACCTTCGATCCCGAGACCGATGAGTTCGTCATCAACACGCCGTTCCGTGCGGCGACGAAGGAGTACCTCGGCAATGCGGCGCTGCACGGCATCGCGGCGACGGTGTTCGCCCAGCTGATCACGAACGGCGTCAACCACGGCGTGCACTGCTTCTACGTGCCGCTGCGGGGTGAGGACGGCGTCGACCTTCCTGGCATCGGCCGTGAGGACGACGGGCTCAAGGGCGGTCTGAACGGCATCGACAACGGTCGGCTCTCCTTCGACCACGTGCGCATCCCGCGCACCAATCTCCTGAACAAGTACGGCGACGTCGCGGCCGACGGCACCTACACGAGTCCGATCGACAGCCCCGGGCGCCGCTTCTTCACCATGCTCGGCACACTCGTGCAGGGGCGCGTGTCGCTCGACGGCGCAGCATCCTGGGCATCCGCCCTTGGACTGCACATCGCGATCACGTATGCCACGCAGCGCCGGCAGTTCGACGGCGCCGACGGGCAGGAGGTCGTGCTGCTCGACTACGGCAAGCACCAGCGCCGACTGCTGCCGCGCCTGGCGACCACCTACGCGCACATCTTCGCGCACGACGAGTTCCTGCAGAAGTTCGACGGGGTCTTCTCCGGCCGCACCGACACCCCGGATGCCAGAGAAGACCTCGAGACCCTCGCCGCCGCGCTCAAGCCGCTGTCGACCTGGCACGCCCTCGACACTCTGCAGGAGGCTCGCGAGGCCTGCGGCGGAGCGGGCTACATGTTCGAGAACCGCCTGGTCGGACTCCGCGCCGACCTCGACGTCTACGCCACGTTCGAAGGCGACAACAACGTGCTGCTGCAACTGGTGGGCAAACGACTGCTGACCGACTTCGCGCAGCAGTTCACCGGCAGGGATGCTGCGGCGCTGGCCAAGTACGCGGTCGGCCAGACCGCGGGCAAGGTGTTCCACGGCGCGGGTCTGCGGGCTCTGGGTCAGGCCGTCGCCGATCTGGGCTCGACCGCCCGCTCGGTGGAGCTGGGCTTGCGCGAGGAGCAGCAGCACGAGCTGCTCACCGAGCGCGTGCAGCAGATGGTCGCCGACATCGCCGGTCGCCTGCGCCCTGCAGGCAAGGACAAGGTGCTCGGCGAGAAGCTCTTCAATGAGAATCAGGCCGAGCTCATCGAGGCCGCTCGCGCTCACGGCGAGTTGCTGCTGTGGGAGGCGTTCACCGACGCGGTCAACCGGATCGAGGACTCGCAGACCAGGACGGTGCTCACCTGGCTGCGTGACCTGTACGGGCTGACGGTGATCGAGAAGCACCTCGCGTGGCATCTCATCAACGGCCGGCTGTCGACGCAGCGCGCTGCCGCCGTCTCGAGCTACATCGATCGGCTGTGCGCGCGGCTGCGCCCGCATGCGCTCGAGCTGGTCGGCACGTTCGGCTACGAGCCCGAGCACGTGCGCGCGCCCATCGCGAGCGGCATCGAGCAGCAGCGTCAGGACGAGGCCCGCGCCCACTATGCGGCGCTCGAGGCGTCCGGCACGGCACCGATCTCCGAGAAGGCGCTGCACAAGCAGAAGAAGCTGAAGAAGCAGAGCTGACCTGGGAACACCTGCACGACCTGGGAACACCTGCACGACCGAATCGTGCGTTCGGCCGTGCAGGTGTTCCCGGATCGTGCGGCTGTACCGGGCGGATGCCGGGGCACCACCGGTAGCGTGATCCTCATGAGCAACGTGACGCAGATCGGCGAGCTCGCATCCTGGGGTGGCGAGAAGGGCAAGCAGTTCATCGAGAAAGAGATCGGGGCGCAGTTCGCCGGGGTCTCGGTGAACACCACGCAGCCGGGTGGCGAGTCGCCGTTCTGGCATGCGCACGCGAAGCTGGAGGAGATTTACATCGTGATCGACGGTCGCGGCGAGTTCGCGCTCGGCGACGAGGTCCTCCCGCTCGAGTCCGGCACGGTCGTCCGCGTCGCGCCCGGCATGATGCACGCCCTGCGCGCGCTGCCCGACAGCCCGACGCCGATGCGCTGGGTGTGCGTGCGCGCGGCGGGCATGGAACTGTCCGAGGCCGGCAGCGACGCCGAGCTGGACCGCGAGCGCCCGTTCCCCTGGAACGCATGACCTCGCTGCTCACCGGACTGGACGGACGGGCGCGTTGCGCATGGAGCGGCGACGACCCCGAATACCGTCGTTATCACGACGAGGAGTGGGGCACCCCGCTGCACGGCGACCGCGCGCTGTTCGAGAAGATGTCGCTGGAGGGGTTCCAGGCGGGGCTGAGCTGGATCACGATCCTGCGCAAGCGTCCGCGATTCCGCGAGGTGTTCGCCGGGTTCGATCCGCTGGTCGTCGCCGAGTTCGGTTCCGAAGACGTGGAGCGGCTGATGGCGGATGCCGGGATCATCCGCAACCGTGCGAAGATCCTCGCCACGATCTCGAACGCCTCCCTCGTGCGGGGCATGGCCGACGGCGAGCTGGATGCCCTGATGTGGTCGTTCGCGCCCACGGCATCCGTCCGTCGGCGACCCCGTGAGCTCACCGACATCCCTGCGGTGACCGAGCAGTCCGAAGCGCTCAGCAAGGCGCTGCGAGGGCGCCGCTTCCGCTTCGTGGGACCGACGACCATGTACGCGCTCATGCAGTCCGCGGGGATGGTCGACGATCACATCGACGGATGCTGGCGCGGGACCGCCCGCTGAAACTCGTGAGAAACCACGAGGAACTCGCGAGTGATGGATTCTTCTCCCCATCCGTGCGGTTCGTGACAGCACGATATGCTGTCCGCGGCGTGCGGTGCACGCCCAGGGGGGAACAACAGTATGCGAGTGCTGACGTGGATGCGGGCGCGCCCGAAGAGTATGGCGGCGACGGCGGGGGTCGTCGTGGGTGCCGTCGCACTCACCGGCATGGCCTTCGCCTATGACGGACTGCCTACCACCAAGGTGGATCTCAACGATGCCGGCGTCTGGCTGACGAAGACTTCGAGTCTGCTGGTCGGGCACTTCAACCACGAGTCGACCGTGCTCGACGGCGGTCTGCGCACGGCCGGAGAGAACTACGACATCCTGCAGGACGGCGGCACCGTACTGGTCGCCGATCAGGGCAGCTTGACACTGACCGCAGTCGACCCCGCCCGGGTATCCCTCGATGACAGCGCGCCGATCCCGTCCGACGCGAAGGTCTCCCTCGGATCGCACACCGCCGCGGTGCTGGATCGCACATCCGGCGACCTCTGGGTCGTCGGCACGACCGCGATCTCGGGCTTCGACATCAAGACCACAGAACCCCTGGTCGAGCTGGGGAAGAACGCCGACGTCGTGGTCGGGCGCGACGGCACCGTCTTCGCGCTGTCGGCCGAGCGGGGAGAGGTCGTCACCGTCCCCGTCGACGAGCAGGGCGAACCGCTGGAGCCGAAGACCCGCTCGGTCGGCGAGATCGATGCCTCCGAGCGTCCGTCCATCACGGCTGTCGGTGATACCCCGGTGGTGCTGGACGCCGCAGCCGGGGTGGTGACCACCCCGGGCGGCTTCCGCACCGAGCTGGGCGAGCTGGGCATCGGCCCGGCGAAGGACGCCGTGCTGCAGCAGGCATCCGCCCAGACGGATGCTGTCGCACTGGCCGGCGAGCGACAGCTGGTCGAAGTGCCTCTGGACGGGTCCGAGCCCGTGGTCCTCCAGGCGGGCGGCGAGGGCGCTCCTGCCGCGCCGGTGTTTCTGCGTGGCTGCACCTACGCCGCGTGGGCAGGGTCCGCCCGGTTCCTGCGCGACTGCGCTGGGGAGCGCAGCGACGTCGCCGAGGACATCCCGGGAGCCGAGGAGAGCTCGCGCCTGGTCTTCCGTGTGAATCGCGATGTGATCGTGTTGAACGACATCGTCGGCGGTGAGGCGTGGCTGGCCGATGAGAGCCTGCAGCGCGTGGACGACTGGTCGATCCTGACGCCTCCCGACGGCGAGACCGAGGACGAGGACGAATCCACGCAGGAGACCATCGAGACTTCGCTTCCGGATCGTAAGGAGGAGAACACCCCTCCCGTGGCCGAGGATGACCCCGATCTCGGCGTGCGCCCGGGCGGTACGACTCTTCTTCCGGTGCTGGACAACGACAACGATTCCGATGGCGACGTGCTGGTGGCGTCCCTGGCCGACGCGCAGCCGTCGATCGGCGAGGTGCAGCCGATCTTGAACGGTGCAGCGCTGCAGATCATGGTGCCCGACGACGCCACCGGGCAGGCATCATTCACGTACGAGGTGGATGACGGCCGCCCGAACGGCACCGACACCGCAGTGGTGACGGCCACGGTCTACGACTGGGACACGAACACCGCTCCGAAGCCGAAGCGCCAGACCAAGCTGTCTGTCGAATCCGGCGGAACACTCGCGTACAACGTGCTGCCGGACTGGATCGACCCGGAGGGCGACGACGTCTACCTGCAGAACGTCATCCCCGCCCAGGGCGACGAAGTGGACTTCACCACCGATGGTCAGATCACGTACCGCGCGCTGGGTAGTCTGCAGGGGCGCAAAGAGGTCGAGGTCGTCGTCTCGGATGCTCTGGGCGAGACCGCCAGCGGCAAGATCCTGCTCGATGTCAAGCCTCCGGGAACGACGATCCCGGTGACGAACGCGGACCACATCGTCACGCGGGTCGGCGAGACCGCGACCGTGTTCCCGCTGGCCAACGACACCAGTTCCGGCCGCGATGAGCTGCGGCTGACCAGGGTCGACCCGCTCGAGACCGCCGCGGTGCTGCCGGACTATCCGAAGAAGCAGTTCACGTTCAAGTCCGCCGCGGCTGGCGTGTACTACGTGCAGTACCTGGTTTCGGCCGGTCAGGCGGATGCGAAGGGCATCGTGCGCGTGGACGTGCTGGACAAGCAGGAATCAGAGCTTCCTCCCGTCGCCGTGCGCGATGTCGCGCTGCTGCCCAAGGGCAGCGAGGCGCTGGTCGGCGTGCTGGCGAACGACTCCGATCCCTCCGGTGGAGTGCTCGTGGTCCAGTCGGTGACCGTTCCGCCGCAGAGCAGGATCGCGGTCTCGGTGCTCAATCACGAGACCCTGCGCATCAGTGACCAGGGCGCCCTGGACACGCCGGTGAAGATCACCTATCGCATCTCGAACGGCTCGAAGTCCGCGGAGGGCGATGTGACCGTCGTGCCGATACCCGCGCCGTCGAAGATCTCCGCGCCCGTGACCCACGACGACGAGGCGCTGGTGCGCGTCGGCGATGTGGTGACGATCCCGGTGCTGGACAATGATGTGCACCCCAATGGGGATGTGATGCATGTCGCTCCGGATCTGGTCGAGCCGCTGGTGGATCCGAAGGACGGTGAGGCGTTCGTCTCCCAGGATCAGGTGCGCTTCCGTGCCGGAGCCGAAGCGCGCACGGTGTATCTGACCTACGAGGCCGTGGACTCGATGGGGCAGAAGGCCGGCGGCCACATCACCGTGCAGATCCTTCCCCTGGACGATGAGGTCAACGCGCCGCCTCGTCCGCACGACCTGACGGCCCGTGCGCTGGCAGGAGGAAAGATCCGGATCCCGATCACGCTGGACGGGATCGATGCGGATGGTGACTCGGTCGAGCTGCTGGGTCAGGACATCGCGCCGATCAAGGGTCAGATCACCGAGACCGGCAGCAACTACCTGGAATAC
>Ga0160443_100485_pt1 | contig 27577 bp, 22 predicted proteins | sample HID1972I_E1MG_FD_108244 | JGI IMG/M metagenome (GOLD analysis project Ga0160443, IMG submission 108244) | Enriched pill bug-associated microbial communities from UW Madison campus, WI, USA - HID1972I_E1 MG | ecosystem: Host-associated > Arthropoda: Insects > Digestive system > Unclassified ... | reverse complement strand
GACATTTGATTTACTTTTGATGGGATTCTTAGGTGGGGAGGAAAGATATTTATTGAAAAGCCTTTGCAAGGTACTTTGTGACATTCCACTATCACGAACCAAATATTTATACACCTGGCGCTCCATGACCCACTTCCTAAACCATACGAATTGATTATTTAATTTTACACCTTCTTTGCACTGGATAAAGTTGTGAAAACAGTCATTGCAACGATACCGTTGTTTGCCATCTCGTTTACCTTTTTTAATCGTATTTTTCCCTTCGCATACAAAACATTTTATAGCCATTTTTAAGCAAAAAAAAGGATAGGATTGAAACCGCTTTCAATCCTATCCGCTTAAATCCTTTACAAGATTATCTATTAGCCCATTTTAAGCACCATTTTTGACCACATCGTCTCAAATCTCATATCTCCTGTCTATTCCTTCACCACCTTAAACCGTCCTTTCCCGCCTTTGCCATCCTCCAACTCCAGCACATACCATCCTGTCGCCAATGCAGAGATGTCCAATTCCGCATCGCTGCCATGCAACCTGCCTTGACGCAAGGATTGCCCTACGCCGTTACAAATGGTAGCCCGTTGTTCCGGACAGTCCTTGATATGGAGTGTAGCGTTTGTCGGGTTGGGATAAATGGCGATTTGCGGGGCAAGCCCCGTTTCCTTGCCCACGCCATTGGAATTCACTGTTTGGCAATATGTGTTCGTTCCGCAATCATTGACCACGATTACGCAGACATTGTAGCTACCTGTAGTGGCATAATCATGCGTTGGATTGGCATTGTTGGAATTACTGCCATCCCCGAAATCCCAACTGATGGAAGTGTAAGGCGAGGTACCGGTGTGACTGAGCACTATGGAGTTGTTACCGCTGCCCGTATAACTGAAGTTGTCGATCGGTGCATCGCAATTACAACCGTAACCGAAACGAGCTACAAAGAGACCTGGCCCTTCCCTTGACGAGTGCCAAAAAAGAGACATTGCCCTTGTGGTTCATCGCCATGTCCACGATGTTTTCTATCCCAGAGCCCGATTACCATATGCAGCAATCAACTTATTTCGATTATTCCCGTCTTTAGCGCATTTTATTTCTTTCAAAATTTAATTTACTTTTTCGAAATTACCTTACCACCCCTACAAGAAAATCTCAAGTCTCAAATCCCCTTTTTTCAAACTGTATTTCATAATTAAATAGTTCGTAATTTTGCGCATTATTTTACGCTTTTCATACCCAAAAAATTATGAATTTATTCGTTCAGTTGCAACACGAATTCCTCCATCGCCATATTGGCCCTGATCAACGGCAAACGGAAGAGATGTTGGCAACCATTCAATCGGACAGCATCGAGGATTTAATGAATAAAACAATCCCCGAATCCATCCGTTTAAATAAATCATTGAACCTGCCTGCCGAAATGAGCGAGGCGGATTACTTGAAAATGGTCAAGGAATTTTCCATGGGTAATCAAGTGGGCCGCACTTATATTGGCCAAGGTTATTACGATAGTTATACACCAAGCGTCATCCTCCGGAATGTGTTTGAAAATCCGGGCTGGTACACTTCCTATACGCCATATCAGGCGGAAATTGCCCAAGGCCGTCTGGAAAGCCTGTTGAATTTCCAAACCGTGGTAGCCGAGTTGACGGGTTTGCCTATTGCAAACGCTTCGTTGCTGGATGAATCCACGGCTGCAGCGGAAGCGATGTCAATGTTTTTCCATTTGCTCAACAAAGGCAATAACATAGAACGCGGAAAATTATTCGTGGATAAGGAAATGTTCCCGCAAACGATTGATGTGTTGAAGACAAGGGCGCAACCTTTGGGTATTGAAATCGTAATCGGTGATTTCAATGCGGTTCAATTGGACAATACTTATTTTGCTGCCTTGCTGCAATATCCTAATGATAAAGGTGCCGTAATCGATTACCGTGCATTCATTGAAAATGCACATGCTGCCGGTGCTTTCGTGGGCATGGCTACCGATTTGCTGGCATTGACGCTATTGACACCTCCGGGTGAAATGGGGGCGGATGCGGCTTTTGGTTCTTCCCAGCGATTTGGCGTACCACTTGGATTTGGTGGCCCTCATGCCGCTTTCTTTGCCGTAAATGAAGAATTTAAAAGACAAATTCCAGGCAGGATTATCGGTATCAGCATTGATTCGCATGGCAACCGTGCTTTGCGGATGGCTTTGCAAACAAGGGAACAGCATATCAAAAGGGAAAAAGCGACTTCCAATATCTGTACCGCCCAGGCACTGTTGGCCAATATGGCGGCAATGTATGCCGTATATCACGGACCGGAAGGATTGAAAGACATTGCCAAAAGGATCAATATCCTTGCCCAAACTTTAGCTGCGGCATTAAAAGAAAACGGGCAGGAATTAATAGCGACTTCTTTCTTCGACACCATAGTGATCAGGTCCGGGAAAAACACTGAAATAAGGGAAAAGGCGGAAGCTTTCAATATCAATTTCAGGTATTTTGAAGATTCCGATTTATTGGGTATTTCATTGGACGAGACCACCACTTTTGAAGATTTGGCAGATATCATCAATATCCTTAACTTAGTGGAAGGCTCCCTGGGTTACGAATTGGCGGAAGACAGTATCCTTGCCGGCGTTCCAGAACCTTTAGTTAGGAAAACACCTTTCCTGACACAAGAAGTGTTCAATAACCACCATAGCGAAACCAAAATGATGCGTTATATCAAATCATTGGAAAACAAAGATTTGAGCTTGAATACAAGCATGATTTCATTAGGAAGCTGTACCATGAAACTGAATGCCGCAACGCAAATGATCCCTTTAAGTTGGGGGCATTGGAGCAGGGTGCATCCATTTACGCCAATGTATTTAGTAAGCGGCTATTTATTAATCATTAAAGAGCTGGAACAATATTTAAGTGAAATAACAGGTTTTGCTGCTTGCAGCGTGCAGCCAAATAGTGGCGCTTCGGGTGAATATGCAGGCTTATTGGCCATCCGCGGATACCATGAAAGCCGTGGAGAAGGGCATAGGAACATTATCCTCATCCCCATTTCAGCACATGGCACAAACCCGGCTTCTGCAGTAATGGCCGGTTATAAAGTAGTGGTCGTAAAAGCTTTGGAAAACGGGAACATCGATGTTGCGGATTTGAAAGCCAAAGCGGAACTACATGCCCCCAACCTTGCCGGAGTGATGATTACCTACCCTTCTACTTACGGTATTTTTGAAGAAAGCGTAAAAGATATTATTGACATTACCCACCAAAATGGCGGACAGGTATATATGGACGGTGCCAACATGAATGCGCAGGTGGGGCATACCGCTCCCGGATTTATCGGTGCGGATGTATGTCATTTGAACTTGCATAAAACTTTTGCCATCCCTCATGGCGGCGGTGGTCCGGGAGTTGGCCCTATTTGTGTTGCAGAACATTTGATTCCATTTTTACCCGGTCATTTTTATGGGAATGAAAGCATCGGTAAAAAAGACACACATGCCGTTTCCGCAGCGCCCTTTGGTTCCGCATCCATCTTATTGATCAGTTATGCTTATATCCGTTTATTGGGGGCGGTGGGTTTAAAGAAATCCACTGAATATGCTGTCTTGAATGCCAACTACATGAAATCAAGGCTCGAAAATGATTTCACGATTTTGTATTCCGGCAAAAACGGCACTTGTGCGCATGAATTTATCGTTGACTTAAGACCCTTCAAAAAATCTGCCGAAATAGAAGCGGAAGACATTGCCAAACGATTGATGGATTATGGCTTCCATGCGCCAACCATGAGTTTCCCGGTTGCCGGAACCATAATGATCGAGCCAACGGAGAGTGAAGACAAAGGCGAATTGGATCGTTTTTGTGACGCCATGTTATCCATCAGGGCAGAAATCAGGGAAATTGAAGAAGGTATCGTGGATGCCAAAAACAATATCTTGAAAAATGCGCCCCATACGCAAATGTCCGTAATCAGCGATATTTGGGAAATGCCTTATAGCCGTGAAAAAGCTGCGTTCCCATTACCTTTCGTAAAAGCCAATAAATTCTGGCCATCGATTGGCAGGGTAAATAATTCGGTAGGTGACCGTAATTTAATTTGCACTTGCGAACCTACGGAATCTTATATGGAAGAATTAGGATAATATAATAGTTTTAGATTTTAAAAAGAGCCTCCGCCAATTCGGAGCCTCTTTTTTTTTGTCCAAAAGCAAAACCGTGTATTGCATTTACGGTTGCAAAATTAAAATCGTGGCGCGGCATTATGGCCTTTGCGGTTAAAAAAGATTTTGAAAGTAAATTAAACTAAAAGGAGCAAAAGTTTTTAATTTAAAAAACAATTCGTAATATAGTGGTTTCAAAATAAATATATTATGAACGAAAGTTTATTTCAATACCTTTGGAAAAATGCATTATTCAATCCCATTTCGCTTTCTTCACGCAATGGTGAGGCTATCCAGATTTTAAATACAGGCAGGTTAAATACTGATTCCGGTCCGGATTTTAAGGAGGGGAAGATAAAAATCAACAACACCATTTGGGTCGGGAATATTGAACTGCACCTCAAAAGTTCTGATTGGATAAAACACAGACATGCCGAAGATCCCAATTACAAAAACATTATCCTTCATGTGGTCTATGAAGATGATTCAGGTTTCGATCATGGAAATTTCCCAACTTTGGAATTAAAAAAACACCTCAACCCTGAAGTGATCCAAAGATATGAACATTTGATGTCGCGCATTGAACATATTCCCTGCCATGACCAGATACATTCCGTCCCCGAACTCAGCTGGACTTCCTGGCTCAACCGCCTTACAGCCGAACGATGGGAACAACGACTGGTTGAATGGGAAGACTTGTGGAATCATGCCAAAAATGATTGGCGTACTTTATTGTATTACCGGATGGCTGCCAATTTCGGATTCCATGTAAACAGGGATGCTTTTTTGGATCTGGCACGCAGTATCCCATTGAAAATTTTAACCCAACACCGAAAAAATATTTTTCAGACGGAAGCTTTGTTATTTGGGCAAGCCGGCTTTTTAAGTAATTCAAACCAAGATACTTATGCAAAAGATTTGGAAAAGGAATACCACTTTTTAAGAAGGAAATATGGATTAACGCCCATGCTTCCGCAAAGATGGAAATTTATGCGGATGAGGCCTGCCAATTTTCCTACAATCCGGATTGCGCAATTTGCAATGCTTGTACATAAAAGTTTAGCGTTGTTTGCAAAAATGATGGAAATAAAAAACGCAAAGGAAATCTATCCGCTATTGAACCTACAAACCAGTGAATATTGGCAAAGCCATTATCGCTTTTCGGAAATTGCAAAAGAAGAAAGTATTAAAAACTTAGGAAAGGACGCGGTAAATAACCTCATCATCAATACGGTTGCACCCATGCAATACCTTTATGCAAAGCTTCAGGGAAAAACAGGGCTTCAAGAAACGAGTGTCGAGCTTTTACAATCCTTACCACCCGAAAACAACAACATTATCAGGATGTGGAAAGAAATGGGGATTAAAGCTAAAGATGCTTCCGAATCCCAAGCCTTAATCCAGTTATATCAAAATTATTGCACACCCAAAAACTGTTTAAACTGCTCCGTTGGACATTTTTTATTGAAAAGTAATCCATTGATCTATACCCATTGAAATTCGACCGTTTTCTGCATTTCTTCATTCAAGCTCCTATAAACGGGGCAAGTTAAAGCCGCATTCTTCAAAATTGTTTTTTCCTTTTCGCTAAAGTTCAGCGACCCATGCACTTTCATCCATATCTTCACTTCGCCAATTTTCCTTGGGTTTGCGGTCATTATTTTTTCGATCTCACACTCCGTTCCATCAATATTAACATCATGGTTTTGAGCAGCAATTCCCATTAGTGTAATCATACAACTGCCTAATGCTGTGGCAACTAAATCCGTTGGCGAAAAGCGTTCTCCTTTTCCGTTATTGTCTATTGGGGCATCTGTTTCCATCACTGTTCCTGATTTCAAATGCGTTGCAGTAGTGCGTAAATTGCCGGTATAAATAATTTTGCTGGTCATTTTGTTTTTTTTGTTTAAATTTACCATGCTAATTTAGATTAAATGAAACGAAAATTCCAAATTATTTTTTTATTGTTGGTTATCATTTTTCCAATAAGTGCTTTTTGCCAACCGGTAAAAATGCAATACAGGGATCGCATTAAAGATTCTTTGGAGTTGGTGAATACGGCAATAAAACCACCAAAAATAAAAAAACCGCCAACACTCCGAGGGGAATTAAGCGGTGGCCTTCGTTTAAATTCAGATGGTTACGGCATTTTTTTCAACAAAGGTTATTTAAGCGGCGGAAGTGAATTTGGTACGGAAAATCAAAATCGTTTTTTTCAGGTAAGGCTTTTTGAATTGGAAATAACAGAAGTTAAACATGCTAAAGAAATAAAAGCCAACCCAGCATTCCCGGGGATGAACACCCAAACCGGTTCTTATATTTTAGGTAAAATAAATAACTTTTACCAAATAAAGTTAGGCTACGGAAACCGCAAACTCATTGCCGGCAAACCGGATCCGGGAACGATTTCCGTACATTGGGTTTATCTGGGTGGCTTTTCGGCCGGATTATTAAAACCATATTACCTTTTACTGAATAATTTAGGTGAAGTAAAGTATGCCGACAGCATTGAAGTCGATTTTGTTTCTCCAGGAAGGATTGTGGGAAAAGCGCCATTCAGCAAAGGCTTCAGCGAAATAAAGTTCGTTCCGGGTGCCTATGTTAAAACGGGACTGCATTTCGATTTTGCCGCAAAGAAAAATTGGGTTTCCGCCTTGGAGATCGGAGTGGGGGCAACGGCATATACGCAAAAAATAGAGCAAATGGTCCGGCAAAAACCCCAGCAGTTCTTCTTCAACTTCTATGCCTCCTTACAATTCGGGAAACGCTGGTAATCAGAGCTTATAATAAGAAAGTATCGTCGCATAAACGATTCGCATTTTACAATAAACGGAAATGGTCGTAATATTGCATAGAATATCGTTTTAAATAAAATCACGCCTTAAAAAAGCGTCCATATAATTATGATTGAATTTCCAGTAGTTTCGTCATCCAAGAATAACACTGCAGATAGTGTCCAGCCCATTGACCAAACGGTAAAGAAGCCTAAATGGCTTCGGGTGAAATTGCCGACGGGTGAAAACTACCGACATGTCCGCAGCCTGGTCGATGACCATAAACTACATACTATTTGTGAAAGCGGCAACTGCCCGAATATGGGTGAATGCTGGGGCGCAGGAACAGCAACTTTCATGATCTTGGGAAATATATGCACGCGCTCTTGCGGTTTTTGCGCGGTAGCAACCGGAAGGCCTATGCCAGCGGATCTACAAGAACCACAAAGAGTTGCAGAAGCCATCCACCTCATGAAGGTGAAACATGCCGTAATTACTTCCGTTGACAGGGATGATTTAAAAGACGGCGGTTCCATTATTTGGGCAAGAACCGTAAAAGCCGTTTATGAATTGAATCCCGAAACTACTTTAGAAACATTGATCCCGGATTTCAAGGGACAAATGGAAAATGTGCAGCGGATTGTGGAAGTGGCACCAAATGTCGTTTCCCATAATGTGGAAACAGTGGAACGGCTAACCAGAAAAGTAAGGATTCAAGCAAAATACCACCGCAGTCTTTCCGTAATCAAATATTTAAAAGATCAGGGAATGCGTACCAAAAGCGGCATCATGCTTGGTTTAGGGGAAGAAAGGGAAGAGGTTTTACAAACTTTGCAAGACTTAAAAGACAATGGTTGTGATGTCGTAACCTTAGGACAATACCTTCAACCAACTCCCAAACACTTGCCGGTAGTCCGTTTCGTCCATCCCGACGAGTTTGCGTTTTATCGGGAAGAAGGTTACAAAATAGGATTGGATTATGTGGAAAGCGGTCCATTGGTCCGTTCCTCTTATCATAGTGAAAAGCATGTCATTCCGGGTTATGGGATTAATAAATGGAAAGAAGAGCAATTATAAATTTAAAATATTATCTTTATTCCAGGAAATAAACAAAACAACAAACCCAAATGGATATTGCATTAATCGGATATGGGAAAATGGGCAAGGCAATTGAAGAAGTTGCCCTGGAACGGGGTCATACCATTATTCTTAAAATCAGCAGGGACAACCTTAACGCATTCTCTGAATCTAATTTACAAATGGCAGATGTTGCAATTGAGTTTTCAACACCGGAATCTGTACTGGATAATGTACTGACCTGCCTAAATGCCGGAATCCCCGTTGTTTGTGGCACAACAGGCTGGAACAATCATCTTGATAAGGCCAAGGAAAGGTGCATGGAGGAAAATGGCAGTTTCTTGCAATCCTCCAATTTCAGTATTGGCGTTAATTTATTTTTTGAATTGAATAAAAATTTAGCTGCCTTAATGAACGATTGGCCCGCTTATGAAGTGGAAATCTCGGAGACCCATCATACGGAAAAAAAAGATGCGCCAAGTGGCACAGCCATCTCTTTGGCAGACCAAATCTTAAACAACTTAAGCCGTAAAAAACATTGGCATAAAGCCCATGAAAATACGAAAAAAAACAATCAGGACATCCTTCAGATTCATTCTTTTCGGGAAGATAATATTCCCGGCACGCATCATGTAAAATATTCATCGGCTATTGATGACATCGAGATTATCCATACCGCACACACAAGAAAGGGATTTGCTTTAGGAGCCGTGTTGGCGGCAGAACACATCAAAAACAAAACCGGCATTTTCTCCATGAAAGATGTGTTATTTAGCAAAGAGAATATCTAAAATGAGATATCCTTAAAAGGGAAGATGATTCATTCTTGAATAAACCAAAATTACAATTCAATGATTTCAGATATAACACTAGTTGAATGCCCCCGCGATGCGATGCAGGGTTGGAAGCATTTCATACCCACGGAAAAAAAAATAAAATACCTCAATCAATTACTAAAAGTTGGTTTTGATGTCTTGGATTTCGGTTCTTTTGTGTCGCCCAAAGCAATTCCGCAAATGGCGGATACTAAAGAAGTTTTGGCCGGATTGGATTTAGGGAATAACGAAACCAAGCTCTTGGCGATCATCGCAAATCTCCGTGGCGCACAAGATGCAGCCCAATTCCCCGAAATTGATTATTTAGGATTTCCCTTCTCCATCTCCGAAACTTTTCAGTTACAAAATACGAATAAAACGATTGCACAATCACTATTGCAAGTAGAAGAAATCCAAAAATTATGCCTGCAGCACAATAAAAAGATGGTGCTTTATATTTCCATGGGGTTTGGAAATCCTTATGGGGATGAATATTCATCCGAAATAGCGTTTAAATGGTTTAAACAATTGGCAGACCTCGGGATTGAAATTATTGCCATGTCCGATACTGTTGGCATGGCGCAACCGGAAAACATCAAAGCTATTTTTTCCAAATTAATCCCTGAATTTCCATGTATCCAAATCGGGGCTCATTTCCATTCCAATGCCAGCAGCTGGGAAGAAAAAATACAATCCGCTTATGATTCAGGATGTGTCCGTTTTGACAGCTCGATCAATGGGATCGGCGGCTGCCCGATGGCACAGGACGAATTAGTGGGAAATATCGCGACTGAAAATATTATATCCTGGGCACAGCAAAAAAATCTTAACCTGAAAATCAAGCAAGAAGAATTCGATAAAGCATTCTTTATGGCAAACGAAGTGTTCATTTAATTTTGCTCGTAATATTTTTGCTCACAAAGGCACAAGGGCACAAAGTACGGAGCACTTTAGGGCATAAGGTGTGTTTTCATAAAGTTCATTCGATTTTTAGTGTACTTGCATATGCTTGTGTTTGGAAGAAAATAATTCGATATAATTTTTGATAGTTTAGAATAGCTAAGGCAATAAAAAGAGCCATCAATTCAAAATTGATGGCTCTTTTTATTTGTCTTCTTATTTTATACTTATTATTTGAATAGTCCATGCTACTCAAGGGAATATCGATTTTTAAGAAACTACAAAGTTCACAAGGGCTTTGTGGACTTTGTGAAGATCTTTGTGGACTTTGTGGTTAAGAAAAGCGATTTCTAATAATTAATAGCTTATCTATTATTGTATAATGGCATTAAACATCAAACCTGATGCCTTGCGCCAAAGGTAAGTCGGCACCATAATTAATGGTATTTGTTTGGCGGCGCATATATGTTTTCCATGCATCTGACCCGCTTTCGCGACCACCGCCGGTTTCTTTTTCGCCACCAAAAGCACCTCCTATTTCAGCACCGCTTGTTCCGATATTCACATTGGCGATCCCGCAATCACTGCCTGCGGCGGAAAGATACAATTCAGCTTCGCGTAAATTAGTAGTGAAAATAGCGGAGGATAATCCTTGTGGCACATTATTTTGAATAGCGATTGCCTGTTTTACATCACCGGAATATTTCAAAATATATAAAATCGGTGCAAATGTTTCTTCGCAAACAATTTTATATTCCGCCTTGGCTTCAATGATACAAGGTTTTACATAACAGCCACTTTCATAGCCAGCACCTTCAAGAATACCACCTTCCACGATTACATTTCCGCCTTCTTGTTTTGCTTTTTCAATGGCTGCAAGATAATCTTGCGTTGCTTTTTTGTCAATCAATGGTCCTACATGGTTTTCAGCATCCAATGGATTTCCTATTTTTAATTGGCTATACGCGTTTTTCAATACTTCAATCGTTTTGTCATAAACGCTTTCATGAACAATCAAACGCCTTGTGGAAGTACACCTTTGTCCGGCAGTTCCAACGGCACCAAAAACAGTACCTACCAAAACCATGCTCAAATCAGCATGTTCCGAAACAATGATGGCGTTATTGCCACCCAATTCCAGGATTGTTTTTCCAAAACGGCCCGCAACTACCTGAGCCACATGTCTTCCGATATGGGTAGAACCCGTGAAGGATACCAATGGAATACGAGGGTCATTATTGATTAAATCGCCACATTCATTCCCTATAACCAAACAACTAACGCCTTCCGGTACATTGTTCTTTTTTAAGACATCAGCAATTATATTTTGGCAGGCAATCGCACAAAGAGGGACTTTTGAACTGGGCTTCCAAACACAAACATCACCACAAACCCAAGCCAATGCCGCGTTCCAGCTCCAAACCGCAACTGGGAAATTGAATGCGCTGATGATCCCTACAATTCCTAATGAATGATATTGGTCATACATTCTGTGTTGCGGCCGTTCACTGTGCATTGTGAAACCGTAAAGCTGACGCGAAAGTCCGACTGCAAAATCGCAGATATCGATCATTTCTTGCACTTCGCCCATCCCCTCCTGAAGGCTTTTGCCCATTTCATAAGAAACCAAAGCGCCTAAACTTTCTTTATTCTTCCTTAATTCTTCTGCAATCTGGCGAACTACTTCCCCTCTTTTAGGAGCCGGCACCAAACGCCATTCCAAAAAGGCGGATTGAGCTGTTTGAATGACTTTTTCAAATGTTTCCGCAGAGGTTTGATTTGTAGAAGCGATTAATTTCCCATCGACCGGAGAGTGGGAATCCAATTGTTTTCCTCCACCGTTGATCCATTCCGAACCCGTGAAAGTACCGGGATTCATTTGCTTTATACCTAATTCGGAAAGAACTTTTGTAATATCCATTTATTATGTTATTTAATTTGAGTGTTTAGAATACGAATACAAAGTTAAGCATAAATTTCAGGAAATTAGCTTGATTGAGGCGCGTATATCAATACATACTTCTTCCAAAATCAAAAAAATGTTTATCTTTGTGAACTAAAGAATAATTAAAAACTATGTAGAAGTAATTTCTTTCAAAACAAATAAATAGCGCCATAAAAAGATGGTTAGCTATCCCTATTCATTTTTAAAAGAAATTAATCATGCTTATTCTACAAAATATAGTCTACAGACACCCCAATAAAGATTTACTATTCGACAATATCAGTTTTGCAATCACCAAACAAAACAAAATCGCTTTAATCGGGAATAACGGGATTGGGAAATCGACTTTACTTAAAATCATTGCCGGTGTCTTGCAACCTTCAAAAGGGATCGTAAATACAGATACTGCACCTTATTATATTCCGCAAATTTTTGGTCAATTTAATGAATTTACAATTGCACAAGCCTTAAAAATAGACGGTAAATTAAATGCCTTAAAGGAAATATTGAATGGGAATGTGACGGAAAACAACTTCACAATCCTAGATGACGACTGGTCAATTGAAGAACGCTGCCGGGAAGCATTGGCTCATTGGCAATTGGATGACTTGAATTTGTCACAGAAAATGGGAACGCTGAGTGGTGGACAAAAGACCAAAGTTTTCCTTGCCGGAATTTCCATTCATCAACCCGAAATCATTTTAATGGATGAACCCAGCAATCATTTGGATACGCATAGCCGAAGTCGATTGTATCAGTTCATAGAAACAACACTAAGTACCTTGATCGTAGTGAGCCATGACAGGAAACTATTGAACTTACTTGATTCGGTTTATGAATTGAGTAAGCGCGGAATCACGATTTATGGGGGTAACTATGATTTTTATGCAGAACAAAAAATTTTAGAAAACAATGCCTTGGATCAAGATATTAAAAGTAAGGAAAAAGCTCTGCGCAAAGCAAAAGAAATAGAGCGGGAAACGATGGAAAAGCAACAGAAATTAGATGCCCGTGGCAGAAAAAAACAAGATAAATCCGGCTTGCCAACTATATTATTGAACACTTTTAAGAACAAGGCCGAAAAAACCACTGCCCGAACTAAGGACATCCACGCTGAAAAGGTAGGACATATTTCAGAAGACCTCAATCAATTGAGAAAAGAATTGCCGGATTTAGATAAAATGAAATTCAGTTTTGACCATTCCGCTTTGCACAATGGAAAAATATTAATCCAGGTAAACAATATTAATTTTGGATATGCGGAAAAACTACTTTGGACGCAACCTTTAAGCATAATCCTCACCAGTGGCGAAAGGATTGCCATCAAAGGAGGGAATGGCGCTGGGAAAACCACTTTGATCAAATTGTTTTTGGGTAAATTAGAACCCCAATTCGGCAATGTTCAAAGAGCAAACAATAAAACCGTTTACATCGATCAGGATTATTCATTAATCGACGATACGCTAACAATTTATGAGCAAGCACAACAATTTAATGCAACTGGTTTAGAAGAGCACGAAATCAAAATTCGCTTGAGCCGTTTTTTATTCTCAAAAGAGGATTGGGACAAACCTTGCAGTGCTTTAAGTGGGGGTGAAAAAATGCGCTTAATATTATGCTGCCTGACAATCAGTAACCAATCTCCGGACATCATTGTACTTGACGAACCGACCAATAATCTGGATATTCAAAATATCGAAATATTGACCGCTGCCATCAATAGCTACGAAGGAACGCTATTGGTCATTTCTCATGATGATTATTTTTTGGAACAAATCGATATAAAGCGAGTGATTGAGTTGTCGTAATACAAATTGTGAATGTTGTAGAGACGCAGGGCCGTGCTCTCTACAACCTGCTTCCAAACCTAAATTGCACACTCTATTTTGTGTAAAAATTGCAATAAAATAACAACCGTCCGTGGGATAATCCCCTTTGGTTTTCTATGTGACTGTATTCGATATTATTGTTGAATTTATGCATTTAATTTTTTAAAAATTATTTAAATTTGTTGACTTCTCCCAATCTTAAATTACAACATCAAAAAATTTATCTCCAGCACCAAACTTATATTTATTTTTGATAGCCTAAGCTTATCGGGTCATTTATACAAATTCTTTACAATGCGTTTCCCCAATTGTGGGTTTCCGGTATTTAGTACCAAAAACGATTTGATAATAAATCAGCTTGTAACTCATGATATTCTTTTATTGTTAGTTGTTCAAGCCTTTTCAGGCTTGTGTTTTACTCGATTCCTTTTTCCACGGATTTCATCCGCGGTTATTCAAATTTAAGCCCTCCAGGCTTATGAATAGGGTTAATCTATATTTATTCAATAATTTAATTTTTTAAACGACAATTTGGGATGCACCCAGATTGTAAGCATGGCAAAAACCTGAAAGGTGAAATAGGACATCCCTTCGGGATTTTTCTGAGGGAATATCAAATTTCTATAATCATTTCATGCCTTCGGAATTATAATAAGTCAAAAGCGAATCCATTCTGGAGCAAGCCTAAATATTTCTAATATTCTAAGGTTCTGAACAAACGCTAAAAAAAGAGATTTGGATAAAGGTATTGAATTTACTACCTTTGCGCTTGTCGGTCAAATATAAACCATGATTAAAAAAGTAAGGGAAATGATCAAGCTTATAGAAAAGGACGGTTGGTATATGGTTGGGCAAGCAGGTAGCCATAAGCAATATAAGCACAATGCCAAAAAGGGAAGGGTAACAATCGCCGACCATGGAAAAGATGAAGATCTTGACCACAATACAGTAAAATCAATCATGAAACAAGCCGGGTTTAAAGTCGATACAAAATAAATATATGGAAAAAAACATCGTAGAAATAGCCTATACCAGTAATAATTTTTCAGCACATGTCCCTAAGCTTCCGGGATGCGTATCTACGGGACAAACTCCTAATGAGATAAAGAACAATATCAAAGACGCCATTGCATTTCATATCAAAGGCATGCAAGAAGATAATGATCCGGTTCCAGCATCGTTTAAAGGTAATTACGAATTGGTGTATAAATTCGACACCCAATCCTTATTGAAATACTATAAAGGTATTTTTACCCAATCCGCATTGGAACGCCTTTCGGGAATAAACCAAAGGCAATTGTCCCATTATTCTTCCGGATTAAAGAAGCCACGGCCCTTGCAAAGGAAAAAAATAGAGGATGCGCTTCATGAATTGGGAAAGGAGCTTTTGGCCGTGGAATTATAGACTTGAGGAATAATTGATTTCAACCAAATAAAAGAGCGGAAAACGAGACTCGAACTCGCGACCCTCAGCTTGGGAAGCTGATGCTCTACCAACTGAGCTACTTCCGCTTATCAAAAAATTTCGATAAAGGTAGTGTTTCTAAGTAAAAAATCAACAAAATACCCGCTAAAATCTCAAATGTTTTACGGTCAGGCCATTGTTGATTAATTGTTTCAAGGAATCAATACCAATCCTTAAATGCAAATCCGCAAAATTCATTGTTACGATTTGGTCACTCTTTGAAGTTTTTACGCCTTCCGGCGTCATCGGTTGATCAGAAACCAACAGCAAGGCCCCCGTAGGGATTGAATTGGCAAAACCGGCAGTGAAAATAGTGGCAGTTTCCATATCTATCGCCATGGCGCGGATACGCTGCAAATAAGCTTTAAATTCTTCATCATGTTCCCAAACCCGCCGATTGGTCGTATAACAAGTTCCCGTCCAATAATCCTTAGCATAATCACGGATAGTAGTAGAAATCGCTTTTTGCAATGCAAATGCCGGTAAGGCCGGCACTTCTGGCGGCAGGTAATCGTTACTCGTTCCTTCGCCCCTGATAGCAGCAATGGGCAATATCAAATCACCGACGCCACTTTTGGATTTTAATCCGCCGCATTTCCCTAAAAACAAAACAGCTTCCGGTTCAATCGCAGTCAGCAGATCCATGACAGTAGCAGCACCCGGACTTCCCATTCCAAAATTTATGATGGTAATCCCTTCGGCAGTTGCGCAAGACATCGGTCGGTCTTTTCCGATAATCTTAACGCCGTGCATTTTAGAAAAAACTTCGATGTAATGTTCAAAATTGCATAATAATATATATTTCCCAAAATCTTTTAGTTTTAAACCTGTATATCTTGGCAACCAATCTTTTACTATGTCATTTTTAGTTTTCATCAAGGAAAGATAATAAAAATCCGGCACTTTCAAAAAAGAGGGATGGATGAAACAAAAAAACTGACCCTATTTTATTTTAGGGTCAGTTTACACGCTCATTTAAAACATATTACTTCATTAATTCTATCTTCCTGATTATTTGACCTTTTTCAGTTAAAACATGCAGGAAATAAACGCCGTTTGCTATCCCGGAAACATCCAAAGACGCTTTCATTGTATTTTTATTATTTTTAAAAAATACTTCTTTTCCCAGAATATCGAATATCGATATTTGTTGAATCGCTATACCTGATGTGCTTTCAACCATAAGGACATCTTTCGCTGGATTAGGATAAACCGAAATTTCGTTTGCTGCGTTATCTAAAGTGGCAATTCCTGTCGTTAGATTGATATTTAAGGATTGCGTAGTTGAACTATTCCCACATTCGTTAATCACTGTCAGGGTAACCGTAAAAACACCGCTGGTTGAATAAACATGTATTGGGTTTTGATCATTTGAAATAGCCGATCCATCACCAAAATCCCATTCGTAAGTAGTGGTATTGGTAGGGTCAATTGGGAAAAACTTGACTTGGCCTAAGTTCTCATTAAACTCTGGCACAAAATTGAACCCTTTGGTTTGTGCAATTGGCGAATAAGCAATGTGCCTTTCAGCAGATGCCACACAATCATAAATCGTCGTAACCGTTACAGCATATAATCCCGAATCCATAACCACTACCGTTTGGGTTTGATCCCCGGAATTCCAATTATAGGTAGCTCCGGGATTACCCGCATCTAAAGTGATGGTCGCATTGGCACAAATACTGATGTCGGCACCTAAATTAATTATCGGTAATGGCCTGATCGTAATAACAGAATTATCTGTAATTACACATCCATCTGTACTTTCAATATCAACGGAGTAATTGCCACCTTGGTCAGCAGTGATGGATTGGGAAGTAGCGCCCGTGCTCCAATCAAAGGTACAACCCGTATTTCCGGCATTCAAAGCGATGACATCTCCCTCACATAAATCAACTGTTGGCGGAAGGTTGTTTTGTGGTACAATCCCCGCTGTTAGTTCAATCGTGTCTTTATTGACACAGCCATTGCTACCGGCAACGATTACAGAATATTCCCCTGCCGAGCCCACACTGATTGTTGATGTGGTTTGGCTTGTGCTCCATAAATAATTGCTGCCCGTACTTTGCGCATCTAATGTATAAGTAATCCCAGGGCAAATTGTGGTATCATTTCCTAAATTAACTACAGGAAGAGCCTTGATCGTTGCCACAACAGCCTGCCTTGTGCTTTCGCAACCTGTTCCTGAACTTGCAGCAACATAATAGGTTGTGGTAGTGGAAATACTTGGTGTAATAAAGGAGCTCCCCGTACCCAATGTAACACCGCCGGTTGCATTCTCATACCATTTCGCAGTAGCACCCGTGGCAACAACCGCTTTTAAGGTTACTGTTCCCGGTCCGCAACGATTACTATCCGTATAACTAACTAAAGCAGGCGGCACACATAATGTTGAAAAGTTTTTAACCACCGACCAGGCGCTTGTGTCATCAGCACCACAAATTGACCTTACAAAATAAGAATAAGAAGTGGATGGAGTTAACGGGGTTAAGGTATAAGGCTTTGTAGTTGTGAGAATTGCTGTTCCCGAAGTTGTTGGCACAAATCCTGACGGCCCGTATTTTATTTCCCATTGCGTTGCCGTGCCCGCTTCTGTCCAATCTAAAGAAGCCGAACTGGAAGTAATGGAATTTGCCAAAAGTGCCGTTGGCGGAGGGCAGGTGGCAACGGGAATTGTTGTTTCATAACTAACTGCATAAATATTTAAAACTCCTGTCCCGGAAGTCCGGGTTATCTCGATACTTTCAATTTGCTTGGATTGATTAGCTGCAGAAATCGCTAATGTATATTGATAAAACCTTGGGCCGTTCGTCTGATTTTCAGTAGCATTAGTACTGCGATTCATCCTCCCGAATTGCCCATAAACATATGGAGTGCCGGCAAACCAATCACCAACTGCGATACTGGAAAAAAGTTGATTGGTATTATCAGTGAAAATAACCTTTGCAGACATCACACAAGTGCCGCTGCCTGAATGTCCCATCAGGTAAACATTTTGAGCAGTCAATTGATTTTGTAAAACCAATGTCTCTGGCGTTGAAGAATTTAATCTTAGGGAATTATTACTTGAATAATCTGCCAATTGAAAAGATAAGCCACTGGTAACCCCGCTAGGGATCAATCCAGAACTGGGAAGGCCAAAAGTCAATGGCGTGCTCGTTGAGGTCAATTGCCAGCCCTGCTCAACAAATGCATAATTGACACCATCTACATCCCCGGTAGTAGTTGTCAAGCCACTTCCCACACCGTTTGCGATTACATCTGTATTTAAGCCCGAGGTGATAGGGACAATTACATACGCAGCATGAACAGTATTCGCTGCTAGATAAAGCATTGAAGTCAGCAATAAGAGGAAATATCTTTTCATATAGACGCTAAATTTAAACTTATCATTAAGTATCCTGTATAAAGACGAGGATTTATGAATGAAGGTTGGTGAAACATAAAAAAAATAAGAACTTTAACCAAAGGTTGATGGCTGCAAGTTAAAAAATCATATTGACAATTCGCAACATTTAATAAAATTGGTTTAAATAAGGATAGCGTTCTTCATATAGTTGTTTTACCCTATCCAAAATCACTTCACGAAGCATATCTATGTTTTCATTTTCCGTGGCAGAGATAAAAATAGCGTTCCCATGCGTTAAATTATCCCAGCGACGGTGCAATTGTTTCAATAAGTCAGCTTTCACTTCTTCACTGAGCCATTTGTCGAATGTGCGTTCAATATATTGATCCAGCTTATTGAAAATCAATAAAGTTGGTTTTTCAGATGCCTTGATATCATGTAAAGTTTTATTCACGATATTCAACTGGTCTTCATATTGCGGATGTGAAACATCGATTACATGCAATAAAATATCCGCTTCGCGTACTTCATCCAAAGTTGATTTAAAACTTTCCACCAGGTGATGCGGCAGCTTCCGGATAAAACCAACGGTATCGCTCAATAAAAAAGGTGTCTTTTCAAAAACCACTTTCCGAGTTGTCGTATCCAGGGTGGCAAACAATTTATTTTCCGCAAAAATCTCCGATTTGCTCAAAACCTGCATCAGCGTGCTTTTCCCCACATTGGTATAGCCCACTAATGCCACACGGATAAAAGTACCCCGTTGTTGCCTTTGTGTAGAGGATTGCTTGTCAATTGACTCCAGTCTTTTCCTTAAAAGCGCTATTTTGTCTTTTACAATCCGCCGATCCGTTTCAATTTCTGTTTCACCCGGTCCGCGCGAACCAATTCCGCCCCCTTGTCTTTCCAAATGCGACCACATACCCCGGAGGCGCGGTAAGATGTATTGATATTGCGCTAGCTCTACCTGCGTTTTCGCCTGTGCCGTTTTTGCCCTGCCGGCAAAAATATCCAAAATCAAATCGGATCGATCGATGGCTTTAATACCCAATTCTTTTTGAATATTGCTGATTTGGGAACCGGAAAGTTCATCATCAAAAATGGCCAAAGTAATATTGTGGAGTTTCACATACTCTTTTATTTCCTGAAGTTTGCCCTTGCCCACATAAGTCCTTGTATCCGGATGTATCAGCTTTTGGAAAAATATCTTTTTCGTGGTAACCCCGGCGGTGTCTGCCAAAAAAGCCAGTTCACTTAAGTATTCCATCAATTGCTCCTCACTTTGATCTTTTAAAATAAGGCCAATCAAAACCGCAGATTCTTCTTCTGCCAATATGTTTTTATTTTCTATCATTCAATTTTTCTTCTAAATAATTGCAAATTTTTCTTTCATTTTTGAAAAAAAGCTGCATTACGAAATTAGACTTTTTTTAGACAGTAAAAATAAATCGTTCCATTTTTTCCATGTTTTTTCTTTGAGCAGAACAAAGATGACAATCGCATCTAATTCGATAAACACGACATCCGAAAAAAACCAGGTACTTAATAAAATAAGAACCGCACAAACAATCAGCAAACTGTCCCATTTTTTTGTGAAAAAGCCGGCAATAAATAAACCTTCTGCCAAAAACACGAATTTATCGCCAATGTTCAAAATAAATGGATTCCTGATAAAAAAAGAATAAACGGTCGTCCACCAGGTATCCGGATTTTCATACATAATCCATGCAATGTTCGATTTAAAAGCAAGCTCCCCAAAATCAGCTTGAAATAAAGCGCCATTCATGATTTTCCATACAAAAGCGGAAGCATATACCCAGCAAACATAATAACGCATCCCTTCCCAAAGCAATTCAAAATCCGTATCCTTTTTGGGCAGGAAAACAAATGAAATCAAAATCATGCCATACAATAAATGGGAACCATGCGTCAGATTCACATTAAAAATAAGGGCAAAAACAAGGTAGAATAAGGCGAATGAAAATATAAATCCCCTTTTTAAAGGAAACAAAACTACCAAAAAGCAAAGCGCGATTAATGAAATTGTATATATTAGGGAAATAAATGGGTTATTGACAAGCCATTGCTGCATTCCCGAAAATTTATATAACATAAAACTCAAATCCACGCCTAATTTAGAAATTAGAGGTTGGCCGATTTGAAATGGCAAAAGCATGGAATATCCCCGCCAAAAAAACATCAGCAAGAAAAACAAGAATACGGTTCTGGTGATGATGATTCTATACTTGGATAAATTACCGGCAGTGCTCATTAATGAATTAAAGTTTAAAGATCAAGCTTTTATTTTTTACCAGGAGCTGTCCATTTTCATTAAAATCAGCCTGTATTTTATATACGGCGACAGAATCGACTTTTACATTCAAATTCCGACTAAGGTAATCTTTAAACCAAATCGGATAATCCTGCATTTGTTCCGGGTTGACATATAATTTATCCAGCCAATTCCCATGCGCCATTCCCAATTTATCCAAAATCAATTCCGTCCGCAACCTTTCCGGATCCATAAAATCATTATCCTTAATTATCCCATACCAGTTAAGCGTATAATAAACCATCATTTTTTTATGATGATTCCAGGGTTGCGGATAATTATATCGTTTACCATCATTATATTCGATGGAATAAAAATCATAAATAGATGACTTTTCTATAGGTGCAGAATATACATCCCATCTCGTAAAAGGCGTCATTTGAAACTTAGTGACAGTAGTAAAAAAGGTCAAGATCAAAAACGCCACTATCAAATAGAACCAAGTCCTATTTCCCTCATAAAGTACAGATAAATATGTATTTTTAAATTTCATTCATCAGCGATATGGCATATTATTGATTTCATATTAATTTCACCTTTCAACAAAATATAAAACATAAAATCTCATGTCTCAAGTCTCATATCTAATATCTAATATTCGATTACCTGTTCCACATGTTTCGGCATTTCCCTAAATTCATATTCCTGGTTACGCAACTGAGGTTCAAAACCCGCTTCTCGGATCGCATCCTGGATTCCCTGAGCCGTAAAGCGGTGTGGCGCACCTGCGGCACTCACCACATTCTCCTCAATCATTATAGAACCAAAGTCATTTGCACCGGCATGTAAACATAATTGGGCGATATTTTTCCCAACCGTCAGCCAGCTCGCCTGGATATTTTTCACATTAGGCAACATAATCCTGCTCAAAGCAATCATGCGGATATATTCTGCGCCGGTCGTATCGTTTTTTGCCCTGCGGATGCGTTTTAACAAAGTGTCCACATCTTGGAAAGTCCAGGGGATAAAGTTTAAAAAACCTTTGGCATTTTCAGGCTTTTTAGCCTGCACATCCCGAAGTTTTACTAAATGCTCACAGCGTTCCTTAACCGTTTCAACATGACCAAACATCATAGTGGCACTTGTGGTCAAACCCACCTGATGTGCGGTTTCCATGATTTCCAGCCATTCCTGTGCACCGCATTTTCCTTTAGAAATCAAGCGACGGACGCGATCGTCCAATATTTCCGCACCCGGGCCGGGCATGCTGTCCATTCCCGCATTTTTTAAGGCAATCAATGCTTCACGATGGCTTACACCGGAAACTTTACAAATATGCGCAACTTCCGGTGGCCCAAGCGCATGTAATTTCAAATTAGGATATAAACCTTTCAGCTGTTTGAACAAATCAACATAATAATCCAAACCTAATTCAGGATGATGGCCGCCTTGCAACAGGAGCTGTTCACCGCCATAAGCAAAAGTTTCTTCTATCTTCTTTTTATAAGTTTCAATATCCGTAATATAGGCTTCCGCATGGCCGGGAATACGGTAGAAATTACAGAATTTGCAATTGGCAACACAAACATTGGTCGTATTCATATTGCGATCAATGATCCAGGTTACTTTTCCATGGGGAACCTGAATTTTCCTAAGTTCGTTTGCCACAAAAGACAATTCCGTAAGCGGTGCATTTTCAAAAAGGAATTCACCTTCTTCCGCCGTTAAAAATTCAAAATTCAGTGCTTTTTTATATAGTTGGGATAATTCCATTTTCGCTTAAAAGTTTGGAAGGCAAAGTTACGAAAGGAATATTATATGGAAATGGTAGGTTTTGAAATAGGTGCAGCTCAAAATGTCGCCAACGATTACCCTATAGCCACTACACAAACTTATTATGTGGAGAAGCCCAGAGGGCTTCAATGTTCATAACCGCAGGTGAAACCTGCGGCTGATAAACATACCACTCAACCCCAAAAGGGGTTGAACTACATTTATTGATATAATTCTTTACAATGCATTTTCACAATTGTGGGTTCCCCATATTTAATATCAAAAATGATTTGATAATAAATCTGCTTGTAACTCATGATATTCTTTTATTATTAGCTGTTCAAGCCTTTACAGGCTCGTGTTTACGCGATTCCTTTTTCCACGGATTTCATCGGCGGTTATTCAAATTTAAGCCCTTCCAGGCTTATTAATAGCGTTAATTTATATCTGTTCTAATAATTTAATCTTGTAAACCTAATACTTTTATGACATTTTGGGATAACCCTCATAAGTTAGGTCCGATTGATTTAAAAATAATGAATTTTTCTGTGATTGGATAATTATTGATTATCAAGACACAAAAAAAACACCTCATTTTGTAATGAAGTGTTTTTAAATAAAATACTTATAGCTTATGGCCTATAGCCTTATAGCCTATAGCTTAAAACTCCCTACTTACCCACCATCACCTTATGCCCTGATTGTTTTCCCGTTTTATAGACAATCCTGACAAAATAAACGGCTTGCGCATAATGGCTCACATTGATTGCCGTTATTGCTTTGGTCGGAACGGTTTCATAAATTATCCGGCCGCGATCGGTGACCAGCATGATAGTGGCTATTTGGGTATAATCCCCTCTTACATATAAGAAATCAGAAGCCGGATTAGGATAAATACTGATGTCTTCTGACTCCGAATGCGGAACTTCGCCTATTGTAATTTTTACTTTAGCCACATTCGAAACATTGCCATTGATATCCGCAACTGTATATTTGAAGGAATCCACACCTGTATAATCCATATCAGGCATATAAATTGCTATTCCGTTCGTGATGCTCAAACCTCCATATTTGGGACGATTTACAATAACGATGGAAGAAGGATCTAAATCATAACAACCCATATTGTCGTTGTCCAATATCCCGATATTCACAGTCGCACCATAATTGGTATGGGCAGAATCATCGTTGGCGTATAAGCTCTTCAGCCGGACAATGAGTGAATTGGAAAAATCAGAACTACAGCCTGCGGGACTATTAGCCACCACGGTATATTTTCCCGTATCAGTCACGACCAAATGGGCCTGGCTGGTATTGGCGGCGATTAATACGCCTTCCCTGTACCAGGTGTAAGTGCAACCCGGATTAGTGAGGGAGTCAACTGAAAGCAACACACTGTCACTTCCTCCGCAAGTATAGACAAACTGATCAATTTGCTGCTGTTGGGCAACACATAAGGATGTGCCGAAAGATAAGAGGAGTAGCGTAGTAATCAGGCGTTTCATGAAAATAGGATAAGCGGTAAACATAATTGATACATATATTGCAGTAATCAAGGGTGTGTAATCGTTGTTCTTAAAAAATGCCTTAGTTTTTATCCGTATCGAATGATGGAAACAGGAAGTAAATTTACCCTAATCCCTCCTGCCGATATTATTCGGCAAGGAGGTCAAAGGGAAACTATAAACAACACATAGTCTCATGATTGGATATAAAATATGGACAATTAAACATTTAACTAAAAATGGTATTAGAAACCACTACCGATTGCTGTGCCATTAAGATTAGGCGCAGTTGGAGCAGCGGCGGCAGTAACGATAGCTGTTCCTGAAAAAGCATTCCCAACAGTGTTAACCAAGCTTACAATTAAACTATGGGTGCCAGGTAAATTATATTTAGTTTCTGCTTTATAAGTAACACTAGTTGCTGTATTAGGAGAAGTTACAGTTAAGGTGTTGTTTTGTGTTCCTGAAAAACCAGTGGTTAAAGCCGTTGTACTAGTACCTTCATACCATTTGAAATCATCGGTAGTAACAGCCGAAGGCAAACCAGTTAATGTAGGCATGGTAGCATTTAATTCAACAGAAACCGTACTGTTTGCACAATACAAAGCATTGGGGTCTGCATTTACCACAGGAATGTCCAGGTTAGGCATTAAAAATACCACGATAATACTGCTATCGTCCGAAATACAACCTCCTGCGCTTTTAAGAAAAATAGAATAAGTGAATTGCTTTATCGTTGTACTGTCGGCTGCTGTATTTCCTTGTGCAAAGATTCCACCAGTAATGGTACCATCAACATGCATTACTCCATTTGTTGTCGCACTGTTGGGAAAGGCAATGCCGGCGGTAGGGTCAGCAATAATAACCGAACCCGTTGTGGCATTGTGCCATATTGCGGTATCTGTCCCAGTAGTACCCGTAAGAGCCGTAAGGGCTATTTTATTGCCGGCGAGTGCATAAACGGTGTCTATTGAGCCTGCGAAACTTTGAAGTCCGAAAAGCATGAGCGCAGCAAGTGCGAGGGTTTTTAGGGTCATTTTTTTCATTTGTTTTGGTTTTTGTTGTTTAAGAATTGATTTTTGTTTGCTTGACATTGTTTGGATTATTAAAAAGAATTAAAAGCCACCGCCGATTATTTCTGTAGGAGCGGGTGGGGTGTCAAATTTTATGGTTATGGTTTTCCGGATACTCATATCGGTAGTTCCGGTTCCAGTTATAGGATTTTTTTTATCAGCTACCTTATATTGGACAATAGCGGTTCCGCTCTTAAAAGTAGGGAGCGGAACAAACTTAATGTTCTGTTGTGCGCCATTTGTTGTAAATGTAAAAGTGCCTTTATTCGCTAAAGTAAGAGTCGTAACATTTTCGTTGCCACCATTAGAAAAAAGTTTTAAGGTATTCCATAGTATAGAATAACCGGTATAGGGCACCACCATCCCATTCGTTGCCATATTAAGAGTAACAATGGAACTTGTGCAAAGATTGATAGTCGTATCTTTTACTGTAGGCGGATTGCCGGCAGCTTGAGGTGGAATTACGCTGCAATCAAAAGCAGTAGTGTCCAATGGAGTAATGGAGTCAGTAGTAAAGTAACCGACGTTACTATTAGAAGTACCTCCTGAAACATTAATGGTATTACCCGTTGGATTATAAAACTTCAGTTTATTAGAAACAGAATCTCCATTAATCACACCACCATTACTACTTGTTCCTGTAAAGTAAAAAGAGCCAAGGCCTGATATATTTGCACCATTCCCATTCTCAAAATTTACCCCTCTTATAAACCCATAGTGTCCACTCTTTATATATGCACCTGTAGTTGTACTAATTTTCGAGTTAGCACCAGTTACCCATAACAATCCATTGTTTATTATGGAGTCCTTATCTATTTTTAGGTTTCCAACTGATACAATTCGGCAATTATTTACTATTTTAACACTAGCACCAAAGGTAATGCTGCCTCCAACCACAAAAATACCATTATTGTAAACCCCATTGGTTATGCTATTCAGTGCAAAATCATTAGTAACCGCTATTCTTCCATTATTAGTATATAAGGCACCTTGAAATTGCACATTGCCATTTTTAAAATTCATGGTAGAATCATTAGTTAAATAGGTTCCTGCCGTGAAATTAACAACTCCACTACTCTCAAATAACCCATAATTATTAACCGTTCCAGACAGTCCAGCACCACTACTTATACCACCCGCAAAATAAACATGTCCTGTATTTTCCAATGTTCCCGTAATATCAACATTTCCATTAAAAATTAAATTATTTGTGTTATTTATAGTTCCATCTTTTACTTGAAAAGTACCACCAAATGTTCCTGTTCCATAATTATTGAATGTTCCCGAAAAATTTTGTATCCCATTGTCTGACTGAATGAGATTGCCATAATTATCAATATCTAAAGGGCCGTATAAGCCTCCACCTGAAAGCTGTAAATTTCCCTGATTAATAATTTTACCACTTGAAGCATTTGTCCACCATGAAGTAACTTTTAATGAAGCACCTTGCGAAATACATAGAATTGCTCCAGAAGCAATTGAAAACGAGCCGGCGCCAACTGTATTGTTGGCCGATTGCAGGCACCATGTTTTTCCGGCAGGCACATTAATTGCGGTGATATTTCCAGTCAAAACAGAATCGCAATTACTGCAACCGGTCTGCGCCTGCGCTTTAGGTACCATGATGAAAAGAAGTATAGTCATGACTATGAATTTAATGTCCATAGAGGCTTGTTTAAAAATGGGCAATCGCAAATGTTTTTTATTGTTTTTTCTTTTACTTTCTACCTGATTTGTTAAGGGCAAAATTCAATCTTTAATATAAAATTTATCCGTAATAAACCTGATATCACATCTAAATAATAAGTACTTTATCAGTAAAACGGGTGCTTATCAATAAAATGAGAAATACTTAAAAATTAGCGCCACAGGCATAACAAAAACACAATTTTTAGTACTTTAATAGCTTTCTTGCTGCTCTTCTTTTTGGGCGCTGTTTTATATATGGCTGGTCAGCTTGTTTCTTTTTATCTCGACCGGGCTCAGGAATAGCCAAATAACCTTTGGAAGTATCTGAAGATAGGTCGCATGAAGAGCTGCAACAATGGAGGATCAAAACAGCAATTTAATCGCTTAAAATTTCATGCTGTGGAAATAAAAAAGCGTAGCGTGGAAATGACAAAAACCTAAGGTGATAATTTTTTTTCCACCTTACCTTTTTTTATACTTTAAGCGGCATAGTTTAGTGCATTTTGATTATCGAAAAAATGCACACATTTTAAATCACAAAACAGATTTGGTTTTATACCAAGTCAACACATTATTGCTCCAGAGGAGCTTAACATGGGTAGCATAAAAGGTTAGAATTACACAGCTCCGTAGAAGCGAAACATATTGTCAATGCTATTTTCATGTTTAAGAATTTATATTACGCTACTCTGTAGCTAATTAACTACCAATATTCAATAACTACCAATATTTTGGCTCCTCTGGAGCATTGGAATCACCAACCTGGTCCTTTAGATTTGCAGAATTCATTTCTAGTAGCAAAATTAAATAAAGGTATATTCATCAATTCCTTTTATGGTTATAATCTTGCAGGAACGAAACTAACCAGCGGCAGTGGCTCATTAACAACTGGTCAAGGTTTCCATGCCTATGCTAAGATAAAATCCACTGCCGCTTTTTCCCTTAGTGACCAGATAACAATTAG
>Ga0160443_100484_pt1 | contig 27698 bp, 27 predicted proteins | sample HID1972I_E1MG_FD_108244 | JGI IMG/M metagenome (GOLD analysis project Ga0160443, IMG submission 108244) | Enriched pill bug-associated microbial communities from UW Madison campus, WI, USA - HID1972I_E1 MG | ecosystem: Host-associated > Arthropoda: Insects > Digestive system > Unclassified ... | reverse complement strand
GCCCTGGTCGCCAGCGCCCATTTCTTCGGGCTTCTTGCGGTCCACGCCCTGGGCGATGTGCGGCGACTGCTTGCCGATCAGGTTCAGCACGCCGCAGGTCGCGCCGTCGAAACCGACGTCGGAGCTGTCGTAGCCGATGTCCAGGATCACCTTGCGGGTCAAGGCTTCCAGGTCGATCCAGGCGCTGGTGGTGATTTCACCGGCGACGATCGCCACGCCAGTCTTGACCATGGTTTCGCAGGCCACGCGCGCACGCTTGTCCTGGGTCAGGATCGCGTCCAGCACCGCATCGGAGATCTGGTCGGCAATCTTGTCCGGATGGCCTTCGGAGACCGATTCGGAGGTGAACAGGTAGCTGGACATCAGGCGTAATATCCTTTGATTCGGATGGAAAGATGGGCGCGAATGATACACGGCAAGTCGCCCGCTTGCATTGTGCGCCAGCGCGGGTTGCCCGTGGTTAAGCCCGCGTGCCCGTCGCAGGGCCCGGTGTGACGGGATTGAGGGCCAGCGTCACCGCCCAGTGTTCCACCAGCGTGACAGTGGGCAGCAGCGGTCGCCGCCCGGGCTTTCTGGCGCCCAAGAGCCGCGCCGCCGGCGCACACGCCGCGGCCGATCGTCATCCCGCTGTCGTCGAACCGCCATCGGCTTGTCGTGCGTCTGGCGCAGGCTTCGGCGCATCCGGCCGCCGGGCATGAGGAGCACGCCATGCAGGATTTCGAGCAGCGCGACGTGCGGGAGGCCGCCCAGCGGCCCGTGACGACCCTGGCGCCCCATCGGCGGGCCGTGTTCCTCTCCGACGTCCACCTCGGCTCCCGCCACTGCCACGCCGCCGAGCTGGCCCGGTTCCTGGCCGACCTGCGCTGCGAACGCCTGTACCTGGTGGGCGACATCATCGACCTGTGGTGGATGGCGCACCGCCGGACCGCCTGGCGGCCGGCCCACAGCGATGTGATCCAGGCCCTGCACGCACTGCAGCGGGCCGGCACCGGGATCATCTACATCCCCGGCAACCACGATGCCTCGCTGCGCAAGGTCTGCGGGCTGATGCTGCCGGCCATGCAGGTGCGGCGGCGGGCGATCCACGTGACCGCCGACGGGCGGCGCCTGCTGGTCGTGCATGGCGACGACTACGACGGCATCACCCACTTCGGCGGCCTGCAGGAAAAGTTCGGCGACTGGCTGTACTACCGCATCCTCACCGGCAACCATCTGCTCAATGCGGCGCGGCGGCGCCTCGGCCAGCGCTACTGGTCCCTGTCCGACTTCCTGAAGAAACGCAGCGGCGCGGCCGAGCGCTACATCGAGCGCTTCGTCCAGGCCGGGCTGGACGACGTGCGCCGGCGCGGCCTGGATGGCATCGTCTGCGGGCACATCCACCGTGCGGCGCTGGTGGAGCGCGACGGGCTGATCTATGCCAACGACGGCGACTGGGTCGAAAGCCTGACCGTGCTCGCCGAGGATCCGGACGGCACCCTGCGGCTGCTGGATCACACCGGGCGGACCCTGGTGGCGCTGCCGGGCAACGCCGCATGGGCCAGAGCTGCCTGAGCACGACGGCCCCGGCGCACCCACGCTCGCGGCTGCTAGCATCGGCCGATGGACTCCCTTACCCAGATCGTACTCGGCGGCGCAGTGGCCGCCGCCATCGCCCCGGCCGGCGATCGCCGTGCTGCCCTGTTGGCCGGTGCCGCACTCGGCACCCTGCCGGACCTGGACGCGCTGGTGCTGGCCTTCACTGCGGCCGATCCGGTGGCGCTGATGGTCGAACACCGCAGCTACAGCCACTCGCTGCTGGTGCTGCCGTGGGTCGCCGCACTGATCTGGTGGCTGTTCAAGCGGTTCGGTCACGGCCGCGTGGCGCAGGCGCCGGGCCGCTGGTTCTGGGCGATCCTGCTGGCGCTGATCACCCATCCGCTGCTGGATGCCTTCACCGTCTACGGGACCCAGCTGTGGTGGCCGTTCACCCCGCACCCGACGATGTGGGCCAGCGTCTTCATCATCGACCCGCTGTACACGGCATGGCTGCTGCTCGCCTGCGCGGTGGCGTGGTTCGCGCGGGCGCGGCCGTTGGCGCAGAAGGCGCTGGTGGCCGGCCTGGTGCTCAGCAGTGGCTACCTGGGCTGGTCGCTGCTGGCCAAGCACACCGTTGATCGTGAGGCGGATCGTGCGCTGGCCGCCATGGGCCTGGGCGACGCCCCGCGCTTCTCGGTGGCGATGCCGTTCAACACGCTGCTCTGGCAGGTCGTCGCGATGACGCCCAGCGGCTACGTGATCGGCGAGCGCTCGCTGATCGCCGACCGCGGCCCGATGACCTTCGAGGGCCATCCCTCCAACGTGCAGGCCCTGCGCCAGGCGGCCACGCTGCCGGCCGTGCAACGACTGAACTGGTTCAACCGCGGCTTCATGCGTGCGCAGGTGGTCGATGGCGAGCTGCGGCTCAGCGACCTGCGCATGGGCCTGGAGCCGGACTACACCTTCACCTTCGCGGTGGCGCGGGCCGACGGCGAAGGCTGGGCGGCGATCACGCCGCGACAGCTGCGTCCGGCGTATGAAGGGGAGCAGGGCAGGGCGATGGTGAAGCGCCGGTTCGCGGCGATGTGGCAACGCATCTGGCACGCACCGACCAACGCCGGGGTCATCGCCCCCAAGGCAGGATGGACGGAGGCACCGTGACCGAGCGGTTCGACATGGAAATCAATGGCACGCGCTACACCCGGCTCGCCGATGTGCCGCCGGAGTATCGCGCGCTCCTGCTGGAGCTGGCCCCGGGCCGCTCCGCCGAGCAGCCGGCGGTGCCCTTGCGCGAGATCCTGCGCAAGGCCAAGGCGCAGCCGGACCGCGAACGCCAGCAGCAGGTGTTGCTGGACGAGCTGCGCAAGGTCGATCCCGAGCGCGCCCGACGCATGCAGAACAAGCTCACCGAGCGCAGCCAGCGGCCGGCCACCGGGACACTGGAAGTGGGCAGCACGCCGACCGCGCGTCCGCGCGAAGGCGCCCGCAATACCGCCGGTGGCAGCACGGTGGCCCCGGGGGACCGGGGCGGACTGGGCATCTGGTTGCTGCTGGCCGCCGCGGTCGTGGTGACCGTGATCGCCTGGGCGACGCGGTAGGTCCGCGACGCGATCAGTACACGGTCGCGCGGGCCTGCACGAAGGAGAAGAAGAACACCGCGTTCGGGTCGTTCTGGACCAGGCTGAACTCGCGGCGCATGCCGTCCACCGTCTCCTGGTCGACCAGCCCGGCCTCCAGCAGCGGGTCGGCGGCCGACAGCAGCAGCTGCTCCCAGAACGCGATCATGGTCTTGCGACGCGCCGGTTCGCGGTTGTCCAGGTGGATGGTCTTGATCTCGGTGTGCACATCGCGGAAGCCGCCGGCCAGCAGCAGGTTGCCGAGCTTGGCGCCGACGAACGGATCGCCCCCGTGGTCGTACTGGAAGTCATTGAAGGCCATCCAGTAGCGCCAGATGTGCGGCGAATACGGATCGAGCAGGAACGAGGCGTTCATCACTTCGGTGACATACACCGGCGAGCCGGGCACCAGCACGCGGCGCACTTCGTTGAGCACCCGCGCCGGTGACGGCACGTGTTCCAGTACCCAGCACAGGAAGGCCGAATCGAACTCGCGGGCGCCGAACGGCAGGTTGCCGGCATCGGCCTGCAGCAGCGTGTAGCGCTCGCGGCACCACGGCGTCTTGGCCAGGTTGGCGGCGGCGGTGGCGAGCTGCGCCTCGCTCAGGTCCACGCCGGTGACATGCAGCTCCGGGAAGCGCCGCAGCAGGATGTCCGTCTGCGCCCCGACGCCGCTGCCGACTTCCAGCAGACGCTGCGCACCGCTGTAATCGATGCCGCTGAAGATGCTCGATTCGAACAGGCGCGACTGGGTGACGAGGCGGTGCTGCTCGGTATCGGAGAAACCGTGGAGGTAGGTCGGTGCAGTGATCGGCGGGGTCATGGCAGAAGGCTCAGGCAGCGGACGACAACGGCTCGCCGGCAGCGAGGGCATCGAAATAGTGGGTGGTCAGGGCGACCTGGCTGGCGGCGTCTTCGGCGCGGTTGACCACTGCACGGAAGGCGGCGTTCTCCGGCCGGTCCTTGGCGTACCAGCCCAGGTGCTTGCGCGCGATGCGCACACCCTGCTGCTCCCCGTAGAAATCGTGCAGTGCGTGCAGGTGCCCCAGCAGCAGGTCGCGCACCTCGGTGATCGAGGGCGGCGCCAGCAGCGCGCCGGTGGCCAGGTAGTGCGCCACCTCGCGGAAGATCCATGGGCGCCCCTGGGCGGCACGCCCGATCATCACTGCGTCCACGCCGGTCTGCTTCAGCACCTGCGCGGCTTTCTGCGGTGAATCGATGTCGCCGTTGGCGATCACCGGAATGCGCAGCGCGGCCTTGATCGCAGCGATGGTCTCGTATTCGGCGGTGCCGGTGTAGTGCTGGTCGCGGGTACGGCCATGCACGGCCAGCGCGGCGATGCCGCTGTCTTCGGCGATGCGCGCGATCAGCGGGCCATTGCGGTGATCGCAATCCCAGCCGGTGCGGATCTTCAGCGTGACCGGCACCTCCACCGCGTTGACCACGGCGGTGAGGATGCGCGCGACCAGGTCTTCATCGCGCATCAGCGCTGAACCCGCCCAGGCGTTGCAGACCTTCTTGGCCGGGCAGCCCATGTTGATGTCGATGATCTGCGCGCCGTGGTCCACGTTGTAGCGCGCCGCCTCGGCCAGCTGCTGCGGCTCGGTCCCGGCGATCTGCACGCTGATCGGGTCCGGCTCGCCGGCATGGTCCATGCGATGGAGCGATTTGCGGGTGTTCCAGAAGCGCGGATCGGAAATGGTCATCTCCGAGGCGGCCAGACCCGCGCCCAGCCGTTTGCACAGCAGGCGGAAGGGCTTGTCGGTGACACCGGCCATCGGCGCCAGCACCACGTTGGGCTGGATGTTGTAGGGGCCAATCTGCATGTGCGCATTGTAGTGCCGGCCGCTGGCCGGCAACCACGCAGGTACCGATACCTGTTCAGGCCGATCCGGAAGGGCCTGATGCGCTCCGGTCATGAGCATATGCTTGACGATTGCTTCCGCCGCCCCCAGCGGCGGCCGATGCTGGCTGGTTACCGGTCGCGGTCATGCGCGAAAACGCACCGACCCACGGTCGCGCTCAGGGTGCCGGACCACAGGCATAGGCCAGCACGGCCAGATGCCGCTGCGGGTCCAGCCCGAGCAGGGCCAGCACGGCGGCGTCCTCGAACGAGCCGATCGCGCAGCCGGCGGCATGCATCGCCGCCACTTCCCGCCCGAGCGCCCCCAGCCAGACCCCGGCCTCGATCAATACGAAGCGGCCACCGCGCTCGCCGTACTTGGCCAGCGTGCCGGCCGGTTCGGCGATCAGGAACAGCACGGCCGCCGGCCGCTCCGGCCAGTCGACGCCGAGCAGCCTGGACAGCGCCGGCCAGGCCGGGCAGGGCCCCACCGGCACCAGCGCATGCCCGATCGGGTCGTACCAATGGATGCCCGGTTCCGTGGCGATCGCATCGTCGGTGCCGTACAGCGCGGCGTACGCCTGGATCGGGTATTTGGCCCCGCCGGACGGCAGCCGCCGCGTGTCACTGTCGCCGGGCCGGGCCCGCAGCGGGGCCAGCACGCGCCCCAGCTCCTGTGCCCCCCAGCGTGCCTCACCGAAACGCCGGCCACTGTGGCGCTGCGCCAGGGCATCGCCGGGCTGTACCGGGTCCGGCAGGGGGATGCCGGCCGCCGCATGCAGGGGCCGCGGCGGTGACCAGGCACGTGCGGCATCCTCGGCGATGCGCGCGCGCATCACTTCAGCGCGCGCGGGATTGAGCTCGCCGTTGTGCCAGAACAGATGGAACAGCGGGGCATCCTGCCAGGGGGAAGGCGGTGACGGCATGCGGTCCTCGGGAATCAGCCCAATGGATGCGGGAAGGGATTCGGAAACGCGCCGCCGTGCGGCACGCCGGGATACCGCCAGGCCACGTCCCGGCAACGGCCGCCGAGGAACGGCGCACGCTCGTCGGCATGCAGGCCGCTGAGCTGCGGCGACAGCACCCGCATCACCCGCAGGCCGGCCGCGGCCACATCGGCGGTGGTCAACTCGCGGTAGTACAGCGCGATGCCGGCATGGCCCAGCCGGCGCCGCAGCAGATCGAGCTCGGCGATGGCGCGCGGCGCAGCGGGACGCATCACCTCGCCCGGTGGCGGCAGCTGCAACGTGCTGTCGCCCGCCTCGCGCAGCAGCGGCAGCTGCGGCCACAGGTCCGGGCGCAGGGTGTAGAAGGCGGCATGTTCGTCGAAGCTGCGCAGTGCCGCCGGTTCACGCGGAAGCCGCGCGCTTTCGCGGCCACATAGATGCGCGGCGAAGGTCAGCGCCTGCTGCCATTCCAGCAGCGCCTTGTGCAGCGCCTCACCCGGATCGGCCCGGCAGGCGATGCCGAGGACGTGCCGGGCGCGGCCTTCGAACGGGATGCCGCCCGCGACCGCGACCACCGGGTGCGGGTTCCAGTGCTGGGTCAGGTCGAAGCCCTGCAGTTCGCCCCCGCGCGCGTCCACGAATGCCTGCCATCGGGCGGGCAGCGCGATTCTCCGTCCGGCCACGCCGTTGAGCCAGGTCACCGCCAGCGCATCGCGCTCCAGCAGCTCCTGGGCCGCGCGCAGCAGCGCCAGCCAGGCGCCATCGCGGCCATCGCGCCAGGCCGCCAGGCCACTGGACGTCGACGGCAATCGCGCCTGGCCGCTGCGCGGCCCCAGTCCGACCAGCTCCTGCGGCACCCAGGCCACCCGGTTGTCATCCAGCGCATGCACCGCGGCGAACAGATCATCGTCGCGTTCGGGCATCGGCCACGGAAAACCCGGCGTTGCACGTTGGCCGGCCGAGAACAGCGCGAAGGCCGATTCGTCAAGGCGTTGTGCGGGCGTCAGCGCATCTCGGCGACGCACTTCCAGGCCCACCTGCGCCGCCGCCAGTCGCTCCAGGGCTTCGGCGACCGCGCCATCGGCGGCCGCATCGGCCTCCAGCGCGACCGCCCCGGAAACGCCCTGCCAGGGATTGGCAGGATCGGCCGGGGTGGCGGCATTGTGTACGCGCCGTCCCTCGAACAAGGGGCCGGTGGCATCGCAGGGGTTGGCCTCGATCGGCTGGGCCGGGCGCACCAGACCGCAGCGCGGGCGCGCCGCCCCATGCAGCAGGTGCGACGACAACGTGGGCGTGTCCAGCGTCGCCGCCTGCACGGCGGCGCGGCTCATTTCAGCACGCTCAGCCAGAGCATCATCTCGAGCGCGCCGACAGCGAACAGGCCCAGCAGCAGCCCGATCGCGATGCCGATGCCGCGCCCGAGCGAACGCCCCGCGCGTTCGTAGACGAGCGCATAGATGCCGAGATACAGCCCGACGGCGACGAACAGCCCGAAGATCGGGTTGGAGGTGCTCATGAAAATGCCGCCGCCGATCGCGGCCAGCGGCAAGGCGAACAGGCCCAGCAGCACCCGGCTCGTGCGACTCAGACCGGCCGTCGGCACTGTAGATGTGGCTGACGCTGATCCTGATGCCGTCTCCGGACGGTCCGGCTCCGCAGCAGGCGGCGGCTCCGGCAACGGGGGAGGCTGTGGCGCGCGAACAGCGGTGCCGGTATCGACGGGAACTGCCGTGGCGTGCGCATCGCGGCTGTTGGCGGCAGGCGCAACGGGGTCCAGCCTGCCGAGCACCACCGCGGACAGCACCGAGGTGCCGAGCAGGGTGACGACGCAGGAACTGCAGGTGGTCGAGGTCGAGCCGCCGCCTGCGGCGGCAAGGTCCTGGCGCGAGGCACTGGCATCGAACTGGGTCGGCAGGCGATACATGGGGTCACTCCCTTGACCGAGGCGGAAACGCCCGGCGCGGGAGGCACATTATCACGGGTGCGCGGCGTCCCAGGGCAGCGGCAGCGGTGCCGGCAGCGCCGCCTCGCCGCCCTGGCAGGCGGGGCACCACGGCAGCCGCAGCACCCGGTCGCGTTCCCCGTGCAGACGATGCAGGTCGAGCCACACGCTGCGTTCGAGATAGCCCAGCAACAGCTGGGGCTGATCCAGCAAGGGGGCGACCAGCGCCGCGATCCGCGCCGGCTGCGCGGCGACGGCGGGCAGCGCCGGCACCACGGCGTCGCCCCAGCGGCGCAGCACCCGGTTGCCCAGGCAATACACGCAGGCGCTCTGGCCCGGCACCACATACGGCCCCAGCGCGAGCGTGTGGTGATAGCTGAGGTCGAGCAGCAGATGCGGCTGTGCCGGCATCCGTGCGCGGTAACGGGTGAGGGCCTGTTCCCAGCCGAGTCCATGCCGGACCAGGACCAGCAGATCGGCATCGGCGACGGCATCCACGCGCTGCAGATCCGCGCTGGCATGCTGGTCGAAGGCGTCGGCCAATCCGGGCAGGGGGTCGCCGAGCCAGTCGATCGCATAGCGGCGCACGCTGCGCACCGCCTGCAGTGGCACAAGTACGCCGAGGCGTATCAACTGGCGGACCGCCGGGCCATAGTCGGGATCGTCCTCGAGTATCGCCAGCGTGTCGTCCTGCCAGTGGCCGAGGATCCGTTCGACGACCGTCGGCGTATCCGCCTCATCGACCACGTAGAGCTCGTCGGCGCCACCGGAGACCAGCAGCAGCGGGCGTTGTGCATGGGTCTGCGAGAACACGGCCCAGGCCGGATTGCGCGTCCAGCGCGGTGCATCCCCGTGCGGGCCGGCGTGTTGCTGACTGCCTGCTGCTGCCACTGCGTACAGTCCCTGTATCCGCGAAAGCGCAAGGATAGCGGCAAACAGGCCTGCCACGTTCTGCTAGGGTGCGCGCGTGCCCCTACCAGCTCATGCCAACCCTTTGCTCCCCCAGCCGCCCTGGCGCGAAGCCATGCTGTGGATGCTGCTGCTCGGCGCGATGTTCATCCACGGCTACAGCTGGACCAACCACTGGGCCGCCAGCCAGGCGCAGACCTACAGCCTGCACGGTCGCTGGGACGAGGCGATGCCGTTCTGGGCCTGGACGATCTGGCCGTACCTGGCGCTGAACCTGCTGTACCCGCTGACGTTCTTCCTCTGCCCGACTCGATCCGCTCTGCGCCGCCATGCGCTGGCCATCGCGCTGGTGCAGGCCGCCTGCATGCTCGCCTTCGTCTGCTGGCCGACCGGCAATGTCCGTGTGTTGCCGCAGCCGGATGGCGTCAGCGGGCTGTTGTTCGCACAGCTGCGCGCGTTCGAGGCGCCGTTCAACATGGCGCCGTCGCTGCATGCCGCGGTATTGGTGGTGGTCTGGCAGGCATGGCGGCAGTGGCTGCGGGCCGATGCAAGGGCACTGCGCTGGCTGTGGCACGGTGCCTGTGGGCTGATCCTGCTTTCGACGCTCACCACCTGGCAGCACGATCTGCTGGACGTGCTTGCCGGACTTCTGGTGGGCGCGCTGGCGCTGTGGATCACGCGGTGCATGCCGACGTCGCTGGGGCCTGACGGCTGATCCATCCTCGAAGGCGAGTGCAGGCGCGGCGGCCAGTGGGTCGGGCGCTGGGGCGCGATGCCCTTGCCGGCGAATGTCCTCCGGCGTCGGCCTGCGGCCGCCGCCTCCCCCTTGATTTCGCCCACAAGGGCATCGCGCCCCACGTGTCCAGGCCACCGGCGCTGCCTGGAGAGCACCGGTTTTCCTTTTGCATACCGCGAGCCGGAGCTCCGTAGCGACCGGTAGGCCCCTGGGCAAAATCAAGGAGGAGGCCGTCGCCGCAAGGCGGCGGCGGGGGGACATTTGCCGAGGGGCCTACCGGTCGCTACGGGGCCGTCACGGTCGCGGCAGATTCCAGCGGAGACACGCCCGGATAGACGATGAGACGCTGGGAGAAGAACAAAAAAAAGGCCAGCGCGAACGCTGGCCCTCGGTATGCACCTCGGTGAGGCTTACTTGTTTTCGGCGTCGGCCGGGGTGAAGTGCGGCATCGCCGCGGCGGCCCCTTCCTTCTCGGTCGAACGGCCCGCGAACTGGTTGGCGAAGCGCACATGGCGGGCAAACGCCGCCTCCGGGTCCTGGGCGATCGAAGCGACCAGGGCGCCGTTGAACGCATCGCCCGCACCGGTGGTGTCCAGCACCTGCACCTGCTCGGCGCCCACGCGGTAGTACGGCTGCGTGTCGCCACGCAGGTTCTCTTCGGCGTGCGAAACGAACACGCCGACCGAACCCAGCGTCACCACCACGGTGCCGTTGCCGACCAGCTTGCGGCACAGCGCATGCAGGCTGGCGCCATCCAGCGCGGCAACGTCGTTGGCCTCCACGCGCTCGCCGACATGACGGCCGAGCAGGGCGGCGAACTCGGTCTCGTTCGGGGTCAGCACGTCGGCCAGCTTGAGCAGACCGATGCTGGACGGCGCATCGGCGGGGGCCACGTTGAGCACGGTGGTGGCACCGGCCTCACGCGCGATCGCCAGGGCGGCCTCGATGGTTTCCACCGGCGATTCCAGCTGTGCCAGCACCACCTTGGCGCCGGCCAGCAGCGCGCGCTGCTGTTCGACGAAGTCCAGGCTCAGCGCGGCGTTGGCACCCGGGCCGATCACGATGGTGTTGCGGCCACGGCTGTCGACATAGATGCCGCCGGTGCCGGTCGGCTCGCTGCTGGCCTCGGCGGTCAGCGCGAAGCCGTCCTGCTCGGCCAGCCCACGGGCCATCGCACCGCCGGCGTCATCGCCCAGCGCGCACAGGAACGTGGTCGGCGCGCCGGCGCGGCGGGCGGCCACGGCCTGGTTGAAGCCCTTGCCGCCGGGACCGGTGCTGTAGCGGCCGGCAATGGTCGCACCCGGGGCCGGGAGCGACTCACAACGCCAGACATGATCCACATTGAAGGAACCGATTACGACGACACTGCTACTCATAAAGACTGTTTCTCAGGGAACGGATATCAGCTGAAATGCGTCAGCACGCCGGCGATGGTCGCCGTCATGAAGGTGGCAATGGTACCGCCGAGCACCGCGCGCAGGCCGAACTTGGCCAGATCGTGGCGACGCTCCGGGGCCAGGCCACCAATACCACCGATCTGGATGGCGATGGAGCTGAAGTTGGCAAAACCACACAGCGCATAGGTCGCGATCAGGCGGCCCTCGTCGGAGAGCGCCATCCCCGGTACCTGGCCATTGACGATCTTGGACAGCTCCGAGTACGCCACGAACTCATTGATCACGACCTTCTGGCCGATCAGCGAGCCCACGGTGGTGGCATCGGCCCACGGCGTACCGATCACCCAGGCGATCGGGGCCAGCAGGTAGCCGAACAGGGTCGACAGGTCGGTCGGGCGGCCGATGATCGCGGCCAGGCCGGTCACGTCGCCCAGCCAGGTCAGCGGGGCGTTCAGCAGCGCGATCAACGCGATGAAGGCCAGCAGCATCGCGCCGATGTTCAGCGCCAGCTTGAGGCCGTCGCCGGCACCGGCCGCGGCGGCGTCGATGATGTTGCTGGAGGTTTTCTCCACTTCCATCTTGACCGTGCCGCGGGTGAGCGGGGTGCCGGTCTCGGGCACGAGCAGCTTGGCCACCACCAGGGTCGCCGGCGCGGCCATGATGCTCGCGGCCAGCAGATGCTTGGCGTAGAACGCCTGCTGGACCGGGTCGTTGCCGCCGAGCATGCCCACGTAGGCCGCCAGCACGCCACCGGCGATGTGCGCCATGCCGCCGATCATCATGGTGATCAGCTCGGACTGGGTCATCTTGGCGATGTACGGGCGGACCGTCAGCGGCGCCTCGGTCTGGCCGATGAAGACGCTGGCGCAGACGCTGGTGGTTTCCGCACCGGACACGCGCATGATCTTGGTGATTGCCCAGGCCATGCCGCGCACGATCATCTGCATCACGTTGAGGTGGTACATGACCCCCATCAGCGCCGAGAAGAAGATGATGGTCGGCAGCACCTGGAAGGCGAAGATGAAACCGAACTGCTCGGTGTTCATCAGGCTGCCGAAGATGAAGCCGGAACCCTCGTTGACGAAGCTCAGGATCTTGACGAAGCCCTTGCCCAGCGCGTCGAACACATCACGGCCACCCGGGACCAGCAGCACCACCGCTGCGAAGGCGATCTGCAGTGCGATACCGGTGACGACCAGGCGCCAGTCGACGGCCCGCTTGTTGTTCGAGAACAACCAGGCAATGCCGATCAGCACTGCCAACCCGAACAGGCCGAAGCCAATCCTGCCCAAACCTTCGACCATGAGACTTCCCTTGGGGCGCCGCGAAAAACGGGAAGCCTAGAGCAGCGGCAAGGGCGGGGCAAGGAAAAGCAGCGTCCGCGAGCCGATCGGTCGTGATCGGGCCTGTATCGGCAAGGCATGGCCCGGTTTTCGTGCCGCGTGTCATCGCCCGTGAGACCAGGGCGTCCGGCCTGCGCGCGCTGCGCGCCACCCTCTACACTTACCGGTATCGATCCGGCCCGGTTTCGGGCCCGCAGCAGGAGAACCACATGCTCTATCGCCGTCTTGGCTCCACCGGCCTGAAGCTCTCGGCCCTGTCCTTCGGGGCCTGGGTGACCTTCGGCGATCAGATCGGCCGCGACGAGGCCCGCAAGCTGATCGCCACCGCCTGGGATGCCGGGGTCAACTTCTTCGACAACGCCGAGGGCTATGCCCGCGGTCGTGCCGAGCAGGTGATGGGGGATGTGATCGCCGACCTGCGCCTGCCACGCGACGGCTTCTGCGTTTCCAGCAAGGTGTTCTTCGGTGCCGTCGACGACCCGCGCCCGACCCAGCACGGCCTGTCGCGCAAGCACGTGACCGACGCCTGCCACGCCGCGCTCAAGCGCCTGCGGGTGGACTACCTGGATCTTTATTACTGCCATCGCCCGGATCCGGACACGCCGATCGGCGAGACCGTGCAGGCGATGGATACCCTGATCCGCCAGGGCAAGGTGCTGTACTGGGGCACCTCGGAGTGGTCGGCCGCGCAGATCCAGGAGGCGGTGGACATCGCCCGCGCGCGCAACCTGCATGCGCCCTCGATGGAGCAGCCGCAGTACAACCTGCTGCACCGTGAGCGCGTCGAGCGCGAGTACGCCCCGCTGTACGCGGAGGCTGGCCTGGGCACCACGATCTGGTCGCCGCTGGCCTCCGGCCTGCTGACCGGCAAGTACAACGCGGGGGTCGACCCGCAGTCCCGGCTGGGCCAGGAACAGCTGGGCTGGTTGAAGACGCAGGTGCTCGACGACGGCAGCGACCGCATGGAACGGGTGCGCCGCTACACCGCACTGGCCGCGCAGCTCGGTGTTTCACCGGCGCAGCTGGCGATCGCCTGGTGCCTGCGCAACCCCAATGTATCCAGCGTGATCCTCGGCGCCAGCCGGGTCAGCCAGCTGGAAGAGAACCTGGGGGCGCTGGCCCTGTTCGAACAGCTGGATGAGAGCGTCTGGCAGCAGGTGGAAGCGGTGGTTGGTTGATCGGGCCGGGTTGGATGTGGGGGACCGGCCAGCGGCCGGCACTACCGGTCCGGGGGCGGCAGGACATTGAGGTAGCCGGTATGTGGGGAGGGTAGTGCCGGCCGCTGGCCGGCTCCCCTGCCAGCTGAAACGGCAAGCTTCCCCTCCAGTTTGATTGACAAAGACTATTGATATTTGACGTTCGATCATTAATGCCATCTATCAAAGTGAGAATGGTTGTTGATTGTCAACTGAGAATCATTATCATTTGACTCGCCCCTCGCAACGAGTCCAGACGATGAACACTCAAGCTGCTGTACTGCTGCGCCCCGAAACGCTGACCCTCCGCGACCGTCCGGTCCGCGTGGTCCCACCGGAAGAAGTGATCGACAGCGAAGCCCTGCTCAAGGGACGTCGCGAAATCCTGATCCAGCACGGCGACCGGTTCTATCGCCTGCGCCATACCAGCAACGACAAGCTCATTCTGACCAAGTAATGCCGGCCCGCTGGCCGACTCCGGTAGCGCCGGCCGCTGTCCGGCTCCGGTAGTGCCGGCCGCTGGCCGGCTGCTTCAGCGGTCAACGACCATGCTCCACCTCCATGCGGATCGCGCACCTCCCCCCGCGGCTCGCCATGGTCCCAGCTCTCTCCCCCTCGACACTCCGCCGTCGACTCCGGTCGCCGGCGTGGGTCGAGGGTCTCCCCCGCAACCGCCGATTGCAGGTAGATCGCCATGAGCCGCGCCCTCTCCGTCGGCCGCCCACCGGGCCGCCATCCCATCGCCGGTCTACCCTCGGCCACGCAGCTGGCCTCGCTGGGGACCGTGCTGTGCCTGTACCGTCCTGACAGCAGTGAACTCGGTGGCTGGAAACACGCCGTCTCCGCGCACGCCTGCCAGGGCATGGACAGCGACGGCATCCGCGAAAGCCTGTGCTTCGTCGATGCCCGCGGACGCTGCTGCTGGCGCCTGTATCTGCTGCCGGACAGCGACTTCCTCGCCTGGGACCGCCTGGTCTCCGCGTTCCCCGCACGGCCCGAACCGGTCAATGACGCGGGTGTCGCCGAACGTCTGTGGCGCCGCCTCGCGGTGCGCCTGGGCAACGACGCCTGGCGCATGTGCGCGCTGCGCTTGCAGGTGGGCGAAGGCCGCGAACTCGCTGCCAGCCTGGCCTCGTTGTCGTCCCTGGGCGCCACCACCGCGCGCCGGATCGGCAACGTGGAAGGCGCCGAAGGCGAGTTGTGGGTCGACGACTGCTGCTGCGCCACCGCCGCCCGCCGCGGTGGACCGTGGACCGCCGATGGCATGCCGGTGATCCAGCTGTCATGACGCACTCGCTCGCCCTCGCAGGGCTGCTGCTCGCGCTCACGGCCAGTGCGCATGCCGCACCGGCCGAACCAGCGCGCGACCACGCCAGCATCCTGGCGATGCAGGGCGAATACACGGTCGACTTCGCCTTCGACGAAACCGTCCTGCTCGCCCCCGGCTACGAACGCGCGTCGGCCGTGCGCACCGGCGGCAACGAAGTGGTGATCGTGGTCGAAGACACTCCGACGCGGGTGGTGCTGCAGCACCTGCTGGTCGAACCCAAGAGTGGTCACGTCACCAAGCACTGGCGCCAGGACTGGGTGTACCAGGCAGCGGACCGGTTCGAGTTCAGCGCCGACCAGACCTGGCAGGTGCGCCCGATTCCCGCAGCGCTCACCCGCGGCGCCTGGACCCAATGCGTCTACGAAGTCAGCGACGCACCGCGCTACTGCGGCACCGGCCGATGGACCTACGACAACGGCATCACCGCGTGGACCAGCGACCTCAGCTGGCGCCCCCTGCCGCGCCGCGAATACACCCGCCGCAGCGACTACAACGCGCTCGCGGTGATCAATCGGCACACGCGCACACCGGACGGTTGGACCCACGAGCAGTTCAACACCAAGATCCTGCGGCGCCCCGATGGCACGCAGACACCGATCGCGCGTGAGTTCGGCTTCAACGAGTACAACAAGACCACCGAGGTGGACTTCAAGCCGGCCTACGCCTACTGGACCGCCACCGCGGGTTACTGGGCGAAGGTGCGCCAGCGCTGGGACGGCTTCCTCGGGCAGGCACCGGGCGTGCACCTCAAGACCAAGCCCGACGGCATGGCCATGATAATCCCGCTGTTCGCCCAGGCCCAGGACATCCAGGACGGCAAGACCGTGGCGGACACCGAGATCGACGCGATCTTCCAGCAGTGGGTGGAAAAGGCACCGACAGAACGCGCGCGCTGACGCGGCCGCAACCGGCGGCGCTTGCCTCCATCGCCAAACGTCGAAGCAGCACTATGCCCCATCAATGGTGGTGGTAACTGCACGCCAACGGTAGACCCGCCGCTCGCCCATCCGCCCAAGGCCATCCATCGGGAAGGATGGCGGGTAGCCCTGCCCAGGACCGTCAGGGCGCCAAGGATGGCGCCCACGAGCCCCCAGGGATGGGTTTACGGCGCGTCCTGGGCAGGGCTGCCCGCCAGCCTTCAGGCCATGAACGCCAAGACGCCGTCGCTCTCGCTTTCTCTTTCAGTGCAACGGCGCCCCAAACTCACGCCTCCCGAAGCGCCAACGCCGGCGGCGTATGCAGGATCCGTCGCGTGCCCCACCAGCCGGCCAGCATGCTCAACCCAACCCCCAGCGCGCCGCCCACCAGCAACGGCCCCCACGGCGGGCTCAGCGTCAACTCGAACACCTGCCGCGCCACCACACCGCCCAGCAGCGCCGCCGTGCCCACGGCCAACAACGCCGACAACAGGCCGAGCGCACCAAACTCCACCAGCACCGCGCCGCGCAGCTGACGGCGCGTCGCCCCCAGCGTACGCAGCACCGCACTGTCGTAACGCCGCTCACCGGCCGTGGCCTGCAACGCCGCCAGCAACACCAGCAGACCGGCCAACAGACTGAAGCCCATCACAAGCTGTACCGCTTGGCTCACCCGGTCCACCACTTCGCGCACCCGCTCCAGGATGCCGTCGATATCCAGCAGCGAAATGTTCGGATACTCCCGCGTCAGCCCGGCCAGTGCCGGCGCCTGCGCGCGCGGCAGATGGAACGCGGTGATCAGGTTGTACGGCGCATCGGCCACCGCGCCTTCGTTGAGCAGCAGGAAGAAATTGACCCGGAACGAATCCCAGTCCGCCTTGCGGATGCTGGTGACCGTGAAGCTGCGCTCCTGGTCGCCCATCTGCAGCGTCACCGTATCGCCCAGCTTCATCCCGTAGCGCTCGGCCCAGCCCTGCTCGATCGAGGCCTCGGCGGCCGTGCTTCCGGCCTTCCAGAACGTCCCGCTGAGCAGTGTATTGGCCGGCGGGAAATCGTGCCGCCACGAGAAGTTGACCGGCCGGTTGGCATCGTCATCCTCGTTGCTGTTGTCCTCGCGCGACTGTCGCTGCGGCGGCCGGTCGTTGACCGCGAGCAGGCGGCCGGTACTGAACGGCTCGATGCCCGGCGCGACCACCCCGAGCCCACCCAACGTGGCCAGCACCGCGTCGCGCTGCTCGGGCTGGATGTTCATCAGGAAGTAGTTCGGCGTATCGGTCGGCAGGCGGTCGCGCCACTGCGCCAGCAGCCCCGGGCCGATCACCGACAGCAGCAGCAACGCACACAGCGACAGCGACAGGCCGACCAGCTGCATCACCGCCAGCCCGCGCCGGCGCGTCAACGAGGCCAGGCCCAGCTTCCAGCGCCCGCGCAGGCGCGGCTGCAGCCCACGCAGCAGCCACAGCAGCAGCGCGCCGAGCGCACCGGCGAGGGCCGCCAGCGCCGCCAGCCCACCCAGCACCCACGTCGCCAGTTTCACATCGCCGGTGGCCTGCACGGTCAGTGCCACGGTCGCGGCCAGCGCGGCGGCATAGACCAGCATGGAACTCGGCGGCAGCGCGGCGAAGCTGCGGTTGAGCACCCGCATCGGCGGCACGCTGCGCAGGCGCAGCAGCGGCGGCAGGCCGAAGCCCAGCAGCAGCACCAGTCCGATGCCGGCACCACTCAGCGCCGGTGTGGCTTGGGGCAACGGCAGGCGATCAGGAATCAACCCGCCCAGTGCCTGCACCAGCCCGGCCTGTGCGGCCATGCCCAGGCCGATGCCGACCAGGCAGGCCGGCACCGCCAGCATCACCAGCTGCAGCGCCATCGCCGAAAGGATGTCGCGCTGGCGCGCGCCCAGGCAGCGCAGGATCGCGACCTGGTCGATGCGTCGCATCGCGAAGCGGTTGGCCGCCAGTGCGGTGGCGACACCGGCCAGCAACACCGCCAGCAACGCGGCCAGTGAGAGGAAGCGCCCGGCCAGATCGAACGCGCCGCGTACACCGCGCTGGGCGTCGGCGATGCCGACAATGCGGTAGCCCTTGGCCTGCGGTGTGAGCCATTCGCGGAAGGCCTCGATCTGCGCCGGGTCGCCCGCGAACATCATGCGATAGGACGCGCGGCTGCCCGGCCCGAGCAGGCCGGCGCGATCGACATCGACGCGGTTCACCAGCAGCGGCGGCGACAGCTGCATCAGCTCACCGGAGGTGTCCGGCTCGGCCTGCAGCACCCGGGTCACGGTCAACGCGCCCGCACCGAACTCCAGTGCATCGCCCACCTGCAGGCCAAGCGCCTGCATCAGCCGTGGATCGGCATACGCTTCGCCCGGCGGCGGCGTTCCCGCGGTTTCACTGGCGCTGTCGTGCAGGGTGCGGCTGACCCGCAGTTCGCCACGCAGCGGATAGCCGTCGGCGACCGCCTTGATGTTGGCCATCTGGCTGTCATCGCCGTGGAACAGCACGCTGGGGAAACTGACCATGCGCGTCGTGGCCAGGCCGCGCTCGCGCGCTGCATCGGCGAAGGTCTGCGGAACATCCTCGCGCCCGCTCAGGCCGAGGTCGCCGCCGAGCATTTCCGCCGCGCTGCTGGTCAATGCCAGCGTGACCCGGTTGACCAGGGTCCCGACCGCGGTCATCACCGCCACGCCCAGCACCAGTGCGGCGAACACGGTCAGCAGGTCACCGGCGAGGAACTCGCGGCGCAGCGCACGCGCCGCGTGGCGCACGATGTTCATGCGCCTACGCCGGCAACGGTATCGGCCAGGCGGCCACCGTCGAGCTGGTAGATGCGCTCGCAGCGCTGGGCCAGGCGCAGGTCGTGGGTGACCAGCACCAGGGTGGTATCGCTGGTCGCGTTGAGCGCGAACAGCAGGTCGCTGATCTGCTGCCCGGTGGCCTGGTCCAGACTGCCCGTCGGTTCATCGGCGAACAGGATGCGTGGCCGCGCCACGAACGCGCGGGCCAGCGCCACACGCTGCTGCTCGCCGCCGGAGAGCTGGCGCGGGTAATGGCGTGCGCGGTGGCCCAGGCCGACCTGCTCCAGCACCTCGCGCACGCGCGCGGCATCCTCGCGGCCGGCCAGTTCCAGCGGCAGCGCGATGTTCTCTTCGGCGGTCAAGGCCGGCAGCAGGTGGAAGCTCTGGAACACGAAGCCGACCTCGCGGGCGCGCAGCTGCGCGCGGGCTTCCTCATCGAGCGTGTTGAGCTCGGCACCGGCCAGCGCGATCGTGCCGTGGCTGGGCAGGTCCAATCCAGCGAGCAGGCCGAGCAGGGTGGTCTTGCCCGAACCTGAAGCGCCGACGATCGCCACGCTCTCGCCTTCATGGACGGTCATGTCAATGTTGTCCAGTATGTGGACTTCACCCTCCGGGCCACGTGCGGACTTGCCCACGTTGTGGGCGGCGATGGCGACGGATGCGCTGCGGGGGGACAGGCTGTCGATGAGGATTCTCCAATGAACCAAGCAAACGGAAGGGGCCGCGCGGGCTGGGTGGGCTGGCTGCTGGCAGGGTTGCTGCTGATGCCGATGCTGGCCTGTGCCAAAGGTCAGGACACCCGTGCGGCGGTGCTGGTGGTCGGCGACAGCCTCAGTGCCGCCCACAATATCCCGGCCGCGTCGGGCTGGGTAAACCTGCTTCAGCAGCGGGTCAAACAACAGATCACGCCGCCGCCGGCGGTCATCAATGCCAGCATCAGCGGCGAGACCACCGCCGGCGCGCTGACCCGCCTGCCCGGGCTGCTGGAGAAGCACCGCCCCTCGGTGGTGGTGATCGAACTGGGCGGCAACGATGCGCTGCGCGGGCTGACCCCGGCCCAGCTGCGCGGCAACCTGGAAAAGATGATCGTGGCCAGCCAGCAGGCCGGGGCCAAGGTGCTGCTGCTGGGCATCGACGTGCCGCCCAACTACGGCCCGGCCTACCGCCAGCGCCTGCGCCAGACCTATGCGGAGCTGGCCAAGGCGTACAAGGTGCCGCTGCTGCCGTTCCTGCTGGAAGGCGTGGCGTTGAAGCCGAACCTGATGCAGGCCGACGGGTTGCACCCCACCGCGGCTGCGCAGCCGCAGGTGCTGGAAAACGTCTGGCCGCTGCTCAAACCCCTGTTGTGATCGGTATGCGGTGAACTTCACGCCGCGTCCACCGGCGATGCGGCATGTTTCACAAAGCTGAAGAAGAGGGAATCCCATGCGTCAGACAAAGGAGACCTCCGGCCTGGTGCTGGTGGTCGAAGACAACCGTAATATTTCCGAGATGATCGGCGAGTACCTGGAAGGGCGCGGCTTCGAAGTCGACTACGCCCAGGATGGGCTGGACGGTTATCGTCTGGCGGCCGAGAACAGCTACGACGTGGTCGTGCTGGACCTGATGCTGCCGCGTCTGGACGGCATCGAAGTCTGTCGCCGCCTGCGCAACGACGCCCGCAAGTCGACGCCGGTGCTGATGCTGACCGCGCGCGACACGCTGGACGACAAGCTCACCGGCCTGGGGTTCGGCGCCGATGACTACCTGACCAAGCCGTTCGCGATCCAGGAACTGGAAGCCCGCCTGCGCGCGCTGATCCGCCGCGAGCGTCGCCAGGTCGGCTCGGAAGTGCTCAAGGTCGCCGACCTCGTGCTCGATCCGGTCAGCATGCGCGCCACCCGTGCCGGGACCGAACTGCAGCTCTCGCCGATCGGCCTGCGCCTGCTGACGATCCTCATGCGCGAATCGCCGCGCGTGGTGACCCGCCAGGAAATCGAACGCGAGATCTGGGGCAATGGGCTGCCGGATTCGGACACCCTGCGCAGCCATCTGTACAACCTGCGCAAGATCATCGACAAGCCGTTCGACCGCCCGCTGCTGCACACCGTGCAGAGTGCCGGTTACCGTATTGCCGACATCGCCCAGCCGATGAGCTGATGGGCGGTCGATCGCCGCTCGGCCACCTGCGGGCGGCATGAGCGATCCGATCCTCCGGGACCCTCTGGAGCATGACGGCCCGGCGTTCGCCGGGCCGTTGTCATGGTTTGCACGATGGACTCACGGCAAGCTTTCCTATAATCGCCGCGAACCGCCCTGGACCCCGTAATGCCGCACGGTCTGCCGCGCAAGATCCGTATCGTCTTCATCCTCCAAGCCGTGCTCGCCAGCCTGGGCATCCTGCTGGGGGCGTGGCTGGTATCGCTGGTGATCAAGCACAGCCTGGTCAGCAGCGCACTGAAGGAAGAGGCCGGCTACTTCTGGGAACTGCACGAGGCCTCGCCGGTGCAGCCGCCGCCCAATACCCAGAACATCCGTGGCTACCTGCTCGAGACAGGTCAGTCGCCGCTGAGCCTGCCGGCCAATCTGCGCACGCTCCCGCCGGGCTTCCATGAGCTCAAGGACGACGACCAGCTGGTGCTGGTCGATGCGCGCCCGGAAGGCCGCCTGTACCTGGTGTTCCTGCGCTCGCGCGCGGAGATGCTGGCGTTCTGGTTCGGCATCGTGCCGGTGCTGCTGACGCTGTTGGCCGTCTATGGCGCCTCGTGGATCACCTACCGCGCCTCCAAACGCCTGGTGTCGCCGGTCAACTGGCTGGCCCGGCGCGTATCCCGCTGGGATCCGGGACACCCGGAAGCGGCCGACCTGGCCCCGGCCAAGCTGCCGGCGGACATGCAGGGCGAGACCCGCCAGCTGGCGGCCGCGCTGCACTCGCTGGCGACCAAGGTCACCGCGCATGTCGCGCGCGAGCGCAACTTCACCCGCGATGCCAGCCACGAGCTGCGCACGCCGCTCACCGTGATCCGCGTGGCCAGCGACATGGCGCTGGGCGACCAGGACATGACCCCGCGCCTGCGCCGCGGCCTGCAGCGCATCCAGCGCGCCGGACGCGACATGGAGGCGGTGATCGATGCCTTCCTGATCCTCGCCCGCGAGGCCGATGTCGAGCCGCAGGTCGAGCTGTTCGACGTCAACGAGATCGTCCGCTACGAGGTGGACAACGCCCGCGAGCTGATCGCCGGGCGGCCCGTGGACATCCATCTGCACAGCAGCGGCCCGGTGATGCTGCACGCACCGCCGCGGGTGCTGCAGGTGGTGGTCAGCAACCTGCTGCGCAACGCCTGCAGCTATACCGACGAAGGCCGCATCGACGTCGACGTCGAGGCGGACCGCGTGGTCGTGCGCGATACGGGGATCGGCATGTCCGCCGAAGCGCTGGGCCGTGCCTTCGAGCCGTTCTATCGCGCCGAGCCCAGCCGTCCGCAGGGCACCGGGCTGGGGCTGTCGATCGTGCGCCGGCTGTGTGACCGCTTCGGCTGGAAGATCGGCCTGGCCAGCGAGCCCGGGCAGGGCACGCAGGCCACGATCCACTACCGTTGAGTCGGGGAAGCGCTGCGCCTCCCCGCGTGGCTCAGGGGCACTGCACCTTGGGCGCCAGCGCCTTGCGCCAGATCGCATAGCCTTCCGGCGTCATGTGCAGCATGTCCTCGCGGAACAGCGCGGCACGCGGCTGGCCGTCGGCGCCGAGCATCGGCGTGTAGACATCGGTGTAGCCGGTGTTGGGCAGGGTGGCCAGCGCCTTCTTGATCAGCCCGTTGGCCTCCACCACCGCCGGCAGCAGCTGCGCGCGCGAGGGGCTGGGTTTGATCGAGATGATCTCCACCGTGGTCTTCGGCAGGTCGCGGTGCACGCGCTTGACGAAGGCCACCACGTCGTCGCGGACCTGGGCCGGGCTGCGGCCGCTGTTGAGGTCGTTGTCGCCGGCGTAGAAGAACACCTTGCACGGCGCGTACGGGATCACGATGCGGTCGGCGTACCAGGTGCTGTCACGCACTTCCGAACCGCCGAAGCCGCGGTTGAACACCGGCTGGCCCGGGAAATCGGCGGCCAGGCTCTCCCACATCCGGATCGACGAGCTGCCGATGAACTCGATGCCGCCGCGCGGCGGCGGATTGGCCGCGTCCTGCGCGGCGAACTGCGCCATGTCGCCGGCCCAGGCCACGTTGGAGACCTGGGTCGGCACCTGCGGCGCGGCAGGGGCCGGCGTGCGCGCCAGTGCGGGCAGGGCGGCGCCCAGGGCAAGGGCGAGCAGAAGGGGGCGGGCACGGCGATGCAGCATGGACGACTCCTGTGGTGGGGCACCGACGGTGCCCGGACGGGTAGGCGTTCATCATAGAAGTTGCCGCCAAACCGCGCTTTACCATGGACGGGCGTTGGCCGCCTTCGACAATGCCCGGACCGGCTTATGGCAAAATGAGGGATTGCCTGCCCCATTCAGCGATACCCATGACTGTCTGCCGTGTGCTGTTCCTGCCGTTCCGGCCCGCATTGCCGACCGGGGTACCTGCCCGTGGCGGATGAAATCGGGCACCTGCCGCGCGGCCCCAGGCGCATTTTCAAGGCCGCGGTCTGGTCGTGGCAGGGACTGCGTGCGGCCTGGCTGCACGAGTCCTCGTTCCGGCTGGAAGTGTACCTGTTGATCGTGCTCGCCCCGTTGGCGCTCTGGCTCGGCCAGACCCCGGTGGAGCGCGCGCTGATGATCGGTTCGTTGCTGCTGGTACTGGCGATGGAGCTGGCCAACTCGGCGATCGAGGCGGTGATCGAACGCTACGGCGCCGAGTTCCACGAGCTCGCCGGGCGCGCCAAGGACATGGGCTCTGCCGCCGTGTTCGTGCTGATGATGAACGTACTGGTGTGCTGGACCCTGGTCCTGCTGCCGCAGATTTTCTGACCTAAAACTGCTGGCGCGTCGCCCGCGTCATCCCCCCTGTAAGGATGGAAGTCCATGTTTCTTGAGTTGTTGTCCGATCCCAATGTCTGGTTGACCCTGCTGACCCTGAGTGCACTGGAAATCGTGCTGGGCATCGACAACCTGGTGTTCATCTCGATCGCGGTGAGCAAACTGCCCGAAGCGCGGCGTCCGTTCGCGCGCAAGCTCGGCATCGCCGTGGCCTGCATCACCCGCATCCTGCTGCTGGTGTCGCTGGCCTACCTGGCGCACATGCAGGCCAACCTGTTCACGGTGGCCGGCATGGGCATCTCGATCCGCGACCTGGTGCTGATCGTCGGCGGCCTGTTCCTGATCATCAAGGGCAGCATGGAAATCCGCGAGCTGATCACCGGCGGTGAGGATGAGGATCCGACCACCACCAAGGCGTCGGCCGTGTTCGGCATGGTCATCGCGCAGATCGCCATCATCGACATCGTGTTCTCGCTGGACTCGGTCATCACCGCGGTCGGCATCGCCGAACATGTGCCGGTGATGGTCGCCGCGATCCTGCTTTCGGTGGCGGTCATGCTGCTGGCGGCCAACCCGCTGGGCCGCTTCATCGACGCCAACCCGACCGTGAAGATGCTGGCGCTGGCCTTCATCCTGCTGATCGGCGCGGTACTGATCCTGGATGGCCTGGATGTGCATGTGCCCAAGCCCTACATCTACGCCGCGATGGGCTTCTCGGTGCTGGTGGAATGGCTGAACCTGCTGATGCGCCGCCGCGCCGTGGCCCACCACGTGCCGGGTGCCGGCAACTGGTAGGTGCCGACCCACCGCCGTTACCACATCCGCTTTACCCAGGACGTGGCATGCTCCGGATCCCGTTCATCGAGATCCGGAGCCGGCCATGCGATCGTTCTTCCGTTTGTTGTGCCTGGCCGTGCTGGCCTCCCTGTTGTCCGGTTGTGGCTACAACGCCATCCAGCAGAAGGATGAGCAGGTAAAGGCTGGCTGGGCCGAGGTGCTCAACCAGTACAAGCGCCGCGCCGATCTGATCCCCAACCTGGTGCAGACCGTGGAAGGCTATGCCAACCAGGAACGCCAGGTCCTGACCGATGTCACCAACGCCCGTGCGCGCGTGGGACAGGTCAACGTCAACGCCGACGATGCCGACTCCCTCAAGCAGTTCCAGCAGGCCCAGGGCGAGCTGAGCGGTGCGCTGTCACGCCTGCTGGTGGTCACCGAGAACTACCCGAACCTGAAGTCCGACCAGGGCTTCCGCGATCTGCAGGCGCAGCTGGAAGGCACCGAGAACCGCATCACCGTGGCGCGCGGCCGCTATATCCAGATGGTGCAGGACTACAACACCTACATCCGCCAGTTCCCCCAGGTGGTCACCGCCAAGCTGTTCGGCTATGCGACCAAGCCGAACTTCACGGTGGAGAACGAAGCACAGATCTCGCAGCCGCCGGCGGTCAAGTTCGGCTCGCAGGCCCCGGCGCCCGCACCGCAGCCGCCCGCGCCGCAGCCGCAGCCGGCGAACTGAGCCCGTGACCACGCGCCTGCTGCGCTGCCTGCTACTGCTCTGCCTGGCGCTTGCGTTGCCGGCCTGGGCGCAGCGCCAGGCCGCGATCCCACCGATGTCCTCGCCGGTGGTGGACACCACCGGCACCCTGGACGCGGCGCAGATCCAGGCGCTGGAGGCGCAGGCGCTGGCCCTGCAGCAGCGCAAGGGCAGCCAGCTGCAGATCCTGATGGTGCCGAGCACCGCGCCGGAAACCATCGAGCAGTACACCCAGCGCGTGTTCGAGCAGTGGTCCATCGGCCGCAAGGGCGTGGACGACGGCGTGCTGCTGGTGGTGGCCAAGGACGACCGCCGGGTCCGCATCGAGCCGGGCTACGGCCTGGAAGGCGCGATTCCGGATGCGATCGCCAACCGGGTCATCCAGGAGTACCTGGCCCCGCGGTTCCGCAGCAACGACTACGCCGGTGGCCTCACCGATGCCAGCGCTGCGCTGGTCAAACTGATCGACGGCGAAGCGCTGCCTGCGCCGGTGAGTACGCATCGCGCCCAGGACGCCCCGGCGGGTGGCAACTGGACGATGGCGCTGGGCATCGGCCTGTTCGCCGGTCTGTTCCTGCGCGGCATCCTCGGCTGGCTGCCGCGCCCCCTGCGCGCGCTGGCGAGCGGTGCCGGGGCCGGGGTGGCCGCGTTCCTGTTCACCTCGCTGGTGGTGGCCAGTGGCGCGGCCGCCGTGGTCGGACTGCTGGTCGGCCTGACGTCGGCCGGTCGCGGCGGCGTGTTCGCGCGCAGTGGCGGCTGGGGTGGGGGTGGCTGGGGCGGTGGTGGGTTCGGTGGCGGGTTCGGTGGCGGCGGGGGTGGCTTCGGCGGCGGTGGAGGCGGCTGGGGCGGTGGAGGTGGACGCTCGGGAGGCGGTGGCGCCTCGGGAGGCTGGTGATGCGCTGGCTCCGGCACGTGTTTTCCCCCTCGGTGCGGCGCGCCTTCCCACCGGCACATCTGCAGGCGATCACCGAGGCGATCACGGCCGGCGAGCGCCGCCACGGTGGCCAGGTGATGTTCGCGGTGGAGGCGGATCTGCCGCTGGCCGCGGTGTGGCAGGGCATCACCGCGCAGCAGCGCGCCGGGCAGGCCTTCGCCCAGCTGCGGACCTGGGATACCGAACACAACAACGGCGTCCTGATCTACCTGCTGCTGGCCGACCATGCGATCGAGCTGGTCGCCGATCGCGGCCTGCGCGGGCGGATCGATGAGGCGCAGTGGCGTGCCATCTGCGCGCACATGCAGCAGCGGCTGCGCGAGGGCGCCCTGCAGGAGGCCGTGCTGCTGGCGATCGAAGAGGTCTCGGACCTGCTGGCCGGGCACTATCCGCCCGTTCCGGGGTCACAGGATGACGGCCTGCCGGACACGCCGCAGATTCTGGGCTGAAGCCCGGCAATCGCGCGATCGCGGCCGCCGCGAGGCCGCTCCCGGGCGGCGCTAGAATATCCGCATCCCTGCAAGGCGCCCTACATGATCTATTTCCACGATATCGACCCCATCGCCATCTCGCTCGGGCCGATCAAGGTGCACTGGTACGGCATCATGTACCTGCTCGGCTTCACTGCCGCCTGGTGGCTGGGGCGCAAGCGGATCGCGGCCGGGCGCCTGCCCGGGGTCGATGCCAACGGGTTCTCCGACCTGCTGTTCTACGCGATGCTCGGCGTCGTCGTCGGTGGGCGCGTGGGTTACATGCTGTTCTACGCGACCTCGGAATTCCTGCACAACCCGCTGCTGCTGTTCAAGGTCTGGGACGGCGGCATGAGCTTCCATGGCGGCCTGCTCGGCGTGCTGTTCGCCGCGTGGTGGTGGTCGCGCAAGCACCGCCTGCACCTGTTCGACACCCTGGATTTCGTCGCCCCGCTGGTACCGCTGGGCCTGGGCTTCGGCCGCATCGGCAACTTCATCGGCGCCGAGTTGTGGGGCAAGTACACCGATGGCAGCTGGGGCGTGGTGTTCCCGAGCGGCCTGCCCGCCCCGTTGAACGGGCTGGACCTGGCCACGCTCAAGGCCGAGTTCGCCACCGGGGCGCTCAACCAGTACGCCCGCCATCCGTCGCAGCTGTATGAAGCGCTGCTGGAAGGCCTGGTGATGTTCGTCGTGCTGTGGGCGGTGTCGGCCAAGCCGCGCCACCGCTACGTGATCGCCGGCCTGTTCGCGCTGATGTACGGCATCTTCCGCTTCGCGGTGGAGTTCGTGCGCATGCCGGACAATGGCGTCTACCTTGCCTTCGACTGGTTCACCCGGGGCCAGCTGCTCAGCCTGCCGCTGGTGGCCTTCGGGCTGGTGCTGCTGGCACTGTCGCGTCGCGCACCGGTGCTGCAGCCGGTGCTGCCGGCCGCCGCTGCCGGAGCCAAGGCATGAAGGCTTACCTGGACCTGCTCGCGCATGTGCTGGAGCACGGCACGGAAAAGTCGGATCGCACCGGTACCGGCACGCGCAGCGTGTTCGGCTGGCAGATGCGCTTCAACCTCAACGACGGCTTCCCGCTGGTCACCACCAAGAAGCTGCACCTGCGCTCGATCATCCACGAGCTGCTGTGGTTCCTGAAGGGCGATACCAACATCGGGTACCTCAAGGACAACCAGGTGCGGATCTGGGACGAGTGGGCCGATGCCAATGGCGACCTCGGCCCGATCTACGGCAAGCAGTGGCGCAGCTGGGCCACCGCCGATGGCGGCGCGATCGACCAGATGCAGTGGCTGGTGGACGAGATCAAGCGCAACCCCGATTCGCGGCGGCT
>Ga0160443_100480_pt1 | contig 27953 bp, 27 predicted proteins | sample HID1972I_E1MG_FD_108244 | JGI IMG/M metagenome (GOLD analysis project Ga0160443, IMG submission 108244) | Enriched pill bug-associated microbial communities from UW Madison campus, WI, USA - HID1972I_E1 MG | ecosystem: Host-associated > Arthropoda: Insects > Digestive system > Unclassified ... | reverse complement strand
GGCCAGTGCGCCGATGACGAACCAGGTGCGACCTTCGAAAAATGCGATACCGCGACCGTCATTAGCCAGGCGCTCGATGGTCAGGCGCTGCTTTTTGCCGGTCGGGATTTGTGGGGCCTTGCTGCCGCCAGTCGGCTGGAAACGCAGACCTCTCTCGTGCTTGGCCATCAGTTGGGCGCGTCGAAAATGCCGGTCGACAAGTAACGGTCGCCACGGTCGCAGATGATCGCGACGATCACCGCGTTTTCAAGTTCTTTGGACAGGCGCAGCATCGCTGCCACCGCACCGCCCGAAGACACGCCACAGAAGATGCCCTCTTCGCGGGCCAGACGACGGGTGACGTCCTCGGCCTCGCTTTGCGCCATGTCGACGATACGGTCGACGCGCTCGGCCTGATAAATCTTCGGCAGGTATTCTTGCGGCCAGCGGCGGATTCCAGGAATGGCCGAGCCTTCCATCGGTTGCAGACCGACGATCTGCACGTTGTCGCTCTGCTCTTTCAAGTAGCGCGAAACGCCCATGATGGTGCCGGTGGTGCCCATCGAACTGACGAAATGGGTGATGGAGCCCTGGGTCTGACGCCAGATTTCCGGACCGGTGGTGGTGTAGTGCGCCTCAGGATTGTCGCCATTGGCGAACTGATCGAGCACCTTGCCACGGCCTTCGGCCTCCATGCGCTGCGCGAGGTCGCGGGCGCCTTCCATGCCTTCTTCCTGACTGACCAGAATCAGCTCGGCGCCATAAGCGGTCATTGCCGCTTTGCGCTCGGCGCTGGAGTTGTCGGGCATGATCAGGATCATCTTGTAACCCTTGATCGCGGCGGCCATGGCCAGGGCGATCCCGGTGTTGCCCGAGGTCGCTTCGATCAGCGTATCGCCGGCATGGATCTGCCCGCGCAACTCGGCGCGAGTGATCATCGACAGCGCCGGACGGTCCTTGACCGAACCCGCCGGGTTATTCCCTTCGAGCTTGAGCAACAGGGTGTTGCTGGTGGCACCGGGCAGGCGCTGCAAACGCACCAGCGGAGTGTTGCCGACGCAATCGGCGATGGTTGGGTACTGCAGGGTCATGGCGTATTCGCAATCCAGACGTGCGGGGGCGCCTATCATACCGGCAAACCCGCGCAGGCCATATCACGCAAAGTGCGGTGCTTATGGTTTATGGGAATAAGCAGCGGTTAGTCGCTATTTTCTGCTGGCGCCGTATCCATTGCATAAAACTCATGCAACTTGGCCTGCAGCAACTGCTTATCCGGCAGACAGGTTTGATATTCCGCTATCAATGCGGGCGAAAGACTGCGATTGAGGGCGTACTCGACGACCTCATCTTCCTTGCTTGCACACAGCAGGACACCGATGGCCGGACTTTCGTGAGGCTTGCGGACATTGCGATCCAGCGCCTCCAGATAGAAATCCAGCTTACCGAGGTATTCCGGCTCAAAACGGCCGACCTTGAGTTCAATGGCTACAAGGCAGTTGAGCCCTCGGTGGAAAAACAGAAGGTCGAGAGAGAAATCCCGGCCGCCGACCTGCAGTGGATATTCGGAACCGACAAAGCAGAAGTCGCGACCGAGCTCAATAAGGAACGCCTTGAGACGTGAAAGAAGCCCCTGGTGCAGATCGGTTTCGGAATGAGCAGCGGGCAAGTCGAGAAATTCGACCATGTAGGAATCGCGGAATATCTCGAGAGCTTCGGGATGATTTTGTTTCAGTGCGGCGGAGGCTTTTGCAGGATCGGTGACGCTTCGCTCAAACAAAGCAGACTTGAATTGGCGTTCCAGTTCGCGCTTCGACCACTGTTCCTGAACGGCCATTCGCAGGTAGAACCCACGCTCTTCCGGGTGTTTGCTTTGGCTCAAAATGATCATGTTATGAGTCCACGGCAATTGTCTCACCAGTGGTGAGACAATTGGATCATCCCGATAGGTTTCATAAAACTGGCGCATTCGGAACAGATTTGGTCGGGTGAACCCACGCAAGCCCGGTTGGGTATACGCCAGATGTGCGGCCAGTTGAGTTATGACCGAATCGCCCCACTCCGCCTGCTCAATCTTACGACTGATATGCGCCCCCACCTGCCAATAAAGCTCAATCAGCTGTGTATTGACCGCTTGCATGGCCTTATGTCTGGAACTGTGAATCAACGCGAGCACTTCGTTGAAACGTTCGCCATCCGGGTTGCCAGTAACGCTGGATACAGTCATGCGCAATTCCTTGAAGATCAGGTGAAGCACGAGCCTAACCCCTTCAGGAAGCTTGAAATGACCGCCGATGCAACTTGGGAAATGTCGTACAAAAAAAGGCGAGCGCTCCGGCAAGCCATCAGGATTGGCCACCCGAATGGACTACATCGCGAGCAGGCTCACTCCTACAGGAGATCTGCGTTGATCACACAACCTGCGGCGAACCGAGATCCAATGTGGGAGCGAGCCTGCTCGCGAAGGCGTCAGTCGGCGCAACGCCATCGTTAGCCACCAACCGCAAATTCAACCGCAACCCCGCCCCGCTATTCTCCGCCCAAATACTTCCGCCCTGACGCTGCACGGCATTGCGCGCGATGCTCAGGCCCAAGCCGAATCCACCGTCGCCGGGCCGCGAGCCGTCGAGGCGGGTGAACGGCGAGAAGATCCGCTCCAGATCCCCTTCCGCTACGCCGCCGCCCTGATCTTCCAGCCACAGATGCCAGAAATCGCCGTCGCGCCGTCCATCCAGTCGCACGACCCCACCCGCAGGCGAATGCCGAATCGCGTTACGCAGAATGTTCTCCAGCGCCTGCGCCAGCGTATTCAGATTGCCACGCACCCAGCACGACGCCTCGACCGAACACTGCAATTGCAGGCTCGGCCAGCCGCTTTCATAACAGGCGTTGTCCGTGAGCATTTCCCACAGGGCCTGAATCTGGATCGCTTCCTCGGGCAGCGGCGTGCGGTCGGTATCGAGCCAGGCCAGTTGTAAGGTGTCTTCGACCAGCCGTTGCATACCGTCAACTTCACGACCGATGCGCTCGCGCAGTTGCATCAGACCCTGTTCGCTTTCACTGGCGACACGCAAACGGCTCAGCGGCGTGCGCAATTCGTGGGACAGATCACGCAGCAGTTGCTGTTGCAGAGCCACGGTCGATTGCAGGCGCTCGGACATCGAGTCGAATGCCCGCGCCAGTTCACCGAGTTCGTCCGGCCGCTGGGTGATGCCGCTCGACAGGCGCACATTCAACTGGTCGGCGCGCCAAGCGTTGGCCTGTTCACGCAAGTTGTTCAGCGGCACTACCAGAAGACGATAGAGACCGACGCACAGCAGCAAAGTGAACAACCCCGGAATCACGCCGTTGGTGATGACGCGCCAGAACAGCCGATATTTACCCGGCAGAAATCGCTCGGGCAATTCGATCACCAGGCTGCCGGCGGACGGCTCTTTGGGAAAAGGTATGCGCAGCCACGGCCGGTTCTGTTTGTGGATCGGCCAGTCAAGACCGCGCAAGAACGTCAGGTGCTGGATTTCCTGTTCATTCAGCGGATCGCTGCTCAGCGACTGCAAGTTGCCACCGATGACGCCGACCCAACTGGCTTCACGCAACTCCATGCTCTGCAACCAGTCATCGACCCCGCTGCGGCCGCCGTGCTGCCACGCCTGTTCCGCTTGCGCGGCATAACGACTGAGCGTGCCCCGCGCTTCGTCGGAGAGGAACTGGTTGCGCTCCTCCATATAACGGCCCCACGACCAGCTCAACCAGATCATCAGCAGACAGAACGCGACCAGCAGAAACGCCAGTTTCCAGAACAGCGAATGCCGCCCCGGCAGTTCAGAGCGTTTCATCGGCCGCGCTCAGAACGTAACCCTTGCCCCACACGGTGCGCACTTCACGCTCGGTGTAACCGATGGCTTTCAGTTTGCGGCGGATCTGGCTGATGTGCATGTCGAGGCTGCGGTCGTGGGCCGCGTAGCCGCGCTGTAAAACGTGCTGATAAAGGAAGGCTTTGCTCAGCACTTCCTCGTCATTGCGATTGAGGGTTTCCAGTAAACGGAACTCGCTGCGGGTCAGCCCGGCGGCTTGCTTGCCGAACAGCACATCGCACCGTTCATCGTCGAACCGCAGCGTACCGGCCGCCACGGGCGCCGCCAGCGATGCCGGGCGCCGATCCAGCGCGACCCGGCGCAGGATCGCTTCGATGCGTACATGCAGCTCGGCCATGCTGAACGGTTTGGGCAGATAGTCGTCGGCGCCCAGACGGAAACCGCTGATGCGATCCGCCTCGGCACCGAGAGCCGACATCAATAGCACCGGCGTCGAATGGCTCTGGCGCAATTGCGTCAGTACGTTCAAACCGTCCATGCCCGGCAACAGAATATCCATCAGTACCACGTCGAACGGCTGGCGCCTGGCGATGCTCAGACCTTCCTGGCCGTTCTGGCACCAGGTCACCTGAAAGCCGCTGCGACCCAGATGTTCGTGAACATAGGCGCCGAGAACCGGATCGTCCTCAATGGAAAGTATGCGTGGCTGGGCAGCGGAAACAGGAGTCATGACTATCTGCAAGTAATTCTCAGTTGAGGGCGATTATTCAAGATTGCCGGGCATCGGGCAACCCAAGGATGTCCTATCGGACCAACGAGCCTCTGCGCCCTGAACCGACCCGAGCGTATTTTTCCGGAGATTGCCTGCGAGCAAATCGCTACACTGCGCGAATGTCGCGTGCCGGATGCACGCATGAGTCAACAGTTCAGCGGGATGCAGGAGAAAGGTGTGCTCAAGAAACTGGGAATCAAAGGTCGCGTGTTGTTGCTGACCTTGTTGCCGACCAGCCTGATGGCGCTAGTGCTCGGTGGTTATTTCACCTGGGCGCAGCAGTCCGACTTGCAGACCCAGTTGATGCAGCGCGGCGAAATGATCGCCGAGCAACTGGCCCCGCTGGTGGCGCCGGCCATGGGCCACGGCAACAATGAATTGCTCGAGCGCATCGCCACCCAGTCCCTCGAACAACCGGACGTGCGCGCCGTCACTTTTCTTGCGCCGGATCGCTCGCCGCTGGCCCACGCCGGCCCGACCATGCTCAATCAGGCACCGAGCGGCGACAGCGCGCAATTGCAACGGCGCAGCGGCAATGACGCGACGCGCTACCTGATGCCGGTGTTCGGCAAGCACCGTAATCTCGCCGGAGAACTGATCCCCGAAGAATCCGATCGTCTGCTCGGCTGGGTGGAACTGGAGCTGTCGCACAACGGCATGCTGCTGCGCGGTTATCGCAGCCTGTTTGCCAGCCTGTTGCTGATCGCCGCCGGTCTTGCCGGAGCGGCGTTGCTCGCGTTGCGCATGGGCCGCACCATCAACCGCCCGCTGAGCCAGATCAAACAGGCCGTCGCACAACTCAAGGACGGCCACCTGGAAACCCGTCTGCCGCCGCTCGGCAGTCAGGAGCTGGATGAGCTGGCGTCGGGCATCAACCGTATGGCCGGAACGTTACAGAACGCTCGCGAAGAACTGCAGCACAGCGTCGATCAGGCCACCGAAGACGTCCGGCAGAATCTGGAAACCATCGAGATCCAGAACATCGAACTGGATCTGGCGCGTAAAGAGGCACTGGAAGCCAGCCGGATCAAATCCGAATTTCTTGCCAACATGAGCCACGAGATCCGCACGCCGCTCAACGGCATTCTCGGCTTCACCCATCTATTGCAGAAAAGCGAGTTGACCCCGCGCCAGCTCGACTATCTGGGCACCATCGAAAAATCCGCCGACAGCCTGTTAGGCATTATCAACGAGATCCTCGACTTCTCGAAAATCGAGGCCGGCAAACTGGTGCTCGACCATATTCCGTTCAACCTGCGTGACCTGCTGCAAGACACCCTGACCATTCTTGCCCCCGCCGCTCACGCCAAGCAGTTGGAACTGGTCAGCCTGGTGTACCGCGACACGCCGCTGTCGCTGGTCGGTGATCCGCTGCGCCTCAAGCAGATCCTCACCAACCTGGTCAGCAACGCGATCAAGTTCACTCGCGAAGGCACCATCGTCGCCCGCGCGATGCTTGAAGAAGAACACGAAGACAGCGTGCAACTGCGCATCAGCATTCAGGACACCGGCATCGGTCTGTCGAATCAGGATGTCCGTGCGCTGTTCCAGGCTTTCAGTCAGGCCGATAATTCATTGTCGCGCCAACCTGGCGGCACTGGCCTCGGGCTGGTGATTTCCAAGCGCCTGATCGAGCAGATGGGCGGTGAAATCGGTGTCGACAGCACGCCGGGCGAAGGTTCGGAATTCTGGATCAGCCTGAACCTGCCAAAGACCCGCGACGATGCCGAGGACCTGCCTTCGGCGCCGCTGCTCGGACGCCGCGTGGCAGTGCTGGAAAACCACGAACTGGCGCGTCAGGCCCTGCAGCATCAACTGGAAGACTGCGGCCTCGATGTCACCACGTTCAACACTCTCGAAAGCCTGACCAATGGCGTCACCGGCGCGCATCAGACCGATCAGGCGATTGATCTGGCGGTGCTCGGTATCACCAGCAACGACATGCTCCCGGAACGTTTGAACCAGCACATCTGGGACCTCGAACACCTCGGTTGCAAAGTGCTGGTGCTGTGCCCGACCACCGAGCAGACGCTGTTCCATCTCTCGGTACCGAACCCGCATAGCCAGCTCCAGGCCAAACCGGCGTGCACGCGCAAATTGCGCCGCGCGTTGTCGGATCTGGCCAACCCGCGCCAGCCGCGCAATGAGCCGGGCGAACCGCTGTCGAGCCGCGCACCGAAAGTGCTCTGCGTCGACGACAACCCGGCCAACCTGTTGCTGGTGCAGACCCTGCTCGAAGACATGGGCGCCAAGGTTCTCGCCGTGGAAAGCGGCTATGCCGCCGTCAAAGCGGTGCAGAGCGAATCTTTTGACCTGGTGCTGATGGACGTGCAGATGCCGGGTATGGACGGGCGCCAGAGCACCGAAACCATCCGTCAGTGGGAAAGCGAACGGCATTGCACGCCGCTGCCGATTGTCGCCCTCACCGCCCACGCCATGGCCAACGAAAAACGCGCGCTGCTGCAAAGCGGCATGGACGACTACCTGACCAAACCGATCAGCGAACGGCAATTGGCTCAAGTCGTATTGAAATGGACCGGTCTGGCCTTGCGCAATCAAGGGCCGGAGCGCTCCAGCGAAAGCGCCTTGGGCAATCACGAACTGCCGGTGCTCGATCATGAGGAAGGCTTGCGTCTGGCGGCCGGCAAGGCGGATCTGGCGGCAGACATGCTGGCGATGCTGCTCGCCTCACTGGAAGCTGACCGCGAAGCCATCCGTACGGCACGCGACAACCACGACCAGAATGCTCTGCTCGAGCGTGTCCATCGCCTGCATGGCGCGACACGTTACTGTGGTGTGCCGCAATTGCGCGCAGCCTGCCAACGCAGTGAAACCCTGCTCAAACAAGAGGATCCGAAAGCTTTGATGGCGCTCGATGAACTGGAGCGGGCAATCAATCGTCTGGCCACGCAGGCGAAGATCAGCGCCTGATCCACGGCAATGCCGGCAATACAGCAGGGCGCTACAGTGGTCGCGGGTGATTTGCGCCCGCGTCGATGCTCCAGGAGGATTTCATGCGCACGATCGTTTTCAGCAGCCAGACCTACGACCGCGACAGCTTCCTCGGTACCGCTTGCCCAAGCGGGATCGAATTGCATTTCCAGCCGGCTCGACTCAGTCTCGACACTGCCGCACTGGCCGACGGCCACGAAGTGGTTTGCGCTTTTATCAACGATGACCTCAGCGCGCCGGTACTGGAGCGCCTGGCCGTTGGCGGCACGCGCCTGATTGCCCTGCGCTCGGCGGGTTTCAACCATGTTGACCTGATCGCGGCCAAACGCCTTGGGCTAAGCGTCGTGCGCGTCCCGGCCTACTCGCCACATGCCGTGGCCGAACATGCTGTCGCGTTGATTCTGGCCCTGAATCGACGTTTGCATCGCGCCTATAACCGCACCCGCGAAGGCGATTTCAGCCTGCACGGTCTGACCGGTTTCGATCTGGTCGGCAAGACCGTCGGCATCGTCGGCACCGGACAGATCGGCGCGACGTTCGCAAAAATCATGCACGGCTTTGGTTGCCAGCTGCTGGCTTACGACCCGTATCCGAACCCGGAGGTCGTGGCCTTGGGCGCGCGTTATCTGAGCCTGCCCGAACTGCTTGCGCAATCGCGCATCATCAGCCTGCACTGCCCGCTCAACGAGCACAGTAAACACTTGATCAACCGCGACTCGCTGGCGCACATGCAGACCGGTGCGATGCTGATCAACACCGGACGCGGTGGTCTGGTCGACACGCCGGCGCTGATCGACGCCTTAAAGGACGGGCAGTTGGGTTATCTCGGGCTGGATGTGTACGAAGAAGAGGCGCAGATATTTTTCGAGGACCGCTCCGACCTGCCGTTGCAGGACGACGTGCTGGCACGCTTGCTGACCTTTCCTAACGTGATCATCACCGCGCATCAGGCGTTTCTGACCCATGAAGCACTCGGCGCGATCGCCGCGACCACACTGCACAACATTGCGACCTGGGCGGCAGGTGCACCGCACAACCAGGTCGAGGGTTGATGGCCTGACGGTTTACTTTGGCGACAGCGTGGACGCCAGGATCAACAGAGCCAGCCAGCCAAAGCCGAAAAAGCGCTGCTTCATCGAGTGCCCGTTGCGCAGCAGAAACCAGACAAAAACCATCGGCAACAGGAAGATCATGATCTTCAGCCAGCCTTCTACCGGACGGCTGCCATCGGCATTGGCCTGCGTTTGAAACGCTGGCGCCGGCTGTTCGACTGGCTGCCGGCGCCGACGCCCCGCCGCTGCCGGCATGACTTTCGGTAACGGCTCCGGCGCAGGGGGTGCCACGGCTTCCGGAACTGCCTTGTTGCGCGGCAGGCTGCCAAAAGAGATCGTCGAAGGCTTAGCAGGCGCAGGTGCCGGTTCTGCTGCCGCAACCGTCTGCGCATGAGCGCGAACGATCTGCTCCGCCATCGGAGCCCCACAATGAATGCACGCCGAGGCTTCGGAACTGATGCTCCGCTTGCATTCATAACATTCGATCAGCGCCATGTTCCGTTCCTTCAGAGTCGAGGGGCGGCAGTTTGCCATGAGCGCCTGTCGATTTGAACCGGATCGAAGGTCGCAAGCGCACATCATTCTGCAATCGAGCCCGTGCTAGCATGTCGCGCATATTTGGAGGACCCATGGTCGAACACGATTTCCGCTACACCCTGATGAACCCGCAACACACCCTCACCGAATGCCGCGCCCTGGTTCCGGGCCGCTATCAGGTCACCGGTAACGGTGGTTCGATCCGCATCGGTGATGTCCTGTTGGTCACCCTCAAAGGCAGCAAGGATTTGTCCATGCGCCTGACCGTCGACACCGTCCGCCACCTGATCAACCCGCCGGGCCAATGGACCGCGATGACCACAGGCCCGGTGTTCGGCGAACTGGCCATCCACACCTGGCAGGTCAACTGCGACAGCTGCGCCAAAGAGCTGAGCTTCGAGTTCGCCGTGGATGCCAAACTCGGCAAAGCCGCCGAGAAACCGGCCGCCACCGTGCGCATCGCCGAGCTGGGCTGGAAAGCCGTCGGCGACAAGCACCTGTGCCCGAAATGCCAGGAGCCGGCATGATGAAACGCCTTGCCCTGGCCGCTCTGGTCGGTGTCGGTTTGGCAGGCTGCGCTGCGGAGCCAGTTCAACTGCAGCAAAACCGCAGCTACATTCTGGAGTGGATCGGCGAACGGCCATTGATGGATTACAGCCACCTGACCATCACCCTCGGTGAAGATGGCCGTGCCTATGGCAACGGTGGCTGCAACCATTGGTTCGCGCCGTACACCCTTGAAGGTGACAAGATCACCTTCGGCAAGATCGGCAAGACCCGCAAGCTCTGCGCTCCGGCGCTGATGGAGCAGGAACAACGCTTCCTGCAGGCGCTGGAACATGTCCAGCGCTGGGACATCTCGCCAATCGAGCAGATGCGCTTCTGGCCGGCTGAAGGCAAACCGTTGCGCTGGTGGCTGGAAGAGGGTTGAGTCTCAAGACCGCCAAGCCCTCATCGGAACGCCGCCCGCCTAGCCCTCTCCCAGAGGGAGAGGGGACTGATTGGGGGATATTGGAGAGGTACGCCGACCTGGAAGGTTTTCGCCGAATCCATAATCAATCGAATCCCGCTCTGGCGACTGCCTAATCGAGCTGATCTGGTTTTGACGAATCCACAATCAACTCGATCTCTCAGGTCGATGTAACTCGCCAGACACCTCGGTCGGCCCCCTCTCCCTACGGGCGGTCCGACGTTTCGGGAGGGCTGGGGTGAGGGGCTTTTGACATTACTGGGTCGCCTGCAACGCTTCGAGTTTGGCCAGCACACCCGCCGCCGTCTGCTCACCCATCAACTGCTCACGCACCTTGCCTTTGTTGTCGATGATATACGTCACCGGCAGTGCCTCACTGCGCGGCAACTCGAACAACTCCGCCGGATCCTGCGCCAGCACGGTGAACTTGATGCCGAGTTTCTCGCTCGCCTCTTTCAGTTCCGCGCCCTGCACATTGTCGAAATTGACCCCGAACACACCGACATTCCTGCTTTTGAGCTCATCGGCCAAATGGTTGAGTTCCGGGATTTCGGTTCGGCAAGGACCACACCATTCGGCCCAGTAATTGAGCACCACCCACTGTTTGTCCAGACGTTCGGAGGCGACTTTCTGCCCATTCTGATCGATCCCGTAATCATTGCCGCAGCCCCCCAGCATCAACGCCCCGATAACCGTCAATGCCGCTGCCAATCGCCGTGTCATGTCGTGTTCCTTGTGAAAATTTAAACGCGCCTGCGACCCATCGCCTCTGACAGTTCTGGATTGCGCGCTGCACAGTTAGAATAGCCGCCACTTTACGCCAGAAGCGACCCGCCATGACCGATCTGACGCTTTATCACAATCCGCGCTGCTCGAAATCCCGCGGTGCGCTGGAGCTTCTTGAAGCCCGCGGCCTGACACCAAACGTCGTGCGCTACCTCGAAACCCCATTGAACGCGGCGCAAATCAAGGCCCTGCTCGGCAAACTCGGGATCAGCGCGCGTCAGTTGCTGCGCACCGGAGAAGATGAATACAAAATGCTTCAACTCGCTGATGACAGCCTCGGCGAAGCGCAATTGATCGACGCTATCGCCCAGCACCCCAAGCTGATGGAACGACCGATTCTCGAAGTCGGCAACAAAGCGGTGATCGGGCGTCCGCCGGAAAAAATCCTGGAGTTGCTACCGTGAGCGCGCCGTACATTCTGGTGCTGTATTACAGCCGCAGTGGCTCCACCAACGAGATGGCGCGGCAGATTGCGCGCGGCGTCGAACAGGCCGGCCTCGAAGCGCGCCTGCGCACCGTACCGGCGATCTCCACCGAGTGCGAAGCCGTAGCGCCAGACATTCCGGATGAGGGCGCGCTCTACGCCACGCTCGATGATCTGAAAAACTGTGCCGGCCTGGCGCTGGGCAGCCCGACACGTTTCGGCAACATGGCCGCGCCGCTGAAATACTTTCTCGACGGCACCAGCAACCTGTGGCTGACCGGCGCCCTCGTCGGCAAACCGGCCGGTGTGTTCACCTCTACCGCCAGCCTGCACGGCGGCCAGGAAACCACCCTGCTGTCGATGATGCTGCCGCTGCTGCACCACGGCATGCTGATCACCGGCCTGCCGTACAGCGAATCGGCGCTACTGGAAACCCAGGGTGGCGGCACGCCTTATGGCGCTAGCCACCACGCCGGGGCTGACGGCAAAAGTGGTCTGGATCAGCACGAAGTCGCACTGTGTCGCGCCCTCGGCTTGCGCCTGGCCAAGATTGCGCAAAAACTGGAGGGCTGACAGTGGCGAAGAAGCCGAAGGTTTTGCCTTCCATCGAATGGCTGGAGCCACGAGTAAAAGCGATGCGGGTGGTCAGCCTGCTGAGTTTTTTCGCTCTCGCCGGTTTGCTCGCCGCCTACTACCTGCTGTTCGCCGACCTGCACGGTGCGCGGCCGTGGGTGATTCTGCTGATCGAACTGATCCCATGGATCGTCCTCGCACCGGCGATGATCATGGGCAGCGCCCGTGGCCATTCGTGGATGTGTTTTGTGGTGAATCTGTATTTCATCAAAGGCGCACTGGCGGCGTATGACCCGAACCGGCAGTTGTTTGGTGTGCTGGAAATGGTCGCGAGCCTGGCGCTGTTCTGCTCGGCACTGCTGTATGTGCGGTGGCGGTATCAGTTGAATCGCAAGTTGGCTGGCGAGGGGGAAATCTCCGTCGCCTGATGGAAAAAGATCGCAGCCTTCGGCAGCTCCTACATTCGATCGTTCCCACGCTCTGCGTGGGAATGCATCCAGAGACGCTCTGCGTCTCAGGGAGGCGGAGCGTCCCGGGCGGCATTCCCACGCGGAGCATGGGAACGATCGGATTGACTCAATGATTGACGGTGTAAGCGAGCATCATCGAAATCTGGCTCATCGGCCGCCCGCCACTCTCTTCATGCCACTGGTTGAACACGTCCTGCACAATCTTCAGATCGCGCAGACTGGTCGGCACCTTGTCGACGATCTTCTGTGCGTTCAGCGCCGCGACCACGTCGTAGCTCGGCACGAAGGTATCCTTGCCGACCATGCGCAAAAAGCGTGGCGCCGACAGTCCGCCCAATTGATGACCGTGCTTTTTCAGGTACGTCCACAGACCGACGATATCGGTCACCGGCCAGTCGGCGATCAGCGCGCCAAAACTGCCCTTCTCTTTCTCGACATCAAGAATGAACTGCGCATTGCGCGGCACGCTTTTCAGTTTGCCGAGATGGCGAATGATTCGCGCATCCTGCATCAGACGCTCAAGGTGCTCGGCGCTCATCAGCACGACTTTTTCCGGGTCGAACTTGAAGAAAACTTCTTCGAAGGCCGGCCACTTGGCGTCGACCAGACTGTGCTTGAGGCCGGCACGGAACACGCGCAGGGCCATGGTCGAGAGGTAGCGATCGTCGCTGATCTTGCGCAATTGCGCGGGAGTCTTGGGAACGGGCAGATGGGCTTCCAGTTCAGCCGCCGAACCGAAGCGGTTCAGACAGTATTCGTGCAGCCACTTGTAATCGCGCATGCCCTCTCCTATTGAATGAAGCGAAGAAACCAATGTGGGAGCGAGCCTGCTCGCGAAGTGGGAGTACCAGTCAACAAATTCAGTTGAATGACACACCGCTTTCGCGTGCAGGCTCGCTCCCACATTTGAAATGGGTTTACAGATTGACGATGTTCACAAAGCGCGAAGCCGCGGTCTCGTCGATCTTCAGGCTGGTGAAGTCGAACAGGTTGCGGTCGGCCAGTTGCGACGGGATCACGTTCTGCAGACTGCGGAAGATGCTTTCAGTTCGACCGGGGGTCTTGCGCTCCCAGTCCAGAAGCATTTCCTTGACCACCTGACGCTGCAGGTTTTCCTGCGAACCGCAGAGGTTGCACGGGATGATCGGGAATTCTTTCAAATCCGAGTAAGCCTGAATGTCTTTCTCGTTGCAGTACGCCAGCGGACGAATTACCACGTTGCGGCCGTCATCGGCGCGCAGCTTCGGCGGCATCGCCTTGAGGCTGCCGTTGAAGAACATGTTGAGGAAGAACGTCTCGACGATGTCGTCGCGGTGATGACCGAGGGCCATCTTGGTCGCGCCGATTTCGTCGGCGAAGGTGTACAGCGTGCCGCGACGCAGGCGCGAGCACAGCGAGCAAGTAGTCTTGCCTTCCGGAATCAGTTCCTTGACCACCGAGTAAGTGTCTTTCTCGACGATGTGATACTCGACGCCCAGCTCTTTCAGATAGGCCGGCAGCACATGCTCGGGGAAGCCCGGCTGCTTCTGGTCCATGTTCACCGCGACGATCTCGAACTTGATCGGTGCAACCTTCTGCAGGTGCAGCAGCACGTCGAGCATGGTGTAGCTGTCCTTGCCCCCGGACAGGCAGACCATGACCTTGTCGCCGTCTTCAATCATGTTGAAGTCAGCAACCGCTTCGCCGGCCAGGCGGCGCAGGCGCTTTTGCAGTTTGTTCTGGTTGACCGTAAGAGTGCCCATGACGCGAAATCCGTGAGGTGTGACGAAAGGCCGGCATTTTACGCAAAAACCCGGCGTGGGCGAAGCATACCGACCGGTCGCATTCCGAAATGCATATTCGTGTAGGAGCTGCCGAAGGCTGCGATCTTTTGATTTTGATTTTTAAAAACAAGATCAAAAGATCGCAGCCTTCGGCAGCTCCTACGGGGGCTGGTCAAGACAGCGCGGCGATTAAGCCACTTGTTTACAGCGCGATTTGCTCTAAGCCCCTAATACCTGTGCGGGTAAGACCTTTCTATACTGCGACATAAGGTCGCACACATCTGAAGACCTGTATTTGCTCGGCCACCTTGGCCCGTAGGCGCTCCGTTGGGGGGCGATGGCAATAACAAGAGGAGTGACTGGCATGATCCATCACGTAGTGGGACTTTTCACCCACCCCGATCAGGAATGGAAGGAAATCCGTGGCGACCAAGAGGAAAGCATCAGCCACATGTACCTGACGCACACGCTGATTCTGGCGGCGATTCCGGCAATCTCGGCGTTCATTGGCACCACCCAGGTCGGCTGGGTGATTGGTAACCGCGCGCCGGTGATGCTCACCGTCGAAAGCGCGATCTGGATGACCGTCATGTCGTACCTGGCGATGCTCGGCGGGGTCGCGGTCATGGGTGCCTTCGTGCACTGGATGGCCCGGACCTATGACGCCAATCCGAGTCTGGCTCGCTGCGTGGCGTTTGCCACTTATACCGCGACACCGTTGTTTGTCGGCGGGCTGGCGGCGCTGTATCCGCATATGTGGCTGGGAATGATCGTCGGCACGGCGGCCATCTGCTACACGGTTTACCTGCTGTACGTGGGCCTGCCGACGTTCATGAATATTCCATCGGACGAAGGCTTTCTGTTTTCCAGCTCAGTGCTGGCCGTGGGTCTGGTGGTGCTGGTCGCCATCATGGCGTTTACCGTGATTGTGTGGGGGCTGGGCGTTGGTCCCGTCTATACCAACTGACTCGCCAGGCTGAATACAGGCCGCCGCAAGGCGGCCTTGTCGTTTCAAGGATGACCATTCGGCAGCTCGACGATTCGCAAGTCCAAGGCGTTGCGGCATACTCGACGTCTCTGGAGATCCATCAAGCATGCCCGAGCAACTCAATACCCGCGTCGAAGACTGTTACCAACTCGCCGAATCCTTTTTCAAACGTTCTTTCCCACGCCCTGTCGTCAGCCTCAAGCTGCGCGGGCAAAAAGCCGGTGTCGCGCATCTGCACGAGAACCTGCTGCGCTTCAACCCGCAGTTGTACCGGGAAAACGCCGAACACTTCCTCAAGCAGACCGTGGCCCACGAAGTCGCGCACCTGATCGCTCATCAGTTGTTTGGCGACCGTATCCAGCCCCATGGCGAGGAGTGGCAACTGATCATGCGCGGGGTTTACGAACTGCCGCCGGATCGCTGCCACACCTATGCAATCAAACGCCGCAGCGTGACTCGTTACATCTACAAATGCCCGTGCGCCGACAGTGATTTTCCGTTCTCGGCGCAGCGCCATAGTCTGGTACGGCAGGGGCGGCGGTATTTGTGTCGGCGCTGCCGCAGTACCTTGGTGTTCAGTGGTGAGATGCGCGTCGAATGACTCCCTGATCGTTCCCATGCTCCGCGTGGGAACGCCGCCATGGACGCTCCGCGTCCACTGTGACGCAGAGCGTCACGGGATGCATTTCCACGCAGAGCGTGGGAACGAGCTACGCAACTACCTTTAAGGCTCGCAATTCGGCAATCCGCTCAACACTAAACCCCAACTCCGCCAACACCTCATCCGTATGCTGCCCCAACGCCGCGCCAACATGCCGGGGCGCCGGTAACTCCTCGGAAAACCTCAACGGACACGCCATCTGCGCCTGCGTGGTGCCATCCCCGCGCGGCACCTGCGTCACCAGCTCACGCGCCTGCAACTGCGGATGGCGCACCGCCTCTGCCAAGTTCAACACCGGCTCGACACACGCATCGATCCCGGCAAACAACTCGCACAGTTCAGCAAAATCATGCTTTTCAAACTCGACCGTCAGCGCGTATTTCAATTGTCGCTGCTGCTCAGGTTTGGGCGACAACCCCAGCGCCGCCAACTCCGGCCGCCCCAGCGCGGCGCACAGTGGCTGCATGAAGGCCGGCTCCAGACTGCCCACCGACATCCAGCGCCCATCCCGCGAGCGGTAGTAGTCGTAAAAACTGCCGCCATTGAGCATCTGATCTTCCCATCCTGGCTCTGCGCCACAGGCCAGATACCCAGCGCCAGCCATGGCATTCAAACTGAACGCGCAGTCGGTCATGCTCACGTCCAGATGCGTGCCCTGTCCCGTTTGCTGCCGCGCAATCACAGCGGCCAACAAGCCGATCACCCCGTGCAACGAACCACCAGCGACATCCGCCACCTGCATGCCCAGCGGCAGCGGCCCGCTTTCGGCGCGGCCGGTGTAACTGGCCAGCCCCGCCAGTGCCAGATAATTGATGTCATGCCCGGCGCGCTCCTTGTACGGCCCGGTCTGGCCGTAACCGGTGATCGACACGTAGATCAGTTTTGGATTGATCGCTTTCAGTGCTTCGTAACCCAGCCCCAGACGTTCCATCACACCGGGGCGAAACTGCTCGAGAACGATGTCGTAATCGCCGAGCAACTGCTTGACCACTTCCAACGCCTCGGGCTGTTTCAGGTCCAGTGCCAGGCTGCGCTTGTTGCGATTGAGGTAGGCATGACTGGCCGATATTCCGCCATCATGGGGCGGCAATACCCGCAGCAGATCAAGGCGTGTCGGTGATTCGATGCGCAGCACCTCGGCGCCCATGTCCGCCAGCAACAGCGAGGCAAACGGCCCCGGCAACAGCGTCGAGAAATCGAGGATCTTCAGTGAGGCCAGCGGTGCGGACATGGGCGAACTCCTTAAGCGATGCACTCAGCCTAGGCAGCGATGCCGCGCACGGCAATCACCGGAAATGTCAGCGGGTGTGACCGTTACGCTCAAACAACAGGCAAGAAAAAACCCGCCGAAGCGGGTTTTTCCAGGCAAGCAGTGCTTATTTCACATTGCTTGGGGTTGGGCCTTCAGCCACACCCAGGTCGTCTTCTTCACGCTCGTCGGAGATACCGCGACCGCCCGAGGCCAGCTCGGTTTGCAGCTGATCGGTATCCAGTTCCTTGACCCACTTGGCAACCACGATGGTGGCTACCGCGTTACCGACCAGGTTGGTCAGTGCGCGAGCTTCGGACATGAAGCGATCGATACCAAGGATCAGCGCCAGACCGGCCACCGGCAGGTGACCTACCGCCGACAGGGTCGCTGCCAGTACGATGAAGCCCGAACCGGTTACACCGGCAGCGCCTTTGGACGACAGCAGCAGCACCAGCAGCAGAGTGATCTGGTGGGTGATGTCCATGTGGGTGTCGGTCGCCTGAGCGATGAACACGGCCGCCATGGTCAGGTAGATCGAAGTACCGTCGAGGTTGAACGAGTAACCGGTCGGGATCACCAGACCCACTACGGATTTCTTCGCGCCCAGACGCTCCATCTTGATCAGCATGCGTGGCAGTGCCGATTCCGACGAGGACGTGCCCAGTACGATCAACAGTTCTTCACGGATGTAACGCACCAGTTTAAACACGCTGAAACCGTGAGCACGGCAGATCGCACCCAGCACCACCACCACGAACAGGATGCAGGTGATGTAGAAGCAGATCATCAACTGGCCCAGTTGCACCAGCGAGCCGACGCCGTAGGCACCGATGGTGAAGGCCATCGCGCCGAAAGCACCCAGCGGCGCCAGTTTCATGATCATGTTGATGATGTTGAACATCACGTGGGCGAAGCGATCGATCATGTCCAGCAGCGGACGACCGTACGAACCCAGGCGATGCAGGGCGTAGCCGAAGATCACCGAGAACATCAGCACTTGCAGGATGTCACCGGTGGCGAACGCGCCGACGATGGTGTTCGGGATTACATTGAGGAGGAAACCGACAATGCTCTGGTCTTTACTGGCCGTCACATAAGTGGCGATTTTCGAGGCGTCCAGGGTGGTGACGTCGATGTGCATGCCGGCGCCCGGTTGCACAACGTTGACCACGATCAGACCGATCAGCAGGGCAATGGTGGAAACGATTTCGAAGTACAGCAGCGCGTAGCCGCCGGTCTTGCCCACGGATTTCATGTTCTGCATGCCGGCGATGCCGCTGACAACGGTACAGAAGATGATCGGGGCGATGACCATTTTGATCAGTTTGATGAACCCGTCACCCAGCGGCTTGAGGGCCACACCGGTCTGAGGATAGAAGTGACCAAGCAGGATGCCGATGGCGATGGCAACGATCACCTGGAAATACAGGGATTTGTACAGTGGCTGACGAGTCGTCATTGCAGGTTTCCTCAAGCGTCCCGCGTGGCAACATCCATCTGTTGGCCGCGAAACCTTAATTGCGAACCCTCCTGCACTGGAGGGATTTGTTGTTGGAGCAGCATTTTCCATCAGGGCCAAACGCACGCTTCTGTGGCTTGTATCGCAAACGTCGTGCCACTTTGGTGCGATTGCCAGCAAGCCTTTTGATATCAGGGGTAACGGGTCTACGGATGTCACCATCCTGTGACTCAGACGTGGCGGATTTCCGCCAACTCGCCGCTTCTCGTCCTACAATTTGGCGGAAATCCGCCTTGTAGGCACTTCCAGCCGCCAGCTACCATCCGGCGCCTGAGGAAGGATCTGCCGCTTATGCGCGAACGCACCATCGCCAGTCATTTTGCCCGTGCCGCCCTCGGTGGCGCGCGCCGCGTGGGTTTCGATTACTCGGGCCTGCTGCTGCAACTGGGCATCAGCCCGGAACTGCTCGATGAGCCTCGCGCACGTATCGCACCGGAGCAATTCACCCAATTGATCCAGAGCCTGTGGCTGGCGCTGGACGACGAATACCTGGGTTTCGGCAACGCGCCAAGCAAACCCGGCAGTTTCGCCATGATGTGCCACGCCTCGATTCACTGCCGCAATCTGGAGAAAGCCCTGCAACGCGGTTTATTGTTTTATAGCCTATTCCCCGAAGCCCCGCGCCTGAGCCTGACGCGCGAAGACGAATGGGTGCGCCTGAGCCTCGACGACTCACCGTTGTGGGATCCAGATCACTTTCTCACTGAGAGCCTGCTGGTGATCTGGCATCGCCTCGGCAGTTGGCTGATCGGTCAGCGGATTCGCCTTGAACAGGCGAGTTTCAGCTATCCGCGCCCCGAGCATGGCGCCGAATACGATCTGCTGTTTCCCTGCCCGCTGACCTTCGGCACTGATCAAAGCAGCCTTTTATTCCACAGCCGCTATCTGTCTATGCCGCTATTGCAGGACGAACGCACGCTCAAACATTTCCTCGAACGCTCCCCCGCCGACCTGCTCTCACGTCCGGACGATGGCGATAGCCTCAGCAGTCGCCTGCGCCGCTTGCTCAGCCGCGACAATGCTAACTGGCCGGATCTGGAGGCAGTGGCGGCGCACTTGCACATCAGCCCACAGACCCTGCGCCGGCATTTGCGTGAGGAAGGCAGCAGTTTTCAGGAATTGAAGGATCAGCTACGGCGGGATATCGCCATCTATCATTTGGGCCGGGCGGATCTGTCGTTGCAACAGATTGCCGAACAATTGGGATTCTCTGAGCCGTCGGCGTTTCACCGGGCGTTCAAGAAGTGGACGGGGCTGACGCCGGGGGCTTATCGGGCGCAGGAGCAGTGAGGCGCCAAATCAAAAGCACCTCACCCTAACCCTCTCCCGGGGGAGAGGGGACTGATTGGGGGATGCTTGAGAAATACGCCGACCTGCAAGCTCTCTATTGAATCCATATTCGCTGCAAATCGCTCAGGTCGATCATTTTCGCAAGACACTTCGGTCAGTCCCCTCTACCTCTGGGAGAGGGTTAGGGTGAGGGCAACTCCCGATCACACCGCCGGAAAATGAATCCTGAACGCCGCCCCGCCCATCGGTGAATCACCCAAGGCCAGTTTGGCGTTGTAGCTTTCGATGATGTCCTTGACCACCGCCAAGCCGATCCCCTGCCCCGGGTGCTGAGCATCCAGGCGTTCACCACGCTCGAGAATCCGCGCGCGCTGATCCGGCGGCACACCGGGGCCGTCGTCTTCCACACACAGTTCAACTCCGGCCAAGCTTTCGCGCACGCTGATGCGCACTTCGCCCAGACACAGGCGATAGGCGTTTTCCAACAGGTTACCCATCATCTCCAGCAGCGCGCCCTGCTCGATCGGCACGTAGCAATGCTCGGGTAGATCGAATGCCACTCGCACACGTTTGTCGCGATAGACCTTATCCAACGTGTCACAGAGGCTTTTCAGCACCGGTTGCAGGCGCACCTGATGTCGTACCAGACCGCTTTTACGCAAACTGGCCCGTTGCAATTGGTAGCTGATCTGCTGGCTCATGCGTTCGATCTGGCTTTGCAGCACCCAGGCCTGATCGCGTTCTTCAGGACGCTGGGCCATGTCCTCACTGACGCCCTGCAGCACCGCCAGCGGGGTTTTCAGACTGTGCGCGAGGTCATCGAGAGAATCGCGATAACGGCTGCGCTGTTGCCGCTCGCTGTGCAGCAAACGGTTGAGCGAGCCGGTCAGGCGCAGCAGTTCGCGGGGATGTTGTTCGGTCAGGCTGTCGCGGGTGCCGCCCTCGATTTCATCGAGTTCCTGACTGAGTTGGCGCAAGGCTTTGAGGCCCCAGGTCAGCCCGATCCACAACAGCGCCAGCAACACCAGCAAGGCTGCACCAAAACCGAGGTAGAGATTCTCGCGCAGGCCTTCGAGGGTGGTTTCGTACTCGCGCACCGGTTGCAGGGCGACGATGCTGAACGCCGCACTTTTGCCGCCGAGCAGTTTGACTTCAACGTCGTAAACGAAGAATTCCTGACCGTTGGCCTCGCGGATCCGCGCGAACTCGTTGCCGAGGCCGTCGTAGCGCGGTTTGTAGTTGATCTGCTCTTCCTGGGTGGCTTTCGAGCGCCAGACCAGATGTCCTTCGCGGTCGTAGATGTAACCGAGCAAACGGAAGTCGGTGAGATTGAAGCGCTCGTCCGGCAACTGATTGGGCATCACCAGCCGACCGTTTTCGATGCGTGCGGCCGAGATCAGCGTGGTCACGTCAGACGCCAGGCGCTGCTCGATCGAATCCTGCAACGCAAGGCTGAAGGCGCCTTGCATTGCCGGCAGCAAGGCGAGCATGAACAACACCGCCAGCGTGGTGGCGGCGAGCATCAAGCGAACGCGAAGAGAACGAATCAAGTGCAGCGCTCATTGAACAGGTAACCGAGACCGCGCACGGTGTCGATCGGCTTGAAACCGGCCGGGCCTTCGAGTTTTCGGCGCAGACGGCCGACCAGCACTTCGATGACATTCGGATCGCGCTCGTCGTCATCCGGGTAGAGTTGTTCCATCAAGCGATCCTTGGGCACCACTTGCTGATGGTGGCGCATGAGGTATTCGAGGATGCGGTACTCATAGGCCGTCAGCGCCAGCGGCTGTTCGTCGAGAGTCGCCTGTTTGCGATTGAGGTCAAGCAGCAGCGGCCCGGCGACGATGGTCGACTGAGTGAAACCGCTGGAGCGGCGCAGCAAGGCATTCAGACGCGCATCGAGTTCTTCGAACTGGAACGGTTTGACCACGTAGTCATCGGCGCCGGCGGCGAGGCCTTCGACCTTGTCCTGCCAGTTGCCGCGCGCGGTGAGGATCAGGATCGGGAAGGTCTTGCCGCCCGCGCGCAACTGGCGAATCAGGTCGAGACCGCCCATGCCCGGCAGGCCGAGATCGATCACCGCCAGGTCAAAGTTGAACTGTCCGGTCTGGTACAGCGCCTCTTCGGCATTGGCCACGGACTCGACCACGTGACCGCTCTCCGTGAGGCGGGTTTGCAGGTGATGGCGCAACAGCGCTTCATCTTCGACGACCAACAGTTTCATAACACTCTCCCGGGCAAATCAGAATCTCCAGTCACACACCTGTGGGAGCGAGCCTGCTCGCGAAGGCTGTGTGTCAGTCGATAAATTGATCGACTGATTCACCGCTTTCGCGAGCAGGCTCGCTCCCACATTGAACCTGCTGGCAACTCCTTAGAAATTGTAGTTGGCCGACAGGTAAGTCTGCGCGCTGCTGGTCAAATCCAGCGAGCCTTGCTTGTTGCCGCCGCGCTCGCTCATCTCGGTGCTGGCGTTACTGCGCAGGTAACGGTAACCGAGTTCGACCGAGGTGTTCTGCGATACTTGCTGCAACACACCGAGCTGACCGCCGACGGCATAACCGATATCACTGTCGCGGCTATAGCCTGGCGACTCCTGGGTCAGCTTGGTCAGACCCGCCGTCGCACCGCCGAACAACTTGGTGCTGCCGCCGACCGGGTAGAACAGATCGTAACTGCCCAGCAGATTTTCCTGACGCAGTTTAATGCCATTGTGCGAGCCCGACACGTTGTCGTAAGTGGCGTAGTAGCGACCCTGGCTGTTTTGCTGACCGAGGCGGACGCCGTAGGTGTTGTTGCCGTCGATCGCGCCGGTGGCGTTCGGATGATCGAGGTTGTTGTTCAGCGAACTGGATTTGTTGATCTTGTCACTGGTCTGGCCGAAGGTCAGGCCGGCGAAGTTCGACGTGGTATCGGCCTGGGCCGCGATACTGGCGCTCATTACGGTCAATGCCAGCAACAGTTTGTTAAAAGTCATGGGTATTTCCTCTTTCACAGTGCTGTTTGGGTATGGCGCAAGGTTACTGACCTCCCCCTGTACCGCCCCTGAACCGTCTCTGAACCTGACCTGAACCAAATGAACTAGGCTGATCTGACCTTTTATTGTCAGGAGACCCGACCATGCGCCTGTTCCTCGCCCTCACCTTGCTGGCCGTCAGCAGCCTCACTCAGGCAGCGATCAAGACTGAAGAAATTCCCTATCAAAGCGCCGATGGCACCAAACTGATCGGTTACTACGCCTATGACGACGCCATCGAAGGCAAGCGTCCGGGTGTCGTCGTGGTGCACGAATGGTGGGGCCTGAATGACTACGCCAAACGCCGCGCTCGCGATCTCGCCGAACTCGGTTACAGCGCCCTGGCGATCGATATGTACGGCGAAGGCAAGAACACCGAGCACCCGAAAGATGCGATGGCGTTCATGCAGGCGGCGACTCAGGATGCGGCGGCTTCCAGCAAGCGCTTCGAGGCGGGGCTGAATTTGCTGAAGAAACAGCCGCAGACCGACGTCAATAAAATTGCCGCCATCGGTTACTGCTTCGGCGGTGCGGTGGTGCTGAACGCGGCGCGCCAAGGCGAACCGCTGGCGGGCGTGGTGAGTTTCCACGGTGCGCTGGCGACCAAAACCCCGGCGACGCCCGGCAGTGTGAAGGCGAAGATTCTGGTCGAGCACGGTGCGCTGGACAGCATGGTCACTCAGGACAATGTCACCGCGTTCAAGGCAGAAATGGACAAGGCCGGGGCTGACTACAAGTTCGTCAGTCTGGATGGCGCCAAGCATGGCTTCACCAATCCGGATGCCGATCGCCTGAGCCATGGCGAGCATGGTGGCCCGGACATTGGTTACAACAAAGCTGCGGATGAAAAATCCTGGGCGGACATGAAAGCGTTCTTGCAGAAAATCTTTAGCTGATCAGAGAGACCGCGGCGCGGCCTTCGCGAGCAGGCTCGCTCCCACAGGGGATCTACTGGGCGACATAGATCCAGTGTGGGAGCGAGCCTGCTCGCGAAAGCCGCACCACCGATCTCGACCTTGTCTCGACGAACCGGCAAAATGCCCGCCATGAATCTCACCCCCACTCTCCCCGCCTGCTGCACCGCGCTCGACAGCCACTGGCCGTTGCCGACGGTATTGGCCGACACCGTGCTGCTCAGTACCCGTTTCGATCCTGCTCAACTGCTTGGCGATGATTTCCAGCGCAGCGCCGTCGTCGCGCCGCCGAGCATTCAGCGTTCGGTGGCCAAACGTCAGGCCGAGTTTCTCGCCGGGCGTATCTGCGCCCGCGCGGCGTTGCAGCAATTGGAAGGCAGCAGCGTGGTGCCGGCGATCGGTGAAGACCGCGCGCCCATATGGCCGGCACACATCTGCGGCTCGATCACCCACAGCACCGGCCATGCCGCCGCAATTGTCGCCAACAAGCAACACTGGCGCGGTTTGGGCATGGATCTGGAAAATCTGCTCAGTACCGAACGCGCCGAGCGCCTGGCTGGAGAGATTCTGACGCCACCTGAAATGCAACGCATGACGGCCGCCTCGCGGGAACAGTTGGCGTTGTGGGTGACGCTGACGTTTTCGGTGAAGGAGAGTCTGTTCAAGGCGCTGTACCCGATTGTGCAGCAGCGCTTTTACTTCGAGCATGCTGAAGTGCTGGAGTGGAATGAAGCGGGTCAGGTGAGGTTGCGGTTGTTGACCGACCTGTCTGCCGAATGGCGCAACGGCACTGAACTGGATGCGCAGTTCGGGGTGCGGGATGGGCAGTTGTTGAGTCTGGTCAGCATCAAAGCCTGAAGATTTTTGGTGTGGGCACTGGCCCATCGCGAGCAGGCTCACTCCTACATTGAAATGCGTTCGCCTGCAGGAGTGAGCCTGCTCGCGATGAGGCCTGCCGAGCCAACACAAAACTCAGCGGCGTTCCTGATTCCTCGGCCAACTCAAGCTAAAGCAAGCCCCTCCCAGACTTTTGCTCTTGCCAATGATCGCCCGGCCGTCATGCCAGTGAATGATCCGCCGCACAATCGATAGCCCCAAACCATGCCCGCCCGAGGCCCGCGTACGGCTGTCGTCCAGGCGCAGAAACGGCGTAAAGATTCGCTCCCACGCCACTTCCGGCACGCCCGGCCCGTCATCTTCGACATCGACCCGGCAGCGCAACTGTCCGACCTGATAGCTCACCGTGACTTTCGAACGGGCGTGGCGCATGGCGTTGCTCACCAGGTTTTGTAACGCGCGATGCAGATAGCGCGGCTCGGCCTCGACCCAGGCATCGTCGTTGTCCGCCGCAGACAGGCACAAACCACGCTGCACCGTGACCTCGGCACGCAACGGCGCCAGCTCTTCGATGACCTGATTGACCAACGCATCCAGGTCAATGCGCTGGAACGTCAGCGCCGGTGAGCCTTGCTCCAGTCGCGCATAGGTGAGCATTTCGTCGACCAGCTTATCGAGATCCTCGATGTCGTGATCCATGCCTTCGCGGTACTTTTCCAGCGCTTGCGGGGTGGTTGCCGAGCCGATCATTTCCAGACCGAAACGCAGGCGCGCCACCGGCGTGCGTAATTCATGGGATACCGCGCGCACCAGTTCACGCTGGATCGCCAGCAACTGTTGCAAGTGCTCGGCCATGCCATTGAACGCCGACGCCAGGCGCCCGACCGAGTCAGCACCGCGCGCCGGCACGCGGGTTTCCAGACTGCCTTTGGCGATACGCGTGGCCGCCGCTTCGAGGCCGCGCAAACGCCGTTCGAGCTGACGCACCAATAGATAAACGATCAGGCCGATCAAACTCAGCCCCAGTGCGGCAATCAGCACCAGCCATTCCGGCGGGTACGGATTCATCTGATACAACGGCCCGATCTCCAGCACCCACGGCGTGCCGACCATGCCGGCAAACACGCGGATCGAATCGCCGCCCTTGCCCAGCGCCATCACCGTATCGCCTTCGGAGACGCGACGGCTCTGGTCTTCGTCCATGTCAGCGTCGTTTACCGTGACCAGCCGCAGGTCAAAACCAAAACCTTTCTTTTCCTTTATCTGCTCAAGGCGTTTGGGCTGTTCACCCACCGGTACGCGCACCAGCTCATCGGCCAACAGATAAATAGTCGCGCGGGCCAACTGCTCACTGATCTGCTGCACTTCCCCCACCAGCACGAGCTGTTCCTTGTCGCTGACCATCCGATAAACCTTGGCCGCGTGCGGCCCGGTCTGCTCGACCAGCGCCTGACCGCGCTGCACTCGGGTGCGTTGGGACAGATCAAGATCGGTGTCGGCAAACTTCTTCAGCGCCAGCGGAATCCCGAGCAGACGCTCCCACACCAGCAGCGCACGATGACGCTCGGTCTCGTTCATCGGTTGCAGGTTGCCCGCCATCAGCGAAAACGTGCCGTGGGCCAGGCGCTCGCGGTATTGCTCGCTGCGTACCTGATTGAGCAGGTTAAGCGCCAGCACGCCAAGCACCGCTACCAGAATCAGCGCTGCACACATGCCGCCGTAGATGCGCAGGAAGATCGAGTTCACAGCGACAGGTCTATGCAGGCTTCAGGGACGAACAGATAACCTTTGCTGCGAATGGTCTTGATCAGGCGCGGATGGTCGGGGTCGTCGCCGATTTTCGGGCGGATACGCGAAATGCGCACATCGATCGAGCGATCCTGGCCGTCGTAACCAATACCGCGCAGGGCGGTGAAGATTTCTTCGCGTGAGAGAATCCGCCCGGCGTTCGACACCAGCAGCCAGAGCAGGTCGAATTCGGCACTGGTCAACTCGATGCCGTTGTCGCTCAGCCAGGCTTCGCGCAGGGCGTTGTCGACCACCAGCGGGCCGAATTGCAGACGACGGGATTTTTCCGCGACCGGCTCGGCGCTGTCACTGCGTCGCAGCAACGCCTGAATCCGCGCCAGCAGCAATCTAGGGCGCACGGGTTTGCAGACGTAATCGTCGGCGCCGAGGTCGAGGCCCTGAATCTGGTCGGCATCATCGGTGCGCGCGGTGAGCATCAGGATCGGCCCGTCGAATTGATTGCGCACCTTGCGGCAAATGCTCAGACCATCTTCACCAGGCAGCATCAGATCGAGGATCACCAGATCCGGTTGCTCCTTGATGATCCGAGCCGCCGCCAGCGCGCCATTGCCTTCGATGTCCACGCGCAGTCCATTGGCTTGCAGGTAGTCGCGCGTGAGTTCGGCCAGTCGCTGGTCATCTTCGACGATCAATACCTGAAAGGCTTGTTGCTCCACCGGTGACCTCTGCTTTCTATTGTTATTAATAAAAGGAAGGCGATTGCCCAGACACACAATCCCTGCAGGAGCTGTCGAGTGAAACGAGGCTGCGATCTTTAGATCTTGCTTTTCAAGATCAGGATCAAAAGATCGCAGCCTTCGGCAGCTCCTACAGAGGTACGCGATATTTAGCGTGATCTTCCCGTCCTTTTGTCATGTTTCTGGAGGATAAAGATGCCTGCGCATGGCCCGATTGTATAAACGGCGTACAGCCAGAACACAAGTCGGTAAATGCGTTCGGACACAGCGTTTTTTTGTGATAGGGTTCGCGCCCTTAAAAATCCGCTGAAGCGTTTTTCCGGGTGAAAAAACAGTGACAAACGGTCTAGGTCAGCAGGTTCGCGGCCTACACGCTTTTTCCTTGTTTCACACACAATTTACGCACAGGTTTATCCACAGGTAGTACGTTGCAATCCGCCCCTAAAACGCATTATCTTGTAGCCCGTGCGCAAAAAAACCCTACATGTAGGGGTTGGCACTAAAAAACCAAACACAAACCGGACAGTGAATTCAAGGCTTTTTATTGCCATTGTCAGGTTGAACCAAACGTATTTTCAGAAGCCCAAACCGCGCCTGCGGATGGCTACCGTTTTTCAGCCGATCACGGCGTTTACGGTACGGGTGTTGCAGTGGCGAACTGCTCCCCGAAAGGAATGCGGTTTCACGCGTATCGCGTGAGCCGAAGACTTCGGCATGGAAGCGGCGCTCACAAGGCCCTCTTCCTGAACTGTCCCGAAGTCGTTATGCCCGGCGCGTGCCGGTTGTAGTGCTTCAGGACGGAACGGTGGGCACCGTGATGGTGCCCAAACAAACATAGAGAACGTGGAGACACCCATGCAAACCGACACAACTCGCGAGAACCCGCAGGGCACCTTGCCG
>Ga0160443_100475_pt1 | contig 28094 bp, 30 predicted proteins | sample HID1972I_E1MG_FD_108244 | JGI IMG/M metagenome (GOLD analysis project Ga0160443, IMG submission 108244) | Enriched pill bug-associated microbial communities from UW Madison campus, WI, USA - HID1972I_E1 MG | ecosystem: Host-associated > Arthropoda: Insects > Digestive system > Unclassified ... | reverse complement strand
GGGCACCCAGAAGTGGCCCGGGATCACCGGCGCCGCGCTGTCGGTCGTCGGCGGGATCATCGGCGGCATCGTGCTGGTCGTGGTGCTGGTGGTCTCCGCGGCCACAGCGATGGTGAGGGATCTGCCCTCGAGCTTCCCCTCCCCGATGTCGACCGACCTGTTCGAGTCGATGGACCGCCCTGCGCCCGAGATGATCACGGCGGGGTACATACTGCTCGTGGTGGGTCAGGACGGCTTCGAGCAGTACACCGAGCCGGGCGTCGCCGCCTGCATCGGCGAGAACCTGTACGACTCCGATCTGTCGGACGCCACTCTCTGGGACATCGCGACCGGTCAGTCCGTCGGCGACGCGGACGTGCAACAGGCCGTCATCGAGGCCGAGGACGCCTGCCTCACGCAGTGAGCCGGATCAGCCGCATGACGAGGGCCCGGGAGCAGCGCTCCCGGGCCCTCGTCATCAAGGCAGTCGTTCAGACAGGTGAGGATCAGTCCTCTTCCTTGCGCTTGCGCCAGCGGATGCCCGCCGAGATGAAGTCGTCGAGGTCGCCGTCGAAGACGCTCGCGGGGTTGCCGGATTCGTGCCCGGTGCGCAGGTCCTTGACGAGCTGCTGGCCGTAGAGGAAGTAGGAGCGCATCTGGTCGCCCCAGCTGGCGGTGATGTTTCCCGCGAGCTCCTTCTTCTTCGCCGCCTCCTCAGCCTTCTGCTGCAGCAGCAGGCGGGTCTGCAGCACGCGCATGGCGGCCGCACGGTTCTGGATCTGCGACTTCTCGTTCTGCATCGAGACGACGATTCCGGTCGGAAGGTGCGTCAGACGAACTGCGGAGTCCGTGGTGTTGACCGACTGTCCGCCAGGACCGGAGGAGCGGAAGACATCGACACGGATGTCGTTCTCGGGGATCTCGACCTCCGTGGCCTCCTCCATCAGCGGGATCACCTCGACGGCCGCGAAGGACGTCTGGCGCTTGTCGGCGGAGCCGAACGGGCTGATGCGGGCGAGGCGGTGCGTGCCCGCCTCGACGGAGAGCGTGCCGAAGGCGTACGGCGCCGTGATCTCGAAGGTGGCCGACTTGATGCCGGCGCCCTCGGCGTAGGAGGTGTCCATGACCTTGACCGGATACTTGTGCTGCTCGGCCCAGCGCAGGTACATGCGCATGAGCATCTCGGCGAAGTCGGTGGCGTCGTCGCCGCCGGCACCCGAGCGGATCGTGATGATCGCATTGCGCTCGTCGTACTCGCCGTCCAGCAGGGTCTGCACCTCGAGCTGGTTGATCGTGGTGGTCAGCGAGGCGAGCTCGCGGCGCGCCTCGTCGGCGGACTCCTCGTCCTCCATCTCGACGGCGAGCTCGATGAGCACCTCCAGGTCGTCGAGGCGCCGGTCGATGTCGGTGACGCGCTTGAGGTCGGCCTGCTTGTGGCTGAGCGCGCTGGTCACCTTCTGAGCCTGCTCGGGGTCGTCCCAGAGATCGGGAACCCCGGCTTCCTCACTGAGTCGCGCGATGTCCTTGCGCAGGGATTCGACGTCGACGACCTCGCGGATGTCGCCGAACGTGTGTCGCAGGGCCTGGATGTCGGCGGAGAGATCGAGTTCGAACATGGCAGTTCAGCCTATCGTGCCGCTTGCGCGCTTCTGCGCCGCACCGCGTTAGCGTGGGCGTGTGAAGGAAAGCGCCGGCAGGGTCATCAGACAATTCGGACCGATGGTCTACATCCCGACGGTGCTGTTCGCCCTCGGCGAGGGTGCCGTGATCCCGCTGATCCCGGTGTTCGCCACCGAGCTCGGCGCTGACGTTCCGATGGCAGCGCTGGTGACCTCGGCGCTGGTGATCGGCCAGCTGTGCGGCAACATCCCCTCCGGCTGGCTGGTGTCGAAGATCGGCGAGCGGTTCACGATGGTCTACGCGGGTCTGGCGGCGATGGTCGCGGGCGCCGGGATGCTCCTGGCGTCGTCGCTGCTGCTGCTGACCGCCGCGGTGTTCCTGCTGGGCTTCTGCGCCGCCGCCTTCGGACTGGCCAGGCACGCGTTCATGACCACCCGCGTTCCGATCCGCTTCCGCGCCCGACTGCTGTCGCTGCTGGGCGGATGCTTCCGCCTGGGCGTCTTCGTGGGTCCGTTCGTCGCCGCGGGGCTGATCAGTCTGAGCGGCACAGAGTTGTCCACCGTCTGGTTCCTGCTGGGGTGCGTGGCCGCGCTGGTGGTGCTGGTGCTGTTCGGACCCGATCCGGAGCGCACGATTCCCGTTCTGCTCAAGCCCACCGGGGCTGCGGTGGCCGAGGACACCGGCGAGGTGGTCACCGGCTCGATTCCCGTGGCCGACCAGCGCGGCGTGTTCCGCACCATGTGGGCGTACCGGGCGGTGCTCGCGCGGCTCGGGATCTCCGCCGCGTGTCTGTCGGCCGTGCGCTCGGCGCGCCAGGTGATCCTGCCCTTGTGGGGCGTCTCGCTCGGCCTGGATGCCACGACCATCGCGCTGGTGGTCGGCATCTCCGGAGCGATCGACTTCGCGCTGTTCTACGCGAGCGGCCAGGTGATGGACAAGTTCGGACGGATCTGGGCCGCGATGCCCGCGCTGTCACTGATGGGTCTGGGCTTCGCGGCGCTGTCGTTCACGCACGACCTCGATTCCGCGATGCTCTGGTACGGCGCATTCGCCGCTGTCCTCGGCGTCGGCAACGGTCTCTCCAGTGGCATCCTGCTCACCTTCGGCGCCGACCTGGCGCCCGAACGGGACCCAGCCGCCTTCCTGGGCTCGTGGCGCACTCTGACGGATGCCGGCGGCGCGGCCGCCCCGGTGGCGATCTCGGCGATCACCGCCGCGTTCTCCCTTTCGCTGGCCACGGGCCTGATGGGAGTGGTGGCGCTGGTGGGCGCCCTCGGCTTCCTGCGCTGGACCCCGCGCTACCTGCCGCGCTCACGCGAGTAATGAGTTCGAGTCAGCGCAGCGCCGTGCGGGTGGTCGCCGTCGCCTCCAGCGGCACGCCGTCCGGCACGAAGGGCGAGAATAGCGGCGGATGCCAGGAGCCGGCGACCGTGACCCGCGCGGACACGCCATCTGGCGTTCCCGCCGACACCAGCCGGGCATCCTGCGCGACGGCGGAGACGACGGCATCGGCCTGGTCGCGCACGCCGTCGTCGGTGAGCTCCGCGTGCACGCCCTCGCCCGCCACCTCCAACGTGAATCCGTCCGCCCCGGCGAGCGCGGCCGCGTCGGCGAGCGAGTCGAGCCGCTTCTGGGCGATGTAGAGGTCAGTCGCGCACACGCAGACGAAGATCACGGCGACGGCCAGCAGCATGTAGCCGAGGATCAGCGGGAGGATGCTGCCGTCCTCATCATCCGCGATGGCTCGAAGCCCACGGGCGAGCATCAGCCGCTCCCCCACAGTCTCGAGGTCCGCTGCGCGGACTGGGCTTCGACGGGTATCGCAGCGATGCGGTCGAGCCCGAAAAGCGGCGGCATGAACGGCAGACTCACCCGGGTGGTGACGGTGACGATGACGGTGCTGCCTGCGGTCGGGCAGACAGGCGTCGCTGGCCGGCAGGAAACCTGCACCTCCACGGCATCCCGGTCGATGCCGTACTCGCGGATCGTGTTCGCGAGCACCGCGTCACCGCGGGCGGTGGCCGTGGAGGCATCCGGTGCCTGGCCGATGACACGGGCCGTATGGCGGGCGGCCGCCTCGACGCCGAGGGTCTGCTCCTGAATGGCGCCGAGCGCGAGCACGAGGTAGACCAGCGGCACGAGCAGCAGCACGCCGACGGTGATGAACTCCAGAGCCGCCGATCCGGCGTCGTCTGCGAGCAGCCGTAGTCGGTCAGTCATCCTCGAACGATTCGACGGGCGCACGGGCCTCCACCTCCAATCCGTACGGCACCCCGATCAGCCCCAGCACCGGCAGCGTGGTGCGCACGCGCACGACCACGCTCTCGTGCCCGAGCACGGCATCCTGGCCGACCGCCACGTCTTCGGCGTAGCCGGGGCCGATCGCCCTGCCGATGACGGCACGCGTGCGGTCCGCTCCCTCACCGAGTCCGGTGTCGGCGAGCGCGGCGTAGTGCGCACCCTCGACAGCTGCATCGTGGACCACGTTGCGCACGTAGATCGCGAACGCGACCTGCAGCACGGCGAGCGTGAGTGCGGTCAGCAGCGCACCGACGAGCACGAACTCGACGGGGCTGGAACCCCGCTCATCGGCGAGCGGTGACGGATCGCGCATGCGGGACGGATGCCGGAGCAGATGGACGGTCAGATGCCCGAGACGCGCGAGATCGCCTGCTCGAACAGTCCGACCAGGGCGGGTCCCGCGACCGCCCAGATCACGACAACCAACGCAGCGGTCATCAGGGTCACGAGCACCCAGCCCGGTACGTCGCCGCGCTCGTCATCGGTGAGATCTTCAGCGAGTCTCCTGCCCGCGGCGAACCATCTTCTGATCGTGGTCATTTCTGTTCCTTGTGTCGGGGCTCAACCGAGGCCGAGCCGGAGGATGAAGAGGCCGGGGTACACGGCGAAGAGGACGGACATAGGGAGGATGAGGAACACCAGCGGGAGGAGCATCGTGATCTCCTTGCGCCCGGCCTGCTCGATCAGCACGCGCTTGGCCTCGTCCCTGGCATCCGCCGCCTGGGAATGCAGCACCGCGGCGAGCGGTGCGCCGTGCTCCAGCGCCGCGACGATCTGATCCACCGCGCGCGACAGCCCGGGCAGCTGCAGGCGGGTGGCGGTCTCGCCGAGGGCATCGGCGAGCGGAGAGCCGGTGTGCACGGCCAGAACCGTCTGACGCAGCTCGTGCGTGAGCTGGCCGGTACCGATCCCCGACACGCGGCGCAGCGCATCCAGCAGGGATTCGCCTGCCGAGAGGCACAGCGCGAGGAACTCCAGCATCGTCGGCAGCTCCTCCGCCAGGCGCGCCCGCCGTGCATTCGCGCGGGCCGTCAGCTGCATGTCATACGCGACAGCGGCGGCGGCCCCCGCGATCAGCGGCAGCAGCGCCGCCGGCGGCGACATCCGTCCGGCGATCGCCATCGCCACGACCACGAGCGCGCCCGCGACGAGTCCGCCGATGCCCCAGGCCAGCTGACGTCCGCGGAACGCGGCCGGCGTCTGCACGGAGCCGGCCTGCGCGAGTCGCTGCGCGAGTGCGTCCCCGCCCCCGATGGCGCGTTCGAACGCCGCACGGACGCGATCCCAGAGCCGCCGGCTCTGCACGGGCAGCACTCCGGCCCGCGGCAGGATGCCGGCAGGCAGCGCCTCATCAGGGACGACGTCGCGAAGATACGGCGCGATGCGTCGATCCAGGGGTACGGCGCCCCACCTGGGCAGGGCGGACAGCACGCCGAGCACACCCAGGGCGAAGGCGCCGCCGAGCAGGACGGCGAGCGCGAGGTCGGTCACCGCGCTCATCCGAACCACCTCGCGGGCTCGGGAAGACGACCGATGCGCAGCATGATCCGGTAGGCGATCACCGAGACGACCGCGCCGATGACGATCACCAGCATCCCCTCAGGGCTCGCATAGGCGTCGCGTCCCTCCGGCCGCATGGCGAGCAGCGCGAGGATCACCCAGGGTGCGATGGCTCCCAGCACCGCCGCCCCGCGGATCCACGACTGGCGTGCCTCCACTTCGCCGCGCAGCGCGGCATCCGCTCGTACGGAAGCCGAAAGAGCGCGCAGCACGCCGGTCAGCTCCGTGCCGCCGACCTGGCGTGCCATGCGCAGCGTCTCGATGATGCGATCGGCGATGGGATCGGCAAGGGTGTCCTTCAGCCGGTCCAGGCTCGTCTCGAAGCGTCCGGTGGCGCGCAGGTCCCGGGCGAAGACCGCGAATGCCGGCCGGATCGCCGGTGGGGCGGAGTCCGCCAGGCTTCCCACGGCGTCCGGCAGCGACAGTCCCACACGGATCGCCGCGACCAGCAGATCGCAGACGTCGGGCCACAGCTGCCGACGCGCCTTGCGCAGACGCAGCCGACGGCCCCGAAGGTACAGCACTGGTGCGGCGGCGCCGGCGATGCCGGCCATCAGGGCGAGCAGAGCGAGCGTGGTGATCAGCCACACCAGGGCTGCCGCCACCAGGCCGGTGGCGAACATGATGACCAGGAGCGTGCGCTCCGAGGAGCGCGCATGCCCGGCCTCTTCGAGGAGCCGCCTCAGCCTGCCGCGCTTCGGTGCGCGAGGCGCCCGCTCGTGCGTCGGCCACAGCCACGGCGATGCGCACAGCAGCAGCCCGGCTCCGAGCAGCGCGCCGATCAGCAGGGTCATGCGCCATCGCCTGCTCGGTAGATCGATGTCGTGGCGATGCGTCCGTCGATGACCTCGCCCGTGGGCGAGATGACCTCGACGATCCGTCGGGAGCCGTCGGCTTCCCGACGGCAGTGCACGACGTAGGAGATCGAGGTCGCGAGCGCGGGCACGATGAACGAGCGATCGATGTTGCGTCCGGCCAGCAGCGGAAGCAGCGCGAGCTTGTCGAGCGCCTCGTCGGCGGAGTTCGCGTGGATCGTGCCGGCCGCGGGCACGCCGGTGTTGAGGGCGAGCACGAGGTCCAGCGCCTCGGCATCGCGCACCTCGCCGACGACGATGCGGTCGGGCCTCATGCGCAGCGCCTCCTTCACGAGCCGACGCAGCGTGATCTCCCCCGTGCCCTCCAGGCTGGCCTGCCGCCCTTGCAGTGCCACGACATCGGGACCGTCGACGGCCAGCTCGAACGTCTCCTCGACGGTGACGATCCGCTGCCTGTCGGCGACGGATGCCAGCAGGGCGCCCAGCAGTGTCGTCTTTCCCGCGTGCGTCGCTCCGGACACGATGATGCTGCGCCCCTCGAGCAGCGCCCGATGCAGCAGGTCGGCCAGGTGCGGCGGCACCGATCCCTGCGCGACCAGCGATTCCAGCGTGCGATGCTGCGTGAGGAACTTGCGGATGTTCACGGCCCACGAGCCGCGGACCACGTCCGCTATGGCCACGTGCAGGCGCGAGCCGTCCGGCAGCGAGGCATCGACGAAGGGCTGGCTGACATCCACGCGCCGGCCGGTGGACTGCAGCATCCGCTCCACCAGCTCGCGGACGATGGCATCCGTCAGCCGCAGATCCACCCGCTCGGTCGTGCCGCCCCGTGCGATGAAGACGCGGTCGGGGCCGTTCAACCAGATCTCCTCGATCTCGGGATCGTCCAGCAGCGGCTGCAGCGCGCCGAATCCCGAGACGGATGCCAGCACGTCGCGCACGAGCGCCGCCTCGTCGTCGATCATCGCCTCGCCGCGCTGGAGCGCGAGGTCGTTGTGCCTGCGCACCTCGGTCTGGGCGATGTGCCGGGCCTCGTCGGGGTTCGACGACGGGTCGGTGTGCTCGAGACGCAGACGCCGACGCACCCTCTCGGCGACGACAAGGGACGGATGGCTCACGCAGGCATCCTGGCAGAGTCCGCGATCTCCGCGTCAAAGTTATCCACAGGGCGCATGTTCAGCAGATCTACGGAAATCCCGAACATCCGCATCGATAGACTTGAGCACGCGCGGGAGTGGTGGAATTGGTAGACACGCAGGATTTAGGTTCCTGTGCTTTCGAGCGTGTGGGTTCAAGTCCCATCTCCCGCACTCCGGCTTCTTCTCCCCCACCGCCGAATAACGAACGACGGGATCCCCCTTGCTCCACTCGCTGATCCAGGCGCCCACTGCGCTCATCCCCTGGCTCGACCCCGAGATGATCATCGGCGCCGCAGGGCCGTGGGCGCTGCTGGTGGTGTGCTTCATCGTGTTCGCCGAGACCGGACTGCTGATCGGATTCCTTCTGCCGGGAGACACCCTGCTGGTCATCTCGGGTCTGCTCTCTCATCCGCTCGGGCAGTCGGAGCACGGTGTCTTCGGCATGAACGTCTGGCTCGTCGCACTGCTCATCGGGCTCGCCGCGTTCGTCGGAGGCGAGGTCGGCTACTTCATCGGCCACAAGGGCGGACCTGCGGTCTTCGAGCGCAAGGAATCCGGGCTGTTCAGTCGCAAGAACGTCGAGCGCACGAACGCGTTCTTCGAGCGCTTCGGCGGCATCACCGTGATCCTGGCGCGCTTCGTGCCGATCGTGCGCACCTTCGCCCCGGTCGCGGCCGGTGTCGGACACATGCCGTGGAAGCGATACTCGCTCTACAACCTCATCGGCGCGGTCCTGTGGGGCTTCGGACTGACGATGTTCGGCTACGGCATCGGCTACATCCCACCGGTCGCGTGGTTCGTCAAGGAATACATCGACCTGATCCTGCTCGCCGCGGTCGCGGGCACGGCGCTGATCACGCTCTGGCACTACCTCCGCGAACGTCACAAGGCCGCGAGGGATGCCGCCGCCGGATCCGACGTCGACACGGATGCCGCGGAGGCGCGTGAACTGCAGCTCGGCGCCGAGGTCTTCGATCGCGCGCCCGACCTGGACGGCGACGGCAACCGCTGATCACCGCGGACGGGTTCAGCTCGCCTTCTTCTTCTTTCCGCCGGTCTTCTTGGCCGCAGGCTCGTCCCCGGCGTCCTTCTTCGACGCCTTCGACTTCTCCACACTGGCGCGCAGCGCCTCCATGAGGTCGATGACCTCGCCGCCCGCGTTCTCGCCGTCCTCGGCGAAGGTCTCGGACGCATCGAACGTCTCGCCGGCCTCGATCTTCGCGTCGATGAGGATGCGCAGCTCCTTCTGATACTCGTCGACGAACGACTCCGGTTCGAAGTCGCTGGAGTAGCTGTCGACCAGCGATGACGCCAGCTCCAGCTCCTTCGCGCTGATCTTCACATCCTCATCCAATGCGGGAAACGCCGCCTCGCGCACCTCGTCCGCCCACAGCAGCGTCTGCAGCACGAGCACGTCGCCCCGCACGCGCAGAGCCGCCAGGCGCGTCTTCTGCCGCAGCGTGAAGCGCACGATCGCGGTGCGGTCGGTCTGCTCGAGCGTCTTGCGCAGCAGTACGTACGCCTTCGGCGACTTCGAGTCGGGCTCCAGGTAGTAGGGCCGGTCGAGGGTGAGCAGGTCGATCTGGTCGGTGGGCACGAACTCCACCACATCGATCTCGCGGCTCTTCTCGGATGGCAGCGCGTCGAGATCCTTCTTGGTGAGCACGACCGTCTGCCCGTCGTCGTCGACATACGCCCGGTCGATGTCGGCGTACGCGACGGGCTTGCCGTCCAGTTCGCAGATGCGCTGATAGCGGATGCGCCCGCCGTCCTCGTCGTGCACCTGGTGCAGTGAGATGTCGTGGTCCTCGATCGCCGAGTACACCTTCACCGGCACGTTCACCAGGCCGAAGGTCACGGCGCCCTTCCAGATGCTCCTCATGGCACAAGTATCACCAGTAACAGCCGTTACGGCCAGGGGGATTGACCTGCGCCGACTACTCTGTGCTCATGGCAGCGAGCGGGCAGGTCGTGCAGATCGACGGACGCCGCCTGCGCGTCACGAACCTCGAGAAGGTGGTCTACCCCGACGCGGGAACGACCAAGGGCGAGATCCTCGCGTACTACACGCAGATCGCACCCCTCATGCTGCCGCACCTGCGCGGCCGTCCCGTCACCCGCAAGCGCTGGGTCGACGGGGTGGGCACAGCGGATGCTCCGGCCCAGAGCTTCTTCACCAAGCAGCTCGAGCAGGGTGCTCCGGAGTGGGTCCGGCGGATGCCGATCGAGCACTCCGACGGGCCGAAGGAGTACCCGCTCGCAGACGACGTCGCGACACTGGCGTGGTTCGCGCAGATCGCCGCTCTCGAACTGCACGTGCCGCAGTGGAGGTTCACGCACTCCGGTGGCCGAGGCAAGCCCGACCGGATGGTGCTCGATCTGGATCCGGGTCCCGGCGTGGGACTCGCCGAGTGCACCGAGGTGGCGCGGATCGCCCGCGGCATCCTCACCGGCATGGGACTGGAGCCGATGCCGGTGACCAGCGGCAGCAAAGGCATTCACCTCTACGCGCGTCTTCCGACCACCGACGACGGCACCGGCAGGCAGACCAGCGACGAAGTGTCGGCGGTCGCGAAGGAACTCGCCCGGCTGATCGAGGCCGACCATCCCGACCTCGCCACGCACATCATGGCCAAGTCCGCTCGCGGCGGCAAGGTCTTCATCGACTGGAGCCAGAACAACGGGTCCAAGACCACCATCGCCCCGTACTCGCTGCGCGGTCGCTCCCGCCCCTGGGTGGCGGCACCGCGCACGTGGGAGGAGCTGGACGATCCGGATCTGCGGCACCTCGAGTTCCCCGAGGTGCTGGAGCGGATGGAGTCCGGAACAGATCCGCTCGCGGCCCTTGCTCCGCCGAGTCCGGCGCTGACCGCCTACCTCGCCAAACGCGACGCGGCCAAGACTCCGGAGCCGATGCCGAGCACGGCATACGTCGCCTCCGGGGGCCAGCCGCGCTTCGTGATCCAGGAGCACCACGCCAGCAGCCTGCACTACGACCTGCGCATCGAACGCGACGGCGTACTGATCAGCTGGGCGGTGCCCAAGGGCATCCCGGAGTCCACCGACCGCAACCATCTGGCGGTGATGACCGAACCGCATCCGCTGGAGTACCTCGATTTCGAGGGCGAGATCCCCCGCGGCGAATACGGCGCCGGGTCGATGACCGTGTGGGACACCGGCAGCGTCGCCCTGGAGAAGTGGCGCGACGACGAGGTGATCGGCACGTTCACCGGACAGCCCGGCGGACGGCTGGGCTCCACCCGCCTGGCGCTGATCCGCACGAACGGCGAGGGCGAGAAGTCCCAGTGGCTGCTGCACCGCATGATCCCCACGCCCCGCACCACCCGCCGCTCCGCGCCGCCCGAGCCCGCCAGGTCCGTGCCGCCTTCCTCATACTCCCCCATGCTCGCGGAGACCGGCACCCCGGGCATGTCGCGCGGGTCCGACGCGTGGGCGGAGATCAAGTGGGATGGCATCCGCGCCATCGGCACCTGGAGCGACGGGCGTCTCACGTTGCGCGCACGCAGCGGCACCGACATCACCGCCCGCTATCCCGAGCTCACGGCCGACGGTGCACCGCACCTGCCCGCGACCGACGCCGTCGTCGACGGCGAGATCGTCGCCTTCGACGCGCAGGGCAGGCCCAGCTTCACGCGTCTGCAGAATCGGATGCATCTCACCCGCGGCCGCGAGATCGAGCGCGAGGTCGTGCGCACCCCGATCACCTACATGCTGTTCGATCTGCTGCGCCTCGACGGTCACGATCTCACCAAGATGCCGCTGCGCCAGCGCCGTGAGCTGCTCGAACACCTCGCATCCGACCTCGACGCCCCGGTGCAGGTACCGCCGGTGTTCGATGACGTCGACGCGGCCGTGCGGATGAGCAGGCAGCACGGGCTGGAGGGCGTGGTCGCGAAGGACCCCGGCTCCGTCTATCGCTCCGGGGCACGGAGCACGGACTGGCTGAAGCTCAAGAACACGCGCATGCAGGAGGTCGTGATCATCGGCATCCGCCCCGGGCAGGGCAATCGTCGAGGCGGCATCGGGTCGTTGCTGCTGGCCGTGCCGGAGGGCGACGCGCTGCGATACGTGGGCAGGGTCGGCACGGGGTTCACCGACCGGATGCTGCGCGACCTGTCCGCACGCCTGGGGCCGCTGCGCACCGACGAAGCTCCCGTGAGCGACGTGCCGACGGCCGATGCCTCGGATGCCCTGTGGGTGCGTCCTGAGCTGGTCGGCGAGGTGGAGTTCGCGGACTGGACGCCCGGCGGCATCCTCCGCCACTCCCGCTGGCGGGGGCTGCGCCCCGACAAGTCTGCCCGGGAGGTGCGGCGCGAGTCGTGACCGCCCTCAGGCGTGGGCGGCCTCGCAGTCGTCACGGCCGGCGGGTTCGAGCTGGAAGGTGGAGTGCTCGACGTCGAAGTGCTCGGCCAGGCAGGACTGCAACTGACCCAGCAGCTCCGCCGAGCGCCCCGCCGCGAACAGCCCGGAGTCGACGGTGACGTGCGCCGTGAACACGGGGGCGCCGCGGGTGAGCTGCCACACGTGCACGTCGTGCACGTCGACGACGCCCTGATACCGCTTCAGGTGGTCACGGATCTCAGTCACCGACATGCCCTTGGGGGCAGACTCCGCGAGCACCGAGAACACCTCGCGCAGCAGCGAGATCGCGCGCGGCAGGATCATCACGGCGATCAGCAGCGAGGCGATCGCGTCGGCTGGCATCCACCCGGTGGTGACGATCACGATCGCGGCGATGATGACCATGACCGAGCCGATCAGATCGCCCATGACCTCCAGGTACGCGCCGCGCACATTGATGCTCGTGCGCTGCGCGCGGCTCAGCAGCCACATCGAGATCGCGTTCGCGATCATTCCGACCACCGCGACGATCAGCATCAGGGGCCCCGCGACCTCGACCTCACCGGGGTTCATCAATCGCTGCACGCCCTGGATCGCGACGACCACCATGAGCACGCTGAGGATCACGGCGTTGATCAGGGCGCCGAACACCTCGGCCCGCTGGTACCCGAATGTGCGCCGGTCATCGGCGGGCCGGGCGGCGACGGCGGTCGCGATCAGCGCGATGATCAGCGCCGACGCGTCAGTGAACATGTGCGCGGCATCGGCCAGCAGCGCCAGCGAGCCGGAGAGGATCGCACCCACGACCTGCACGATCATCACCGTGACGGTCAGCGACAGCGAGACGGTCAGCAGACGCCGGTGGCCGGCATCGCGGATGCCTCCGGAGACGGGTGCGTGATCGTGCATGCCTCCAGGCTAGGCCGGAAGCAACTCCCTGCGGTCCGGTTCGGCGTAGTCGGGAACGGTAACGAGAACCAGTCTCATCAGGCGTCGCTGCAGCATCACCCGACGGCCAGACGATCCACGAGCAACTCGAGCCGCGCCTCGACTCCTTCGCGCGGCAGCCGTCCCGCCCCCGTCAACGTCAGCTGGCCGTGCAGTGCGGCCCAGAAGACCTCGGTGAGCAGCCCGGGGTGGACGCCGGCCCCGGCGAACTCGCCGAGGCTTTCCTGCAAGGCGGCGAAGGCATCCTTCAGCGGTTCCGGCGTGTAGTCCTGCGCGAATGCCAGACCGCCGTCCAGCTGAAAGATCGCGTCATAGACGGCTGGGTGCTCGATCGCGAAGTCGAGGTAGGCGCGCGCGAGCGCGGCAACGCGTCCGCGCGCCGTAGTGGCGCGCGCCGCGGCCGCACGGACTTCCACTGCCAACTCGGCCGCCCCGTCCAGCGCGACGGCGCCGATGATCTCCCGCTTGCCGCGGAAGTGACTGTAGAGCACCGGCTGGCTGTATTCGATGCGTTCCGCGAGCCGACGCGTCGTGACCGCATCCCATCCCTCGCTCTCGGCGATCTCGCGAGCCGTCGCCACGATGAGCCGTTCGCGCTCTGCTCGCTCGCGCTGTCTGCGATCCTGTACCGACATACCCAGATTCTAGCAGTGCTAGACAAGCGAGCGCATCGGTTGTTAGCATCGAATGTATACCTAGCGTCACTAGCATCGAAAGGAACATCATGGTCAACGCGCTCGAGGTCTCTACGGTCGTCATCGTCGGCATCCTGGTCGGCGTGGAATTCTCCGTCGCCTTCGTCCTCACTCGCATCTTCAACGCACTCCCCGAGGACAGCAACCAGCTCGGCCGTTCGCACGGCGGTCGCATGCTCGGTGCGCTCATGCCGTTCTGGTACATCGGCTCGCTGGTGCTGGCCGTCACCTGGGCGCTCACCACCTGGGGTCGGCCCGGCACCGCGCTGATCGTCGCCGGCGCGGCCATGCTGCTGCTCAGCGTCATCATGTCCGTGCTGCTGCTGGTGCCGATCAACAACCGCGGCAAGACCTGGACCCCGGAGAACCGGCCCGCGGACTGGAAGCAGCAGATGCGTCGCTGGGATCGTTACCACTACGCCCGTGTCGCCGTCCTCATCGCAGGCTTCGTTCTGCTGGTGATCGCCTCCTGAGTAGGCGTCAGATGTCGGCGAGCAGCGGGATCAGCGGCTGGAAGGCACGCGCGCGGTGCGACTGGGACTGGTTCTCGGACTCGCGACGGCCGTTCTGCTCTGAGCAGAACGGCTGCCGCAGTGCGAGCGGACGGCGTTACCGTGAACCATGGCTGAGATCCTCTCGTTCCCCGACACCTCGACGTCTCCGCGCCGCCCGCGGGTCGAACCCGAGCCGCTCTGGCGCGAGATGCTCGGCGAGCAGCTGCGACGGCGACGACGCGAGCGCGAGGAGACCCTCGGTGAGACCGCCGCGACCGCAGGGGTCTCACCCCAGTACCTCTCAGAGGTCGAGCGCGGACTCAAGGAGCCGTCCAGTGAGATGATCGCCGCGATCGCCGGTGCACTGGAGACCACGCTCCTCGAGCTCGCCGGCGGCGTGACCGATCGCCTGCGCGCGACAGCGGCCCCGGAATCCGCTGCGGTCTCGGCCGGCCGCGGCGCCTTCGCACTCGCCGCCTGAGTACGCCCTGCCGCGCGCAGCGGCTCTCACGGCGTGATCCGCTCGCCCATCACCGTGTCGATCAATCCGTACTCGAGCGCTGCGGATGCGGTGAACACCCGGTCCCGGTCGGTGTCGGCACGCAGCTCGGCGACCGACCGACCGGTGTGATGGGCGAGGATCATCTCCATGTCGGAGCGCACCCGCACCACCTCATCGGCCGCGAGGATGAGGTCGGGAATCGCCCCGCGCGACTGCCCCGCCGGCTGATGCAGCACGATGCGGGCATGGCCGAGCGCCGCACGCTGCCCCGCCGTGCCGGCTGCCGCCAGCAGTGCCGCCGGACCGATCGCCTGGCCGACGACGGTCGTGGCCACCGCCGGACGGATGTGGCGCATCGTGTCGTAGATCGCGAGCGCCGCTCCCGGATCGCCGCCCTCGCTGTTGACGTAGAGCTGGATGCCGGAGTCCGGATTGTCCGAGTCGAGATGCAGCAGCTGGGCGATCAGCGCGTTCGCGACCCCCGCGTCGATGCCGGTGCCGAGGTAGATGATGCGTTCGGCGAGCAGGTGCGAGTAGACGTCCATGATGCGCTCGCCCCGCGGATGCTGGGCGATGACGTTGGGGATGGTGTAGCCGGTCATGAGAGCTGTCCTTCCTGGGCGAGTTCCGCGGCATCCGATCCCAGTCCGATCCGCGGCTTCCGGCGAGGGGAGATCTGCGCGATCGAGCCGACGATCTCGTCGATGAACCCGTACTCCTCGGACTGCACCGCCGTGTACCAGCGGTCGTGCAGCGAATCGGTGAAGACGCGCTCGACCGGCTGACCGGTGTCCTCCGCGATGAGACCGAGCACCGTGTCGCGCACATGTCGCAGGTCGTCGGCCTGCGTCTCGAGCTCACCCGCCGACCCTCCGATACCGGCGGATCCCTGATGCATGAGGATCCGTGCGTGCGGCAGCGCACGACGCTTGCCCTTCGTGCCGGCCGAGAGCAGGAACTGACCCGCGCTGGCTGCGGTTCCCAGCGCGAGGGTCGCCACGTCGTTGGGAATCAGGTTCATGATGTCGCGGATCCCCAGCATCGACGGCACCGAGCCGCCGGGAGAGTGGATCCAGAGGGCGATGTCGGCGACCGGGTCCTCGGCGGACAGCGCCAGCAGCTGCGTCATCAGCAGCGTGCCGTTGTCATCGTCGAGTTCGCCGTCGAGCACGAGCACGCGCTCATGAAAGAGGGCGCGACGTGCCTCGGGTCCGAACCGCGGAGTGGTGTTCTCTTGAGTCATGCCTCCAGCGTGCGCCGCCGCCGAGACCCCGGCACGCGAATCCGCTCAGAGCGGCTCTGCCCACGGCAGAGCCGGTCCGACAGACGGCAGAGCCGGTCCGACAGAGGGCAGAGACAACCCCGTCAAAGCGCGGCGAGCAGCGGGATCAGCGCCCGGAACGCACGGGCCCGGTGCGACTGGGACTGCTTCTCGGCATCCGTGAACTGACCGACGGTGCGCTCGGCCCCCGCTCCCTGGCCGTCCGGGATGAAGATCGGGTCGTAGCCGAAACCGCCCTCCCCCGACGCCTCGTGCGCGAGCCGTCCCGGCCAGACGCCGACCACCGTCTGCTCTGAGCCGTCCGGCGTCACCAGAGCGATGGTGGAGTGGAACTGCGCGGAGCGGTGCGGGTCGGCGACGTCGTGCAACTGGTCCAGCAGCAGCTCGAGGTTGGCCACGGCATCCTTCTTCTGCCCGGCCCAGTAGGCGGAGAAGACTCCCGGCGAGCCTCCCAGCACATCGACGCAGATCCCGGAGTCGTCGGCCAGCGCCGCCAGCCCCGTGTGCGCTGCAGCCGCGCGCGCCTTGATCAGCGCGTTCGCGGCGAACGTCACGCCGTCCTCGACCGGCTCGGGCCCGTCGTAGCCGACGACCTCGAGATCGGGACGCGTGGCCGCGACGATCTGCTGGAACTCGGCGACCTTGTGCGGGTTGTGTGTGGCGAGGACGACCTTCACGCGTCGACCGCCAGTGCCGCCAGCTGCTGCTCCTTCAGCGAGGCGCAGCCGTTCACTCCCAGCTCCAGCAGTGCGTCCAGCTCGCGCTTGTCGAACGGCGCGCCTTCGGCGGTGCCCTGCACCTCGACGAACAGTCCCCGACCCGTGACGACGATGTTCATGTCGGTCTCGGCGCGCACGTCCTCGACGTATGCCAGGTCGAGCATGGGTTCGCCGTCGATGATGCCGACCGACACCGCCGCGACCGTGTCCAGCAGCGGAGTGGAGTTCTTGCCGATGAACTTCTTGTCACGACCCCACTCGATCGCATCCGCGAGCGCGACGTAGGCGCCGGTGATCGCGGCGGTGCGGGTGCCCCCGTCGGCCTGCAGCACGTCGCAGTCGATGACGATCGTGTTCTCCCCGAGCGCCTTGGTGTCGACGACGGCGCGCAGCGCGCGGCCGATCAGGCGGGAGATCTCGTGCGTGCGCCCGCCGATGCGGCCCTTCACGCTCTCGCGGTCGTTGCGGCTGTTGGTGGCCCGCGGCAGCATCGCGTACTCGGCGGTGACCCAGCCCTTGCCCTTGCCGGTCAGCCAGCGCGGCACGCCGTTCGTGAACGACGCGGTGCACAGCACCTTGGTGCCGCCGAAGCTGATCAGTGCCGAGCCCTCGGCATGGGCGGACCAGCCGCGTTCGATGGTGACCTCACGGAGCTGGTCGGTGCTGCGGCCGTCGGCGCGGACGATATCTGACATGAGGTCCTCTCGGATGGGGTGTGCGGCAGACCTCAGGAATGCGGGAGTTCCGCTTCGAGGTCGGCGAGGTAGGGCAGGTCGATGACACCAGTCTGCACGAGCTGCACGTCGCGCACCTCACGGCCCATCAACCGATTGGCGAGTGCGGTGAAGTCGTCGGCGGAGGCACCGGTGGCCTCGTACACGTGGCTGGGCACGGCGTCCGGTGAGGCGAGCAGGTCGCTGCGCACGAGCTGGCGGTACACGTCGGCGGCGGTCTCGTCGTCACTGGAGACAAGGGAGACGCCGTCGCCCATCACGTAGCTGATCGCGCCACGCAGGAACGGGTAGTGCGTGCAGCCGAGCACGAGCGTGTCGACGCCGGCGTCCCGCAGCGGTGCGAGGTACTCCTCGGCGACGGCGAGCACCTCCGGGGTGCCGGTGATGCCGGCCTCGACGAACTCGACGAAGCGAGGGCAGGCCGCGGTGAACACCTCGAGCCGTTCGTTGACCTCCAGCATGTCCTGGTAGGCGCGGGAACTGATCGTGCCGACCGTGCCGATGACCCCGATGCGGCCGTTGCGGGTGGTCGACACGGCACGGCGGACGGCGGGGCCGATCACTTCGATGACGGGCACGTCGTAGCGTTCGCGCGCGTCGCGCAGCATGGCGGCGGATGCCGTGTTGCAGGCGATCACGAGCATCTTCACGCCTTGCTCTACGAGGGTGTCGAGCACCTCGAGGCTGTACCTGCGCACGTCGGCGATGGGCTTGGGCCCGTAGGGCGAGTGGGCGGTGTCGCCGATGTAGACGAGCGATTCCTGAGGCAGCTGAGCGCGGATGGCCCTGGCTACCGTCAGCCCGCCGACTCCGGAGTCGAAGATGCCGATGGGCGCGTCGTTCATGATGCTCAAGCCTACTCGGCCGCTAGTCGGCCGGGTCGGCGATCGGGCCGGAACCGAGTGCGGTGAGAGCCTCGCGCAGGTGTCCATCGGATGCGGTGAGCGCGTCGCGCACCGTCTCGGCATCGGCTGCGGATGCCACGATCCCGATCGCGAGCTTCACGGATCCATCCGCGGCGGCGAGCGCCCGCGCGGCCGCGTCGGGTTCGCATCCCGTGGCGGCGATGACGATGCGCTCCGCGCGGGCGCGCAGCTTCTCGTTGGTCGATCTCACATCGACCATGAGGTTGCCGTACACCTTCCCGAGCTGCACCATGGCGAGCGTCGAGAGCATGTTCAGCACCAGTTTCTGCGCGGTGCCGGAGTTCAGCCGCGTCGAGCCCGCCACGATCTCGGGGGCCGCCTCCGCCTCGATCGCGATGTCCGCGTCGGCCGACATCTGCGCAGACCTGTTTCCGGCGAGCGAGATCGCGAGAGCCCCGCGCTCCCGTGCCGCGCGCAGGGCACCGATCACGTAGGGCGTGCGACCGGATGCCGAGATGCCGACCACGCTGTCCAGTGGGCCGACCTCGAGTTCGGCGAGCGCCGCGGCACCGGCCGGTCCATCGTCCTCGGCGTTCTCCACGGCCGAGCGGAGCGCATGCTCCCCACCGGCGATGACGCCGACGACGAGGCCGGGATCGGCGCCGAAGGTCGGTGGGATCTCGCTGGCGTCGAGCACACCGAGACGGCCCGGAGAGCCGGCGCCGATGTAGATCAGGCGGCCTCCCTGTCGCATCCGCTCGACGATCCCGTCCACGGCCCGCGCGATGCTGTCCCCCGCCTCGGCGACCGCGTCGACCGCGCGGTGCCCGTGCTCGGCCATCAGCCGCACCTGTGCCCGCGTGTCGAGCGTGTCGAGGTCGGCGAAGCGCGGATCCACGCGTTCGGTCGCGAAGGTCTCGAGAGTGGATCGCAGCTCGGCGCGGTCGGTCATGACGGTTCCTCTTCCGGTGAGGTTTCGGCGGTCGGGTTCAGACGGGCGGGTTCAGCAGTGCACGGCGGGCGGCGCGTGCCGCGAGAAGACTCGCGGCTGACGCGGTCACGGTCGGGCCGGCGTCAGCGACGAGCAGTCCGACGTTGACGGCGACGAGCCCGGGCCGGGCGGAGCGGATGCGGTCGAGCACTACCCGCTGCGGAGCACCCCCCTCGATGCGGTCGACGAGGACCACGCATCGTCCGGCCCCGATGGTCGCAGCATCGATTTCGGTGTCCGATGCGCGATCCGCATCGAGCCGGACGATCCGCCCTCCGGCGGCGAGCGCCCCTGCGACGTGCGACCCGGCGCTGTCGACGGCGAGGCTCGATGCGCGGCGCAGGTCGATCACGGTGGTCGGCGCATCCTCGAACGGCAGGAATGCGCCATCGATCCGCAGCGCACGATCCGCGATCGCGTCGGCATCGAAGGGGACATCCGCGACCGGCCCGCGGGAGCGCACGACAGCGGCCATCTGCGCGACTCGACGTGCAGCCTCCTCGACGCGGTTCCGAGCCAGCTCACCGGAGCGGATCGCCGCGACGACGGCATCCCGCGCCTCGAGATAATCCTGCTCGTCCTGATCCGGCAGCATCCGCTCGCCCGGGTTGGTCGGGTTGCCGATGCAGAGCAGGTCGGCGCCTGCCGCGAGCGCGCGCACGGCTCCCCCGCCGATGCCGACCGTCTCGCGGATCGCGGCCATGTCGAGCGCATCCGTCACGATCACCCCGTCGAAGCCGCTCGCGCGCAGCCGACCGAGCACGAGCGGGTTGAGGGTGGCGGGTGCCTCGCCCCACTGGGCAGCGGCGATGTGCGCGGTCATGATCGAGAGCACACCGGCATCCACGGCGGCCGCGAACGGAGGCAGGTGCACGCGATCGATCGCGTCCTGGTCGATGGTCAGTCGCGGCAGGTCGTGGTGCGAGTCGGTGTGGGTATCGCCATGACCGGGATAGTGCTTGGCGCAGGCGGCGACACCGGTGGACTGGATGCCGTGGACGGAGGCTGCCACATGTCGGGAGACGAGTTCAGTGGTCTCCCCGAAGGCCCGCACGCCGATGACGGGGTTGCGCGGATCGGTGTTCACGTCGGCGACCGGCGCTATGACGACATCCGCACCGGCCGCGTCCACGCGGCGTCCGATCTCATAGCCGGTGGCGCGCGTCGCATCCGTGTCATCCAGCATCCCGAGCTCTGCGGCGCCTGGCAGGGTCGAGCCCGTGCTCGCCTCGAGTCGGGTGACGCTGCCGCCCTCCTCGTCGATGCCGATCAGCGCCTGCGGGGCGAGGCGATGGATCTCCTCGCTCAGTGCCGCGGTGTCGCCATGGAGGTTCTGCGCGAAGTAGACGACGCCCGCCAGACCGTTCGCCAGAGCATCCGCCAGCCAGCCGGGCACCTCTTCGCCGAGAAAGCCGGGCCACAGGATCGCATTCGCCAGTCGCTCCAGCTCATCCGGCTGCGCCATCCTCGGCTCCTCCTGCGTCTCCACGTCGACGACCGGGACGATCCGGTCTGCACATCAGTATTCCCGATCCGGCACGCCGATACACTGTGCGGATGAGCTCCGCGTTCCTGACCGACCGCTACGAACTGACCATGCTCGCCGCCTCGCTCAGCGACGGCACCGCGGGCAGGCCCTCCGTCTTCGAACTGTTCTCGCGGCGGCTCTCCGGCGGGCGCCGCTTCGGCGTCGTCGCCGGCACCGGGCGCCTGCTGACGCTGCTGCGCGACTTCCACTTCGGCGACGACGAGCTGCGGTTCCTGCGCGATCACGACGTGGTGGATGCCGCCGCGTTGGCCTACCTCGAGAACTACCGGTTCACGGGCACGATCCGCGGGTATCGCGAGGGTGAGCTCTACTTCCCCGGCTCGCCGATCCTGACCGTCGAGGGGTCGTTCGCGGATGCCGTGGTGCTGGAGACCCTGGCGCTGAGCGTCCTCAACCACGACTCCGCCGTGGCGACCGCCGCCTCGCGCATGAGCATCGCAGCCGGCGAGCGCCCTCTGGCCGAGATGGGCTCGCGCCGCGCTGCCGAGAAGTCCGCCGTGGCCGCCGCGCGCGCCGCCTACATCGCCGGATTCAGCGCGACCAGCAACCTCGAGGCGGGTCGGCGGTGGGGCATCCCCACGATGGGCACCGCCGCGCATTCCTGGACCCTGCTGCACGACAGCGAGGAGCAGGCGTTCCGCACGCAGGTCGACAGCCTCGGCGTGGACACCACGCTGCTCGTGGACACCTACGACATCCGCACCGGCGTCGAGACGGCCGTCCGCGTGGCAGGCACTGCTCTGGGAGGCGTGCGCCTGGACTCCGGCGACCTGCCGATCGTCGCGGCGGAAGTACGCGCACAGCTCGACGAGCTCGGCGCGAAGGACACGAAGATCACCGTCACCAGCGACCTCGACGAGTACGCGATCGCCGCGCTGGCGGCATCCCCCGTCGACTTCTACGGCGTCGGCACCTCGGTCGTCACCGGTTCGGGCTACCCCACCGCGGGAATGGTCTACAAGCTCGTCGCGCGTCAGGATGCCGACGGCGGCTGGGTGTCCGTGGCGAAGGCGTCCACAGACAAAGGCTCCAAGGGCGGGCGCAAGGCGGCGTTCCGCTCCCTGCAGAACGGTGTCGCGACGGCCGAGACCATCGTGGTCGCCGACGGCTTCGAGCAGCTGGACACCGCATCCGATCACCCGGACGGCCGCTCACTGCAGGTCGTGCTCGTGCACGACGGCGAGATCGACTCCACGTACGAGGGCGCCGAGGGGACGGCATCCGCTCGCGAGCATCACCTGCGCGTGCGCGAGGAGCTGCCCGTGCGGGCGCTCGCGCTCAGCAAGTCGGATCCGGCGATTCCGACTGTCTTTGTCGACGCCCGCTAGGGATCAGCCGACCATCTTCTCGTAGATCTCCTTGCAGGTGGGGCAGATCGGGAACTTCTCGGGGTCGCGCCCCGGGGTCCACTTCTTGCCGCACAGCGCACGCACCGGCTTGCCGGTGATGGCCGACTCGAGGATCTTGTCCTTCTTGACGTAATGCGAGAAGCGCTCATGGTCGCCGGGCTCGAGGTTCTCCTCGCGAAGAAGCTCTTCGAGTTCGCGATCAAGTGTTGCCACGCCACCCTGATCGGGGCTGTCCAGCGGAGTACTCATGTGGAGATTCTAGCCGCCGTCCCGACAGCGGGATCAGGTGGTCTCGACGAACTCCATCAGACGCGCGCCGTTGCGCTCGAAGATGGCGCCGCCGATGGCCGCACCGCCGAACAGCACCAGCACACCCGTGATGACGCCGGTCCAGAACGCGGCAGGCGCGTGCCGGTCGCCTTCCAGGACGGTGAGGACGAACAGCCACAGGGTCGGTGCGCTGAACACCAGTGCCCCGACGAAGGTCCCGGCGGCGCCGAACGAGCCGTGCGACGACGCCCGCTGCGGCTGCTGGAACGGGCTGTCCCCCGGGCGAGACACCGCGTACGGCGCGACGACCGAGGCGATGCTCGACATGCCGAGTCCGGTCAGCAGCAGCGCCGCTGCCACGCCGATCAAGGGCAGCAGAAGATGCCAGTAGCCGATGTACGCGAGGGTGACCGAGACCGCGATCGCGAGCACCGGAATCGCCACGAGAAGCACCGGTACCAGTCGGCCGAGCCGATCCGGCAGTCCGCGCACGCCGCTCGCGATGTGGATCCACAGCGCCGTCGAGTCGTAAGCGACGTCGTTGTGCGGCAGCCAGCCGAAGAACAGCGCCATCAGCGGCACCGGCACGAGTGCTGCGGCCCACAGCGGAACTCCGGCGACCATCAGCGGGAACACGGTGAGCACGCCGGCGATGGGCACGATGAGGATGTTGACGATGTAGCGTCGGTCGCGCAGCCAGTACACCAGGCTGCGCGCGGCGACGGCGCCGAAAGAGTTGGCGGGCAGCGAGCCGAACCAGCCGAGCCCGGAGCGCTCACGGGTGGCGTACGGGCGCTCGGTCGTGGTCAGCAGGCGCCGCACCAGGTACGACCACAGTGCCAGGAGCAGACCCAGGGTTGCCAGAGCGATGAGCCCGCTGGCCCAGGCGGCATCCGCATCGCCCTCGGCGAGGTGGAACAGGAACGCCTGCGGGGCCGCCAGCGGAGAGAATCCCACCACCGTGGCCGCCATGTCCACGGCTTCGGGCACCTGGCCGTCCCACTTCAGGGAGGCGAAGTACGCGGCGACCGGGAACGCGACGACGATCACCGGGATAGTGAACAGCACCGTCAGCTCCCGCGAGCGACGCTCCGGCAGCGCGATCGCGCTGATCGCCATGCCGATGCGTGCGACCAGCGCGGTGGAGACGACGGCGACGACGGCGGCGGCGATCGCGACCGGCCAGGCGATCCCGCCGACGGCGACCGCCATGATGACGAAGCAGACGTTGACGGCGATGAGGGCGATGCTCGGGATGCTGACGAGCGAGGCGAGCGCGAGGATCCACGGCATCCGCTTCTCATCCACCCCGAACGGGGCGAACCTGCGCGGGTCCAGCTGGTCGGGGGTTCCGGTCAGCATCGGAGCGAGGAAGAAGGCGAGGAGGGATGCCGCCGCCGCGAGCACCGTGACGGTGCGGGCGGGCGGCAGCGTGGCGCTGCCGAGGCCGATCACCGCGATGCAGACGGCGATCGTGACCACGACGGTTGCGAGGAGCGCGAGCAGTCTGCGCCCCGGGCGTTCACCGCGCACGGCGCCTGCGAGCAGGGCGAGCCTCAGTCGGAGAACGTGTGCAACCACTCGAGTCCCTCCACTTCGGCGCCGGCCCCGGAGAGCTCGACGAATCGCGCGGTGAGAGTCTGGCCCGCGCGCACCTCGTCGATCGTCCCCTCGGCGAGGACTTCGCCGTCGACGATCACGGCGACGCGCGAGCACACCCTCTCCACCAGGTCCATTCCGTGGCTGGAGAGGATCACCGTGCCACCGTGGGCGACGTAGGAGCGCAGGATGTCGAGGATCACGCCTGATGACACCGGATCGACGGCCTCGAACGGCTCGTCGAGCACGAGGACGCGCGGCGAGTGGATCAGCGCTCCGGCGATCATGAGCTTCTTCGTCATGCCCGCCGAGTAGTCGGAGACCACACGTCCGAGGGCCTCGGTGAGGTCGAAGGCGCGAGCGAGGTCACCGACGCGCTTGTCGATGACGGCACGGTCCAGGCGACGCAGCTGTCCGTAGTAGTGCAGCAGCTGACGCCCGGTGAGGCGGTCGAACGTGCGCAGCCGGTCGGGCAGCACGCCCATGGCACGCTTGGCGCCGAGCGGGTTCGTCTTCTGGTCGATGCCGCTGATGTGAACGGTTCCGGCGTCCGGACGCAGCAGACCGGCGATGATCGAGAGGGTCGTGGTCTTGCCCGCCCCGTTCGGTCCGACCAGGCCGTAGAACGATCCGGCCGGGATCGTCAGATCGATCCCGTCGACGGCATGCGTGTCGCCGAAGCGCTTGACCAGACCACGGATGCGGATCGCGTCGCCCCGGTCCTCGGCGGAGGTGAGCGCGGCGGAGTCTTCGGTGGCGACCTCGACCGGAGGTACGGCGTCGGTGATCGGCGCGGCCTCGACCGGAGGTGCGGTATCGGCGGTCGGCGCGGCCTCGGCGGGCGCCGTCGCGATCGCTGCTGCGCTGCGGGGAGGGCGCGCCTCGGTCGAAGCCTCCGCGCTGTTCGAGGCGGCCGTCAGTCGTGGAGACGTGGTCACTTCCGGGACCAGCTGCAGCTCCGCCGACGCGTCCGGCACGGGCTGGAGCGCCGCTGCGGGCGTGGACGCCGTTGCTTCGGCGGGGGGCTTCGCGCCGGCCGACTTGGTCGCCGCCTGCCTGGTCGCGGTCGACTTCGCCGCGGCGGGCTTGGTCGTGGTGGTCTTCGTTGCCGAGGGCTTGGTCGCCGTCGATTTCGTCGCCGGCTTGGTCGCGGTGGTCTTCGCCGCAGGAGTCCTGGTCGCGGTGCTCTTCCCCGTGGGCTTGGTCGCGGTCGACTTCGCAGCCGTGGCCTTCGTGGCAGCCGACTTCGCCGGGGCGTTCGTCGCAGACCTGGTTGCGGACGGCTTCGCCGCAGCGGCCTTCGCGGTCGGCTTGGTCTCGGCCGTGGAGTTCGACGTGGCAGCTGCCGCCTTGGCAGTGGAGGACTCCGTCGGCTTCTTGACCGCAGGAGTCTTCTTGACAGCAGGAGATTTCTTGACAGCAGCAGACTTGGGTTTTACTGCTGACGAGCCCTGCTTCGCAGCGGTGGAGGCCTTCTCGGATGCGGCCTTGGCTGCGGTCGACTTCGCGGCGGCCTTGCTCGCCGCTGTTTCCGTCGTGGCCTTCTTCACTGCGGCCGTCTTCGCCGCCGCGGCCGCAGCCGTGCGTCGGGCTGCGGCCGTCTTCGCTGCCGCGGTCGTGGATGCGGCCTTCTTCACGGCATCCGTCTTCGCCGCCCCGGTCCCGGTCTTGCGCGCGGGAGGTTTCCGTGCGGTCGAGGCCGCAGCGGTGCGCGGCGACTTCTTCTGAATGGCGGGCGCATCACCGGCATCCGCGTTCTCGTTCTGAGAGATGTCGATGCGGTCGTCTCCGGAGTCCCGAGAAGCAGTCACGAGTACTACGGTATCAAGCCAGGGCACGCGTTCCCGATGGCTTCCACACACTCCGCAACGGGCTCCGCAGGGCGGATGAGAGCCTGAGTGACAGGTGTGCAAACGATCACGAAACGGCAACGGCGACGACCTCCACCCGGGGTCTCTCAGGTGTCATCAGTAGCATGTTGCTGGCACGAAGAGGTGTCCCGTCGATTAATCGACAGTGAACACAAGCTCTTTTTAGGAGAAATCGTGACTCTTCAGACCGTCATCCTTGCCGCTGGCATGGGCTCGCGCCTCGGTCGCGCGCTGCCGAAACCGCTCACCGAGTTGAGCGATGGACGCACGATCATGCAGCAGCAGCACGACAACATCCGCGCCGCATTCGGCAACGATGCCCGCATCAACGCTGTCGTCGGCTACCGCGCCGAGACCATCATCGAGGCCTTCCCCACGGCGAAGTACGTGCACAACGAGCGCTACGACGTCACCAACACGTCCAAGAGCCTGTTGCGCGCACTGAACGCGACCGGCAAGGGCGGGGTGCTGTGGATGAACGGCGACGTCGTCTTCGACCCCCGCATTCTGGGGCGTGCCATCGAGTTCATCGAGCGCGACCAGTCGTTCGTGACCGTCAACACCTCCAAGGTGAGCGACGAAGAGGTCAAGTACACCGTCACTGCCGAGGGGTTCATCAAGGAGCTGTCCAAGACTGTCAAGGGCGGTCTCGGCGAGGCGGTCGGCATCAACTACATCTCATCTGCGGACAAGAAGGCATTCATCCGCCAGCTGCAGCGCGTCGACGACCAGGACTACTTCGAGCGCGGACTCGAGCTGGCGATCGCCGAGGACGGCCTGCTGCTCGAGCCGATGGACGTCTCCGACCTGTACGCGGTCGAGGTCGACTTCGCCGAGGATCTGGAGCGCGCGAACCTCTTCGTGTGAGCCTTGTTGAGGACGTCTCGCTCACACGCGGTTGCTGAGCGAGCGAAGCTAGTCGACGTACGGCATTCTCGCGGATGCCGTGCCTATGATCAGCCCATGCCCGAGAAGGTTCACCAGTTGTACGTCCTGCCCGAAGACGGGCAATCGCGGCCTGCCGCATCTGCCAGCGCCGGACGCGGTCCTTGGACCGCCCGCGGGCTCGATCGTGTTCTCGCCGTGCAGCGGCCTCTCGTCGTGGCGCACATCCGCAGCATCCGCGTGCGCCATCCTCATGCCACACCGCAGCAGATCATCTCGATCCTCGAGACCCGGTACCTCGCCGCGGTGACCACCGGCGGAGCCGCGGTCGGCGCGACGGCTGTGATCCCCGGGATCGGCACCGGAATCACGCTGGCGCTGTCCGGGGCTGAGACCGTCGGGTTCATGGAATCCACTGCACTGTTCGCGCAGTCCGTCGCCGAGGTGCACGGCATCGCCATTCAGGACCCGGAGCGGGCGCGGTCGCTGGTGATGGCACTGATGCTCGGCAAGGAGGGCGTGGATCTGGTGTCGCAGCTCGCGAAGCAGGCTTCGGGCAAGGGCGGCAGCCGGTCCTCGTACTGGGGCGAGTTGGTGACGAAGTCGCTGCCCCGCGCTGCGATGGGCCCGCTCGCCGACCGATTGAAGTCGGCGTTCATCCGACAGTTCGCCTCGCGCGGCGGCGCGTCGTTCATCGGCAAGGCGATGCCGTTCGGAATCGGTGCGGTGGTCGGCGGCGCCGGCAACCATGTGCTCGGCCGACGCGTGCTGAGCAACTCGCGTCGCGCCTTCGGTGCGGCGCCCGCCTGGTTGCCCGAGGAGCTGGAGCCGGTTCCGGGCGCCGAGAAGCTGGAATGGCGGATGCTGCATGGTGCCCGCGCCATCGGTTCCGGTGTCGCGTCACGGTTGAAGCGGCGTCGCCCGGAGGATGCGGCCGGGGTCGAATCCTCCTCCACATCCGAGGACTGAGGCGACTTCTCCACAGGTTCCGAGAGGGCAGTCTCGGTCAGCGTCGCAGCGTCGGTCGTCGTCTTCAGACTGGCCGGATGCCGCAGCCCACCGACTCGACCCAGCCGCCACCGTCCGCCGCCTACAGCGTGCCGTGGGTGATCACGCGCACCGACCGGACTCATCCCGTCGTCATGAATGCCGGCCTCGAGCCGGTCGACTTCGTGAAGGTGATGCGCAGCGATGCCTCACCCGCCGACCTGGTGGATCTGTGGGGTCAGGTATTGCCGGCAGAGACCATAGAGCTCTGCCTGTGCGAATCCGACCTCGACGACGTGGTCGTGACGATCGCCTGGTTCCGACAGCGTGACGGGCTGGAGTACGTCTGGAGGTTCGTCGTGTGAGCGGCCTGGCCCCGTTCGTTGAGCCAGCGAAGCGAGACGAAACGTCCCACCCCAGTCTCCCCTTCCCCGGTTGTCCTTCCCCCCGGTCGTTGAGCGAGCGAAGCGAGACGAAACGCCCGCGCGAACCTCGAGAATCTTCTCCACACCCCTTCCATCATTCGAATGTTTGTTCTATGCTGGGGGTATGTCCACCGACACGTTCGCCCGTCTGG